>Ga0315914_1003285_pt1 | contig 24610 bp, 15 predicted proteins | sample MpolenodulesMG_FD_203920 | JGI IMG/M metagenome (GOLD analysis project Ga0315914, IMG submission 203920) | Medicago polymorpha root nodule microbial communities from Los Angeles, California, United States - elongated nodules | ecosystem: Host-associated > Plants > Roots > Nodule | place: USA... | reverse complement strand
CGTTTGTTTCTCGAGATGACTCGATTATATATATATATATATATATATATATATATATATATATATAACACTTAATAAATATTTTTAAATTTATATACAATTGATTTTACACAATTATATAATTGATTATATATATAATACTTCAAAAACTAAGACAAACACTTGACAATAATAGGATAAAAATGAGCTACTTTAATATTGATAGACAACGTCATGCACAATGTTGTTGTAGTTTTTAAGGATTTCAAAACTAAAATAGTCTCGCATCGGAACATGCATGTAAAATGGAGGATACAATTATCTATAAGAAGATAAACATATGCCACAAGAAGACATAACTTGATTTGGTGGTTGCATACCAGTGTTAATTGCTATGTGTAATAATAGCCTCGTCCAGTCCATTAAAAACTAGTATAAATTCCAATATATTTATGGGTCAAAAATTTAAATTCTTTGACTTTTGAGTTATATGGTTCAAGTAGATTTACTCATTTCCATACCCAGACTTATGTGCTTTGAACAAACGAAATGAACCTAATGAGCCGAACCTAACTGTTCGTGAACTTTAAACGAGCCGAACTTAAGCTGGAAAAAAAGTTCGTGTCAAACTCAAACCGAGGTTCGAACCGAGCCAATTCGAGCTCAGACAGGTTCGATTCGACTCGACTCATTTCCGGCCTAAGAGTCACTCCTGGCCAAATTTTTAGACACTTTCATATTTGACGACACATGTATTACTTTTCATTGATAAAATTTGGTTTGTTTGGTCACCGTGAAAGCTTACAACGGTTTTAATTTTTTTTTTTTTTTTAAGGAACAGTTTTAATTACTTGATCGCCATCAAATAGGATGACCACCTCCGTTAAAAAAAATAAAAAGTTGGATAACCAAATAGGTTGACTTTTTCTTTGTGGTATTCCACCATTTTCCTTATTTTTGGTCCATCAATGAGATTCTTTCTTTTTACATATTTCTTTATTAGTTGTAAAATAAAATAAAAAATATGCATGTTCAACCTATGTGTTTTTTAGTCCGACAAGGCCTGTGTGATTTATGTTGAACACATCTATTAGCCAATAGAAAGCTATACCTTAGTTCTTAAAAAAAAACAAAAAAACTATACCTTAGTCTTTCAAGACTTGCGCATAGCTTATGGAAAAAAAAAAGTTGGATTAATGCACAAGTAAACGTGTACTAAGCAAGGGAAATGACAAGAAATTAATAATTGAAGTTAGAAGTAGACTTTTCTATTTTTTTTATAAAAAAGAGTAGACTTTTAAAAAACTTACTTAATATTATTTTGGATTAAATATGTTTTTGGTTTAGAGACCTTTTAAGTTTAATCCTTACTTAATTTTAATAGTTTTTTTAGTCCTGATTTTTTTCTGCACTCAGTATTAGTCTCTCCTCAATTCAAATTTGTTTAATTTATGCTTAAACTCTTGAGTTTTTGAACAATTTTTTGAAGACGTGTTAAGAACATTACTAAAAGCTCCTCTGCAAAAAATTGTCGTAAAATTTGATTTCTAAGTCCAGATTTTGTTAATTTTATCTTTAACTTTTGTTGTTTTAAAAAATTCATATTTAATTCGTTTCACGTCCAAAAATTCTAAATTTTAGTAAATGAACATTTCATAGTGTTCTAAACGTGTCTCAAAAAAATCGTTCAAAATTTTTAAAGTTTAAGGATAATTAACAAACTTTGTCGTAACAGAGACTAAAATTAGAAGTAATTTTTTTTGTAGGGACTAAAAAACTTATTAAAATTAAGTAATGACTAAACTTAAAAGTTCTCAATTTTATAGGGACCAAAAACATATTTAACCCTATTTTTTTTAAAAAAATATACTTCATTCTCAATGAGAAAAAGGAAGGAAACAATAACAATAGGATGGATCAAACTTTTAAATAACTTACGGTCATCCCCTAACAATCCAATTTACTATTTGAAAAATAAGGATTGCTTACCTAAAATCATTTGGTAAGAGATAATGCACATTATGTGCAGGGGTTGGAACTCGAACCCGGAACACTCCACTTATTCACCTCAAAGGTGAATTTCTCTAACCTCTAAATTACTTGACAAAAAAAAAAAGAATCAAGCAAAACTGATGACCGATTGGGTGAACCTAGACCATATTTAGTTTGAGAAAATAGTTTTTTTTTTTGTTTCAACTCTATATGTTCACTATTGATTAAAAAATATAGGGTAAAATATGTTTTTGGTCCCTACAAATATATCAATTTTACATTTTAGTCCTTCTAAAATTTTCCTTCAACTTTTAGTCCCTATAAAATTTTCAATCACCATTTTTGGTCCCTACTTTTATATTTTTGAATAAAATTTTGCATAAAAATTTATAATATTATAAAAAAATAAAATAAGATTTTTTAACAAAACATTAATCAAATATGAATTTTTATAGGTTTGGCCGTTTATATTTAATTCATGTTTTGTTAAAAAATTCTATTTCTTTTGGGAGATATTTTTATATTATTCTACAAATTTATGCACAATTTCATTAAAAATACAAAGGCTAAACATGAGTTGACTTAAAAGTAGGGAATAAAAAAGGTGATTGAAAATTTTATAGGGACTAAAAGTCGAAGAAAATTTTTAGGGGGACTAAAACGAAAAGTTGATATATTCATAAGGACGAAAAACATATTTAACCCAAAAAATTCAATAACTATATTGGAATCTGCGGTAACATATTTTTTTTTTATTGTTTTTGTTATGTATATCTTTAAAATTAAAACAAATGAAATTAAAAAACCGTAAAAGTAAAAAAAATCTAAATAAACATTTAGGTTAGAACAATTTTTTTTTGCTAGAATAGGTTTTACTTCTCACTCTTCAAATAGAATATACAAATACAATTGCTTATTTAAAAAAAAAATAGAATATACAATTGCTGATTTTTTTAGTCAATGTCTCTTCCTTCCTCCCTCTCTCTATGTTGATTCTTTTTGTTGATGCAATAGGTGTTGCTTTTGTGTGGCATTAGACTTTTTTATTTTATTTTAGGGGAGACTTTTCTTTTCTTGTCTCTAGTTTTTTCTAAATGACAAATATTAGTTGTTTGTTATTTTTGTTAATTTGAGAGCTGAATATATTTATTCCTTACCCCCCAAACTCCTATATTAATTCCCAAATCACTTTTATAAAAGAAGAAGAAAAAACCAAGTCAATTTAATAGCTTCCGGGTTCTTTGGTCACTGCATTATTATATGTTGTCTGTTTAATTGCTCCCATGACTGTTTTCGTGGGTAAGCACCGATTGGTTGATGCCACTGTTTCCTGGAACATTAATATTCTTTATTCGGTTCCAGAAACCTATCTGTGAAATTAAAAATTGATGTTTCAACCTATGTCTTGTTGTTTAATGTGTTGGTTAGCCAATAAAATAAAAATATGCACCGGCCTTTAATGACTTGTGCTTAACTTGTCGAAAAAAAAACGGGTGCAATGCACACTAAATCAAAGAGTATAAGCAAGCAATGTGATACGAACCAATTCGAATAGAGTGAGATTTTGAGATGCAGAGGAAAATTCCCTAAAAAAAAATGTAGAGAAAAAAACTAAAGATAAAAGAAGGAGAAAATGAATATTTACAATCCGTAAAATAAATCACCATAATTATGAGCTTAGGATAAACTATACAATCCTTACTACGGTGAAAGATACACATAAATAAATAAGATAAGTGCAACAATTACATAATAATAATAGGGTTTTTCTATCATATAACTAACTAATATATATATATATATATATATATATATATATATATATATATATTTTGAAAATTTAGTATTCGATTCAATAACCGATAATTTGAAAGGGTCAATTCTATATAATATACCTAAAATACTACTTCTAAGATAAACTGTGTGACTCATTATTTTACTATCATCATGATCCTATCACAATGTTATAACAATTGACTTATCAATATACACTTCATCAAAACTTTTCCAAACAACTAATGTTCATAAAAAAATGTTCATTAAACCAAACAACTAACTGAATTAACTATGTGGATTTGTTTACAATTAAGTCAACTTTTAGGTTTTATAGATTTATTTATTTATATTAATTAATTAAAGATAAGAGACTTGTGCTTAAATCGTTAAGAAAAACGGGATTGATGCAAGTTGGAAAATAAATTGGATGATTAAACACCAAATAATTATACTTTGATCTAATGTTGTGTGAATTGAAAAAATAAAGTGTGGGGGTCCCACATAAAATAGAACTCACACATTAGTAATGTTTAAATTGTGGTATTTAATTTTAAATACTTGATAATGATAAAAATAATAGTAATTATTATTTTTATTTGAGAATATCACTTCCCATAAATTTAGCTTATGGTCGTTGTGATAAGAACAAGAGATTTAATTGAATTTCTTATATTTCCTTCATTCAAATCCAATAGTTTGTTTCCTCCACTTTTGATCATATCCACAAGTGTTGTTGAACTGATTAATGGATAAACTTCATTTTAAGCTTATCCATTAGAGTAATTGTTGTCGCAATTTTTGCTAAAACAGTTACAGAATCTCTATATAAATAGAGGACTCCACTCGATTCAAAAAAATACACCAAAGAGTTTCATTGAGTTGTCGGAAACTCTTTCTCTCTTCTCCCTTTCTTGACTTGTGTTGACGAGTCTTTCTTCTCTTCATCTCCTTTTTTCTGTCCCTTCGGAATTAAAAGTGTTCTTAAGACCATAGTCCCTTTTCGGTTTAATGTCCCTTCGGAATTAAGAATGGTCTTAAAAACATAGTCCCTTCGATAATATAAGTCCTTCGAAATAAAGAGTACAATTAAGATCATAGTCCCTTTTTGGAATAATAATGTCCCGTCGGAATTAAGAATGATCTTAACGGTGTATAAATATTCTTTCAATATTTTAATTGAGGAGAAATCAAAAAGTGGAAATGGTGGTATCAGCATATTTGAGTGGTTGTAGTGTCATATTGATACTTTGGAGAAATTAAAGTTAGAATGGTGGTAACACCATATATGAGTGGTCTCTGCACCATAACAGAGTGGTAACAATACCATATTAAAGTGGTTTCAGTATTAAAGAGTGGTCTTAGTACCATATTTGGAGGTGTAATTCTCGAACGGTTTTCTACAGTGCAGTAGTTAATCGAACAGTTTTTGCTGACTTGTTTTATCCTGGAGGCGGCGTTGTTGATAGTCTGCCTTGCACAATTTTGGGCAGTGCCACGAAACGTCTTAAAGAGAGCGACCTGGTCGTGACTCAACCTAATAACAGCTTCAGTAGATAATAGAATTTGGAAATCAAATACAACAGTTTGAAAATCCAAAAACAACAATGCACACTACTCGTTTAATTGAATTAGGTCGAATTTGTTAAGAAAACGATATTATAAGAATTGACTTAGAAACCTCTCCAACAAAAGAATTGACTTAGAAATGGACTTTATTAAAACTTTTAGTCTTCGCTAACAAACCAAACAATTAGTTGAATTAGCTCCATGAATTTATCTAGAATATTAATTATACTTTGTAGACTTTATTTTTTTTTACAAAAAATTTGTTTAAGAGTTTAATTAAAAATAAGTTATATTATTTAGAATTTTTAGTAAATGTTTGTCCAAAATTTAAGCAAAAGATAAAATGGTTCAAAACAAGCTCATTCATACATGTCATTATTTAGGATGAGACGGTCATTTTTTAAAAGAAAAAAAAATCTAATAAAGTTACTCAACAAATAATACATTTTTCACCTAATTTTTTTAAAAAAAATTTAGTGATCGTAATTATTTAAGAGTTGGTGTAATTTTCAGTGATAACTTAATTTTTCTTATGCATATATCACCAGGGATGGCAAAATGGGCCTAATCCGTGGGGCCGGTCCGTTTAACCCGTTATTTTTGGCAGATTGAGTCAAAATTTTAAACTCGCTTTTTATAGTTGGCTCGTCCTGCTTAACTCATTGAAAAAATAAGGCGGGTACGGAGACGGCCCGACCCCCTTAACTCGTTTTTCTTTCTTTTTTAAAATTATTTTATTCTTTTCGATTTATTTTTGTTGTTGGATTTATTTTAAGATTTGTTTTATTTTGACAATTCTTTCTTATTTTGTGATTAAGTATGATGTTGAGTTCGACAATTTGTTAATTATCTTGTTTTTACCATAAATTTATTTGATGTCTATTTTTTTTTTTATGATAATAGCAACATAGTTTTTTTATTTACAATTAAGTTGTAAAAAAGCATTAAAAAAAGTTGTTGTTTCTTTTCTCTAAAAAAAAGTTTTTTTTTGGCGGGCCGGCTTGCCAACTCATCTGTCCGCCACTAAACAGTGCAGAGTGAGATTTTGGACTCGATCATCTAATGTGACTCGGCTCATCTTGTTCCATTTTAAGCGGGCTTGTGCGAGGCAGGCTAGCCCGCTTTGCCATCCCTATATATCACACCGCAAATTTTATTGTAACGAATACGGAATATCATTTAATAACCTTTCTCGCGATGGATACATTTCTGTGAATTTTGTATGTCTTATGTATTTTTTATAATTTATTAAAATATGAGCATCAAAACTGCATTTAAGTCTATTTAAATTGTGATTTCTTATATTTTAAAGAAAAAATGTATTATTATTATTATTTTTGGTACAAAAGAGGGTCAAAGACCCAAAAGAAAACTAAAAAGTTAGCCGAACATTCCAAGACATGGAAGCGCCGGAGATGTCATATAAAAGAAGTCTATGGAGCTCACTGGACGGATTCTCCATTCTGATACAATTAAAAGAGTCTAGAGAAAAGCTAAAGTTAGCCAACCAATCAGCACATCGATTACCCTCCCTCCAAGTATGACGAAATTGGACTCGCCAATCTAAAGCCAAGAGTTTTCGAATGCATTGCACCAATTTGGAAACTGAGCCACTAAACTTGCAGTTTTTTGTAACCATGTCAATCAAGATTTTAGAATCACTTTCAACAATGAGTTGCGGAATGTGCTATCGTCAAGCCATGTCCAAACCAAGATACATGCCCCACATTTCAGCATGAAGTGCATCACAAACTCCAACCTTTTGGATGTAGCCTTTTAGCCATCTCTCATCAGAGTCGCAGAAGAGGCCACCACAACCTGAATATCCAACATTTCCTTTACAAGCACCATCATTATTGAGTTTAATCCAAGTCGTTGGTTCACCAAGACATAGTCGTTGGTTCACCACAACCTGAAAATTGCGATGAAGTCGTTGGTTCGAATGCAAGTCTATCTTTTGAGCAAAATTCTGGATCACCAAGACATAATTATTTGGTTGTTGATAATTCTCTTCAAAAATAGCTTTGTTTCTCCACGTCCACATGAACCAACAAATGGTCATGAAAGTCGTCTTCCAATTTTTACTATGATCACCAATACACTGCTTACTAATGTTATTAAAAATTCAATTCCTGCAATCAAAAGTAAAAAATCAGTTATAAAGTTAGATGAAACCAAACAGAGTCATACCTGAGTAGCGTAGACACAGTCACGAAGCACATGAATGGTAGTCTCATCATCTCTCCCACATCTAGCACAAAGTGGATATATACCCACTCCCCACTTGCTTCTCCGAAAGTTGGTAACGATGCACTCCTGAACGGCCAACAAGATGAAAGTTTGTATACAGTGTGGTCATTTCCAGTCCTACAAAGATTTCCAATCGCCCTATAAAGCATGGATATTCCCATGTTACACCTATAAGCACTTTGAATAGTAAACTGGTGAGTATTAGTTTCCCCCATCCTATGGTATCATGCCCATCCGCATCATTTGGGGCAGGTAAAGCAAGGACCTAATTCACAATAATGTTAGACAAATTATCCTACAAAAATATTAAATCTCAATTTCCTTCGGGAGTGAGTGCATCCCTCGTATTAACAACACACTAGAATTACCCTAATAAAACAAAACACATTGGAATCATTTGTATACTAGAATAAATAAATTTCTTTAAACATATATTTATTCGGTTCAAACAAATAGGATGGTTCAACACATGTATACTTTTCCATAAAAAAAAAACCATGTATATTTAGTTTTAATTAATATCTCTTTTTAATAAAAGTTTCCATTATACATTTAGGATTTTCAAATTAAATTTACCAAAATTTGATTTATTTATTTTTTTTTTTAGAATAAAAAATGGAATATATTATCAACGGCAGTGGAACCCCTTTAACGCAAGGTGTACTAAAAAGGTCACTACAAAATACAACCAGTCAGTCATATATGTACAAAAATACGATCAGTGGATACCCAGGCATAACAAAGGATCCGACCACAATCTCTGAGAATCATATACAAAAGAGGCGTTATTCGCCTTCAACCACCAATAAGAATTATGCTTCACTTTTTCCATAAGAGCTATAATGGGAGTTTGGACATTATTTAAGAACATGCTATTAAGTTCATTCTAAACTAGCCAAACGCAAAGAAGGCATAAAAGTTGAAGAAAAGAACGCCTCGCCTTCGAACCACCTAGATAATGAGTAAACTGTATGAAATGATCTCGAATACTATGTGGTTCTGCTCCTGAAACACCAATCCAAAATCTGACATACTGCCACAAAGATCCAAAAATGCCACGAAATAAATGATCCCAAAATTTGAATTATTAGCAACTTGGAAAACCACATAGACAAACATTTGCCATCTCTTACTATGCAAGTTTTTTTTAATTATACTCCTACTAGACAAGTTAATTTTCACATTTTTATTTCCAGCATGATAATGATGATATGTGGGGTTGCATGTTGCTTTCAAATAAAGGCGACACAGTACTTTGCTAGTTTGAAAATTATGCAAGCTGTTTTTTGTCCGATGTTTAATTTGTCCATTGAAAACCCATGCTCCAACTGGGACCTCAGACTAAAATATAAAATTAGATATTTCGTTAATTATGCGTTTTAAGATGTTATAAACTAATCTTTCAAAAAAAAAAAAAGATATATAAACTAAATAAACTAATTATTTTTGTGTGTTTTACTTTGAAGTGTCCAGTAAGCTACACTCACATGTAAATATACGAGAATATTTTTTTTTAGAAATAAATGAGAATATTTAAAACTTGTTATCGTTAACTAATCATGTTTTGCCTCTAACTAATGACAAAGAGTCCTGCATCCATGTGAATGGTATCTTCTCTTTTGGTATCTATATACAGTAATTTATAACTAATTATTAGGCACGAAATAAAGTGTGTAGAAGGATGCATACGATTGTAATACTTTGATTGCACAAATTATTAGTTTCTTGGAGTTGATTTTACCGTAGAGAGGAAAGAAAAGTTGGGTATAATTTCCAGACCGGTATTCCAACCCATGTATATTACTTTTAAATTTATTATCTTTGCTTATAAAATAAAAAAAAAACCCTAAAGAACTGACATTTAAAATATGTCACTATTCAAACTTTAGTATAATGGATGATAAATTAATTCAGCCAAGAAAATGGATGATAAGATTTAAAATGGGATATATGCACGCATTATTGCATATAAGACTTGATTATTTTTTTTTTTAACAAAAATAAAATGATATTCATTCATTCAAATCGAGATATTACATCATTCAACACCGCTAAAAACGTAAAGGATGAATCTGCGAACAAACTCACAGCATCCAAGTTAATAGCATATAACGGCATAATGCCTACAAAAATATATGATAAAATAAAAGTGACCGGAATATCCATGGTCTTCGGATCTGCAACGTTGACACTCAAATCTTTGATTGAATAATCGATCTTTCAATATGAATCAAATGAACACCGCAAGAAGACGAGAAATCAAACAACGCCGCACAAGACGACGAACAACAAACCACCATACTTAGATGATGAAATCAAAGAAAAAACCTAGATCTATGTGAAAATCACTTATTTAGATTGAAATAGAGAGAAAAAGATGAAGAGGGGTGATTTCAGGTCAAAAATTGACCCAAAACCACCCCTCAATGAAGAAACTGAAAAAGAAAATCTAAAAAGAGAAAACTAGGACCGACTTGTTGGAGAGGGAGGGGAAGTGAAAACTCATACGGTTGAGATTATTTTGTTGCATATAAGACTTGAATGAAAGGTGATGTTGTGGATATCATATTAAAGGAGTGGGGTATGAGATCATGATCACCATAAAATGATGCGGATGGGCCTGATACCATAGGATGGGGGAAACTAATACTCACCAGTTTACTATTCAAAGTGCTTATAGGTTGCAACATGGGGATATCCATGCTCTAGAGGGCGATTGGAAATCTTTGTAGGACTGGAAATGACCACACTGTATACAAAATTTCATCTTGTTGGCCGCTCAGGAGTGCATCGTTACCAACTTTCGGAGAAGCAAGTGGGGAGTGGGTATATCTCCACTTTGTGCTAGATGTGGGAGAGATGATGAGACTACCATTCATGTGCTAGATCATGATCACCATAAAAGACAAAAGGATTAATAGACGCATATCCCACTCCTTTAATAAAAGACAAAAGGAGTGCAATAATGCGTGCATATATCCCATTTTAAATCTTATCATCCATTTTCTTGGCTGAATTAATTTATCATCCATTATACTAAAGTTTGAATAATGACATATTTTAAATGTGAGTTCTTTAGGTTTTTTTTTTAATAAGCAAAGATAATAAATTTAATAGTAATATACATGGGTTGGAATACCGGTCTGGAAATTATACCCAACTTTTCTTTCCTCGATTTTCTTTTAATAGACGCATTTAATTTCCAACTTAGACAAAGGATTAATATTCTTATCATTATCCAAAGCAATGTAAGAAAAACTAGAGTTAATAGGTCTTTACCCCCTGTAATATAGACCATTTCTGGTTTTTCCCCCTGTAAAATATTTTTTTTGATTTACCCCCCTGTAAAATATTTTTGTTTTGATTTACCCATTAATAGGCCAAACAAAAACGAAAATTTCTTGAAAAAAAAATAAAATTGGTTTTTGTTTGGCCTATTAGGGGGTAAATCAAAACAAAAATATTTTACAGGGGAGTAAATCAAAAAAAATATTTTACAGGGGGAAAAACCAGAAATAACCTATATTACAGGGGGGTAAAGACCTATTAACCCGAAAAACTATAACCAAGTCGTTGCATTCATAATTGAATTGATGATCTATTCAAAACACATTGCTCTTTGAGAAATTAACCGCGAAGTCAATTCAAAGTTATGCAAAATGTCTTTAGTCCACCAAAATTTCTCTAACATCAACAAAACTGTTAGAAGATAATTAACTAACTCTTTTGAAAAGTAAGTCCTTTATTTTCACCTTTATTCTTTGTTTGATGTTACTCGTTGAACTTTATTTTTCTGTTCATGTTATTTGCTTTAATAAGAAAATACTACATCTATCTATTCACTAAGAAAGATAAGAATCTTATACCCTAAAAAAATATAGATGAGTAAAACAAAATAATACCGAATAAAAGAAAAAGAGAGAGTGTGTGAGGAACAAATATGACCCTTTGTATATGGGAGTGGCCATTTTGAGCTTTGCGATTTCTCTCTTTTCTGTCTATTTTTGAAAAATTCATTGCAACATAATAATAGACCGGACCCCCACTCCCTATCACATTATAAACGAAAAAGAAAAGGGAAAAAGGACATATATTAATAAAAATTTATTAAATGATACAAATGTTTAGGGTTTACAAATGAAGACAATGGTTCTACTAACTCTATCCCTCTTGTCATTTTGGAAAAAAATCATTTGAGTTCAGAAAAGTGAGACAAAACATAAATGGAAAAAATAATTAATCATTCAACAAACTAAACATAAACGATAATTTAGGTAGACGTTATACACAAATTATACAAATTAATTACCCAAGAATCTTTCTCTTAATATATGTGAAATATGTAATGAGTACTACTAAAAAGAGACCAACAATATAAGATTAAGAATTCCCCTCAAAAAAAAAAAAAGATTAAGAATGGAGTAATAATTAAATGAATTTGTACCCAAAAAATTAAAAGAATGCACTGAATATTCTTTATAAAAAAAACATTGAATACAAAATATTAAAAGAACATTTCCTCTTTATTTTATTTTCTTTCTTCACGTTTCCTTTTATCCAGAGTCAAAAATACATTATTTTGTACAAATATTTTATGTATAAGTTTTTCTTTTGTAATTTCTTTTCATGCTGTAACAATCAATCAATAGTACTATTTCATTTTCTCATCTTATCCAGAGAAAGGAAACGTAAAAAATTGAAACTAGAAACCAAACTTCATATCATTTTCTCTCAAATATAATAATATATTCTTACTTAGCTTCTTCAATTATTCCTTCCAAGTGTGTCTATATATTTGATACACCATCCTATCCTAGTATCTCTTCTTATACAAGCTATCATTACAAAAATTTAGATGAACCAAATTCTTATGATAAGGTAAACAAGATCAGATCTTAATATGGTGGTTCATAGAATAGAATTGTGCATATCTATGGTTAGAATGGCCATAGAATTCGTTATGGCAGTTGCAGAAACAGTTGTAATTGTTCAAGAGAGAAACTCTGAGCCTTTTTCACCAATCAACCGTGCAAATACTCCTCTCCCTTTCTATGGTTACCTTCGCTGAGTTGAGTTGAGTTGAATTCAATCTAGCCTCTCATGTTTAATTTGTTAATTAGTCTTTTTTATTTTTTTCATTTTCTGTCACTGAATTCTTCAAGTTGTAAATACAGAAGATCAGTATGATAATATTTCTTTTCAGTTTGTATCAAATTCTATTTGATGCAAAACTATGTAAAGGAAAATTGATGCCCATGTTTTTCGGGTTTGTTGAATTATCAATTTTAGTTCTAGCTTATTCAAGCTCTTGGGTAGTTCCAAGATGCAATTATATATATATGTTGATTATGATGAATGAAATCTGTATTTTGTTTATGTTTTTTTTTCTTTCTCTCTTTCTACTTCTTCATTTGTTCTTGTGTTGTCCCTTTTTACCAAATATATGGTTAATATTCTTCTTCAACTTTCATTGGCCTTTCCTAAATAAATTTCTTCATTTTGTATTTTTATAGGCAAATGCTAATGATTAATTATATTGTTAAAGAGGACGGAGGAGTGTTAGCATCGAATCCTAAATTTCGTTTTTAAACTCCTTCAACGTCCCAACCTTAATTTTAACCACCATGCCACACGTTCAGGGACAAATTTCTTCATTTTGTAAAACACAAAGAAAGGACCATAAACTCTCTGTTTCTTTCTTTACTTTGTTTAAGGTTTTTTATTTTGTCTAAGTTTAAGGTTTATATGTACTTATGTCTCTGGTTTTTTAATTTTTATTTGAAATGTTTCCTGGAATTTTGTTTGGGCATAAAATTGGTTTTGTCAAAGCCAGAGGAAGAGGAATCTTGTTTAATTTAGATATTTTTTGTTTAATTGACCTATAGAGTCGTGATTAAGCAAGGTTGGTTATCTTTCATTGGTTGCTGAAAAATCAAGATACTTGCCATCCCAAGACTTTCTTTATACTACTATTCCGTCCCACAAGGCATTCTACTTTCTAACAAACAAAAAGCGACCATCAAACAAATTAGGATGTCTTTGTTATCTTAGTCCATAATTCTTAATATTTTAAATATGTTTTTATAATTGTCAAAAGTTTATCAATTAAATATTTCGTCATGTGACAAAAACATAAAATATAGACATAATTATGAAACTTTTGACAAAAATATAGATTCAATATTTGAAATATTAATAAAGCTAAAAATTAATTTGAGAATGACTTATAAAGACAATGACCAATTTGATGGTTTACTAAAAAAAAAAATTGAATCTTTTCTTTATTCCTTTAATTTTTAAGGTCTTGGTAATGTCTTTAAAACAATGTTGAGAGATAAAAAAATAGTTGTAACGACGGTGCAAATTCCGTCTCCGATTTGGAAAACACAATTAAGCTCCTTCGTCGGCCTGTCGTAGCCTTGACGATGATTCACATCTTTGGCAAACAAAACGACGTCGTCTTCCATTGCAAAAGACTCGTAAACAACAAAATTCCACCTCACAAGCTCCCGCGCCGGAAATTCCACCTCACATTTGTTTGGGTAGAGGGAGGAGAAGAGGAAGATGAAAAGATTACAGGGATATTTTGGTATGTTCACATGAAATAAGCCAATCAAAACTGCCGCGTCAGCTAATCAGTAACGTGGCAGTAATTAACTGGGTTCAGGGACGAAATTTTAAATGATTAAATTTTGCAGTGGCAAAATGTCAGGATTAATGAATACATGGACCAAATTTTAAATGACCCCTATTTGCAGGGACTAAACACGTATAAAAGCCTATTTGTTTTAATGTTTTAAAATGATGGTTGCACAATTTGTTAGACAACATCTTCATTTTAGTCCCATAAAAAAAAAAACATCTTCATTTTAGTTATTTTATCATGTGAATTTAATGAAACTAAGGAATTTAGTGAAAGTGTGGGTGTTGGATTCAAGTAAGAAAAACCTTTAGGCTTTGTTTGCGAGTTTGAAGGGGACGGGAAAGGAAGACTTTGAGAGGTGGAAAACAAGAGGGAAAATGAAGAAATCTTTCAATTTTTTTAAAAGAATAGTTTTTTTAAAGAATGATAAATTAATGTATATGATTACTATATTTTTTATTTTAAAAATAATATAACAACATAGATTAAATTTGAATAATTCTTATAGACCCTCCTTCAATACAATTTTTTAGTTTCCCAAAATGAAAAAGGTTTAGTATTATCGAGAAAAGTTAACCTCTCAAAGTCATCCACTCCTATTTTCCTCTATTTCTTTCACTTGCTTATTTCTTTTTTCCCAACCCTTTCCCTCTCTTCCCTTTCAAACTCGGAAACAAAGCTTTAAGTACTACCCATTGAATTTTTTGCATTACCAACTACCAAGTGTGGAATGAAAAGCGTTAGTGTGGTAATGTTCTTGAGGGTGTCATCACCATAGTTAGGATCATTTTGCTACGGAATATAAAAAGGTGAGTTTAATTTTCAATAGTTTAGTGTGGTGATGTTCCCTTAAAATATGTTTTGACTTCCCTACCGGTTAATTTTCAATAGTTAAGTAATTTTATACATTCTTTCCAAAAAAAAAAAAAAAACTAGCGAAGCACGTGTCCCCGTTCTGAATACTTAAGACCGGAGCATCATCCCCATCCTGAGTTTTATCATGAAAAAGATAATATTTAGTTGAACAACGATATTTTTTTTTAGTTGGACAAAGACATCTCTAAGATTATTTTCCTTCTGTTTTGAAAGAAATATGATCCATTCTTTTAATAATCTAATGCTACTGCTAATAATAAAAAAGAATCCATTATTCTCTTTATATAAAAAGTGTAGTCCCTCAAAAAAGAAAATCACTTGCATTATGCACAAGTTGATTTTTACTAATCTATTGTGTATAAGTGAGACAAGTCTTGCATTATGCACAAGTTGATTTTTACTATAAGTCTTGCATTATGCACAAGTTGATTTTTACTATCATTAAATCAATAAATCTTATTATTAAACTAATATAAGAATAGTTTTTACTAATATAAATCTTTTTTAATATAAGATTTTTACTTTCATTTTAATAATCTATTGTGTATAAGTGAGACAAGTCTTGCATTATGCACAAGTTGATTTTTACTATCATTAAATCAATAAATCTTATTATTAAACTAAATGATATATGATTTGACTTATTGATTCAATGGTAAAAAAAGATACGATGCAAGACAATTTTGTTCGTACATGTTAGACAAAGCCCTATGTGACCTAAAAAAAAGTTAAATCCTTAGATACTCCAAAATTTAGTTGAGTACCAGAACTTTGAAAGCAAAATCCATTCAAAATTGATTTTAATTTTAGATAACTTAATACAAAAATATGATATGATATTGAATAATTGGATGATAGTACGTAGCGAACCAAAGCTTTAGGGATACACATCGTAATTAAATAGTTCATCTATTTTTTCTGTTTGCATGTAAGGTGTGTGTCATATCAGCCATAAGTGAGTGTCGGTGCTTTATGTTGTGATGTAGTATTATTGAAATCAAGAGAATGATTGCCCTTTTATTATCATGATCAATATCTAAAATGCCAACTAATAATAATTTAATGAATGGAGTGGGTCTAGTTTGTAAAGTGATGATTACGACGAGGCTACACTACCGTTCATATATATGCGAAAGCAACAAAAAGAAATAGACAAATCATATCAAGGTTTTAAAGAATGGTGGGAACTAGAGCTAGCCCACACTATACTTCTAAAAAAACTAGAATAATCAAACTAGACAAGATAGCATCATGGATAGGGTTTCTTTTTAGGATTTAATTTGTTCTATGCACTTACAATTGCATCTAAATGATATGTGTGCGTATAAAGAAATCCCTATCAATGCTTTAGAACTGAACTTATGTATATTTTTCTTGTGTAATTGTTGAATAATCTTGAACATTTGCTTCGGTTGTCATGGTGAAATATTAATCAAAATATGTTTACTCTATTTATAAAATTATACTGAATTGACGTGACTTTGATTATTTATATATAGATATATGAAGACAATATTTGTGCATCTGGACCTCGTGATTGTGAGATATGATATTCATACACAAATATCACGATCATATGATTCATTCACGAGATCTATGGTCGAAGGTCCACTTGATCCATTATTGAAAATAATGAGTGTCCATCTAGGACATGATCTTAATAAAGACGACAAAGACATACATATAACTATACTAACTAAATAATAGTATCTTCAGACCAAAAAAAAAATACATAAATCATGAGTATCTTTGGTGCGTTAAGGTCAGCAGATTCCTCAACTTTGGTTCACCCCAACGGTTTCACAATCCTCAAACAGAGGCAGTGGATGGTCATTGGTCACCACCCAATTCAACACTTGTATTGTAGTAGTATTTGCTTTGGTAAAATTAATTAATTAATTTTTGTATAATACTATTAATTAATTAAAATCAACGATCACATTTTAAAGAGTTTAAGATCTCAGCAAGTTTTTAAAAATTTATTTGAAAAAATTGTATGAGATTATACAACATAAATCTGTGAGTGTGTGACAAACAATGTGGTTGCCAGATAAATCGCAGATCCCAATCCTTCAAGTGCAACTCCAAGCCATCACTTTGACTCATGTCGCATTTTGATTGAGCTGTATACTAATAATAAATACATCAAAAGTATACAGAAAATATTATTGAAGATATTTTAGTGGCAGCTGATGTAATGCTTTTCACTAATAGCAGTGCTGGTAATTCTCTAGTAATTTAGTCTCTATGCACCACCAACAGTGTAAAAGCTTTACACATACACCATTCAACAAAATCACATTATGTAATAATAAATTGATCCAAGCGGACGCCGTAATAGATTTAAGTGATCATATTTTTATCCCGACTCTTGTATATGTTAAAACAGTGGTCAAAACTTTGAAGAAGTTATGCTAACCCACCTAAATTGGTATCAAAGAAATTTAAATCTAAGAGACATCATCGAAGATAAGGATACTCATAGATCTCAAGTCAACAAAACAATCATGTTTTTTACTTCGATTCTAAAAAACTATTCAATCCCATTTTAAACGATCCCAAGCCAGCACCACTGACCCTTAAGAAGATGGAAGTTTGATTTGATTGATTGCATGCGTAAAAAGATATTTACACCGTTAGTGCAGATAATTAATCTCATTTTTTGTTTGTCAAAAAGAAATATTTTTTTATTAGAACATGAAATATATTAAGTAATAACTATAAATTAGCTTATAGTTTATAGGTGTAAAACTAACTTATAACTGATGATTGATAGTTGAAAAAAGCTAACCGATGAAAATTAAAGTGATTGCTAAAATTAGTTTTTTAAGTAAATCATAAATATCAAATGACATAAAAATACATGTATGTTTAATATATTACAAACTATATTTATAACATTTTAACTAATATTTAACAAATTATGTCCAGTTAAACCAAATTTGAGTCTACTCATTATTTATCAAGTTTTTTGATATGGAGCGCTTTTTCGTTAGATTACTGATAGATACCTATATTTAGAGGGAGATTGTTGTTTATGTACCTATCAATTGTTCACATATATCTAAAACACGTTAAATAATAGTTGATTGTTGTTCAGACACTTTTTAAATTGGTTAAACAAATTTAAAAAATGATTTAACCACTTAATTTCCATTCAGCGTCAAACGGTAATTTAATTTTCGTTCAGTCTTTTTTTTAGGGTGCCTAAAGAGCAATTGTCAAACTAGAGCTATGAGTTGTGAAAAATGAGGCCAGCCTCCATCCCAATTTGTTGGAGCAAAAAGCCCAAGAGAAAATATGAACAAAAATAAGAAAAATATAGGAGAATTTCTTTTCACACCCTTCTTGCTTTTTGCGTGTCCTTCACTTTTTAAATTTTACCCCGGTTAGAGTATATAATTCAAAACATTTTTATCCTATTGACCACCATGATATGAACCATGAGCGGGTGCTGGTGCATCTGGCACCTTAGCAGCCTGATGCTCCTCTTCCTCTTCCTCCTCCTCATGTTAGGGGTTCTTTTGCCTCCTCCTCACGCATAGGATCTACATGCTCAGGCTCAAGCTCTGTCACCTAAGACGATCCATATCCATCACACCTACCATTTCTAACTCGCTCATTCTCAACTACCCGCTCTTGCCTTGCCGAGCTTGTCATGGTCGTCAAGCTGTCTCTAACACGTTCAAGACGTGCCTCCATATCTGAAAGCAATCCAAATCAATATATTAAACAAAATTTTGAGACAAATCAACATTCAACACCCCTAACCCTATTTATGATCGTATAATATGAATTCCTTAATAATTATTTTGAATTATATAATCTGAAATGAACCAACGTCCTGGAAAAAAAATTAGACAAATTAAAGAACAAATACTTGATAAATGTGAATTGACCTTTTGTTTAGTGATTAAAAAGGGTTGAAATGAAATATAATCGAGCAACTTCACTTCAAGAATGACATAGTGTGTCAAGGTTCAGATTTTGAGTGGTTTTAGAGTAGTCTCGGTCTAAATTCGTAATTGTTGAAATGAAAAAAAAGGTTCTTTGTCTTAATTATATATGTGGGGATGTTTCGGCTTTTATAATCCAAACGGAGACAAAACTAAAAGTTTAAAAGGCGCTTGAGAAAGACGAAGGCTGAAAAAATATATTCTCAAATTATAGAGATCTCCCATCTAGTCCTCCTACCCTACAATGAAAAAATATATTCTCAAGTTAAATATGATTTTAGTCCCTATATTTTATATCAACTTTTAATCCCTCTAAACTTTTCCTTCAACTTTTAGTCCTTACAAAATTTTCAATCACTACTTTTGGTCCCTATTTTTAAGTCAATTTTGGTTTTTTTTTTTAATGAAATTGTGCAAAAAGTGTAGAATATTGTATAAATCTGTCCCAAATGAATTAGAATTTTTTAATAAAACATAAATTACATATGATTTTTTAACCGGCAAAAATATAAAAATTCATGTTTAATTCATGTTTTGTTAAAAAATATGAATTTTACATATGAGTTTACTTTAAAGAAGGGACCAAAAGTGAAGATGAAAACATGAGGTACTAAAAGTTGAAGCATTTTTTTAAAGGAGCTAAAACGAAAAATTGACATATTTATAGGGACGAAAAACATATTTAACCCAAAAAAGTTAAATATGATTTTGGATTTTCGCTCTTTGCAAAATCCAGATTTTATTTTATTTTTATAAAAGAGAAAGTATCGAAATCAGGAATGTGCATGTTTTGAACATTTTATTCTAAAAAAAACAGATTTTTTATTTTTATTTTTATAAAAATGAAATATCCAAAACACAATCATGTTTTAGATTTTTCAAAAGACAGAAAATTCATTTTTCAATTGTTTCGTTAGTGTCGATCGGTTGATGTTGCATCAGTCGATAACCCTTAATTTGTACAACCATTTTGATAATACTTTCAATAACCATTTTGATAATAATTCTTGGGATAATCTACTTTTTTTTTTGGGACAAAAACAATACAGAGATAGTATGATACAATAAAACAACACAATAAGATGAGAAATCAAACAATATTGCACATGATAACGAACAACACAACTCCGCGCTTAGACGATAAAATCACAAAGAAAAAAAACCAAGACTTATGTGAAAATCACTTATTCAAATTGAAATAGGGAGAAAAAAAATATGAAGATGGGTGATTTAGAGTAAAAAAATTAACTCAAAACCACCCCTCAACGAAGAAAATGGAAGAGAGAGTCCATAAAGAGTAGACTAGAGCCGACTTGTTAAAGAGAGAAATGTCGGTCAAATATTTTTAATACACTTTTTAACGCACGTTCATTCTATTAGTTGAAATTCACATAATCCCACAAAAAATCATGTATCACTCACATGATTTATGACTTATTTGAATTTCAATTAAAAGATAGTATGTTACTAGCATTCATTTTCTTATAATATAAAGTATAAACTCCTCAAGCTTACATTTTGTAGTGTCTACAATACATAAACTCTTACTTGGTTACTAGGAAAGCTTGAAATGATAAATTTGGAGGTTATCAACATTGGATTTAGTAAAATTACTTTGCATTCTGGCAGTTCGGAATTTGCCCCAGTTGATTTTTGAATATTTGGGAGGGTTCTTATCGTTTGTCAACTCTTTTAAGGGCTCAACATCAGTGTAGAGTGCCGGTTTTAGAAAGAATGGAATAGAAAACCTATCCTTCTCATAGTTCACCATAACCCTGTGCTCTACACTCTCATAAGCATCATTGCTCCAAACCTGCATTACTTTGGTTCTATATCAATCTTGTTTAAAACATACTTAAACATAATTTAAAATGTATGAATAATCATTTGACAAATAATCATGTATGAAAAAACATGGTGAGAAAAATCATGGAGGATTTGGTACCTGAATCATATCACCAACATTAATAATGAAGGAATTGAAAATGGGCTTAACTTGAATCCACTCTCCATCTGATTTTCTCTTAACTTGTAAGCCACCAACATCATCTTGAGCAAGCACAGTTAAAACACCAGTGTCCTTGTGACGTCCGAGACCAAGAGCCAGATGAGGGTAGGGACAAGGGGGATAATGGTTGAGTCTTATATTGCTGGTGCTATGTATAAAGAAGTCACGGAACCTATTTGGCACTAAACCTAAACTCATTGCAATAAGTTCCATCAATTTATATGCTAGTTTCTCCACTTCCTCTGCATATTCTTGGCATGCTTCCCTGTTAGTATTAGATAAAGATTTTGCATAATAATTAGCATAAAGAAGTAATGAACATGCCTTAATGAGACCTTAAGCTAGAATTTTTCTTGCAACACAAAAAGATGAAATAAATCAAACAACTATTAACAACCGAACTCATCCCATCAGAGAAGATCAACAACATAGGACATGTACTTGTTGTGAGTACATAACTAGGGTTTAGTATCTGTTTTGGTCATCCCTGAGAATGATCTCAAAGTGGGTATTTATAGCCCTGCTTGGGCTTGTATCTCCGTGACTTGGGCCCTAAGTAACTTAAGGCCTAAGTCACGCCTTTTTGTTGCAGCGTGCTTCTGGATGCTTCTAGAAGCCTTTTAAGGCGGCGATAGGAGAAGGGCGCGCCCAAGGGCTTTTTGGCCTTTACAAAGGGATGGTAGGCCCTTAATATGAAATCGGTGATCCAAGACATATTTGACCACCTCAAACTGCTAGCTTACATCATATAAGCTCACTTAAATAGAGGTATATGTAACTCACCTGCTACCTCATTAGCTATAATTTCCGCTCAATCCACTGTTTTCCTTTTATTGAACAGAGCCATAGAGCGCAAATATACTTCTATGAAAATGTTTTTTTTTAATAGACAAATGTTAATGTATTAGTTGTTACACTAGTATTTTTCCTTTCACTAGGGCTTGAACCCTGAATTTTAACTCTTTCATTAGTATTTTTTTGGTAAAGCAATTTAAAATCTTCTTCAAATGGTTTTTGTAAAATTTAATCCTTGTTTATTTCATTGCTTCTACTAATATGATTAGAGTATAGTACCTATAGGGGAAAAACACTACCTATCACACATTGGATAAAAATATGATATAAATAAATCTTTTACAAAACTTAGTGAATCCTTGTCTTTCGAGTTTCAGGCCAAGTTTATGATTATGAGATTGAGTTAAGCCAAAAAACTAAGATCACCAAACAATACAATATGTAAAATTAATAAGATTCGAAAACATGGCTAAAAATAAAATAGTGAGTATTGAGATACCTAAACTGAGGAGGATTCTTAGGCCACCGATTTTCCCATTTAAACTGAAAATTTTGTTCAACAGAAGGTGGTATAAAAGTTGGTTGTTGCACATTAAAATCATAAATTTCCTTCCAGTCCCTAACATTTTTTGTATGCTCTGCTTCAAAATATCCAAGCAAGTTAATTTCATCTCTTCTCACCTTAATCTTCTCTTCCAAACTAAGTCCAAAAAATTTCCTTGCAGATTCTTCAATCCTTTCACGTTTATCCAAAGGCACTTTGTGATTAATCACTTGAAAGAAACCCCATTCTTTACATGCTTTACCTATTTCTTTGACTAGGTCTTCAATGGAAAGTGAGTTGGCGGTGGAGTCATCTTGGTAGTTTATGGGAGAGAGATCAATTAGAGGGATGCCTTCAGCAATGATTATGGAAGAATTTGGTCTGTGTTCCGGGGATTGAATGAAAGGTGAACTTGGCTCTATATCTAAATCTCCCATGATGTTTGTGGTGGCTGTTGTTTTGCTTGTTTGTTTGATCCAATGATGTCAGAGACAGAATGTTTTATGTGAAAGTACAGTTCAAGATTAAGAATTATATCCAAATAAATAAAATTGAAGACTGTGAATCATGATGTACTTGCACCAAAAAAGGGGAGATTGAGTTCAATGAACCAGGACAGGATTCAATTCAGGATTCTGTTTTTCTCACATTACATCATATTATGTTATTTCAGCAATAAAAAATGATAACCGCTCTTCGCCCTGCACGTTTCGCTCCCACCCAGCTGATTGGACAATAATGCCTCTGTGTTAGTTAAGTCACGCACTACTGGCATGTGCACGAGTTAACTCACGCACGTTGGCCGATGGTCAGAGCTGAAGAACAAACGTTTTTTGGACTGTTGTCAGTTTTTCAACATTCAATCCACACGTTTTTTACCAAATTTTACACGTTTTTTGACCACATTAATGGTGTTTATAACCTATACTACCATTCCCACCTATAAATACCGCTCCATATTTCCCTAATTCCTCACGCCATATCACTTTCTCCCCCTCCTCACTCTCTTCCTCTCTTTCTCTATTTTTTTTTTTTGTCAATAGTCTCTTTGGGGGCAAAAGTGATCAAACTTCTTCGGGGTAAAATAGTGAGTAGCCGACTTGGGGAAGTGATCGACCTTTGGGATAAGTTTAAATCAGCTTTTTTTAACCCCAGAAACTTTTTACCGTGGGTAAAAAGAATTTTTGGGGTAAAAAAAAAAAAACCATATTTAAATTTAGCCCAAGGGTTGATGATGTATTTTCCCAAGAAGGCTGCTCGCTATTTTACCCAAGAAAATTGATCACTTTTTACTCCAAGAAGGAGAAAATAAGTAGATTTAGTAAATTCGAATAAATTATTGTATGAATTATTAATAAAATGAGATATTGTTATATGCCTCAATTTTGTTCTTTCCTTGTTATTTATATTTGCTTTTATTTTCTAATTTTCTATTTAATGAATAAATATTAATTTAGTTCATTTCCTTTTATTTATATTTGTATTTACTTAATGACTAAAATCGAATCAATATTTATTTTAAGTTCATAAATAAATTAGAATAAAGTAAATACGTAAATAAATTAACTTTAATAAATAAATTAGAATAAAGTAAATAACATAATTTGAAAATAGTAAATAAATTAAAAAAAAGTAGCTACTTTGCGCCACTCAACTTAACTTGCGTCACTCCACTTAACTTGCGCTAGTTAACTAGCGCATGGACATTTTGGGCATGGCTGCAGGGTGCGAGTGTTTTGTGCTGGGGAAGAGCAGTACTCTAACAAATTGACTACTTTATATTAAAAAAATTATACTACATGCGTCTTTAAATATATGATTCCCTTTAAAAAAATGCGAGAATTAAAAAAAATTGATTGTTGTATTAATTTTTTTAAAAAAATCTTGTAAAAAAAACAAAAATTGAACTATCTTTACGACAATAGTCTAAGTGGTCAAAACAATTTAAATAAATAAATAATTATGTTGATACTCTTTTGTTTTAAAATGAATGTTTGTATAAGATTCTAGTATAATAAGAAAAACAATAAAGTTTTGTAAAAAAAATAAAGTTTATCAAAAGACAACACTTTTACTAAATGGACTTTATTAATAATAATATATTTCCTACGATTATAAAACTATAGTGAAATATTTTAAGAGTTAAGAGCAGTGAAATACTTTTTTTTTTAAGAGTAGTGTATTAGTAATAGATAGAAGGCACAAATAAATAAAAATTAACCCTT
>Ga0315914_1003284_pt1 | contig 24612 bp, 10 predicted proteins | sample MpolenodulesMG_FD_203920 | JGI IMG/M metagenome (GOLD analysis project Ga0315914, IMG submission 203920) | Medicago polymorpha root nodule microbial communities from Los Angeles, California, United States - elongated nodules | ecosystem: Host-associated > Plants > Roots > Nodule | place: USA... | reverse complement strand
ACGTATCTAATTTATTTAAAATTGTTTTCCTCGCCGTTTTAGTTTACGACATGTGTACAAAAATGTTTACAATTTATTTTTGTGCTAGACATTATTTAAACATATTAAAAATATTATTTATAAAAAATTTATAGGAGTATTTTATAGTACTTTTTTTATAAAAAAATATATATATAATTTTTAATACGGGTCGGCACGTTAGCCCACGGCCCGTGTAGGGCTGGGCTCGGGTAGTATATTTCAAGCTTGTTTTCCAACTAGGTTTTTTGGCCCGGTCCGATAAAGCCCGAAGCCTGTTAGGGCCGGCCCTAAACGGGTAGGGCCGCCCGTTTTGACAACTCTACTTTTCGCTTCCACCCAGCAAAATTGACTAAAATACACATGTGTTAGTTAACTAACGCAAGTGTAAAAATCTGTGCAGCTTAACTAATGATAAAATTAACAATTGCGTGAGTTAACTCACGCTGGCATTAACGTTTGCGTGAGTTAACTCACGTTGCGTTACTTAAGTAGTGCAAGGTTAAATTGGTAATTTCAGTTGGAAGCGAGTGTTTTGTGCTGGGGGAGAGCAGAAATCTTAATGTTGGAACGATCCTTGTAAAATTGCAATACCACTTTAGCACGTGTCTTTTTGTTTTGGCTTTTCAGCAACAAGAAGGACTTCTACAAACTTCAAAAGTGGAAATTGAGTTTTCAATGTTGTTTGGTTTAGATTTTTAAAATTGCTTCTATCCTCCAAAAGCAATTCTCCTTAAAGATACAATTCCTAACTTTTGGCTTTCCTATAATCAATTCTACATTAAATTTTATATTTTGATTATTATAACCTATTATTTTCCTTTATTGCTCTTTATCAATTCTTCTTCTTTTTGTTTTGTAATTATTTTGACGAACCAAATTTATCAGAAAATTTAACGAACCAAATTAGCCTGCGAAAAATGTTTATGGTCATGAGTTATCAAATTTTGAATTTTCCTTTACGGGTGTCCCCATTCAGATTTACTGTATTTTTTCTTTTAGCTTTCTTTTACGCTATATTTTATCATTTTTGACAACTGACTCTGGTATTATTTAACTTAAATATAAAAATATATGAATAAATATTTTGTAAAAAAGATTAGTTTAATGATCGTATTTATTGTGTTTTAAATTAATATATAGAAAATTTATTTATTAAAATTAAATAATATATCCACATTTAATATTGATCTACATATACATTCAACTATGCACATTTACATGAATTTAGCTATGTCCATTTTAGTAATTATACATTCAAAAGCAATTTTGTTAAAAACTATCCAAACAACATTCGATTTGTTTAATCAATTCTGCATTATTGTATCTAAACAGAAATCAATTCTCTCAAAATTAATTCTGTCATAATCAATCTATCAAAATCAATTATGTCAGAATCAATTCTATCCAAAGTTGAACCAACACCTATACATCAATTGAAAAAAAAATAACTTTTGTCTATTCTAAACACTTCATCAACAATCTTATATTTATTTTCAGCAAAACCTTATAGAATGTAGTGGTGGTGAAGGATTGATGGTAGTGTCGGTGAAGATAACGGTGATTGTGAGAGGCGTGAGACCCAAAACAAATGAGAAAAGATAAAATCCAATGGAGTATGGTGTATGATAAAATCTTTGAACTCGTTTGATTGAATGGTTATTTTGCATGGTTCATGGTGAAGGATGTTAGATAATAACGTATCGAGCTATGTTATTTGGTGAGTCGAGTGCTCACAGTTTGATTGTTTGGTGAGTTAAGTACTCATAATTTGGTTTCTACCCCCTCTGCTTCTTATGATTGATTGAATTGCTTCTCCCTCTCTTGGTTTTTTCTGTTTGGTGAGTCAAGTGCTCACAATTTGGTTTCTTCCTCCCCTTTGATTGTTTTGATTGACTGGATTGCTTCTCCTCATATTGGATTCTTCTGTTTGATTGTCTATCTCCCTTTTAATTCTTCTGATTGATTGAACTTCACTTCTCCCCCTATTGATTCTTGCGATTCAATTGATTGCACTTCTCCCCTTATGGATTCTTCTGATTGATAGCATTGCACTTCTCCATTCTCCTGTTTGGTTACTCCTCTTTCTATTGGTTTTTCTTCTTCTGTATGACTGCTTCTCTCTACCGGTTTTTTTGTTTGAATGGTTTTCTTTTTTGACTGGTTGATAGTGATGGTTCTTACTACTTTTGTTTGAATGGTGATGATTCTTGATGCTCTCTACGAAGATAATTCATTTTGGTTGTTGCTCTCCATTGGTTCTGCTATCAGTTGATTTGGTTTATTTTTCTGGGTTAATTTGTAACAAGCTTAAAGCTTAGTGAGCTTTAGCTTGAAGGGTAGTGTTAGAACTTTATATTATGTAGTATGTTTCTTCATATTTTGTTTAACAAACTCACAATGCTTCGTTGTGATGCATCATGAGTTTGAGGGTAGGTGTTAGATAATAAAGTATCGGACTATGTTACTGGGCCTGTTAGTTTAGAGTCCATTAGATTTTATATATATTCTCTAATAACCTTTTGTAATGTCATACTATTGTTATTCTATGAAACCCCAGCCGTCTTTATTGTCAGTGGTCTCTCTTTCTCTATTTTGTACCTATATTGTTAACAAAGGACTCACTTAGAGTGTGTTTGAATTGAAGGTTTAGGAGGGGAGAGGAAGGGAGGGGAGGGTTCACTTTTATTTTTTAAATTACGAACAATGTAAAATGGTTTTTTTTTTCATAAATAAATTAAGTGTTTTTGAAGTATTATATGATCATTTATCATGTTGCTAATTCAATTTTCTAAAAATCATTTTATAATGTTCGTAATTTAAAAAAGAAAAACAGACTCTCCCCTCCCAGACTCTCCCCTCCCTTCCTCTGGTAAATCATCCATCCAAACATGTCTTGCCCTGTAAGTCTACATCACCAGAATTAGGTATTTTGCATTTCTTCATTATTTTTATTGTCTTTTATATTGCGGTTTCTTTCACAAATTATGTTCTTCTCCCAACAGATTTTGCTCGCTCCCAGCTTAAAAGTCCATAATACTCATGCGTGAGTTAACTCACGCAGGTGTTATACCCTGCGTGAGTTAACTCGCGTTAGTTTTAAACATTCCAAAAGCTATGAATTATTTTAGCTTCAAGTATTGCGATCAAGTGCAGAGAACTAAAATTCATGTTATCGTTAAAAAAAAGTATATCTATTGATCGGTGTTTGTGACTGACTTATTGTACTTTAATATAGATATATAATATGGCTTCTATCACAACAAAAAAAAAAAAGATATAGTTTTTCAAATGAAAACTCATTTTGTGTCTAAGCATATTAGTAACCAAAAACTCTGAATTCAGAACTCCGAAAGATTGGTCTAGTGAAGCATGACATGGTTTGTATCTGACAAATTACATGTTCAAGTTTCCACTCATTCATTTGGGGTGAGATGACAGTGATTTTATTGGTAAACACTTGCATAAGCTTGAGCGTGTGTTTGTTGTATAAAGTGAAATGAAATGTCGTGGAATGTTTAAAACTAGCATGAGTCAACTCATGCGGGGTATAACACCTGCGTGAGTTAACTCACGCAGAGATTAACACTAGCGTAAGTTAAGTCACGCAAAATTAACACTAGCGTTGTGAGTTAACTCATGCAGGGGCATTTTCATAAATTTAGTTGGGAATGAGCAAAGCGTGTTGGGAGAATAACATAATTCTTCTCTCACATACTCATGCTACTTCTTCTTACAACCCCACTAACCGAGGGCCATTGTGAAGCATTACCAAAGTTAATTTTCCTTTCATCTTAATTTTCACCTATCTTGGGGAATGAGATTTTTGCTGGGAGAAGAGCAAAACTCAGACAATACAACTCTCATTCTTCATTTGGTCTCCAAGATAGGTGAAAAAACAACCAAAACCCTTTTATTCGTTTACAAGTTAAACTTTGCAGCTTCCATATCACGACCAAACACTCATGAATCTTCCTACTTCCTCTGTCTCAAAGTAATTGTTTCTTTAGCATATTTTTTTGGGTAGTGTTAAAGATTCATTAAAAAGTTAAAGATTAAATGTAATGCACACATTCCAATAAACTATTTCTATATTTGATTCATTAACTTGTGTCTTGAGGACACAAATTATCATTTTCCTATATTTTTTCCATGTTTCGGATTAATTGTCACTAAACTATTTCTATATTTGATTCATTAACTTGTGTCTTGAGGGCACAAATTATCATTTCCCTATTTTTTTTCCATGTTTTAGATTAATTGTCACTTTAGAATACACTGCAACAATTGTTATTTTCTCCACTATTATGCCATTATTTAATGAATTTCATCCAATTTAACTACTCTGCTAACTATAATTAATAATGATATTTTAGTAAATGATACTAAATTTATCGTTGAAATCAACACAATTAATCATTTTCTTAAAGATTATGTGCAAACCTTAAACGACTATTATTTTGATACGGATAAAGTATTAATTAGAGGATATAATTTAAAAAAGATAATTACTAATAGATTGGAAAATGAAATGAGTCATTTTTATTGAAACAATTATTTTGTTTACAAACTGGTCAGTTTTTTCTAGGTTATGGGTGGGATGAAACAATTTCAACACTTGTTACAAGACCGAACCGAATCTCAATTGAATCTCATAACCAATTGTTTTATGTATTCTCTTCCTCGGCCAAGGTGGGATGGGACTCTTCCAACAATTGTCACAAAAGCCGAACCTCGTAATCAGGTGTATTTGAGATGAAATTGTTTCAAAAGTTGTCAGGTATATTTTGAGATGAAATTGTTTCAACAGTTGTCACAAGAGTTGGACATCGTAGTAGTCAATGTAGTTTTATTTATAGTGTTGGAATTTTCTACCAGATGATAAACAAATAATAGAGAAGAGTGTTATAAGAGAGTTATTAAAAAAAAAATTAATATTCATTTTAAAAATATAGTTCTTTAAATTGATATTACTATTCTAAAACGACATTTAAAAAAGAACGAAGGAAGTATGTAGAAGTTACAAATATTTGTACATATAATTTTAATCAAAATCTAAATTTTATAAAATAAAAAAAAACGTCACTCATAATTTACACGCGTTCGTGTAGTAAAAATATGGACATCTAAATGCAAGAAATACTTAAATATAATAGTGGTTAAAATTTACGATCACTTTGTATATCAAACATATATATTACTTATTCTGGTATGACATGCGTGACTCAAATGGTGATATTTAATACATGAAAAATGAGAAAAATACGAATTCCATGCGAGATATATTCATGGAAGTAGTTGGTGTTGAAGTTTGTGATTGAAATACATGATTTATAAAAGGGTCTTTCTATCATGTGCAAATTTGCACATGTTAAGAAGTTTAAAGTAGTAACTTTGACTTGGAACTTGTGTTTTTTATATTAAATATGTAACTTTTAATCAATAATTGTTGGTTTTCAATTAAAAGATACTAATTTTAGTTACCTTAACATGTGCAATATTGCACATGTTAGACAAACCCTTTATAAAATCATGTCACGACAATGATAAAAAATCAATTGTATGTGATTTAGCTACTATTCAAAATTAATTTTTTAATCAAAATCCATGACATATTAAATTTGGTTTTATAGTTTCTTTAATTAAAAAAAAGATCGAATAAAGTCTGATAGGTTTCTAAAATATTTTTCTTCGTTAATTGACTCAAGTAAGTTAAGAATCGTAAAACAATATTAAATATAATTTTTAAAAATATATATTAAATAATATATTAAATAGTATAATGACTGGTTACTTATTAGGATTTAATTTCTTTAGTTTTTAAATCATTCTATGTCAACAAAAAGATTAAATTAATTCCCTAAAAAAATTAATTAATTCTTTATTAGGAAAAAGGCATAGTCAGTTTTGAGAAAAATAACCAGCGGTGTTATCTTTTCTTGAAAAAACATAATAGTGGTGTTATCTTGTTTTGTTTGTTATGATATATTTTTAGATTTATTTTTCTCCTTTGTAATTAGATGTTTTTCATTATATTGACTCGTGTGCGTGCATCAATGCTTTAGCCTTTTTTTTCCCTATAAATGAAACATTGAGACAGATGTGTCATTACTTTAGTTGTCGGGGCTGGCACAAGAAAATTTAGGACCACCCTTGCTCAAGACTACTAGTTATATCCTTTAATTAAAATAACATCAATAAATCAAGACATCGAATAAAAGTGCAATTTCATTATATTCCACAAGGTATCTCATTCAGCAACAAATGTGAAAACTAACTTTGTTTTCACCTAGCCACGTCCTTATGTCAACATTAAACAATAAAAACCTAAAATATAATAATATAAACAACGCAACATTGACATATATAGTTTATTAATTAGAATTGATGAAGTGATTCCACCACCGTCAAACATTCAATAGAAGTTTAAAACTGAAAACAAACAAGGTTTAAATGCACTTTTAACCCTTTATGTTTGTCGTCGTGGCAATTTTGACCCCCTAACAAAAACAATGCAATTTTGACCCCCTAATTTTCCCAACTATGCTGAGAAGCTGCCACACGTCCCAAAAAAGGGGCCATAATCACAACTGTTTTGCAAAGATAAGGGGTCAAAAGAACATATTTCCCTAAACATGGCAAAAATAGGGGGTCAAAATTGCATTTTTTTTGTTAGGGGGCCAAAAGTGCATTTAAGCCAACAAACAATGAAGGAGATAAAAGTTTACATACATAGACACCTCACTAAAAATACATTCACCAGATGAGGCTAAAATGTACATTGGTCTTGGTGGGAGAATTGTAGAATTCAACGAGGTTCCTTTGGGGGTGGTGTGGCGGGTGGGATGAAGATTAATTGGGTGGAGTGGAACATTGTTTGTCAACTAAAAGCAGATGATGATCCTAGGGTGAGGGACATGAGAGTGGTCAATTTGAGTTTTTCAGCCAAGTGGGGGCAAATGCTATTGCAAGGGATACAACTCCTCAGAATGAGGTGTTATTGGAGAAATATGGCCAAAATGCAACCAAACTAGTGGAGGGAGTTAGCAGTTCTTAACCACGCTTGGCTTCTATGTGGTGGAAGGATATAATAAGTGTAGATGGGAGAGTGCAATGATACTGGTTTAATGCAGAGATCGAGAGGAAAATGGAGAATGGTTCAAATACTACTTTTTGGAAGATGGCTCGAAAAGGTGAAGTGCTGTTCATGGTCAAATACCCAAGACTTTTATCAACGACAAACTACTAAGAGGCATTAATGGAGGAAATGTGGACGGACTTTACAAATGGTGGGGGATTGTGTTTTAGTTAGAGGTGACAGTTCTTTGTATGCAAGTCCAATATTTTGAACAACTTGTTAGAATATTTGAAAGATTTTATGTGGAGACAAGGTGATGATGGGTGGAGTTGGAAATTGGAGGAAGATGAAGTGTTTTCGGTAAAGTATATGTATAATAAATTGGAACGAGGGGTGGTTGGTGATGGTAACCATACAAAAGGGGAAAATAAGGTGTTTGTCAAATTTGGAAATTTGGGGTTCCATCGAAAACGGTGGTTTTCTCTTGAAAACTTATTCTTGATCAAACTTCGACAAGAATCAATTTGGCAAAAAGGAATTGTTTGCCAACAGACGTTGCAACCAATTGTGTTTGATGTGTAACGAAGATTGAATCATCTTCTCATTTTCTCTTGCACTGCTATATGCCGAGAACACATCTGGTTGCACTTGATGCGGTGGTTGACCATAATTTTATCATTCCTCCAAACATGTTCATTCATTAAGAATGTTGGAGCGGGGGGTCAATGCACGAGAAGATCCGAAAGGGGCTAAAGATGATTTGGCATGTGAAGATTTAGTTAATTTAAAAAGTTAGGAATGATCGTATTTACAACTATATAGTTAAAATGGTGGATGAGTTAGTAGATGAGATTAAAGTTTTATTGTGACAATGGATTTTGGGTAGGTCTACCGCTCCAGCATGCTTGTAAGTCGTTGGAGCTGGAGCTGGCTCATTGTTGTTTTGCTTATAATTCTTACGGATCCGGTCTACTGTCATTTTTTTTTCCATGAGTTTTGCAATTGTGTAGGGGGGCGGTTTCTGTTGCTGTTGCATTGCTGCAGTTTTATCGGTACATGGGTATGTTTGTTTTTGGGTTTGGGGTGAGGGGTGGTTACTAGTTCATTTGGTTTTACAAGACTCGTTCTAGTACTTGGTTAAAGCGCTATGCATATTTACGACACTTTTGTATTTATTTATTTTTTCACGAGTTTTTTAGTACGTCTTGCACAAGCTTGTCGTTAAAATGTTTGTTGGTTAAAATAAAATTGTCATTTTAATAAAATATCAATACCACATTTCTCATCAATGTGACTTTATTTAGTGAATTTCACTCTATTTAACTACTACTTCATTATCTTCAATTAATAAAAGTGTTTCAGGCAATGAAACTAATTTTACAGTACCATTGAAATCTAACTAGTAAATTATTTTCTTAAGAATCACATATAACTCAAATGTGACATTTAATCCGAGACAAAATGAATGATACTTAGTTTGTAGCAGTTTTGTGATAGAATGGCTTGTTTCAATCTACAACTAGCATATCTCTAATCACTTTATTTACGAGAGAATCAAGCACCCCTTTAATTAATTAATTGACAACATCTATTATTTTTCACGAAATTAGAAATAAAAATTCCAACACCAATTGAGAAAATAAAAAATCTGATTAGCTGAATATGGATTGAGAATCTTCACTTACTGTCCTCATGTAATAATCGAGTGATGGGAAGTTGCTTTCCACACCACATTTGTCTTTAGCCTTGGTACTATTATGCTTACACCCCCGCCATAAATGCCATCAAAATGAAATGAATTGAAAGGCAACAAAAGTTAGTACAACCCTTTACTAACCACAACATGACTCTGATATGACATGCACGATGCATCTATTGCATCTGCTCTCATCCTGACCAAGTAAATCATCAAACAAAATTAACAAAAGACAAACAAAAATCTCACATATACATCACTTATGCAGACTTGGATTCACAACCAAACTTGTGTGGATACTAATTAATCAAACAATAATGTAATCTTGTGTTTGGTTTAGCAGCTTCTAAAGAGAGTCAAAATATAACCTTTGACCAAAACTAACATGTTTGGTTTAATTGAAATGAAAGGCAATAATTAAAAATTGCATCCCTTTCAATTGATTTTCACAATTAAACTTTATTGCTAATACGGGAGTGGTTGGGTGATGAAGTAAAATGATGCATAACCTTTGTGTTTATGCTTCAAAGTGCTATTGTTTGAAGATTGTGGTCCCAACTCCCAATCACTTATGAAATGAAAAATTAGCATTTAATAACTTAAAAGCTTAAAGCAAAGTTTAGGTAGATAATAATGTCTGAAAAATGTGTCACATGCATTTTAGCAATAAAAGAAAAGATTCACTCCTAACTGAAAATTAAACTATTCTATTAATAATATTCCTACACGAGCATGGTTTGCTTGTTGATTGGGGGAAACTCACATCACAAAACCAACGAGGGAAATTGGTTTATGATTATTATGTCCATATACTAATCCTTTTACTAACTAATTAATTAATTATTTTTATCTTGAAGGAGTAATACAAAAAACTGGAATCTGTACTTTTGAGAATATAAAAAAGTACAAGTAAAAACAAAATAGAGAACTGTGAGGTGAGGGGGATTACACTACTGTTTAAAACTGTAGCTTTATTTTCTTCTTTAAAACAAGTACTGTACCTAAAGAAAAAAAAGGGATAGAACTTGAAAGTGGGATTGTGAACGTTACATAAAAACTGAAAAAGAAATTTGGCTTTGTGCAGGCAATGTCAAGAGTGGACATGACATGAAGGAGTGGGGAAGGCCCATACAGCGTCAGTATTGCTTCAAAGGCTGTTTTCATCACATAAAAGGATTTATTTACGGTGCTGAAGCTGCAGAATGTACCCGTTTACCCATCAATGTGTTCACTGCACATTCAATGCACATATAGTATTCTTGTTCATTCATATAATATCTTAGCAAAAAACCATATACTAAATATTAGTCTTTTTCATTGCCACGTCTTATTACTATATTGTCAAATAGCACTTCAAATTTCTTCATATTTGACCTTTTCAACACAATAATTTAACATAAACCCATATCATGTGGTGTACTTTTTAGGTAGCGCAAGCACAATATTCTAGCATATCCGAAACAACAGTGTTGTTTGTAGAATAAAAAACATGAATAAAGAAACATAATTTAATAACCCTAGGGTAAAAATAATTTGAGCTAGGAACTAGGAAGGGTTAAAATTTGAAAAAGAATCTGAGTAGCTTTATTAAGGAAGAATGATGTACCTGGATTCTCTTTGGTTACTTTATATCGAAGTTGATATTAGTTTATGTTTTGTCATTTTCCTATATGTATGTACTACGAATATGTTGGCAATGTAATGTGTCTGGACATGCTTGTTCAATTTTATTTTATGTAGTAGTAAAAAAGTATAGAAGAGATGGGAAAGAATAGATAGATACATAATAATAATGCATGTAACAACCCAATATTAAATATAGTATAGGGAGAGGGGGAGAATTTTAATAGACTTTATTATGCAGGTACTTTTTGATAGTAACCTAACCCTCCCACTCTCCTTTTCTCAAGAAAGAGGGTGTGACCAGACCCCACCCTAGACACACATACACAAAGCAAAAAAGAAGAAGATTGAATTGAACAAAACAACACCATCAAAGGAACAAATAAGAAAACCATGGGTAATTGTAAACCCTCTAAATTATTGAGGAAGACAAAAGAAAGAAAGAGAGAAAGCTACTACTACTACTGCCCCAAACAAAAACAGTCCCATTAGAAAATGTGGAATAAGAATTGCAATAAAAAAGACAAGTGAAGCAAAAGTGTAATTGACACATCAAACAAACAAAACCCTATGTAGAGTCAGTGAGAGAAATAGAGAGTAGTACTGTGCCACCACCACACTGTGTTTGTTTTTGTATACATAAAAAAATTAAAATAATATAAGAGAAAATTGGATCAAACAAATGTAAATGTTTCAAAATTTCAACAAAATACATTAATTTTTTGTTGACATATCTTTTTTTATATATTGGATCGAAGGGAGTATATTAGATCTCAAATCAAGTCATCCGTTGACCGTTGTCAACAATTTTTACTTGGGTCGATTCATTCAAAACTGTACTCTAATTTCAATTGAACCTGCACAATACGACATGATGGATCAAATTAATCAATTTTTAGGTCGGACACCAAGTTTTCAACAATAATAAAAAAAATATATGAAGTTAAAAAAGATGTGAGTAAATGTAAGTAAACTCCTCAAACAAAGACACACTACTCAATTATTTGTGTCCATTCCTTCTTCCCATATTGTTCCTGTGTGTGTTTTGAAATTGTGAAGTTGTTGAAGATGCCGCGGCCAGGGCCAAGGCCATACGAGTGTGTCCGAAGAGCATGGCACAGCGAGCGTCACCAACCATTAAGAGGTTCCATCATTCAACAAATTTTCAGGTTCTGATCTTTTTTTTTTCTTTCTTATTTTTCTTCATCTATGTTTTCTCTTCTACATTCTGATTGCACACCATGTGTTTGATTAGGGTTGTCACTGAAGCTCACACTCCAGCTACTAAAAAAAACAAAGAATGGCAAGAGAAACTTCCTGTTGTTGTTCTCAAAGCTGAAGAAATCATGTATTCCAAAGCTAATTCAGAGGTTTCTATAAACCCTTTTCTTGATTTTTGTTGTAATGTGGATTTTTTGTTTAAACCCTTTTGTTGATTTTGGTTGATTTGGTTTTTTAGGCTGAGTATTTGAACTCTGATACACTATGGGACCGACTCAATGATGCTGTTAACACAATTATAAGAAGAGATGAGACAACTGAAACTGGTGACCTTTTGCCCCCATGTGTTGAAGGTAATGAAATTTTTCATTTTTCTTTGGATCCATTTTTATGGGTTTGTGTCAAAATCATATTTTTATGTCTCATTTGGGTTTTCAGTGTTTTTGAGCTGATTTTAAGCTGCTAGTGATGTGTTTTTTCATTTTTGGTTTTGTGGGTCATTTTTGTGTGTTGATCAGCTGCACTTAATTTGGGTTGCAAACCTGTTAGAACTTCGAGAAGTGATCGGCATAATAACCCTAGGACATATCTTGGTCCAAGACCTCAACTGCCTCCTTCAGGGTCTCCTAAACCTGTTGTTGGAAATCCCTTAAACTATGCAAAAGTGACAACTTCCGCTCTTTCACCGAATCATGTGTCGGATTCTAACCAGCATGTTCATCAAAATAGTAAGCCAGGTGGTTCGGGTAACTATCCTTACAGTTTTCCGCCGAGTCAGCAGCAGCCATTGACGATGGAAGCTAAGCCCACATTGAATACGGGTTCAGTTTACTCCTTGTATTATGGTGGCGAAACCAGAGAGCCTCGAGCTCAAGTAAGGACTACCGTAAGAGATAATACTTCTTCAGACATGATCTTTGTTGGCAGACCGGTCATTACTCCAGTCCCTGAGCCTTCTGGAATTGGTCTATTGGAAAACTCCCCGTATGGTAGATTTCAACATGTTGCTAACAGAATTGTGCAAGAACCAGCTTTAGGCACTCAGGAGTCACCAGGTGGGGAATGTGATTTATCTTTGAGGTTGGGTCAGTGTCTGCATCCTTGTTCAAGTGGCAAAAGTAGTTCAGCGTCTGAAATAGATGGCGTTGGTTTAGGTCTTTCTCAGGAGGGCAACAAGTATAGTCATATGCATTTGCAGAGGAATAGAGAGCTATTTCTTTACCCTAGAGGAGCTGGTTATGGTACCATTGACTCCAGTTCTAGAGGCAATGTAGAGGGCGAAGATCAGAATTTAGAGGCAATGTTTCGGAAGCGCAAAGCACCTTTAGCTAACAATGAAGAGGATGGACAATTTTGCCGGCATCTAGGGGTCCCATCCAATCGTTTTACTGGTAGGCCAGGTTCGTAGATAGTCTTTTTTGTTGTGTCATATATGTTTAGCAATTCAATATGATCCAAAATGTTGTTGAATCCTCTTATGTAGACACTAGACTCTCTGCTGTGTAGCTCTGCTTGTGAAAAAATTTAGAAGCTGGCGTTGAGTTACTAGTTGCATTGCTGCAAATGTGAACTGTATATAAAAATCTTAGCTTGCTTTCTTTCATTTCTGCTTTTGCTCTTGTTAGATTAAAAGAGAAAAGTGCGAAATTTGAACTTTTGAAATGGACTGTCTATAAGCAACCATATCCCCCTGCTGATTAAAGCAGTCCAGTTTAAATTTGATGCATGGCAAAGACATGACCAATGTGTATATTTTTATCCGTGCTATCTGCACCAAACCTGATTCTTTGTGGTAGAGACTTTAATCTGCAAGCTGAAATATCTATTTCTCAGTCAAGAGTAGCTTCTTGACTCAAGTATATTTGCTTGGGAAAGGTTTGTTTTTCATTAGCAAGTGATTGGTGACAAAAAAGACTATATTACTGAACAGAATAAACTATAACTGCGTGTAACTAAATCTGAAGCATAATTTTAAAATCAGTATTAGGAACCTAGGAAGTAAGTTAAGTTAGAAGACATGAGAATATTGTGAAATGGTGTCATTTAATGATATCCAAGGTCACCTCAAAATGGTAGAGGGTAGTTGCTCTAATTGTTTGCTGGGATATTACTGGAAATGAAGGTATTGGGGCCTAATCAATCTCAAATAAGCTTCTCCAACTTTTCATAGAGATGAAATGAGAAATTCCTAGGTGGCATGCTGGTATTGCTGCCTACCATATACAACCCATTCACCAAACATAAAAAAAAACATGTAATGCATGTGAGAAATGTAATGCTTTACACATGTCTGATTATTGAACTGCCTAACTAAAGAATTTTTCTAGATCTTTATCCTGATATACTTTGATGTGGACAGATAATCAGTTTCAACTGTCTGATCAAAGTTCATTAGATGTTAGTTTCAAGATTTGGTTCAAAGGATACCAAACTGAGAGTTGTTCTAAAGCACGTGAATTGCAAGTTTTTGATTTAAGATAGGTTGGGTTTTTGGTCCAAACATATGGGGAATAGACATCCAAGTCAGTAGTAGTCTTGTAATGAAGAGACACTTCAAAATAAAACATGATTATTCTAATTGTGAATGCTTAGTGCAAGCTTACTTTTCAATAACGTTCACCATTTTCATTTTCAAATTATACGTGGGATGTAATCACATTTGATTATGAGTATCATTTATAAAAGGAAAATGCTAATGAGTGCCGTTGGGACCTTAAGTTTTTTTTTAATTTTTTTTATATAGAAATAAGGTGTATTAAATCAAGAATAAAGATGACTGCTAAATAACTATCAGGACGAAATGAAGATGAAAACATTACTAATACGAGGCCAGGAAAGGGTTAGAACATCTTTGTATATAAAAGGGACAAAAGAACCTCTAAATTATATTTAAAGGGTCATGCTAACCGGTGCCCCCGGGGCACTGATTAAACATACAAAAAAAAGAATTTATTACCATAAAAGTAAACTTTGTTGACTTATTTATAGATTAATTACACAGTTTTCAATGCAATAATTACTATATAATTTCCCTTTTTAGTATCTTTAACCAGTGTCCGGGGACACCGGTTAGCATTTCCCATATTTAAAAGTAAAACCAGATTGTATTTACGAGATTGTTTGTTTATTGCAAAGTAGTATTTATACTCTTTGCATTAAGTTGTAAAAGTGAACCTTAATTATACTATTTTAATGAAAATATACATCAATTAAACACTTTTTTTGTACAATTTTGATTTTTAATTTGTATACAAAACAAATTATATCACCAAACTTTTGAAAGAAGGAGTAATAAAGTTATGATAGCGTGAACCAATTATGACAGAAAATTAAGATATCTTCCTTGCTGGACGAAAAATGTTACTACTATAAACTCCTACAAAAGCAAAACAACTTCATAAATATCATTTGATTCTATGCCACATTTTAGACACACGTTTCTTCCTTGATAGAAGCCATAGTCGTGAGTTTAACCAATACTACTTTTGTCAACGTCATGCATTAAGACTTAAGAGTGTTCCAATTCTTACGCAGGGCGATTATTGATATGCTATATATACTCCCTCCGTTTTTAAATATAAGCAACATTGACTTTTTAGATTCATTCATTTAATGATGTATGTGGTCTATATTATGAACCACATACATCATTAAATGAATGAATCTAAAAAATCATTTTTATTTACTAAAACGAGGGTGTCATTATTAGTCACTCTCAAAAGCCAGAAGAGCATTTATCAAAATCATAGGTCCCATCCCAATTGGGTAACGGGTGGTGGGGGGTAAGGCTTAGAGCCAGTCAAGGTGAGTTGTTTTTATAATGTGATGTGGCAACAGCTAATAGTGTATGTATTCTTTCAATCTTTTCATTATAGAGACGACCTAGTATTATATGGGGTCACAAGACTAAATGCATAGTGTTTAGATACACAGTATAACAAACATTAATAAAAGGTAGAAACATTTTCTTTATTATTAAAAAGTGTTTTTTTTTTTTAACATATGCATGTCTAAAACTATACATTTGGTCTCGTGGCCAAGTAAGATCGACTCTTATTAGACACACTTGCAAAAGCAGCCGTAAACATTTAATTTGTCAAAAATTATGTGAGGTTTCACGGTAGAAATAAAATAGGGGCATTCTTGTAATTATCTTTACAATTATTGATTTTTTTTTTGGTCACAATTATTGATTTGAAGAGAAGAAAATAATTTACATTTTCCAACATAAAATAATCTAAGGGAATCTTCGGAAAAAACAAATAATGCATGTAGAGTTTTGAAAAAACTTTTAACTTTTTTTAGGGGCAAATAAATGTTAAAAGTCTTGTACCAAAAAAAAAAAAATGTCAAAAGTCAGAATTTTTTTTTGGCAAGTCAAAAGTCAGACTTGAGACATATAAATTATAACAAGGGATAATTTTTATTTTTTTTAATGAAAAATGCTAACGAGTGCACTTGTAGAACTAAAGAAGAAATTTTATCTTGAGAATGATGCATTCAATAAATTGAAACTTTAAAAAGTAACTTTTTTTACATAATACTTTTTCAATAATTTCCATTTTTGAATCCTTAACAAGGCACTTGTTATCAAAACATTTTTTTAAAATAAAATAATATAGCACACAACATTTTGTTTTGGATCATTACGCCATGCAAATTCATTGTATCTTACTATAGATACAACACTTCTCTCACGTCCTCCAAATTTTCATTTTTACCTTGTACGGATTATAAAACTCGAACTAAAAAAAACACGATTTAGATTATATAATATCAAAACATGCACATATAAGCAAATTTCAGAAACTTTTTTCTTTCCAACAATTGCAATTTTCTAACCTAAAAACCTCAAAAACACCCATACGAATTTGAATTTCATATGTGCTTGTTATTGAATAACACTTTTCTTTTTCTTCAAACGTGTGTAAATTCAAAATCTTAATATTTTTGCCCCGATGAATGTAATCTCGAAACAACTTGTTTGCATTTGTCTGGTTATTGTCCTGAATGGTATTTCCACTTGATTTATTTCACATGTATTTTAATCTGATTTATTGGGTAAAACTCTTCTGCTTGTATTGGTTGATTTAAGCTATAATTGAGTTTTACAATACATTATTATTGATGAATGTACTACGTAATTGGATCTTTGAACAAAAATTAGATTGTTCTTCGTAATTTGTTGTGTTTATTTAAAAGGAAGTGTTAAAGAGTGCCTTTGATGTATTGGTTAAAATGATAAAAGTAGAAATATTACATTGAAAAATGGTGATAAGTGGTGAATTTTACTTTTTAAATTAAGACACTAGACCTATTTTGATAGTACAAATAAACAATATATCATCTTTGAATTTGGTTAGATTAGTTTACTGCTATGCGGGTAAATAATTAGTTGTTTTGATTTGGATTTAATGTTGGTTTTGCTTGAACACAAATTTTGATGTTCAATTTTCTCATTGCAATCTTATAGTACTAATTATTAACTTACAGACTCTTATTCACACCCCTCACCAAGTATTAACCCACATTCTAAAAAAAAAAGTATTAACAATTCACTTGATGATGTTGGAAAGTTTTTTTTTTTTTTTTTTTGTGATCGTGTGACAATTTCTCAGTTACACCCAGGTGGAATTCTTTTGTCTGTTTTGTTTTTAAGTATTAATTTTTTTACTTAGCCGATTCATGTTGTATGATTACTGATTAGTAGGGACATCATTAAATCCGTAACACTTACTAGGCGAAAGTTTTAACAATATCATCAAAATCACAGTTGTAGTTTCGAAGCCAAATTTACAACAACACTGTTAGAACGGTATATGTTTAAAAGAACAATATTTCTAAATTATGTTTAGATGATAACAAGACTAATAACAGAAAGAATTTTTCTACTAATTGTATGCTCAAGTGTGCAGGTTAGTAAAAAGAAAAATATAAAAAGTCTAATAAGGCCCAGTCCTCTAGTCTTAATATAAAAGTTGGTAATGTAGAAGACGAAAAACAAATTTTGAGGAAATGACAAGTGGTCATCAAACACAAGACAAACTCACCAAGTTCAAAGCAAGCAGCAAATTCTACGGTGAACACGTTGTCAACAAGCACACCATTTGTGTTGAAGCTCGAGTCATTGTCTGGACATGATGATCCTCTACTGATCAAAGTAAAAAAAAGTCCAAATTCATCGATTTGACCAAGCAATCCTCTGGATGATTGACACACGAAGATATCAAGGCAATCATTTAGGTTTAATATTGAAGATCTCGTACCAAGCTATGATTTGTGTCAATTTTTTTTTTCAAGATAATCATGGAGGTCATAAAAAAAATCCACATGACAGCAACCACAATGCCACATGACAAGATTTCTGGCACATCTGCTCTTTCAGAGTGACTGAGTTGTTGGAGGAGCAAAATAAGGAGAATTTTAAATTACATGGCAGGATCTATTTTTTTTTACAATGGTTATTTTTGCATATGAGCTATTACAACAATACACCCAACATTTAATATACAACAACAGAGAAATAGTTTATTTCTAGTCAAGTGAAACATGCGTATCAAGGGATCACGATTCTCTATGTTTGATTTCAAAAAATATGGTAATTGCAGGAAAAATTGTGATAAAATGTGAGTGATGATGAAAAGAGAAAACATGTATAGAACGATAAAAAAAAGGATAATGCCGAATCTTACAAACACACAAAAAACAAAGGGTACCGCTTCTCCCAACAATTTTTGCCATTCCCAACAAAATAGCCTAGCGTGAGTGATGACAGTCAGTCATACACTATTTTTTAAGTCTTTTCATAGTCATTTTGCGAGTCTTTAGATGAGTTTATGTTAGTTTTAATTGAGAGAGTTGCAAATAATATTATGCATATATTTATATATATTATATGATATACATTTATGTATGTGATATAATATATTATTTATATCTATGTGTGCGTGTATGCTGGACAATGGAAGAAAAGGAAAATGTGGGTCTTAGTGCTAGCTGACCAAAAACAATAAAATAAAAATCAATTAGCCTTGATGATAAAAAGGAAGCACGTGATTGGCTGAAAGGAAAAGAAAGGGAATAGGTTTGAAAGATTATAAAAGAGCCGCACAACACAGTAGCCAGGGGATTCACGTTTTGGGGAACAAGGCTGGATCACAATTTGGAGACGTTTTGGGGAAAAAGGTGGAGAACGAGCTACACGCATCAGTGGGAAAACAACAACAGGAGAGGAGACCAAGAAATTCATGAGTATTTTCCTTTTGTCTTGTTTGTTTATTCTCATGGATATGATTAGCTAATTTTCTATTGATTAGGTCATAGATGATTTTGTTCTAGCTCATGATCATGTAATCCGTAACTCTGAATTATTATGAATGTTATTTCAGTTTATTCAGTATAAATTATGTGTAATGCTTTTATGATTCTGACCCAATATAATTGATCTTAGAGATTATAGGACTGCTGACACCAGCTTATAACTCAGACCTATTTATATTGTTCAACTTAACGGATGATCTAGGGATAGAAAATTGTTAGGTTGTGAATCTAAAATTAACGGACTTAAAACCTTTGATGATTATAGGTTCACCTAAGGAATTAGGGAATTATAATCAAAGAAGAGGGCTCTGACTCAAGCGATTGACCTGAGCTATTTTGTTAATTATCGTAAACTGATTAACATTTGTATGATTTAGGTGCAGATTAATAATGAGTAATGGACAGATGATTCGAAAGATCTAATCCTTTCCCTTAATGTATTTCAAAACCAAGTTTATTTTTCAGTTATTTATTTATCATTGCAACCAAAACCAATTTGCCTAAGGCAACCCCCTATTTACATACATCTTGAATATTAATGAAATTGCCAAGTAGAGATTAGAACAGCAGTCCCTGTGGATACGAATTAAATTATTACTTCGATATAAATTAGTACACTTGCTAATTTTATATCAGTGAGTTAACACACGCTGCGCAGGAGTATTCTCAACGTAAGTTAACTTACACAGGAGTATTTTGTGTTGAGAATGAACAAAAATTGTTGTGAGAAGAGCAATTTTCAAAAACAAACGATAAATACTATGTGATCCATTGATTTTAACCACCACTCGTCTCAATATTAGATTTCTTTTTGCTACACCATCTTGCACCCCCCTCTCTCTTCCATGCCCCACTCACCCAACACCATCAAAGATAAAATCTAAACCCCAAACCCAATACAATTCTCGAATCACCATTGCTTGATAGAACTTTCTAAATACACATATTCACCATCCAATATAAATACCAACCATCCCATTTCATTTCCATTTCAACAATGCCAACTAGGGGTGTGCAAATGGATTATCCAAACTGAACCATACTAGATTTATGGATAAAGTTTGGATCTACAAACTACTTTCACAAAAAAAATGAATTTTTTTAAAACTGGTTTGATACAGTTCAGTCCGGTTCAGTACTGGTTCATGCTAACTGAACCAGATTTTGTCCTGAACTAGTATTCACTTTTTTATTTTTTTTTATTTTAGAAAATCATTATCCCAGACCCATAAATCCAATCTCCATTTTTGCAACTAATTTCACTGTTCGATCACTCACTTTCTTCTTCTTCTCAACAAAGACCATTCCTTTATAATCATCAATTAATATATCAGAGCCATTAATGGATGATGATCATTCTTTTATGGATCTTGAAGAAACTGTGAACCAAAATTGGAATCATCGGAAGAGGAAGAAGGTGAGCGGGAGTGAGAAGGTGTCGGGATTGATTCAACGAAGCCGTTTTTGCAATCGCCGCAGATGAGGTCGGGGAGATTCGTGATGGTTTTGAAGGAGACACGTTTTTCGCAGTGGTAGCACCAGTATGGAGGTAGGGTTTCGGTGGTGGTGGTAAGTGGTGGCTGAGACGGTGTTTCTGAAATGGTGCGGCGGAGAGAGTGGTGGTTGATTTGTGGCTTCGATTGATTTTTTGTCATACAAGAAGCTGAAGCGCGTGCAATGTAATGAGATTCAGTTCAATTCGGTTTTTTTATGGTTTTTTTTAAAACAGGTACAAATTGTCTGGACTTGATGAAATTGGGTTGGATCAGTTCTTACGTCAAATGGATTGGGTTTTTCAGTTAGGTCCACTTGATTTTACAAAGCAGTTCAGTAGATCCAGCTTTTTTTGCACACCCCTAATGCCAACACAATCAACATGAACAATAGCACAAGACCGGGATCCGATTATTCTCCACAAAACCAAATCCACAACACAAGAACTTTATAACCCAAAAGCCGTAAACCAAGCCATATGAAATAAATTTGACGACAGTTCGAATAAAAAAGCCACATAGTATTTATAATAAGACTTATGTTCCTTATTTGATCTAATGGACGAAAATCAGTTTTCTCATTGTGTAAAAATTTATTACTTTCTCATCCTACATGCCATCTTCCGAGTTCCGTAAACACAGAAGAAATATTATTATCATTTATTTTCTTTTTAAAAAATAACACACATCACGTTCTTGCAATTCTTATGTCATTTCCTTCGTACTATTTAGCAATACCCTAAAAAAAATGCAGAGGCTTGAAAGTTAAAAGTTAAAGAACTTTTGTCTAAATCGAAGAACGATAGCCAATAACAACAAAATATAAAGTAATCATAGGGCTTGTTAACAATTTGACTCCGAGAGGACTTATATTTTAGACCATGAATTTTTTTACCCATTATTTTAAATGATGATAAAGTATATATAACTGTTAATTAGATTTGAGTTGTGTTATTTGAATAATATTTTTTACTAATAACGGTAAATTGGATGGTAAGTTATTCTTTTGTCATTTCCCTTATAAAAGAATTTTAAATTTTAATAATTTAAAGTGTACTTTTCTACAAGGGAACACTAATGATCTTTCCAGATCCTTAATGCACAATGACATATATTCTAGTCGTTTCAATTAGGGACCACAATCAAAAGACTACCAGTATTAGTTTAGCTAAATGTTGAATCCCGTGACCACAACGGTATGGACTTTTCTGTTGAATGAATAGGAAGGTAAAGACTAAAGGGACTTCCAAATGTCACCATTTCCTTTATCACATGACTTTTCTCCAATCAAATTACTAACCTTTTGAAAATTCAAAGTGGTTAAGTTATCAACCCTCATCCAAAATTCCTAATTCAAATTTCAAATAAAAATATGTCACATTTTCTCCACTACCACCCACACACAACGTGATTGTCACCTTGGTGTATTAAAAATTCATTCAACCCACTAAGTCCTTCTTTTGTATCAAGGAACCTAACTTTAACTTTTGTAAAACCTATTTAAAGGAAAAAATTGCCCCCACTTGCAAACATTTGTCAATACCATATCTCGTCTAATGTAGCACTATTAACACACTTCTTCACATTAAAAGCTAGACATTTAATATGCGACACAATTCGAGTGGTCTTCTAACGACGACAACCTGATAACATAGCAGGTGATTCAACAAATCTTAACCATACTATTATATCATCTTAAAATTTGAGTTGCATCTAACTTAACCATAACAAAATCGAATGAGACAAACATTTTTATAACCTTTGCAAAAATATAACTATTCACCGTGATTCTGATAATCCGCTCTTATATCAATCATACACCAATATGCATTTCCAATTACAACTATCCCAGATAACAAACAAGAAATAATATGTTTACTTCCCAACAAAAGTGTTTATTTATTTATTAGCATATGATACCAAAACTGTAGTAGATGAACAGAAATCTAACATTATTGTAAAATGTCCCAAAAAAACACAATAACAAAATAAAAACCAAGAATCACACAAAAAAATCAAGAACAAATAATCCTCCTAACTAGGATCTCATCTCATCTCACTTCTCTAACAGAAAAATGCAGCTGCAATTGAGAGGACGGTGACAAATAACCCGGCAACTCCAAGAGACGCGGCACCGGAGTTCTCAGGAGGGGGGCTGACAGAACCACCTGGAGACTGGGAAGAAGGGGTGACAGTAGCAGGGGTGGAAGGAGAAGGCGATGAACCAACGGTGTAAGTAACAGGTCCAGTAGCAGGTGCTGGAGCAGGTGTTGGTGAAGCAGTAGTAGATGGTGCTGGTGCTGGTGCCGGTGTAGCGGCCTTGGTTGGTGCCGGTGCTTTTGCTGGAACAGGGGTAGGAGCTGGAGTAGCCTTAGGTGGAGAAGCACTTGGAGTTGGAGCAGAAACAGGTGAAGCAGAAGCTTTAACAACGTTAATTGAAAGTTTTTGACCAGCTGAACAATGACCTGGAACGGCACAAATGAAGTTTTGTTGTCCTGTTTCGTTCAATGTCACGGTAGCTGGACTGTTTGTTAAGGTGAAAAGTGTGTTTGCTCCATTGCAACTATCGTAAGCTGTTTTTGTTACCTTAGCCACATCATGTTGTCCACTTGCATAATTGAACACTGCAAAATCATTAAGTTTACGTACGTTAAAACAATTTTTATATAAACGAATCAAAACGACAAGGGCCGAAATGTATTGTTTCTTACCGAGAGTGTCGCCTACTGTGAAGGTTTTGTTGGAAGCCCAGTTGGTATAGAATGAAGCACGGTTGGCTGGGATAGTCCAACCCGTGGTATCACCAACCACATGTCTTGTTTGTGCAAATGATCCATGGAACAGGTTTGCAGAAACTGCAAGTAGAACAAAAACAAGAACATTAAGGTTCTTTGCCATGGTTGTTTGTGTAGTGTAAGTGTAGTGTAGTGTTCTTAGTGGTCTCGGGTCGCCCCTGTTTTTATAGGAATATGCTTTGCGTTTGTTTGGTTTATTGTTCTTTGTTCTAAAATGAAAGAACTTAACTTGTAAAGGACAATATGTTTTGTTGGTATTTATAGGGAAAAAGGTTGCAAGACTCAAGAGTCGTTGGCGTTTATACGGAGCCTTTCAATTTGATGCGTTCCAACATTATGGACAAAAAAAGCTACTAGAACAAAGACACCTCATAGAGAGACTTAAATTTTATTTATTTAACGCGGTACTCGATCTAAGGCCATGTTAATACCAGTTATTGTATACGTGAGAGTCGAATCTAAGACCTAGATAGAAGTGAATCATAGGTTCTAATCCTTCACCATCATACCAATCTTTTTTGGATAGATAGACTAAATTAACCTTTGAACAGTGAAACGATGTCGTGTGATGTATTAGGACGGTGGAGATATGTGTAATTTCACTAAATGAGTTAGGTCAACGAAATTAGTGTGTTTAGACTTGCGGAGATTTGAGACTTTCAAGAAAATAGAAAAATAAAGCCGCGTGAGACAGAAGAGGTAAGCTAAGTTCACCAAATCAATTTGACTTGTAGCGTTTGCTAGGTTCCTCCAACTCCTTTGTTTTTACACGAGAGCCATATGCACATAAGGAGTCAATTATTGAATCTTTCTACACGTTCTTTATAATACTTTACCATTTGTTTTTCTTTATTAGTAGTATTATTGCCTCAAAATGATGAAGTTCTTTCGTAATTTTCTTTTCTAGAATTGTTGAATTATAACTTTTAAAACAATTCTTGGATTCTTACACGCATCTCTACTTTTCCAGCAAAACTTTATGTCAATTAATTTACGGCGGCATTTAACATGGGAAAGTCTAAAACTTTTCCACCATGGATCAGTTTGATTTTAGCCATTTGATCAAAAGAAGACCACACTATTATCATGTTCTTTCACCACTGGATTTTTTCACATTCTCTTTCCTCCGTGTCTCTCTCCCCCAACATGCCAACACCACCACAACCAACAACCAACTCTCCTTCAAACAAATCAATTTCAAATTTACTTCAACCATGAACGTCTTGATTTTGGAAAGATGAGATATGGGTGTTTCTCCTTTCACTTTTTTCCTCAAAGTTTTCATTTTGATTCAAATTTCATTGTTTTTAATGATTTTAATTTTGTGGGTATTTAATTTTTAGTTGCAAGCATTACATGAGAAGATGC
>Ga0315914_1003283_pt1 | contig 24617 bp, 14 predicted proteins | sample MpolenodulesMG_FD_203920 | JGI IMG/M metagenome (GOLD analysis project Ga0315914, IMG submission 203920) | Medicago polymorpha root nodule microbial communities from Los Angeles, California, United States - elongated nodules | ecosystem: Host-associated > Plants > Roots > Nodule | place: USA... | reverse complement strand
AGCTTTTCTCTCCATAACAAACTGAAATTTCCAAAACTTTGGTGTGAACGTTTCATTCCATAACCATACAATGAAGCACTATCTATCAAGTTAAATCTAATTCTAGCTGAGCTACTTAGTACTCAACACGATTTCAGAATCGAATCAACATGATGGATTGTATCTAAGTATAGTTTTAAGATCAATGTCATCTAATTTCCTCAATTGAAAATTCTTCTATATACCAATTATACTTTTCTCTTCCTTCTTTTTTAACTCATCATCATTGTCTAAAGTTTGTATATAGTCCTCATCTAACAGGAGAAGGAGGGACACTGTAACTTTCTGTTTAGTTTCAGGTTCAGATGATTTGTTTAGAGTTCTCCAAATGATTTGCTTGCCATTTTGGGATTGTTTTATTATCATCTGCTCCAAACACATTTCCGTCATTCAATGGAACTGCATCTTGGAAACTGTAATTAACAACACATAATAATGAGTTAATTATTTATATCTTTATAACATTTAACTCACTACATTAAAAAAGTTGAACTCTGAAATAGTTTTACCAGCAAATCAAACACACCATAACAGAGATTAAAATATGTTATAATTTAGAATAAATTTCTATAATGTGTTTTGTTGGCAAGTATTTTTTAAATTTTTTTTTTGGTGGCAAGTATAATTACATACAGTTCTTTATTGGATGCTTTATGCAAAAATCACCATGTTGACGAAGCAATAGCATTGTTAAGAAAATTTAAAAACAAAGGTATTCAACCAGATTTATGTACATATACTATTCTTATCAAGGGACTATGTGTGAGTGGAAGGCTTAAGGATGCACAAGAGGTTTTTCAACATCTTCTAATGAAAGGCTACAATCTAAATGTCTATACATATACTGTTATGATCCATGGATTCTGTTACAAGGGCTTATTTGATGAAGCGCTGGCTTTGCTGTCAAAAATGAAAGACAATGGCTGCATGCCAAATGCTAAAACTTATGAAATTATTATTCTTTGTTTGTTCGAAAAAGATGAAAATGATATGGCGGAAAAACTTCTTCGTGAGATGATTACAAGAGGCCTATTGTAAGATCAAATATCAACATTATTGCATCATTTTGTTTGTTTTGTAAAGTGTGTTTACCAAAATCTTTATAGATATTAGGTTACCTTGGTTGGAAATCCATGTCTGACATGTTACCATAAGTTTATAGCCAAACTCTGAAGAAACTAATATTTACATCCAAAATGTTCTAAACTATAAACTAGAAAAGTTCAAGTTTTTCTACATATAATATACAGCGTCAACATACACATCTAATAGAGGTAAATATTTTCTCATTTCTCTAGTCCATTCAAGCCACTATCTTGAAGTGTCTTTATACATCAAAACCTTTCTGGTTCAATGAGCTGAGTGAGGAAAAGCGTTTATAGCTCGGTGTGGCCGGACACAACAAGCACAATGCACAGATGTAAGATTAAGACAGCCACTGATGATGAGTGAATGTCTTCCTGAGCAGGTGTGAAGTGCAGGGGATGAGTCACAGACAGCCTGAACGGCAGATGGAGTGAGCGATGTACACTGGCTAATGTTCAAAGTCTTGAGTCCATCCTCTTCATTCACAGATCCCCACATCTTATTGTTCACTTTGCTTTGTGCCAATGAGTACATTGCTCTGTCTGTTATGTTTTTGCAGTAGTAGAGTCCAAGGGACTTCAGATGAGGACACCTATCCGCCAAGGCTATTATACTGTCATCTGCAGCAACAACATCGAGTTAAAATTGTACTTCTGGTAATCTAGAGATTAGTGTTGTCAATCGTGAATCGCGGAAAATAGCATGTTGTTCAAATATTTCTACGCTACAGTGTTATAGTAGCTATTTGACAACAATTTGTACTGAATAGTGTATTGCAGAACAATAGCATTTAGTTCAAATTCCGCTATAACACAGCGGAATTTAAACTAAAAGTGGCCATAGCCGCTATTTGATGACACAACTAAGAGATGAAAGGATACATATGTATGCTAAACTAAGCTCAAGTAAATAAGGAACAACATGGAGATGATTAGTCGAATCACAAAAGTTAGAACACCGCAACTAATTGTCGGTGGATGTAAAGTGCTGCAATTTTGAATGAAATACCTGTTATAAGGACACAACCACATAAGTCAAGTGTTCTAAGATCAGGACATCCAAATGCTAAACTCATCACTCCAACATCGCTGACTTGTTCGCACCATCCAAGATTCAAAGACTGTAGCTGATTGCAGTGATGTCCAATTGCCTGCATTTTGTTTATTTACAGGATCATACTTCATAACCATCTTAAGGCCTTGTTTGGATGAATAACTTGATTGAGGGATTATAGCATAAGTGTGTAACATATATGTTTGTATAAACCATTTCTATTACAAAAATAAAATATAGTCAAATTTTCAATCATACTCATACTTGTAATGCAGTATCTGATACAGCTTTAACACAGCCACATAGATTCAAAATTTTCAGCTTTCTGCATAAACTTGCTAGGTAAGAAAGAGCATTGTCGCTAAAGGATGAACAGCCACTTATGTTGAGTTTTGTAAGATCAGAACAACCAAGGGCTATTGCATACAGAGAACGATCGGTAAGCTTGAAACTTTTGCTGAGGTCCAGGATCTGCAGGTCGCGACAGAATTGTGCAACAGCCTCAACAGCATTGTCCTCTAGTTGTGGCATGTCTTGTCGGAGAATTAGAGTTTGCAAATTTGTGAACTTAGGTGCAAGAGATAGGACCAAGTTATTCATGTTCTTCCTACACCTAGACATGAAAGGAATTAACTTCATGTAATTACTAAAATTGAGGTCTTTATTGAACTAAAATTGAGTAGTTATTTCATACACCATCAATGTAAATAATTTTACACGGTCAATCAATCATAATTGTCAGATCATTAGAAAACATTTGGTAACGCATATAGTTGGTTATAATTTGTTAAAACTTTTTAAACTTCACATGTATCAAATTGAACCTAACTAAAGGAATTCTAGTACCAAACCAACCCAAAACAAGCTATCCTTTACTATGATTTTAAAACTACACAAAGCTAAATAAATATTAAATATAACACAGAAGGCACCTATTTATACATTATCATGTACGAATATTTCGTTGCTCAGAATGAAATCGGACTCAAATCTCTTAAGCAAGGTCTCGAGTTCAAACCTTATGAATAGAAAAGGTTGTTGGGAGCCGAGACAGACTCCACTAAAGATGGTCAGTCATAGTTTCGAGGTTAATAAAAAAGGTCATACTTAATTGTAACTACTAAAGGTGGCAAAGACATCCTGTAGAGGAATATTATATGAAGAAAAAGAATAAACAACATCAATTGAAACGTAAAGGAGGAATATTATATGAAGAAAAAGAATAAGAAAAATAAACAACACTTTACAGCAATAAAATAATAACATGTTTACCCAAAAAAATCTTAGGTAAAATTCCTAACCTATTCTTAAAGTATTGAAAAATATGCAAGTTCCAGAGTCATGCATATAAAACCTCTCAAATGCTTATAAACACATGAAAGCATATATTAGAAAAAGAAAAGAAAAAAAAGAACATGTATGATGATAAAGTATATACCATGAGAGTGATAAACGAGTAAGAGCAAAAGAAATGGAATCTCTCCAACCATGACAAACATGAGAAGCTGTAATCACAGTTTGATCATCCAAAAGTGACAAAATTTGCATCAAAAGTTCAACTGGAATATCCTTCCACTCTCTCACTCTCATCATATTCATCATCTTCACTTCTTTCACAAAATTTTCACTACCGCCACACCTATTAATCATCACAAGCTTCTAGTTCTCAAATATTCTTTAACTCTTTCCACCTTCACCGCTATTTTATACAAACAAAAGAGAAATACCAAATTATTTATTTATTTAATGTTTAAACATAGTACAAGTGACGTAAGACAAGGTAAATGGATAAGGAGTAACAAGTTCTAGAACATGTGTTTTGAGACCAAAACATACACGTCCTCAAATTATTACTGCAGAAAGCAACATATAGGACAAGGACATAGGATACTGCTGCTAAAGATTGATAAGTGTAATTAATATGTGTACTTGATAAGTGTGAAGATATTTTGGACATATGTAAATAATAATATAATATGTTTTTTGACAAAAAATAATAATATAATATGTTGTTGATATCTAATCTAATCAGATTAAGATTAAGAGCATACAATTTAGCACACTTTTTTGAAGAAGATAATTTACCACAATTATTAGCGTGAGTAAAATATTTTTAAAATAAATCATCATTTAGTCCCCGATCTATCGATTTCTCTTTAATTTAGTCCCTGATAGTATCGATTTCTCTAATACTTACTCTTTTATTGGTTTAAATTATTGTGGGTCTACACATTGAAAATAGAATACACACAAAGTAGTGGGACATACATTGATTTCATCCAATAGAAGGGTGGGTGCTAGAAAAAGTGTTCAAAAGTGAGTGTTGCTAGCATTTATCTAGTCTATAAATTAAAAATATAAATGGTAAACAAGATTTTAATCCCTATAAATATATTATTAGTTTTTACTTTTAGTCTATCTAAATTTCTTCTTCAAACAATAGTCCCCCCAAATACTTTTTGTCCGCAAATTTGATCATCATTTTTTAAAGCACTATACGAAGGGACTAAAAATGAATGATAATTTCTTTACAAGGATAAAAAACTAATGTTAAAATAAATTATTGATCCCTAAAAATCCATCTAATTACGTTTGTACATATAAAATGTCCCGTTTAACTTATTTTACAACAATGTCTAAATCCATTGGATGAGAATATTTGAAGAAGCGTTATTTAAAAAAAAATTGGGAGATGAGACAAAAATGATACATTTGTAGAAAGCTGAAAATTTATTTAACTTCTTTTTTTTTTACGTAAAAGATATTTGTGATGAAAAAAGAGTTGTGTCTGTTTACCCTCAATTGATACCTCTACATCTTTTGGGATTGGTCCCATGGAGTTCATTCCAAGATAAGGAAAAATGTAAGAAAATTATTGTGAATTAACACAATTTTTTATCAAGTGATTAATTTTAATTTAAAATTATACTATTTAGCTTATTTTGTGAGTAAGAAAATGAGTCAAAATAAAAATAAAAATTAAGAATCGGCAACCAAAAGAAATAGTTCCTCTATTGTAAAAAAAAAGTTCCATTTTGTATAAGATAGTCAATTTCTTTTTTTAAGAAATATTGTTCTTTTTACAATTTTTTTTACACATATACCCAACTTTCAATAATTACATACAAATCTATATTTTAGTTTAAATATAAAAAGCATGATATCTCCTCAAACATACGGTGGAGTTCGAACTCAGAAACTAAAACATGTCGTTTTTATCACTAAACTAATCTCTTGGAATTATTAATACTTATATTTTGATTTGAGGGGCTTGCACATATTATGATTTATGAATCTGGACAGAAAAGAGTGATGAGTATGTGGAGAATCGAAACCGTGCGTAACAAGACAAAATGATGAAGAGGGGAAGAGCTTTTGTTGACAACGCAATTGTTTGTGTTTTGCTCTTAGTGTCTGTTGGATTGAATGGATAGTGTGAGCTGAGAAGTTTGAGTGAGCTATCTCATGTTTCACAATCACAATTATTGGAGAACAAAATTGTGATATTTTTGTAGCATCCTATACGACTTTTAGGATTGCCGACTGACCCTACAAACCAACACGAGTCTTTTCAGCGTGCTTTGTTCTTACTCGTACGTTTTTTGAGAAATTTTCTGGAAGGTCACCCATCCAAAGACTACTCCAAGTCAAGCACGCTTAACTGTGGAGTTCTTATGGAATAGGCTACCAAAAAGAAGATTCATCTTGTTGATATAGGTAGTACCAAACAATTTTTATAAGCTTTCCTTCAACCATGCAATCTCATACCTGCACAGCCTCGGGATCCCTCTCATTCCGGTGTGATTCGGTTCATCTAGAAGCTGCCGGGAGCCGCTCATTGTCGTGGCTTGCGCACCGGGGACCACTCTCCGCCCTCGTCAGCCTTGGGTGTTAGAATTTTCTTATAATAAGCACCTAAGAAAGTAGATGTTTTTTTAGGGGAATATCTATCTAACGATTTAAAAAAAATAGTTTAATAGTGGTGTGTTGACAGTCCAACTAATCAAACATTCTTAATTGTCACATAAATTAAAAACATTAATTGATATGACAATTTATCATATTCATTGAGTGTGCGTAAAATGATTTTAAAATAAACTATCATTTTTTCTTCAATTTAATTTATAAACCATATAAGATTTTGATCGTGTATATAACATCTATTGTTTTTAGTCACTTTAAGTTTTTTTTTCTTCCAAACAGTAGTTTCCAAATATTTTCCGTCAATAAATTTTATCTTTATGTTAAAAGTTGCACATGTGATATTAAATTAAAAGACTAAAAGTAAAATATAATATATTTATAAGGACCAAATATTTATTTATAATTTTTTGCTCCTATAAATATATCATTTATCAGATTTTAGTTTCCATCATATTTCATTTTCAATCTCCTTATAAAAAGTCATTTTTAGTTTCCTTAAAAAATATGAGAGACTACCGTTTGAAGAAAAAATTTAGAGGCAGAAGAATAACAAGAGAAAATGATGCGTATGGTATTGGTCTATGGGATAGAGATATATAAGAAGGGACGGAAAAAGTATAAAGAGCTTTTATTGTTAACGCAATTGCTTTTAGTGGTTGGATCGGAATAAATACTGTGATGAGTGTGCACAGCCATAATTATAGTTTTTTTTTTTCCTTTTTCTTGTTATTGCTTGATTAGCATTTCTAAAATTTAGCGCATGAATGATTACGTAAGAATTTATAACGCTTAGATATATGTGTTTAACATTAAGAACTGATAAATTGTCACTATAAAGGGGTCGAAGTTCGAACCTAATATTTTTAATTTATTCATCTTAAAAGGATGAAATTTTAGTGATAAGTTAGAAACGTTTGGATATATTTTATTGGTTAAGTCACTTGAGTACAAATGTCCAACGATTTCTAAAGGTTGGAAACTTGTTGCCTTTTAATAAACATCTTTATTATTATATGATGATGATTCATTATTCATCTCTCTTTTTTTTTTCTTAGTTGCATTATATGATAATTTTAGTTTAATAATGCTTCAAATGTGATTAGGAACATCATAATTTACTTCTAAATTATTCTCTAGTTTCTCAGGGTCCATTTCTCCTCTACGAGGTTAAGACAAGACAAACAATGCTTCAAAATTTGCGAGCCTTTGCCTAGTCAATTTTCCAAATGATATACAAAGTTTATCATTTAGTTAAATGAGCAGTGTTGTAATTTTCTTATCGTATCTTAAGAATATATCTGAGTCTAAAAAAATTATAGATGTGAAAACCTTGTTATTTCTCACAAAAGCACAAAAAAAAAAAAAAAAACACCTATGGTTTGCAAGTAACAGTGAGTATTTCTAAAGAAAACAAAATCCTTGCCCATTGCAGAGTGATCATTGATGAGTGTCAATGACAACATCTTCTCCTTGGCCGTTTCAATAATGAAAGATCCTGACTTTGTACATCTACTGAGACCCACCTTTTTCAATACTCTGTGAATAATGTTCATGTGCTCCTGCATACTATACACATGAAACCAAGAATAATTATAAATTAAATTTGTAATGCAATTAAAAACATTAGAGCCATCACATAAAAATCTCACCAAGGCAAGGCACTCAATAGTTTATTAATTTAAGACTTATAAGTTATAATTGATATCCTTCATGTAGAGTAGTTTTCAAATGGGTAAAATTGAAACACAAACTCAAAAATGCTTCAGATGAGAAAGGGAAAATCGATGTGAGTAAATGGCTTCAAATTTGTTGCACAAACAAAAAATTAGATCCCATCTCAGTCTGTTTTCTTCAAGCCCCTCTTCAATGTAAATGAAAATATTGTGAATAAACAAAATGATCGAGAGCCATGGTAGTCTCATTATGATCAATTTGTACGGTGTCAATGTCACTATCCTTTTCAGCCAACGGTGACAGTACCACCGCTCCTTGCAGCCAAACCTCCACCTCTCTTTCTATGTTGTTACCATGCCTCGTGGCCGAGACAGTTGAAACTTGATTTCATTAAGAAGCAAGTCACCATATAAAGCTTTCAGGGTCAAAGCCATAAGTCGCAACTCATTTCTCCATGGCAAGCCTTGTCTTCGCAAAGCCACCACGCTACTTCCTGCACCACATCCTTCCCCTATCAAAACCATAACCGAATAGAGGCAGTGACAATGCCACTGTCCCGAGACTGATGTAGCGTCAAAGTAAACTACCTTGTGCAGATAGGTATGGACTAATCCATGGGAGCCATATCATGTCAAAGTTTAAAGGTAGGAAAAGCTAATCTTGATTATACAATCTTAGATGATTAATGATCAAGATGGATTTAATTAAAACTAATCTTAACCCTGTATTATTATTATAATTTGTATGCTCAATATTAAGTTTTCAAGTGAGAGTATACTCTCATTTGTCTATATGTTTCATGCATATATACTTCAAATGTCTGTCTGCTTGTATATATACAACACACTCATGTAGAAAGGCACTAAAGACTATACTTAAATTAAGATACATGAGATGGACATCATATAATAGGGAAGATGAAATACAAGTAACATCTTACAAGCATTGTTTTTTTTGAAACAAAAGGACCAAGTTCAAGCACTGTCCAAGTTTGACACACAACTACTTTATTCTTATTCATACATTTGTGTTGTGTCATTTACAAATCACATGCAACCAGAAACAGAATCAGGTGCATGATTCTTAACCCTTTTAACTAAGTCAAGAACCTTTCCAACAAGTTCCCAAAGAAGAAGCTTACTCTAGCCCATCCTCGAGACGTTTCTGGTGCTTTGGTGTTGGCTGGTACCTTCTTCACATTGACCATCACAGTCTGGCCAATTTCTTTACGCAGTGCTTCAATGATGTTCATATCCACAGGGTTTCCATATGCATCTCTCACATAGAAAACATTTAGTCCTTTCTCTCCTATGGTTGACACACCTGCCCTACAAACTGTTAAGCCGTTCTCTCGTAGAATCCTAGTCACTTCAGACAGCAAGCCCACTCTATCCTTTGCACACAGCTCAAGGCTCACACCCTGTGTCCATCACCCAGAGGATCAATGGTAACGACACTATCATCTTGTGTGTTAGTTTCTTCATCATTCATTAATTTATTTATTTATTTATTGTATGAAGAATAATTAGTCAAATTTAGAAAATGATAATAATATGCATGATAGCTGGTCAAGCATAAATATGACTGATGGTGACATGCATTTGTCACATTCAACACCATTAATTAATTATAGTCCCTTCAAAATCACGATAGTTTAACCTTAGTCTATAAAACTTTTACCATCTATAGTCCTGTAAGAAATAAAAACTGTGGTTTTAGTTCTGTTGAAAACTAATAAAATTATGCAGTTTTTGTAAAATATAGAGATTAAAAATGAATAAAAAAATTATACGGACTAAAGTTAGACAATCATGATTTTATAAGGACAGGAATATATTTTAACATTTTTTTCCTTCATATTTTGAGGTTATAGGGATTTGAATGATATTACGTGTGGAGCATAAGGATTCTTAAGCTCTAGTGAAGACAAAAGACCATCAACCGTCACCGGTGGATACGATGGTCAGATACAATCTGAGTGGAACTTATCACCATGTATGTATACCGTACCATTCGCAACAAAACAAGCAGATAGCTGCAGGTTCAAAATGTATTAATTTGGTCAAACTCAGAAGACTTTCTGCTAAAGAAAATGAGAAGAAAAGAAAAGAATAGTAGATCGCTGGCGTCAGCTAGAAGAACACATATGAAGCTACGGGGAATACATGCCAAGAGAAACATCAAGTCACTAACCAAGTTCCATAATAGAGCATAAAAGACTTACTAATAAGAGTTGAGAACCATAAGTTCATTCTTGTCTTTTATAGTAATGGTTAAAGTAGCATAAAAAAAAAAATTGAACTGTACATTACCTCGCTTACTCTTCTTTGAATAGCTGCTTCAATGCATTTGATGACCCTTTCTTTCTCCCCTTCAGTATCAAGTGTGCATCCATCCACGTGCCTAATGAAGTACTCCTAATATTTATCACATCAACAACTTAGTCCACATTTCTTCATTTTGTCATTCTACCTCAAATTTTGTCAATTAATTTCATTTGAGTTTTTTCAACTAAGACTTCTGTTACTGCCCTTACTAGTATTAGTTCCTCTTGGGATAGACAACTTAATTTGCTGTTTACAGCACAAGCGCTTATCATGATAAGCGCTTATGCATAAACTATTTCTATAACAAATGATAAAATAAAGTTAATTATGAACATCTTGGATAACTTATGAAAATAAGCTGAGAACAACTTAAACATGTCATAAGCTGTTTTCATAAGTTCTCCCAAACAGTTTCACAGGTGCTTATGCAGTAGATAAGATCAAATAAGCCAATTCAAACTAGTGTTGCTATAAAATTGAAGAAAATAAAACAAACATAGATTTAATCTGTTTTAAAATCAAATAAAGGATGTGTTCAAGGATCAAAGCATTAGGGTTTGTATGGTTTTAGAACATGCTTTCTAATCTCCTTTTCTGTTTTAATTGCGAAAGTGCCATCTTGTTTTAAAGTTTTGCTGGTTTTCAAAATTTTGAATAGGACTTTGTAAAAACAATAATCCAAGCAGACTATAACTAATTTCTGTAAATGAATAAAGCATGTATGTGCTGTGTGTCGTCAGTAATACCGAATGGAATATTATTGCCATTAAATAATGTATGCATACCTGTGAAGCATAAGGCCCTTCTGATGAGATGGAGGCATGAAAAACAACATATTCCATGTCAGTCAGAGTGCAGACAATGTCAAACATCAGTTTTGCCCGATCTTTGCATCTCACACTAACCACTGAGTAGCCTTTTTCTTCAATACGTTCTATTTCGATATTGGGCTTGAAAGACGGAGGACAATCAACATTTGTTGTTGTTGTTGTTACTCCACCAGCACTCTCATAATCCCTATCAGCAAACAACATTTGGTGGAGTCTTCTGTCCATGTGGGTGAAGGTGAAACCCATGGAGAAACTGGTCCGGGCCACATTCTCCTCATCCTCACAACCACGAAGGATGTGGTTGAGCTTCTCGTCAATAAGAGACAATCTTTTTGAATCATCATCCACAGCTTGGTTTGTTGCATCATTGACATAAAGGACACATGCTATTCGCCTGTTATGAGTCCAAACTTCAGCTGCAATCACATTGAATTGGAAGCTCGCCAGGACAGCTGATATCTCAGACAAAAGACCTGGGCGGTCCCGACCAATAAGCTCAATGGCTGTATGATCACCAATGGAGTGAATGCCAACCCGTTTGCCTTCCCAACTCTTCACACCTTCTGGGCTCTTGCGGCCCTTTGGTCCTAGAGCCTATTTAAATGTTCACAACTAGTTGATACAAGGGTGCGATTCTGCTTTATGTAATTATAGAACATAATTAAATCATCCAATTGATATTTAGAGTCTGTTTAGGAAATAGCAGGGTAGATACTAGCAGGAACTCAATCAACTGTTTCTTTTAGAACTATGAACACTATCAGTAAGGGAATTTCTACTGTGTTTGGATGTTCCTAGCTGTGTTTATAAATTCTGTCCAAAGATTGTAAGTGCATTACACATTCAAAAGGGGAGACGGGCATAGTGCTTAACTGGTTTCAACTCATATCAATGCATTTGAAAGAACAAAAATAAGAATTGGTAAGTCATGCTACCATATACTTAGGTTTCTTATCCAAAACAAAGATAAAGCCTACTAAAAGCATTGCTACCATATCTTATTAAAAGCATGTCAGATAAAAATCGAGGAGAAAGAAGATGTATACCTTTTCAATGAAGTCAATAATTTTGTTGTCTGTTATCTTTTTTCCTTGCTGATCCGTGACATGAAATACTGTTCATTACATTAACGAAACATATTAACTATAATTTTTAATATGGAATTTTCTGTTACATCTAAGCACGAATATGTATGTTGTAGGCAAGGTTTGCATGTTTGTCCCAATATTTGCATATGCAACAAATAATCACCATATTTTAATTAAGTAAACAAGAAAGAACAAGCACATATATGTAGTATATGTCAATGCATTGCTTGTTCAAGTTTAAATTCCATTGCAAACGTACCATCCATAAACCAACTACCATCAGAAGATATGTAAGCTTTGGTAATTATGAAGTCAAGGTCTGTCAGGATTTGCACGACTTCCAGCAGAATTCCGGGTTTATTGACACTGTCAATCTGCATTATTGTAAAAAAGAATCCATTAGATATAGTATCAACTTATCTCCATGTGAAAACCATGGAATCAAATGACCTAATGATGATAGCCAATTGGGGTAGCCTAATGTTTGGTCTAATTTGCTAGGAATAAAGAAATTATTTAGCAATTCACTGAAAGTGGTTTTAACAGGAGTTCTTTCTGCTCAACAAATTTTCAGTTCAAATTTGCAACTACGTTTTATTTTAGTAAAGAAAATGTTGCTAAAGATAGTTTCTGAAAAAGTTGGTCGTAGGCAATCTTGAATATGTGTGAGAATTGATTGAAGACCAATAAGTTAAATTCAATGATGTTAGGTTAGGTAAAAAAACATCGCTGCACATTTTTTTTTTCTGTTTTTGGTCAGCAAAAAGTTACAGGACACAAGTGACTTAAAACTCCAGTGGCTAGGTTTCCTTCAGATAGCAAATCAAGACTCAAAAAGAGGCCATGAAAAATGTTAGAATTAATTAATTATTTTGAGGAATTATACCTTGATCAGTGTACAATCATGGCAACTATCATTGTCCATAGAGACCCTGCGAATTGGAAACAGAGTTTACCATAAACGAGCAACTTCTTCTGGATATTACAAATTCCCATCATATACCTCAATTTCACAAGGAGTGTAACCTATGACACCACTAGGGATTGAACTGATGACATCGACCTTGTAACAAAGGACTAGTTATTTTTTTGACAAAACAAGGACTAGCCATTATGAACAAAAAGAAGCATTTAATTTTATGTTCTGCGGTTCTTTCGCTTTTTGACGTTTAAGATTATGTTAAAGCAGTCAAATGACACTGAAAATATGATAATATATAAATATTCATAATGATAATGCCAAAAATCGTCATACTGTTATTTATTAAAAAAATATATATATATCTGTCAATTTTTTTAGAGTTTAAATATTTTGCAGATCATTGGAAAAGAAAACAAGCATTGTATTTCAAGAGAAGTTAACAGGGAACCTTGGAGGATTGATTCTGTTGCTGAAGTTCTCGTACTCAGGATCAAAGTATGGCCAACAAACTTTTGCCATTCAACCACCTTCTCTCGTCAATAAATTGCTCAGTATTCCCTTAATCAACAGCAAAAAATTCTAGTTAGAGGGGGAAGCAGAATCATTGCTTTCTTTTTCTAATCTGCAGAATTCACTGCCTTACTGGGTGAGATACAATAAGCACATAGAGGAAGGAAAAAAAAAATTCTAGACCAAGAGACCATAGCAAAGGAAACAATTTGTTTTGATTTGATAAAATATATCTTGGACTTAGTTATGTTACCATAGGAATGGAATAAGGTTTCATATAGGAGTATAACCACAACCAAAGGTCAAAGATTCCATGACTATGTGACAGACAATTTAAACCATATTGTTGTTTGTGACTTCAAAGATTATTAATAGTGTTTGCCTGAAGCTGCGCTGCGTAAAAGTGTTGAGATAGTTCATATTCAAGCAAACACTATCACTGTTGGGTGCATAGATCACGCATTAGCTTTCTCGAGTGTGTGCAATTGAAAATTGTAAAAAAAAAAACACTAACTTCTTGAAAATGATTAAACAACTAGATATCACATCTGGAAGAAAGCGATACAAAGAATTTTAGCTTAAATGTCATTTTCTCAAGAAAACGCTATCTAAGTTTACGATTTTGTAACGCAGAATTTCACATTTCCCTCTATGCGTCTCTGCTCATTTCACTAGTCCTTTTGTTTGCGCCGCTAGCCCCTAGTTGCTACTGTTGGCACTTCAAAGGATCGTTCTCCACTGACGGGTTATTAGATGCAAGGTTACCAAATGCACATTCACAAGATGCAGGATTATTAGATGCAAGGTTACCAGATAAAGGGTCAACAGATGCAGGATAGTTAGATGCAGGGTTACCAAATGCAGGGTCACAAGATGCACAATTACTAGATGCAGGGTTACCAGATACACGGTCACCTGAAAATCCTATGAAAACACATTCTTTTAAATGGAAGACCGACTTGTAACTATCATAGAATCAAAGATGGGGAAAACATGCACAACCAAACACCTTTAAGAATTTATAATCAGGAATTTGTTGAAATAATCTTAAGTAAGGGGACTCCATGTTGTGGGCATGCGGTTAACGAGGCAGGTTGCAATTAAGAAGGCATAGTCCCAATAACAGAAGGGAAGACCGGCACGTGGAAGAAGAGTAAGCCCAGTCTCCACAATATATTTGTGCTTCCTTTCTACCGAACCATTTAAATCTATGAATGATACCATTCATGTTTAAGTATGAGGATAAGGCCTTAAACTCAACCCCTCCATCTGTATAATAGTCTTCAGTTTGATACCAAACTGAACTTCTATCAAAGTTTTGAAGTGACAAAAGACACGAAACACATTTGACTTTTGTTTTAAGGGAAAGGCCGATGTAAATTGTGCGCAAGCATCTCATAACAGAAACCGATTAATTTATGAACTAACAAACTATTACAGTATATAACTATAACTATTATTAACAAAACTACTGAATAGTCGAATACTACTGTACTACTCCCTCCGTTCCTATATATAAGCACCCTTTTATTAGAGACAAAGGGTACTTATATATACGGACGGAGGGTGTATATTAGTTTTAAAAATGTGAAACTTTGGAACAAATGTTTGGTATCATGATGGATTTGTTAGAATTACACCGAATCACATGATTTTGCAAAAGCTACAAACTATACTTATCTATCAAGCTTCGCCGTGATTCCGACAAAACCACCACGATACCAAACATGCACGTGGCATTTGCAATCAAAATAGTTCACCGTAATTCTGACAAATCCACATGACCTGCAATGATACCAAACATGCACGGAGTGTTGATGATTATTGTTTATTATTAGATCATTTTCAAACTACTAAGTTTATTTATTGTGAGCCACAATTCACAAATTCAGTTTTACTTAATGTTTCTACATAATGTGAAATTGGAAAAGTAAAATACAAACCTTGAAGAAATCAACAACAAGGACTCTCAAGGAAAATACGAAGGAGTTCAGATTGATTAGGCGATTTAGTTTGACCATTTCATCACCACCATGGAATCTAGGATTTTGCGGTGGATCGATGAAGAAGATGATGGTGGTGGTGGTAGTTTTTCATTCAATGTGACGGTGCGGTGGTGGAGAGAAGAAAGAAGTCAAAATCTGATGCACCTGACTTACCTTAACATCTGGTGAGTCTGATGATCTAACGGTGCGGACGACGAAGGATTAATATGAGAATAGAATAAGTGTAGCCAAAGATAGAATGTCGTATTCAAGTGTGTTTCTGACCATTTTTTACGGTCTGGTTTTGTGTTTGTATAGTTTGAAAAGAGCAAAATAATAGGATTTTTAATCGGAAGGAGGATTCAATTCATAATATAGTGGATAAAGTTAAGCTTTTTTTCTATTGGTGATAGAAGATAAAATACATCAATTTAACATTTGGTTATCATGGTTGAATTTGATGGCTTAGTCTTTTCTCATGTTTGGGTATTCGTTAATAACATTATTCTTTTTACTTTTAGGGGGTCAACTATATTCTAATTGTAAGACTCATTTGTTCCTATCTAGTATATTTTGTGCTACGAGAAAAGTTTTTTTATTGTTAATATATTCTATTTTGCCTTGTTAAAAAAATATCAAATGTGACTAGTAATTAGAGGCAATAGAGAGTGTGAAGGTGATATCTATTGTAGAAAAGATGGTCGAAAATAGGAATATACTTATAATTTAAACATGTAGAAAGAAGGCCAATACATTTTGTAGTAAAGAGTAATTCTTTTTTTTAAAAAGCAAAAAGATAATATATTAAATAAAAAGAAAACGATACAAAGACTGAGGGGACATATGACCTAACCCAGGAAAATTCAAATGGGAATACATTGTGATAAATCAGCCTAAGTGGATCTACTCTAATCTATCTTAACAAAAATTCACGAATCACAGGCGCAATCCAGCAAACCCACGTACGGGCGCGAAACCATATTACAAAAAAGAATGAAATGTGAACATCTACGGAGAACAGTTAGAATGTAATTATGGTGAATGGATCGACCGCCAACACGGTACAAAATCCAAGTGCCAACGGCTCCTTGATTCAATAGCAAGCATAAAAGCTCTTTCGAGCAAACAACATGTATGAACTCAGATCAAGGGATGAGTCCAATACGTTAGTGACCAGACCCTTTCGGGTTTTTGTAACGGACCCTTTCGGGTTTATCCGCAAAATAAGGCCACGTCACCTGTCACCCAATCTATGATCAAACAAAAATAGAGAACAAACAATACGAACAAAAACAATACACACAGTACAGAAATAACCAACGAACATAAACACCAAAAAAAACCCCAAACCATCGGCGTGAAGGCGACGAATCGGAAGCCAAGAAAACTGCAGATCTCAGCAGATCTGAAAGGATCAGAGATCAAAGGCCTTGAACGGTGAGGATTTCTGGAACCAAGAAGGAAGGCATGGAGAGAGCCACCACCGACCCTGCAAAGAACCACCCAACTCACCACCCAAAAATCCACCAACCAACACCAGAAATCCCAAAACCGAATCTGAACCCGAGTCCGAAACAGGAATCCGAATCAAACCATCCTCACACCATCAAAACACGACGATGCAAGCTGGCCACGACGGATGAACGGTGACAGCGACGGGAGATCGCCGGAGGAAAGGAGTGAAAACCCCAAAGAGAGGGAGGTGGTGGTGCGGAGAAACAGGAAAGAGAGTAAATCAAATGAATAATAGTCATGTTACTATGAATAAAATGACCAAAAAATCGTTAGAAAAATTTAAAATTAATGAGTTGGATCGCAATATAGATTATGATATAATAATAAGATGTAATTTGATCAATGTATTTGATCTCACGTCGCTTACTATAAAAAAGACTTGGTCGTTGTTGATATTGTTTTGTTGCGTGTGAGTTCAACTTGTGGGTCTAGAGTTTGTAAGGAGTTGCACCATTAGAGTAAAAAAGTGGCTAAGTTCTTTCAAAAATATGTGATTTAGTGAAAGAAAAAAGAGTTGAATCAATTTCTTTCTTTTTTAAATTATTAAAAGAAGTATCTCATTGTGTGTAGTGTACGCGCTTAAACATTAGATTTGATTTTGTGACCATACAAAAATACATAATTGAGACATGTTGGAATTGCAAGCAGTTCACTTTATATATTTAAGTAAATAATATTTGATGAATAAAAATGGTTGATATTATAATTTGGTAAAATTACATAATTCGTCTCTTAACTTAATTTTAGATAACACATTCTTCCTTTATCTTTTTTTTGTGTCCTGATTTAGTCCTTTGTGTTATAAAATATCAACAGTTATCCTTTTTTATCAAAAAAAAAAAAAAACTCATCAAACTCATAAAGAAATCCAAATTTTTATCATACAAACCAAGAAACTCATATTTCATTGAAAAAATCTCAATAAAAATGATAAGATATTGTCGTTTTACAACATAAAGGACTAAATCGAAATACAAAAGATAAAGGACGAAAGTGTTACTAGAAATTAAGTTAAGGGACGAATTCTGTAATTTTACCAAATAATTTCGGTGTCTTTGATTTTCTTGTTTTACTAATTAGTTCATAGGAGTCAAATCCTAGAATTGTTGTCTTTGAGTCTTTTTTTTTATTTTTAATTGTTATTAGTGTTAAATAATCATATTTTTTTTTTCTAAGAGAATAATCACATCACATTTTGTTAGCTCACGGTATTCAATAGAATCTATCGTTTAAACTATATTTTTTTATCCACACATCTCAAACTTAAGACTTTATTTAAGGAAATCGAATATATTTCTACACAGAACAACTTAATGCTGGTCGTTATACCTTTGAGTCCAAAGATAAGTTTGTCTTTTAACAATATTCCAAAGAGGAGTGGCAAATACTACAAGGATTATCCTCACACCAAAGACTGACATGTACGTATAGAGAAGCATCATACATCATAGTTTTTTTTGTTTTTTTGACATGAAGAATAAGAAGCATCATATAGTTGTTACTTTGGCATAAATTTATGGATGGATAATATTGAAATTACATTGAAGAAGTTAGGAGATTTACAACAATTTTATTGATGAGTTGAAGTGTTTATTGAAGTAGTTATGTGCCCTTTCAAATGAAAATGAGTAGAATTTGATACCATATAAAAAGTTGAATTGATTTGCACGATATCTACTATCATGATGATATTGTGTAAAAGAACTCAATCATTAAATTCAACAATCATAATACACAAAGAAGAACAAGATGAAGAAACACATACCTCTTATTTTTCTAAAAGAAAAAAGTCCAACCCCAAGAGCTCTTAATTCTTCACATCCTCCAAAGTTTGGCTAACGATTATATCTATAGAAAGAGAGATGAGAAACAATTAACAGAGAAGTACTTTAGGAGAAACCTATGTGCTTCTATTATGCTATCCACGTTGGAATGACAAACAATAGAACATTTGGGTTGGGGATTTGGCAATGGCATAACAAAAAAACAAACTCTTTGAATAAAGCTCTTGAATCTTGGTCCAATTTAATGGAAGATATTGTTGCACTATTGCATGTCGTCAGCATACAACATATTTAACCAAGCCAATGGTAAACTTCCACGTATGCTAAGTAGTGCATAATAATTTATTTTATTTGCATCACGTTTCAAACCATCGAAAGTAATCTTATTCGAGACAAACTGACTACTAAATGTCTAGTGGGTTTCAAACTTTGATTCATTATGTTGTGGAGTTTGATTCATCGTATTGTGAAGTCTAATCATTTCGATTGGGCTGAACATGTTGGTGGTGCATAATAGAATTATTTAAAGAAAAAAGTAGTGCATAATTGTTTAATTTAGTGTAAAGCATATTTAATGAACGGTGTTGGTAGTTTTGAATTTTTATTTTATATTTTGTTTTGAACTTCAACTCAAAGCTATGAATCATTAGAACCATATGTCTAGTCACTAGTAGTGGAGATGATTGAGCATTGGTGGATGAAGTGCTTTAAGCTAGCACAAACTTGCTCATATACCTCTTAAGTATAAAAGAATCCACATGCTTCTTCTCTTGACCTTTGAATGTGAATTTAGGAATAATAATTTAGGCATTGAACGTTCATTGTCCACTACATTATCAAATGTGGAGAGATAAGAATAAGAAGCTATACTATGAGGTAGGAGAATCACGGCATAAGTAAAAGGAGACATTTTCGGTGCAAAATTTGGATGGGTGTGTAGTACACTATAAAGTACCACAAAAATAGTTTATAAAAAAAGGAGCATAATTCCTTTAAAAAAAGAGCTTAAAAGTATATAATAAAGAGTGAAGGTGTTTTTTTTTTTTTTTTTAAGGAAGTGAAGGTTCATTTTTATCTCTAAGAAATTCGTAAAAATATTTTAGTCCCCTCAGAAAAATAGAAGCAATTTTTAGTCTCTAAAAATATAAACTGGGACACGTTATTTTTTTCCCTCTTTACACTTTACTTGAAAAGAAAAGAAAGTGAAAAAAGATATTATTTAGTAGTCTAGTATGAGAGAAATTGAAAGGAAATTATGATAAAAGAAATACGTGGATTATAAAATGACATAAATAGATTACATATCTTGTTTATAAAATGACATTAATATCTTTAACAAAAACTCAATATGATAAAAATAAATTAAAATTAATATTTCATTGCGATAAATATAAATTTCAAAATATAAATATAAAAATATAAAATATATTTCATAACAATCAAATAGTTTTTTTCAATTCATTAAATGGATCACAAAATGAAATCAATTTTAAAAATATATTTATGCATTTACATTACATACTAAGAGTAATAAATCGTTCAAAAATATAATCAATAGATAAAAGTTAGATAACAAAATATCAATCACATATCATATAATTAATTAAAGGTTAATTATATTTTTTCCGTCTCTAAATACTACTTTTAATCATGATCTTTTAAATTTATTACCTTTTTTTTAATCGACGTCTTGTATTGCATCAACACTTGAAACAATTTTGTAAATCTTAATAGTATAAGATTGTAATGACAACACAACTCTTATGTTGTTAAATACTAGTTGGGGTTAGGGTGTTACACAAACTCAATCAATCATGAGCATCATATAAAATTAATTAAAATTGTCATCATGTTTTTGTATTTGGATGATTTGATATTGTTTGAACTTTCGGAATCTGACTTTATGGTGAAGCATCAACATTTTGATCATTCATAAATACATAAATATGTTGGTCGATTTTAAATATATACATAGTCATATCATCTTAACAATTAAAATGAGTTCCAACATGAATCTCAAAATAATGTTGAAAATTAAACAGAAACCCCAAATTCTCTAGTGCTACAGAATCAGAGCAATCACACTAAATAACTCCTATTAACGATAAAAATTGAGTAGAACGGCTCCACGCCATCCTCCAAGACTCACAACTTCTAAGACCATCTACAATGATGAATCCTTCCCCTATTTAGCATCATGTTAAATAGACACCCCTATTGTGACATCAATTAATATGGTGCTTATAAAGATTGATGTTTTTATATGCACCTTTTCTCTCCTATTACTCATGGGTCCCACATGTGCAATTAATTCTATTTTTTCTTTATTCAATTGTTATATTATTTTAATATTAAAAAGTAAATTATATATTAGTTGCAAGAGTAATATTTAATCGATCAATATTAAATTTTCAACAATTTTTTTTTTTAAAACAACAAATAATTTACCTATCTGAATGGGAAAAAAACAAAACAAACATACAATGATTGGATTCAAGCAAAACAACAAATAATTTACCATCATTTATTTTATATTGTTTTTTCAAGTTTTAACTTTTTTTATAATTTATAATTAAATTATTTCAATATTTTAAAATTATATAATTATGAATGAATATATAAATTATTGTTAAAATTTAATGATATAGAGTTATTGCATGGGTCCAATTAATAATTATTTTGAGCTGCTGGGTTGGAGAGATTAGGTACTTATCAAGTATTAATTATAAAATGAATGACGTGCACAGTCGGGACCTGTTTAAACATCCAAATTAGTGCTGCATTGTGGATGGTCTAAGATTTTTCATCCTGTGTATTTGTACCACACAAAGGTATAGGCGTCCAACCCACAAAACAGGGGGTGAGCATACATTCAAAATAATATGGGTGCATAAACATCATGAGTAGACTCAAAGAGATAGCATACATAAAACACAATTAACCGTATACGTTATCATCATTCAATAATCACACCATTCAATATTCACATCATTCTTCCCTAAAAAAAAAATATATTCACATCATTCAATAATCATATCATTTAATATTTACAATTGGTCACTTGAGTTATAAACGAAGACAATTATCATTTATGAATTCACACTCATCAATAAAATACATTTATGTATGCAATGCTAAAAAACTCGACCAAATATTCATGTGGTACCAAAATTACTCACCAATTTTGGATATCAACTTATCTTTAAATACAACATCTTCAAATAGTATCGATCGTGAATGCCAAAATTTACTCATCAATACACATCGTCAAATACCTCATCAATACATACCGTCAAATAATTCATCAATACGCATCGTCAAATAATTCATCATTACGCATCGTTAAACAATTCACATTTGCTCATTATTTAATATCACATCAATTCAATTCATCATCTAAAACATATTATTTCAAAACATGTCAAGTTTTCGGCACTCATCCTAACTTAACTAACATTGGAAGTTAACCCCCCAAGGTCATCATCATATTACCTTTAACCATACTGTTATCCAAGTGTGCTCCACAATTAATCATCAACTACCTGATTTGACTTGCTAATTTAAGTTCACTAAAATTCCTTTAAACATTATACTGCTATCCCGATTTAACATCATAAGAACTAAGTCTCTTGATTACTCATCATTTCGATTTGGATTAATATGTTTTTACCCCCTTGCCATATAGGAGCATTCTGGTTTACCCCCTAGAAAGAAAAAAAAACTTGGAGATTCCCCCTTGTAATTTAAAGATTCTTTTGTTTTAAACCTTGAGGAGGATGGTTGTGCATAATTGACTATGTGGCATGCTGACTAGGATATGACCGTGTAAAACTGATGACGGGACACATTGACTTGGCTTTTTATATCTTTTTTTATTAAAAAAAATTCACCAGCTCTTTTCATTAATTAATAATTATTTTTTAAAAAACAATAACATATTTAAAATAAATTAAAAAAAGGTAAAAAGCTAGAATAAAAACAATATATATTTTTTCAAACCCAGAATTTTTTTTCACCTTCATCAGCACTAACAACAACAACACAACAATCTCCTCACTCTCTTTTTCAATCTCCTTCTATCTTCTTTTTTCCAACATATCATCACCATAGCAACAACACAACATCTTCTTCTCAAACCAACAACAACACACCATCAACAACAACAACAACACGCATCAACAACCAAAAAATTTCAGAAGATTGTTGTTGGGTTTTGATTTTTTTTCCGGATTTTTCTATCTCCTTTTCTATCTTCTTTTTCGGATTTCTTCTTGGATTTTTTTTTTCCGGATCAACAAGAACCCAAAAACTTCATCAACAACCCAACAACACATATGCAAGTTCAGATTTTTTAAATTTCTTTACAGAATATTGTTTTTGAGTTTTGATTTTTTTAGGAGCAAGAGAGAGAGAACAAAAATATGAGAGAGAGAGAGAGAAGAAGAAGACGAAGAAGAAGAAGAAGGGAGAAGAGAGGGGTACGGGAGAAGATATTTGAGAAGGATTGGAGGAGAGAGAGAGAGAGGGTTGAGGAAGGAATAAGAAGAAGAGGGAAGATGTTGAAGAAGAAAAAGAAGAAAAGGAAGAGGAGAAGAGGAAGGAGGAAAAGAAGGGTACGGTGGATAGAAGAGAGAAGATGGAGGTTTTTTTTTTTTTTATTAAAAGAAATCTAGATGGAATAAATAAAAATAGAAAATAATTTTAGTCAATTTTTTTTTTTTGAAAAAGAATTATAAAATTCCAACTCAAGCATGCCAAATATGCAATTTTATCCGGTTAGCATGCCACATCCGCGTTTCTGCACAATCAAATCGATTGAGAGACCAAAACCAAAGAATCTTTAAATTACAAGGAAAAATCTCCAAAAAAAATTCTTCCGAGGGGTAAACCAAAATGCGCCTATATATATGATAGGGGTAAAAGCCTATTAACCCTTTCGATTTATCATTTGAAATATCTTATTTTATCACTAACCCACACTCAGCATCACTCAACAGTGCAACTGCTACTCCCACCCAATTTTCACACTAATTAACAACATCGTATTTTTTCTTAAGTCAACGACGTTATTTTAAAAATTTTGTAATAGAGCAGATGTGTTCACAGAGTTACTGAGACATATAGGTAAATGTTAAAATTATGAAATTAAATATGCAGAAACTAATATATGTCATCTTTCAAACACAACTGGTCCACTCGTAAAGGAGTTTCCTAACTTAAGATATCAATTTTTGAAGTTGACCAACTCAGAGAAATTTATAAAACAGAACTGTCATCTTCATAATATCATAAAACAACGCACAAGTAATATTAAACTACAAAACTTTCAAGTAATATACTACTATATCTTAGATTTCAAACTCAACTAGGTTTACTCAAAAATAAGTTTTCTAGCTCAAGTTATACTCAATTTAATCCAACTACTACCTCCGTCCCTAAATATAGGAGCCTTTTACAAAAATTACGGAGATTAAGAAAGTTGGTTGTGGTATTAAATTTGTATATAATTACTATTGTTTTTACAATTTTATCTTTAAGAGAAAGTTAATTTATTTTTTCCACATAATATTTATTGTTGATTAAAGAAAAAGATGCAAAATAAATAAGGGTATGATGGTAAAGAAATAATTAATTTACTTGGAGATATCAAAGGGGTCTTATAAAAAGGAAGAAAAAAAAATTCTCAAAAAGGTCTTATAAATAGGGACGAAGATAGTACATCATAATCTTCTTATGCAGAAAATTACTCTAAGTTCTCTCTATCATTCATAATCATATATATGGCACAAATTAATCATTAACAACAACTTTCCATAGAATTAAATCACCATTAACCTTTAAACAAATTTTTCACCAATAAAAACCACAAGAGCGGGGGGG
>Ga0315914_1003280_pt1 | contig 24623 bp, 15 predicted proteins | sample MpolenodulesMG_FD_203920 | JGI IMG/M metagenome (GOLD analysis project Ga0315914, IMG submission 203920) | Medicago polymorpha root nodule microbial communities from Los Angeles, California, United States - elongated nodules | ecosystem: Host-associated > Plants > Roots > Nodule | place: USA... | reverse complement strand
CATAATATGAATATATAAATGTCGAATATAATAAACGGACATAACATGGATACAATTTGAACATAAAAGAGTTATAATTTTGTCATTTATATGAACATAAAATGGCTATTAAGGACGAAAAACAAAATAAAAAAATTTGTGAAGATGAAAACATTCAGTTTAATTTTTTAGGGACTAAAATCAAAATTCGCTATATTTATAAGGACGAAAAACTTATTTAACTCTTAAAACTAATAATCACATAAGCTTTAAAACTGCATTAATACTTTTATTAATTACCTTACTTATAAGCAGAGAGTTGTAAAAAGTCTTATAATGACAAAATTAAATGAATTTTTGATTACTTATTAATCATGTTTCAATGACTTTTTGCGCCCTAAAAATAATCATGTTTCAATGACAGCCATCAAATTATCATCAATGTTAACCAATCAAATGGATTCATGTACCCTTTGTCTTAATTTCGACCAATTAGATTTAACTAAATCATCAAAGGTTTCAATCATACACGTATTTGTTAACAAGCCAAATGTATGCTTTTCCGCTCTACTTTCAACCATAACATAGCATGTTGACGTGTATTTTTTTCTTTTGTATTTCTCATCTTAAATTTCAGTTGAAAATATTATAGCATTTAATCAAATGATCTTTATTCATTAATATGACCAAATATGCTAAAATTAATTTGTGAGAATACAACAATGCCTTAAACTTTTGTAAAAAAATGCCTTAATATTGTTACTAAAGCCTTAAATATTATATGGGTTGATAATGCTTTTCACCCCTGTAATCTATGTCATTTTCGGTTTTCGCCCATATAAAATTTTCGGTTTGAATTCCATCCTCGTAATTTTTTTTTTCCAGAATACCCCCCTCCCCAATCCAACTCAGCAAATACGCTGATCTGGTGCTGGTTTGGCATTTTCTTTAATTTTTTATTTTTTTAATTGGCCATGTGTAAAAAAAAAATTCCACATCAGATTTTATTTTTAAAATATTTGAAAATTAATTTTAAAAAATATAAAAATCCAATAAATATTTAGATTTTTTTCCAAAAATTTTAAAAATCGAAACAATTTTTTAAAAATAAAAAAATATTAAGATTTTTTCCCAAATATAAAAATACAGAAAAATAGTCAGAATTTTTTATAAAAAAAAAAAACTATAAGATTTTTTTTTGAAATTTAAAAAATCAAAAAATATAATCAATTTTTTTTAAAATAAAAAAATTAAAAAATTCTGGAATTTAATTTTCAAAATTAAAGAAATGGTCAGATTTTAAAAAAAAAGTTCTGGAAAAAAGTATAATTTTTAAAAATCTGTATACAAATTTAGAAAAAATTCAGATTTTTTATTAGAATATTTTATTCCACAATTTTTATAAAATATTGGGAAAAAAATCATTTTTCCACGACGATGGCAAAACCCTCTAAATTTGTATCCAGAATTTTTTTTAAAAATCTGACTTTGTTTTAATCTTTAAAATATGTTGTTTTTATTTTGAAAATTAAATTCCAGAATATTTTAAAATCTTTTTAATTTTAAAAAAAATTTGATTATATTTTCTGATTTTTTTTCTAATTTTTAAATTTCAAAAAAAGAATCTTATAATTTTTTTTCTTACTTTTTAAATTTCTGAAAAAAAAAATTGATTTTTAAATTTTTTGGAAAAAATCCGACTATTTTTCTGTTTCGAAAAGAATCTTAATATTTTTTCTTCTGAATTGTTTAAATTTTTAGAAAAAAATCTGAATATTTTATGATTTTTTGGATTTTTTTTATTTTCTAAAATTAACTTTCAAATATTTTGAACATAAAATCTGATCTGGAATTTTTTTTTACACGTGGCAATTAAAAAAAAAAATGTCAAATCAGCACCACGTATGAGAATTTGCTGAGTTGGATAGGAGTTGGAGGTATTCTGGAATTTTTTTTTTCAAGGATGCAAATCAAACCGAAAATTTTATAAGGGCGAAAACCGAAAAATGGTATATATTACAGGTGTGAAAAACACTATTAACCCATATTATATTATATACATTGAATTTTTTTCAGCTTATTATAGAAGTTTCTTATTTATAGCACCATCATTACTAATTATAATTTACAAATTCTTTGTCTTGGACCATGAGAATTGGTACAAATTTTTTTTTTAAGCAAGTTTGTTGCTAATTTTTAAAAAGTTACTTTGAAATTAAACCAAGAGTTGATTCCCATTTTTATTTGTATGGAATATATATTTACATTGTTAATATATTTCATACACTGACCTTTAACCACATGAATATGAGTAATACCGGTATTCAATGGAAATTAAATTTAAATTATAAATATTTGTGAAGTAATTAATTTTTTACCTCTCAAAATAGGAAATTTTTTCTTTGTAAGAAAAAGTATAGTAATTTAACTTGACAAAAATCTAAACTCCTTAAACTCCAAAAAGTATAATAATTTATACTACCAATAAAATTAATGAAATGATCTTTCTAAACCTCTACAAAGGTAGTATTATACAAAGAGAAATGTTAGCAGCACACATATAAGTTTAAACACACACTTTTTAACATGCTTTCATGGAGGTGATTTTATGTTTATTTATTTCATGATAGTAAAGAAAGGAAATTAACATAACATAACACATCTGCATGTACTTTAAATGTCTAATAAGCATGTACTTTGTCAACTAACATAACAATCTGCATTTTTCCATTGTAACATCCCACCAAAGAGCAAATGTAAAGTAATTTTAAATGATAAATGTTGAATAAAAAATTGCATGAAAGCGAATGACATCCAAAAACTATATTTAAGTTAAAAAACAAATAAACAAATGACTTCTAAACAGCAACAAAATAGTTCATCTTAATGTTGGGACGACACATGGAGCCTATATTATGTTTAATCATTATATTATGCAAAGAACAATCACACAGTGGAGATTAACACCGCATATCGACTTAAAATATCTAATGAGTATGTATTTTTTCAACTCAGCATAACACATCCACATTTTTCAATTCCTAGATCCCACCAAAGGCTAAAAGTAAAATGATTTGAAATAATAGACGTTGAATAAAAAACAGCATAAAAGCAAATGACATCCCTAAACTTATATTTTTAGTATGATCAACCACAAAAGTAAGATTCACACCACATCTTCATCTAAAATTTTAAGACGTTATGCACATAAGTTATCTCACTTATATTTTCCTCGCCATCTACCATTGAATTTAATGTGAAACTTTAACTCACATATGACACATTAACATCTCTCTTAAATGTGAGACTTTTTGTATGTGTAATATGGTGACATAGCTAAATTATAAGGACAAACTCAGACCTAACATGAAAAAGAAATTTTTTAAATAAGATAGATGGTAAGGAAAACAAATAAAGGGTGTGTACTTTAACCTTGAAAGTATAGGAAATGGATTTAGTTGCTTGCAATTTTTCAGGTATGTTGAAGGATTAGGAGATTTTGGGGTAATTATTGTACAAAAAAAATAGACTCAATTAAAAAGCGTCATATCATTTTAAAATTTCTAATAAGTATATATTTTTGTAAACTCAAAATAATACACTTATCTTTTTCCATTGTCAAAATTCACAAAAGACCAAAGTCAAGAAATTTGAAATAATGAATGCTGAATAAAAAATCCAATAACTAAAATTTAAGATAAAAAATTAAACAAATGACATATAAAAACTAACAAAACAGTTCATCATGATTTTGGGACTTCTAAGGGATTCTACACAAAGTTTTATCATCATTTTAGATTAAGAGAAACCTCATAAGTGAGATTGATATCATATCTTCGTTCAAAACCTTTAGGCATCATGAGTCATCTCACTTATATGATGTTCAAAATCTATTAATCCACCTAATATAAAAATTTAATACACACTTGATAAATTATCATCTCTTAGCCAAGTTGCAACTATCCGCGTCCGTAATTACATGGCATATTTAAATATGGTCAAATGAAGGCACAAAATATTTAAAATGTTTTGTTGGTGGTGGTTTCATGGAGAGAGATTTATGTTTCTTTCTTCCATGAGAAGAAATAAAGAAATTAAAAGTAAAAAAAATAAAATTAAAAAAAGGAATTGAAACACGAGGGAAGATAGGCGAACGGAAATAAGTATTGTGCATTCTTTTATTGTGAGAGTATAGAGAATAGCGTGAGTTGTCGATTTTTTGGTGGGCTAGTTGAAGGTGTCCAAGATTTTTGGGTAATTATTTTACCAAAAAAATAGATTCAATTAAACAAACGTCACATGATATTTTTTTTTACATAATTTTAAATTGTCTAATCAACATAACACATCGACAATTTACCATTTCACTTGTCACCAAAGTCCAAAAGTGAATAAATTTAAAATAATAGAAGTTGAATGAAAAATTCACATGGAAGAGATTGACATGTAAAAACTAAACTTTAAGATGAAAATTAAACTAATAACATTAAAAAACTAAAACAAACGGTTGATTACAATATTGTGATTTTCGCATAATCCTACATTGAGTTTGATCATCTCAACAGACAGAGAATCCACACAAGTGAGTTTGACACCACATCTTAACCTAAACCTTAAGAAATTAAGTATGTGGATCGTATCACTTATATGCTGCTCAACATATGCTCTTGCATCCAAGGTGGAACTTTAGCTCACATTCGACACATCAACATATCTCACTTAAGTATAGGACTTTGCGCATCCGACATCTACCATTGGGATTCACCCATCCTTCATTCGCAAAGTCGAATCGAGTTATGATACCATCATTGAACCTTATGGAGAGAGCCAACACTGGTGTTGATCTACTCATTGGACATAAAGCAACCACAAAAATGAGAATAATACATCTTCATCCAATGTTTTAATTACGACGAAATTCTAGCTTGTGCTTGGCACGGGTATCCATACTAGTATCTTAAAATCCCGTCCAAGGTTTTAAATAATGGTTGCGGTCGCATATAAGATTTCGCAATTTCGGCCATTATAGGTGTTGCGATATGGATTGTGGTTGTCGCGGTGTAAATTAATAATGATCAAATATGTACTAAAAATATGATTTTCATCTATCTCAATTGAAAAAAATATCCGGATTCTATGTCTATTATCATGAACGACATTTTTTGCCGTCGTAACAGTGTTTCGTCGCTGCTTTAACGGTGTTTCGTCGTGAATTTTGTTCACTCTATAAAAATGATGAAAATGGTAACGTCGACAACCTATACCTTTTTGTCGCGGCCTTTTTCTCGATAACGGACCGTTTCCCGTCATTCATTATCTTAAAATTTGCACCCAAAAAATGGCGAGTGTTACTTTTCCCACCCTGCTGTCTTCTCACGCGCTTGCAAAAATTTCAAAAATACCCCTGGTCCGAGTTTTGTTTTCCGAACCAGATTGTTAGTGTTTCCGAAAAATAAAATCCGGACAAATACGATATGAACTTTTGTGTCTTTCTTTGATGTCAAGGGTCTCTGTTGACCGTCATACAATCCCCGCACAAGCTGCAATGCTATTGCAGGGGTCGTATGAACGGTCAACAATGACCATGACACCACAGACACACCTAAAAAACTAAAAATAATTGAAGAAAATGTAAGAAAGGAGGTGAAGAAGAATGAAGAAAATTGTTGAAGATCCAAGCCTTTTTATAGCCTTAAATCAGTCATAGGTCTTAAGTACAGTCAAATAAAATGTGTTCCAAAACCTAAACCGTGCAAAAATCATTAAACACCCCACTAACAGTCCAAACCTTTGGTGAAACACCACCGTCTAAAATGAAATTGAGGGGTTCCGAATTTTATATTCCGGAATGCATGAAGTTTGTCTGGATTATAAAATCTGAACTGCATCAAACCCTGTATTTGGAGTGTTCTCGTGGCGAATGATTTAGAAAAAATAGAACAAAGGTACATAAAATAAATAGAAGCAACATAAGACAAATAAACAGTTAAAAAAACCATAATAACAGAAATGATGAATCTTTTGGGAAGGTGTTCGAAGAGGAGCTTATGAACTCGATCCTACCGGCTTGCCAACTGACATGTGACGATCGGCAGGTCGACAAGATCGAGTTCATAAGAACCTCTTCTTCAGAGTTATATCTGCAATATAATGACGAAAGGCAAGGTGTTTCAAGAGGATTTCATTGAGTTAGATCCTGCTGCCTTGCCAAATCATTTATTTATCTGGCAGTCAACAAGATCTAACTCATAGAAACCTTTTGATGTTCATATCTATAGATCAAGTTCAGAAGCTTTGTATCTATCTATCTAGCTATATATTTTTGGGAGCATGCTGAGGATCTTCATCACGCTATTACATAGAGAACAATCTATTTTGCGGCAGCATGACAAAAATCCTCAGGACAATCACAAAAATTTTCATGGTTTCTTTGGTGTGTTTGTGCGAAAACCGGAAACACTTATTTATAGGGGTTTATGGATGTTGTGGACCACAAAAACTGTCTCTGAAATGTGGTCCTCACAAAAGAATCCTATGCTGAGGCAGTCCGGATTTTGTAATTCGGATTGCACCTGTACCCTAATAAAAGTGACTTGAATTCGGACTATTTTAGCGTTTAAATGAATATCTTTGACGTAAATTAAAACATAATGAAAGTTTAAATAATATATATACATATATTATTCCAAACATAATGCAACAACATATAACTAACACGTAATTAAAACAACATAAAACACGCGATTAATTAAAACATAACACATTATCACGGATCATCTAAACTAACTTCTTCCTCTGGTCCCTCCAGCAGAGCCCTGATCTCTTCGTAGTTCCTGGGCCGGTTCAAACTTTTTTGAATTTGTTTAGTAGATCTAACCAACGAAGCGTCCAACTCAATCGGTCCTCTAGTACTGTGCTGAGCAAAGACAGAGAACATGGTTCTCACGTCGTCGTCGTTCATGAGTTTCATCTGGCTGAATCGAAGAGATCCGGCTAAGTCGGACAATGGAAATCGATATTCAACACCGACCACCCTCCTCGTGTCTCTGTGGTTGAGTTGACGGTTGATTTGATTCAGCTCATCCTTCAGCCCAGAAAGGGTGACATCGTTGCAAATCCTAAACAGATGGGGTGATTTTCCCCCGTTGTAGTAGACTGCCGCTAGCTTCGTGTTCGGATCAAAGCCAGAGAATTCCATGATTTCTTTTTCTAGTGTAGTTTACTTGTAATGAAAACAGTGACCCCTATTTATAGAGTTATCTGGGCGTTGTGGACCACTTAAACGTTCGGTGCAATGTGGATCATACAAAAGAATCCAATGCTGAAGCTGTCCGGAATATACAATCCGAACCAACCCTCACCCTACAAAAAGAGCCAAGTTTCCCGTAGATTCACCCAAGATCATATTTTTCCGGAGTATATAATCCGGACTGCATCAGAAGATTTTTGCCGGTGGTCTGCACCACAAAGAAAACATTTTTCAATTGTGTTAGACGGTGGTCAAGTTGAAAAATGTGTTTTTACACGTTTTTTGATTGAAATAATGGCTTTCCCACCTATTTTTTTTCCCCTCCCTCCCTATAAATAGACTTCCTTTCCTCACAATTTCTCACACCCTCTTCTCCTCTTCTCTTCTTCGTTCTACAACGATGTGTTTTCATCGTCGGCCTTTCATAGAAAGAGGTCTCTTTGGAAATCCATCAGGGGTTATATGATCGGCCAACGAGGAAGGGGTCAGTCTGGGTGTGAGTTTGGTCTGTCTGGGTGTCATATTGACCATCATGGTCTCTTGCTCCCTAGAGACCCATGTGCCTCCGTCAGCGTTGTTTTCTTCTTCCCCTCCCCCCTCTTTCCTCTCCACCAGTGGCTGGAGCCACTGGTATAGCTTACCCCCTTCCCCTTAGAAATAGTTTTAGGTTCTTTGTAATAAGATTAGAAAAGTTTTAGGTTCTTATGTAATAAACTTAAAAAGCTTCAACATTATAGTAATGTATTATTAATATATCAATAAAATGAGTTGTTTTTATCTTTTTTATTTCTGTTTTATATTTCTATTTGCAGTTACTTTACGAATTTGAAAGCTTAAAATGAAAAAATTATGGAAAAAGATCATTCCAGATTTTAAAATTCGGATACATCTGAAAAATACTAACAATGCATTTCGGAAAAAATAATCCGGAAAAGGGTATTTTTGAAAAAAATTAGGGCGCACAAGAATTACATAGGGTGGGAAAAGTAATACTCAAAAATGGTGGTACCTATTTGGTACCAAGGTTTATGCCTTTATGGAGCTCCCTTACTCTACATACTTAGTAAAGCTCCCTTACTCCACAAACACCCCCTACTTTTTCTCCATAAAGGTGGTACCAAGGTTTATGGAGCTAAGCTCTCCTCCTGTAGACGGTCTCAATATGTGATTCAATTTGATGTAGCAACCCTCCAATTATTTTTTGACAAGAGTCATAATCCAATCGTTGCATAGCAAATCTGTAAAGGGAAGCCGTAAACACTAAAAAAAAAGAAGAAGAGAACCGTAAAAATTGAAAAAAATAAAGTGAAATATAATGATAAAATTAGTGTTAATTTATTGTCTTGTATATCTCTTCGAACCTCGTAAATTCTTTTTAAAAAATCTTGCGTATGAGGAAAATACTTAATTTTTGATGGGAAAAACTAAACTGTTACTTATATTCAAGTGAACTTACGTGGGGGAATTACCTCATGTCATCATTAACAATACTGGATCATCATCTCGTGCCATATGAGCTTCATCGTTATACCTCTTTTCCGATTTTTATTGTAGCATTCATGAGCATATATGTTGCAATTGTAACCCTGCACCTTTCTTGTATAATGTATTGAATCTCTTCTTCCGACAAGCATAGGTGTAATTAAATAGGAAATCAAACAAATCAGATAAATGCACATACTCTAAATGCCATTCTCCATTTATTTTAAACAAATAAAGATGATCTCAACTCCTATTTCTACGGTCTCTAATACGATGCACAAAACTGGATTTAGAATTAGTAATAAATAAAATACACAAGCTAGTTTCATAATTCTTCCCTCGCTTATACAAGAGTTTATTTTCATGTTGCAAACACAAGACATGTGACAATGACTTGTGTACATGTCACATTTGTTTGTTTTAGAAGAAAAAAGAAGAAAAGGAAAGGGACTAAGAAAAGGAAAGGGACCAAGAGTAAAAGGGTATTTTTTTTTCCATTGTTTTGTTTGTAATGGAAACTTGTCGGGAAAAATTTATTGTGGGACCCACTCCGTAGAATATCATCATCCATTATTATGTGATCAAAAACACATTTGGAAGAGGACTTTTGCGTGAAATGTCTTAAAAAAAATCATGTTAACAAGTATCACTGATGCATTTGTTAAAAAAATATCAAATATAATAATATTGTCGTCACCAAAAATTATAATAGCACTGCATATAAAGTTGTATAATCAATTTTTAAAAAACTTAAAGTGTCATTTTATCATAAATCTTTCTTTTTTGTTGTTTAAGAAGTGGCCTAGAAAGTAGTCATTTTTAACATAAAATGTTATTTTCCCAACTATATTTTGACATGTTTAAGAAGTGGCTTAAGTTTTTTAAAAAGTCTATTTAAATAAATAGACCAAACTTGTGCTATAAAAAAAAGTCTACAAAACTTGATAGACCGAATAATGTGAGAAATAATGTGCTACCTAAAGTAAATGTAAGAGGCAAAACTAACGGTTGGAATATGTTGCAGAGTTGTGGGGTGTTTTGGAGAGTTTGAGATTGACCCAGAGATATGGATTTAGCAAGGTAGAGGTGCATGTGGATTCTAAAGTGGTTGTGAAGAACTTAACTAGTGATGGTGATGTTGGAGCTGCAGGTTCCGGTTAGTTCAAAAAATTCGCCAATTGTTGGAATTAGATTGGGAGGTTAAGGTGTATCACACGTACCGAGAAACTAACTTTTGTGCGGATGCCTTAGCAGCGATGGGTTGTAGAAGTGGTTCCAAGATGATTATTTATGAGCAACCGCCAGCTCATATTAGTTCGCTTCTTTTTGCTGATTCTGTTGGTATATTACATTCAGGTAGTGTTGCCTTGTAGTTATTTCTTTCGGGCTTAGGCCCTCTTTGTTCCAAAAAAATAAATAACAGTTGGAATAACACATTTTTCTCTCATGTGCAAATGAGTGAGAAGAAGGATATCCCACATTCGTTGTCTACACTAACGATTATTTATGAAGTGTTTCGTTCCATTTCTACATGTTTTCAAGTGGTCAAACCAATTCTAACTCTATTTTTTTTTTTTTAGAAATCAATTGTGGAAACTAAGAGTAATATTTTATTTTATAAATCAATTCACTCAAAATCAATTATCGTTAAAGTATAATAAAAAATACACTTAGTTTGTAATTGGAGGAGTTCTTCTATTATACAGCACAGGCATCATACTTACACTCCTGCACTTGATGATGCGGGCTTTGTTCACATAACTTAGAATATGAACACCCTTAACTTTTCTCCTTTGTGTTTGTACCTCCCCAATTCACTAATGCACCGATTATGACTTCATATTTATTCATTTCTAATAATATGATTGATTTTCACAAAGTAATGAACTATATTTACAAGTGAAAAATAACTCAGCAGAAGACTACATAGTTCAAAACTTGAAATCTTCCACATAAGCAGTGTCAATTCTGCATAATCTGTCTTACTATGCTCTCTTTCCCATTTTCTAACATCTCATGATAAGAAATATAGTTAACATCAACCACATCAATGTCACCACTAGCATAAACTACTATGAAAATTTCTACAAAAATCAAGCAAATCATAAAACACCTTATCCTTCATGCATAGAACAATGCCTAAGCTTTCGTAAGAACACTAATATGAAAAGTAAACAATGTGGGATTATAATTTTTTTTCTATTACATATAGATTCAAATATCATTGGGAATATACAGGAAAATAGAGAGTTTTCAAAATATAAGGTAATGTGAGATTTATAAATCACTATATACTTTTATTTCTTGATTTTTTTTTCCTCATTGAGTGAATAAGGTCTTGATTTTTACTAATGATGCAGTTACTTCTGTCATATTAACTCTTGCCTCAGGTAAATCTTCACAACACCTCAATGCTAAAACAAAAATAGATGATACATGAGGCAAAAGTTCATGAATTTCTTTCCCATGCTGTGAGATTAAATTTTTGTCCACAACTTCCATAACTACTGAATTGTGCATTGATTCACTAATCCAAGTTTTCAAGGTTAATTCTTCTGCAAACATTTCACTTGTTGGCTTCTTTCCAGTGAAAATTTCCATTAGCATTATTCCAAAGCTGTATACATCTCCTTTAACTGAAATTACTCCCTTAGATCCATACTCTATATGTCAACATTAATCACTAGTTAGTAAATATTCTCAAACATAATTAACCTAAGATTGATTAAATCTAATATAACTTAGAAGAGAAGAAATTACCTGGTGCAACATAACCAATAGTAGCTAAAGTCTGAGTATGAGCTTTAGATTGTCCATCATCCAAGAGCTTGGAAATCCCAAAATCACTAACATGTGCAACCATATTTTCATCCAACAACACATTACTAGGCTTCAAATCACAATGAACCACTGGTATTGAAGAACCTTGATGGAGATACTCCAATGCAGATGCCACATCTATCATTATATTCAACCTTTGCAAGAAACCTAAAAAATAGTTATCAGTGTATAACCATTTTTCCAAGCTTCCATTTGACATTAACTCCATTACCAAAGATCTGAAATTAACATTTGAACAACTAGTGATGATCTCAACAAGATTTCGATGCCGAAGATTGCGCATAGCATTGCATTCTGCATTAAAGCTTTTTGTTGTTGCTTCCAATTTCAAGTCAAGTACTTTAATTGCTACCATCTTCCCATTAGAAAGCATTCCTTGATACACAGATCCAAAGCCACCCTTTCCAAGTAAATTAGTCTCACTAAATCCATTAGTTGCTTGCACAAGTTCAGAATAGGAAATCCTTTTTAAAAGCCCTAAATTTGTTGATAAATCCCTTTCAAGTGGATTTTCAACTTCTTTATTTTTATGCATTTGAAGTATTATGCAAGCAATAGCCAAAATGCCTAACACGACAATTATGGATGATATGCATACAATTAATAACATCTTTGTCTTTGATTTTTTCCTAATTTGTTTATCACATGGAGGTACTTGTAACTGAGGACTACCACAAAGTGCTTCATTATTCATGAAAGATTCAAATGTGAATTTTTTGAATGGCCCTCCATTAGGAATCTCTCCTTGCAATCTGTTGTATGAAAAGTTAATGTATTTAAGATAAGAAAGTGACTCTAAGGATTTTGGGATCACACCAGTAAGAAGATTTTGAGACAAGTCCAAGAAACTCAAGCCTACCATTTCACCAAGTGATTCTGGAATAAGCCCTTTCAATTTGTTAGCTGCCATGGACAGAGTTTCTAAAGTTCTCAAGAAACTTATGGTTGCTGGAATGTTGCTTGAAATTTGATTTCTTGACAAATCTAGTAGTACAAGAGCTCTAAAATTCTTAATCTCAGGTGGAATAATTCCAGTTAAAGCATTGGAGGACAAGTTTACCTCTAAGATATCATTGAGATTCCAAAATGAGGAAGGTATCTCAGAGGTTAACCTATTAGATCCTAAGTTAAGCTTTCTAAGTGAAGTCATATTTCCCAAACATGTTGGTAACACTCCAAAAAGCTTATTGCTTGTTAAATTCAACTCACTCAAACTCCTAATTTCACAAAGCTCATCAATGATGGATCCTTGCAGGTCATTGTTGTCAAGATCCAAAGACTGAAGTTTCTGTAACCCTTTAATGGTACTTGGGATCGATCCATTTATATCGTTCCTACTCAGAGATAATTGAATCAGGTTGCTCATGTTTCCGATTTCTAGTGGAATATTTCCATTGATTCCACAAGAATTTGCCCAAAAGTGTTCTAAAGTTAGGTTCCCAATGGACTTAGGAAGTTTTAATTGTAAATTGACCATCTCTGATACTTCAAGATGTTTCAAATATCTGCAACTTGTCAGTGAAGTGAGGAAGTCGAATTCAAGAAAATCATTGGTTGTCAAATTATTGCCACCTATGACGAGTGATTCAAGGAATATTAAATCTCCAAATGAGTTGGGTATGGTTCCACTAAATTGATTTGAACTCAAGTCAATTATGACGAGATTTGATGCATTGGATATACTATTTGGAATTTTTCCAACAAACTTGTTTCCATACATGTGTAGTTGTTGTAGGTTAGGAAGGCCAAATCCGAGATTTGATGGAAGCATGCCTGAGAAAGAATTTAGTTCAAGATGCAAATATTCCAATGTTGAAATGTTGAAGATTTTCGAAGGAATAGGTCCACTCAAGCTGTTATTTCCCATTTGTAGAAGCTGAAGCTGATTGAGATTGCCAATCTCCATTGGTATCGGACCTAAAATCACATATCATTGAGAAACAACAAATAAACAAAACCACATGTATAAGATGATGCATGGCAGTAATGATGTATGAAATGCTTAAGCATATTTGGCTTAAATTAAAAAGTATATCCCAAACACAACCATAATCATAAACAAATACCATGAGAAGTTTCACTAAGTAGGAATCCCAAAATTCACCGTCTCACACATGTTTTAAACACATTATTTTTATCTGTTTAAGTATTCACATAAATGAAATCCTAAGTTATGTTATGTGAGTTCAGCATGACTTAAGAAGTATTCACATAAATTTCAACTAATAAGAAAGTGCGTCGAGAAATATGTTCTAGAGAGCACGTTGCTACATGCTAGTAGTGTTTTTCTTTGATTGCAGATATCAGTACTATAAAAGTCCGTTTGATGGTGATATTGTAATTTTTTTTTACTCACAATATGCCATAGATAGAATACAATAAACTATCATATACAGCCTTTTCTATATTGCTGAGCCAACAAGACACAATAATTCAACTCTGTTTATGATAATAAATTTGTTTCTGCATTCACATTTATAGAAAAATATTTAAATAGAAAACTGAGGGTATACCTGAAAAAAAGTTATCCTGTAAAGTTAACGTTTGTAACAATGTGCAGTTGCCAACCGATCGTGGAATGGCTCCTTCAAAATGATTACCGAGTAGAGTAAATATTTCAAGTTGAGGAAGTTGATGACACATCTCATCTGGAAGAGTTCCATTTAAATTGTTACCGTCAAGGTTGATCTCTCTCAAAGAAGAGATGTTGAAAAGGGAGAATGGAATTTCACCTGTATTTAACATAAAATATGGAAGTATTTTAGGACAGGCTACCATAATGTTTAACTTAATCTGAAGTTTGAGACTATCCCCTATTAGTTTCGTTTTAAATTAGTCTTTTATCTTTAGAAAACTTTTGGTAAAAATGAAGTTTGGTCCAACATTGTTGACATTTTTAAACATAAAGCACTAATGTGAGACTTATATTTAAGGACAACTATTTATCAGAAAGAACTTATAAGTATTGATAGAGATGGTAACTCTTCTCAGGCAAGGTAATGGTTTTGAAGAAACATTAAATAAACTCTTAAATAACATGTCGGCAAAGATATCTTACCCTCCAAGTTGTTGCTAATAAGATACAAAGATTGAAGCTTTGGTAAGTTTCCAATGTCAGCTGGCATATGTCCTTTGTCAAAATTATTGAAAGATAGTATTAATTCTTCCAACTCTTTGCAATAACGCCAAACATTTGGCATCTCACCAGAAAGATCATTAACATAAAGATAGAGTAATCTAAGGTTTGGAAGTCCATGACAAACATTTGATGGAAGAATGCCAGTCAGATTATTAAAACCAAGTGCCAAATTTTGCAACGATGAGCTGTTGAACATTAATGTCGATAATATGTTGCCTGAGAGAAAATTACGTTGAAGGTTCACCGTTCTCAGTTGTGTAAGATCACCTATTCCTTTTGGAATTTCACCTTTAGTTCAACACAGACAAAGAAAAGACATTAAGAATGATATAAATAATAAATGCCTTTTAATAAGCACTAGGTGGGTCTAAAGAATGGCTTAATTAGTGGCCCATCCCTCTTCATGATATAAATGAATAGTTCACATAGTGTGTAAAATTGAATTTAGATGTTTTACAGCAGCTGCACCGTGCATTAAGATGTAGAGTCGTTCGATCGAAAAGAGGGAAAATAAAAATTGTTCTTTATTAGATCCAATGACTTTATCCTTTGCTACACGGTGCAGCCGCGCCAATATATCCACAAAAGTTTAAAAAGTAAACTAACAAGTAAAGTTAATTAAACTCAATCACATGCTTGTTATGATGTAATAGTGTGAATATATCATACCAGATAAAGAGTTATTTGCTAAATGAATTTCTTCAAGTGAAGACATGTTGGAAATTGTTATTGGTATCATTCCAGAGAGCTTGTTATTACTAAGACTAAAAAACTTCAACCGACGAAGTTGACCAATAGCATGTGAAATGGTTCCTTTGATGAAATTTGATTTCAAATCTAGATACTCTAACATTGACAAGTTGGATATAGATTGAGGAATAACTCCAACAATGTTATTATGGCCAAGATCCAAGTGTTGAAGTTTTGATAACTCCCCTATCCTTGAAGGAATTTCTCCAACGAAATCATTGTTGCTCAAATCCAACATTTTCAATCTCTTCAACTGAAGTAACTCATGTGGTAACTCACCATGGAAACTATTGCCTTGTAGATCAAGAAATACAAGGAAAGAGAGATTTCCCAATTGAGGAGAAATTGTACCTTCAAGGCCCATGTTACTAAGATTCAATGCATTTACTCTTCCATGATGTTCATCACAAGTAACACCAACCCAATTACATGAAGAGAAAGAAGAAGTAGAAGAGGAAATTGACCAATTACTAAGCATATGATAAGGGTCTAAGGTAATTGAGGATTTGAATGCAAGAAGTGATAATTCATCTGTGGTTATGTTTTTAGGATTCATAGCTAAGCAAGTGAAGAAGTAATAATAGAGTGAGACAGAGAGAATGCAGAGACATGAGTCACAAGTGTACAGTTTGGCCATTTTCAATACGATAAATGCATGAGTCTAAGCACTGATGATGATATATAATATTAATATACACAGGCTTATGTTCTTTTTCCTTCACAATTTAAACTGTATATTTTTTTTATTCCTTTTCTATTTACAAGAGTCAAGATAATTTGACATTTTAACTATGCGTGACTAAGTGTCTTCCCACCTTGTTGTACAAGAAAACATAGTCAACTAAAGTTGCTATATAATGTAATGATGTTGTATTTTAATTATTCCAAAATGTTTCGAACACACAAAGTCGAATATCAACACCGTATGTACTATATAATTTATGATATTTATATTGTTTTTCTCTTTCATCTGATCCAACGTCACATACATTTGAGTTGTATTTTATACGATGTCGGATTACATATCCGATTTTTTTTGTATCGTACATGCAATTATTTAAAAATTTAATTTATTTATTTTTCAATATAAAAATATTTAGAAACAAGAATTCTTAGAACACTGAAAACTCATTGTCAATTTGAGAGAGAATGTATATTTTTTTTTGAAGAATTTTGAGAGAGAATATATGAATAAGCTATGACAAACTTTGGGGTATCCGTCTGCACCTAATGAGTTAGTAATATTCACAAGGCCACAGTTGGTCAAATTTATCCAAAAAAATGAGACTATAGAAAATCTCTCACTCTATATTAGACTAGGAATTGGTACCTTTTCAAGTAATATAATGGATGCTAAGATAAGCTTGGCTTGCATATTCTCGATCTAACCTAACACACCTTCCTCTTCACACTGTCTCGTTAGTTGTATTGTAGGAAAAGATTCATTCACATGCTAAGAGAGGAAAATCAACTATGCGTTAAAGAGGAGTACATCCAATTCAAGTCGAAGACCACACATTTAAATACAAGTCAATTACGTACTTCATGCATTCACATGAAGATTCAAAATTGGATTTTTCAAAGTTTTCATGCATTCACATTTGGTGATGACATTCTTTCCTTGTTTGGTTATATCCTTTTTTGAGAGGTTATTTTCGCAATAACTTAGCTCTTGTTATGTGACTATGAGTTGCATTTTATTTAATGCGTTGGAGAGTTAAAAAAAAAGAATCTACAAGTTGTATTTCTAGTCTCAAGATCTAATACGACTTCTATCATGATAATAAGTGGTAAGTGGCTGTGCTTTGTATATTCAAAAATCAAAACACACTTATGTATAAAGTTTTCACTGTAGTCACAATTTTACCTCATTCAGTGCATTCTCGGCTGTTGGATCTATATCAGACGATTCTAATTTAATCTCTTTTTTAGAATAATAATATCATTTAAATTTTAAGCATACATTAATATCAAGGATTACTTACACTTGAATAGAAGGCAATCAAACATCAAGCCGTGCCGTTAGGCCTTTTTAGAAGGTAAAATCAATCCTTGTAATCTTGGTATTTTTTTTTATCTTAAAACAAATTAAAAATTGCATTAAAATATGGACAGTCTGGTCTTAATCAAACAATCATGAATGTTGATGAATTCTTACTAGACTTATCATTCTCTAGAGAGTTGATGTCCTCCTTTTCATTTTTTTGTTTTCTGCACTATCTCTACTTTATCTTCTTCTTTGACTCATACATACTTGTGATAAACATATATTAACCCACCTGGGTTGTCCTGATAGTATTGGCTTGAAATCTGAGAGTATGCTCCACCTCAAGGTTTGAGATTCGATTCTCCCAATGACAATTTGGATGGACTAATTTATTTATTTATTTTTTTAAAAAAACATTTATTTTCTTATCTCTTTCACATTAGTATGTATCAAGGTTTTTAAACTTTCGAGCTAACTCTTAAACTCTTACGAGTTTACGATTCTAGGTCCAACATGTAAAAGAGTTTACGATTCTAACTCTAAAATTAATTTGTATTGTTGCAATTCACCTTAGCTAATCGTGCCAGTATTATATGTGATAACGTTAGTTACATTGTAGAGATAACAGACTGACCCCTCTTTCAACAATAGCTGTCTCATAGGTGCACTTTCCTTAAGGAAAATTCTACTGTACACCAATGCTATCATTGAGAAGACTGAAGCAACCTACCCGTCACAAATTTAGACAAATATGAATCAGAGTATTATATGACTACGGTTTTGAATCAAGGTACCCGGTCGCGACCTATACCATGACATAATGGGTTTTTTTATGTTTCCAAAACCGCAATAATGCAGCCACAATTGAGGCCGCATCAACTGCATTTGACTACGATTCTTTGTATTATCAAGGATTGTGACTCGACTGTATTCATTACGGCGACCACTATTTAAAATTCTGATTATGACAGTTACCACAAAGTCACAAACAGCTAGCAACACACTAACAAATTCAAGTGTTCATTTTTTTTAAACATTGTTCATGTATACATAGATAGCAAATTTAATTTAACGCTTAACCTGAAATTTCAACGCTGTGGATAGGAATCGAGCAGCTCGTGTTCCACCATCAAATGATGCCGAACCAACACCAGCAAGTATTCTGAATGCTGATGCTTGTTTCCCAATTGGAACCTTATCTGCCTCATATAATAAGTAAAGGAAAATTGTAACAAATCTTAAATTTATTTAATTTTAATTAATTGAGTGCTTAATTGAATTGGTTTATGCAATGCAATTGTGAAGTACCACACATGCAAGAGCTAGGCAATGGAAGCTACCCCTTATAGACCATACTGAAGAAGACAGAGAACTTTGAGGAGAGGAATTGATAGAGAGTTAAGAAGACATTCTAATCTGGTAATAGCCTTCATAATTCATATCCATTGGAATGTTAATCTATTTCTAAATTGGAGCCAAAAACAAAAATGAAGCTTCACATATATAGGACATTCATCTGATAAAGTAAGCACGTTGCTTCAACCATTTCACACTTGAAAACCAAGAAACAACTAATTTTTAACTAGAATGAACTAACATTTTTCATTTCATTTGAATCATAAGAGAGGTTGAATCTTTGTCGACAAATGAACTAACTATAAAGTTCAACTAATTCATAAGTTAAACTCATTGTAACTCATCTGATTCATAAAAGATGTAGAACCTTTGTCTACCAATGAACTAACCACAATTCAATTGTTCATATGTTTAGCTTCATCGTAGTTTATGCGATTCAAAAGAGAGATTTCACATTTGTCATAAAAAATATCTAATTAATATGGTTTGATTACCATAAAAAATTGTAATCCTTTATTATTTTTCATAAAAATACATTTTACAATCTTAATAAAAAAATATTTATTTTTCCCTCAAAAAAATAATATTTATTTTATATTCCATAAAGACAAAAAATCATTCACTTTTGTATAACCCAAAAATCAATTCTTTTTGAAGAGAAAAAAAAAGTAGTAAAATTAATGATGATTTTGAGTGAATTTTCAAAATAATAATTTTTTCTAAAGTAATTTTTATCTAAGTTAAACATTTTTTGTATAAAATCGTAAGTACACTGTATTATGAAAATTAGTAGACCTTTAATATATAATATACTTGTTTAAAATGAATGATACAAAATCACTTCCCAATCTTCGGTTAGTTTCTATGACTCTATGCATTCCCACTCTTTAATCACATACCACCAATTTCATTGTCACTGTTTTTTGTTTGTTCTCGCCGACTTGTTATGTGGCCTCCAGCGCCCAAAAATCTTTGGTTTAGCCACACATTGACAGGCTTATCAACACCAAGTCAACTGTATCACATTATACTCCCTTCAGTCACCATTGTTTAGGTCAATTGAATAAGTGATATATCTCGTCTATAGATCAAATATATTACTTATTTAATGAATTTAAAAATGGTTTTTGCTTATAACTGTAACCACAAGAAGTACATCTATGGCAATTGCTAATAATAACCAATAGTTAGCGGTAAAATTTGTTAAAATTATTACACTTGTTGATTTATTTATTGTTTTTATTAATCTATCCGAAGGAACATTAAACAACACTATTTTTTTTAAAGAGTCTTTCATTGAAACTCATACAAACTAAATGTGGAGAAAAGAAACATTGTGAGTTCAAACTCACATATCAAGATATTAAATGTGTACGTAGTCGTACTATCTAAAATATACTTACCAGATAAACGACACTTGCTAATTGTTAAGGAAAAAATAAAATATGCATGTAAATATTGGTATAAATATCCTCCTTGGTGCTTAGACTCTCATGCATCTCATTGAAAATGGCCAAGTTATACTCTTTTCACTCTTGGCTCTGTATTCTCTCTACCTTACTCTATTATTATTTCTTCACTTGCTTAGTTGTGAGTAGTAAAAAAAACATAACTAGCGATGAATTTGCACTTCTTGCATTCAAATCCTCAATTACCTTAGACCCTTATCATATGCTTAGTAATTGGTCAATTTCCTCTTCATCTTCTTCTTTCTCTTCATGCAATTGGATTGGTGTCACTTGTGATGAACATCATGGAAGAGTAAATGCATTGGATCTTAATAACATGGACCTTGAAGGTACAATTTCTCCTCAATTGGGAAATCTTTCTTTCCTTGTTGTTCTTGATTTACAAGGCAATAGTTTCTATGGTGAGTTACCACATGAGTTACTTCAGTTGAAGAGATTGAAATGGTTGGATTTGAGCGACAATGATTTTGTTGGAGAAATTCCTTCAAGGATAGGAGACTTATCAAAACTTCATCATTTGGATCTTTACTATAATAATCTTGTTGGAGCTATTCCTCAATCTATATCCGACTTGTCAATGTTACGGTACCTAGATTTGAGTACAAATTTCATCAAAGAAACTATTCCACATGCTATTGGTCAACTTGATCAGTTGAGGATTTTGGATATTAGTAATAACATGCTGTCTGGAATCATACCAACAACAATTTCCAACATGTCTTTACTTGAAGAAATTTATTTACTAAATAACTCCTTATCAGGTAAGATATACTCACACCATTGCATAATAACATGCATAATTGAGTTTATTTAACTTTATTTGCTAGTTTAGGTTTTACACGTGTGGTTACTTTCATGTGTACTGTACAGCAAACTATAAAGTCGTTGATCAAAGTGAGACAAATTCCAATTTTTTTTCCTCAGTTCGATCTAACGGCTCTGTATTGCATGAAGTGTAGGTGTGTGTCATAGAGAATTTAAATTCAATTTTACACACCATTTGAACCATTCATTTATGACTATTACTTTTTGAACCTTATGTTTTTCTCACTTGCCTTTTTTATTTTGCGAAAATACCCTTTATTAAGATTATACAATCCGAACACAGTTTGAACTATAGAATTTGAAATCTTGTATTACCTAGATTTATAAAACAACATAGACATATAATATTAAGAAGACATAATTGAAAATGACCAAAAATGAAGACATAATTGAAAATAATATTTTTCTGATTTTACGGACAAGTTTTGGAGCAATCCGTTCAAGAAGTCTTAAAGCCGGATTTTCTACTGAGAGAGATGATGTGAACAACTAATAATGACCAAAAACACTAGGATGCGAGTTAGGATAATTAGTATGGTTCTTAAATTGAATATTCATTCTTAGTTTTATTTTTGATACACTTCGAATTATATAACTCAAACCAGTTTTCCTTGACTTCTTGGCACAAGAGTGGGCACCTATATGGAGTGCTAACTAGTGCACATGTAACACTTGTTAAAGATAAAATAAATAAATAAATTTTGTATTAAAAATGTAAATTTTCACATTTTAAGAGATTGACTACACAAGTTCCAAATATTTTTACTATTGAATTATTTAACAAGTGTACAAGAATCACTAGTTAGCATTTTCTATATACTCAAGCGAGTTTGCTATATTACTCCCTCCATATTTTTCAATATACTCAAGTGGGTGTAAGTTTGCTATATTGCATCATTATAAGTCACTTTCGAAAAAATATTTGTGTTTTATTATAAGTCATTTTACAATATCAATGCATCATTAATGATTTTTTTTCCTATCATATACTTTACCACTTAAGGAAAAATAGGTGGGTAATTTTTTTTTTAAGAAACATCTACTTCACAAAACTGATTTTTAAGAACATTAAATTAATTTGCTTTTAAAAAATTATTAAAACTATATAGTCTTGATAAGCATGACTTAACCTTGGAGAATCACATCAAGATTTTTTTATCCATCTTTTATTTTTAATGCCTTATTGGCAAATGTTTTTGAGGTTGTTTTTCTTAGAGGTTTTTAGTTTCTTTGATAGGTTATGCCTTTTTATTCAACAAAAAAAAAATGAAGAAGATTACTACTTCCATCTTAAATATAAGATAAAAATACTCAAACATAGTTGATGTATCTGGTTATATACGAGATCGGAGGAAGTAGTTCCTTTGATTTGTTGTCCATTAGGTTTTATGGGAAATGCAAATGGATTGTTTTTGTTTGTTGTTGTGGGATGCGGATTTTATGTCGTCATTGTCTCGTGCAGTCATGTAATCAGATGACTTGTGATCGTTCGGTCCCAATAAAAAAAAGACTATTTTAATTTTATTAGGAAAAACTAAAATTAATGACTTTGATCTATAGATCATTCAATCTCAATCAAACGGTCATTGATCTATGTCTGCATAAAAAAAAGGTAAATCACTCTATTACTTTTGAAATTAACTATTTCTTCATTTTTATGTCTAAGTATGAAAGGACCAAAGTTTAGACACGCTGGGAGTATATATGTTGTAGGGATGATTATGATAGTGTGTAAGAAGACCAACAACAACACAGGGTCTCAAAATTTTGAAAATACCGACTTTAAGTTTTTAGTGATTCGTTTGGTAAAACAATATAAGATTATTACTGTCGCCCGTGAGCTTAACTCAGATGGTAAAGACAATACATAATATATGTAAGGTCTGTGGTTCGAACCGCGGGCACCACCAAAAAAATATAAGACTATTACTTTTTCCACCTTATGACCTTTTCACGCGCTCTTTTTTTTGTTTGTTATTTTTTTTTTAATAAAAATATTCATGAGATGTTAGGTCCGAGGTTCGAACCTCGGTCACCACCAAAAAAAATATGAGACTTACCTTTTCCACTTTATGACCTTTTCGCGCACTTTTTTTAGTTTTTATTTTATTTTTTTATAAAATTGTCTATGTGATTTTCAGATTCTTTAATTTGAAATGAGTTTTCCCCTCGTTCTTGGGTGGAAAAATGAATTTTTTTTTTCACAAATTCATATTTTATAATCCAAACACCCAAAAAAATAGGGTGCATTCCTTGTATTTTTCGGTTCATGAAATCCACACACCCCTTAAACACCCTTCTTGTGACAAGAAGTCAAGGGATACACAGTTCAAATTATATAATCTGAACAGTATCAGCACAAATATGGAGTTTCTTTGTAACATGAAAAACCAGTTTAAGGACGATACTAATCATCATAACTCTCATCCTTGTGTTTTATGTTATTGCTAGTTGTTTCCGCCGTGTCCTAGTCGAAAATCTAGTTTTCAGGCTACTTGGTCAAATTGCTCCGAAATTTTACTAAAAAATAAAAAATCAAAGATCAAGACTCCCGTAAAAGGGGCTTCCTCAAAATCCAAAATTTCATTGTTTAGACCCATTTTTCATTTTTCATATTCTCAAAAAAATCCCAAAGAATTTTTGTATTAGCTTTATTTTATTTTTAGAATTTTTTTGGTGCTATTTTTGCTGATTTTATTTGAAATGTTTTATCATCTTTTTTACTTTATTTTTTGGTTTTTTTTAAATAGCAAAGTTCAAAATTGCTGAAATTGAGGAGATCATGATCGTTGGATATATATATAAGCACATTTTGGCTTATATATAGTCTGAACACATCCAAACTATGTTCGGATTATAGAATTCGAAACCCCATGGACATTTTTGTAAAAAAAGGACACACAAGAAATGGATAGAGTGAGAAAACTAATAGTCAAGATTAAATTTTTAAATTTTTTTTTGGGCCAAAGCCAGTCAACACTTTCTTTTTATTAAGAACAAAAATTTTAAAATTAAAACAGAACTTCTAAAAGTGTTTAATGTGGTCATATGTCTCAATATGTACTTTTTAAGAAAGTTTAGCAAAAAATAAAATGTATTAAAAAAAAGATTTTGTTAGAGTGTTTCTGAAGCGTCTTTAATGATTCAAAATTAAGATATTATACATCAAAATTGCCAGATAGTTCATTTTCAATACTTTTAGATGTATAAAATTTTATAAAAACTTACTATTTGTGGTTCTTGATAAATGCTCCTAGGACATTCATTAACATTTCCTTTAAATAATTTACTACTTGATTAATAGCTAGGATCATGTATATAAATAATGTACTTAGCTTGTATCTTTCAACAAAAAAAAGAGTAAATAGGCTATTACCCCCTGAAATTGTAAGTTTCGTCAATTACCCCCATGAAATTAACAAAACATCAATTACCCCCTTGAAATTGTACAACGTTAATCAATTTACCCCCTCCGTCAAATATTTCTATTAGTGAACATGACGTTTTGCAAATACCCCCCGAAGTTTTGCACTTATGTGCAAAATG
>Ga0315914_1003278_pt1 | contig 24624 bp, 11 predicted proteins | sample MpolenodulesMG_FD_203920 | JGI IMG/M metagenome (GOLD analysis project Ga0315914, IMG submission 203920) | Medicago polymorpha root nodule microbial communities from Los Angeles, California, United States - elongated nodules | ecosystem: Host-associated > Plants > Roots > Nodule | place: USA... | reverse complement strand
AGCGGATGGGGGGTGTGTACCTGCAGGCACTCCGACGCTCAAGTAAGTAGAGATCAGAGAGTGAGGATTTAGAGGAAGAGTTAGATTCTACCTTGGGGACTGCTATGAGTCCCCTATTTATAGCGGTGGAGGGCTGCAGAGCCGTTGTAATGGCACACTTGGTTCTGGCGGTTACGAAATCGTGGGAAGTGTAACCGCCAAAGAGTTTATTGCGGGAACGTGCAGAGAGACGTTGTGGTTCGTTTGAACCGGTCTCGCTCGCTCCGTGCACCCCTTTGTGGAAAAGGGGTGTGTCGCAAGTAATGTTACCAAACATGGTGTTTGGGTTTTGGATTGTATTCGGCCTAAGTAAATGGGCCAAAGGTCCTTTTGGCCGGTCCAAAACATAATCCAACAATACAACTACACAAATAAATGTCATTTTTTCTTATTGTAACTTAAAAAATAATGTGGTTTTAATTGCATTCACTTATTTTCTAAAGGTGCCACATCATTATAATGCTAACTCAAGAATAACCGATGTTTAATATACAACATAGTGTGTGTCGTATAGATAGATAGTTAGATATTTAGATTGGTTTTTTGAATAAATAAAAGTAGATAAAAATAAATAAATAAATATTAATTTCTAATACAATTGATTTTTTTTCTTTTTTGAAAAGATTGCTGATGAACGGTTATGCAAAACTAAAAAGAAAGAGAATATTATAGAATTGATGTATAGATGGACACCTTTTTTATGACAATTTTTTTAGGAGTTTTTTTTAAAGGCTTTAACCTTTTTTATTAATAGTTAGTATCATTAGATATTAAATTTATATTATGGAGGTTATATATCTCTATCTATATATTATATTTTTGAATTAGAAACTTGTTTCATTCTAATGCTTGGATTGTGCCTATGTGGCACCTCTATAAAACAACTCCACTATGTCTTTAAAATTACTCTTATCTCTTTAAAGAATAGTAATAAAATTAAGTTATTGTCAAATTCATGAGTTATAGAAGATCAACAACCATAACCAAATAACATAATCAATTTATTTATATTAAAATGAAATACCTTTTTCTACTTAATAAAACATACCTTAACATGTAAAAGAGTTAGAATAAAATCCATCTTAGTCCAAAATAAAAGAAAGAAATTCATTTTTTTTTTTGAAGGAAGAGAGAAATTCAATTTTAAATATAATAAAGGAAAGGATTTCATGACGTCACAGCATAATCAATATGTTAAGTCCTTTTTTTCTTCTTTAGAAGTTGTTTTGAGAGGCTTACAAATTTGATATACAACATCAAAACTATATATTAATATTATTCATGCAAATAAATATATTGGAATTACAACCATACAACTAATAAATTGATTAGTTACACTTTTATTAATTATATTTTTTAAAACTAACTTTATCACATTATCCTTTGAACTACTATTTTTTTTATTCCATGACTCATATTTTTTAACAATGACCGTTCACTCACTCATTGTGTAAGTTATAGTTTGTATTGATTGATTGCTATTCTCCAATTCATCATCTTTGTGAGTATAAATATGTGACTTTTTGCATAATGGTTTTGAAATAAGTTTTGGTTTTTGATTATCATCATTTTCACCAAACAACTCTATGGTGATCTTTGTTTCTTTTGTATTGTTTACATAGATATTGACAATTCATTGATTTTTATGGTAGGATAAGGATTCAAAATTACTCTATTATATATAGTGATCAAATATTTAAGCATTTTTTTTATTGATGTTCATTTGGTAGTCTTTATTAACTTTTTTTTCTTAATGTTGATATGACTATTTTTCATGTGAATGAGATGAGGATAAAAGACTTCTATATTTGCTTTCGTTGCATCCTTGATGCTCTCAAAGTCTATGAAATGGCAACTCATGTAAGTGTGTATCTTCAACCATAATTTTTTTATATAAATTAAATTAAAAATTATAGAATTTGTATAGCAACTTATATACATTTTTAAAATATTCATCTGTAAATAAAATATTTAAAATAAACAGTTTTAAATACAACCACTAATAACATGATCTCAATATATTTAGTTTCTACTAATGAGATTATTTGTCCTATATTGAAAAAGCATTATGTGTATTGTCCTATATTTAAAAAACATTGTGTGTATAAATATGTGAATTTGTGCAGAAAATTTTGGATTTTGTTCATCACCACTTCCAAGTAGTTATTGGATTGTTCTCTTCAATTTTCTATTATTGTTTTTTCACAATGTTTTACTCTTCATCTCTTTATCATCCATTGGTTTCTATGACATGATTGGGAGTTAAGTTACTCTTAAAATGACCAAATTTTTAAACCCTACATTTTTTATGGACATGATGAATTAAAAATTATAGAATTTGTATAGCAACTTATATACATTTTTTAAATATTCATCTGTAAATAAAATATTTAAAATAAACAGTTTTAAATACAACCACTAATAACAGGATCTCAATATATTTAGTTTCTACTAATGAGATTATTTGTCCTATATTGAAAAAGCATTATGTGTATTGTCCTATATTTAAAAAGCATTGTGTGTATAAATATGTGAATTTGTGCAGCAAATTTTGGATTTTGTTCATCACCACTTCCAAGCAACTATTGGATTGTTCCTCTTCAATTTTCTATTATTGTTTTTTCACAATGTTTTACTCTTCATCTCTTTATTATCCATTGGTTTCTATGACATGATTGGGAGTTAAGTTACTCTTAGAATGACCAAATATTTAAACCCTACATTTTTTATGGACATGATGCTTGTTAGTCTATTTTCCCGTCTTTCTTTCAAGTTTCTTTTATTCCTTAATTTTTTTTATGTGAATTAAGAAAAGAGGATAAAGGAGGCTTCTATTTTCATTTTTGTTTCATCATTGTTGCTCAAGAAGTTTATGAAAAATGTTTGTTCATCATCACTTTCTTCAAGCAACTATTGAATGATACCTCTTCGATTTTGTATTATTACTTTTTTCTTCTTCTGTTTTTTACGCTTCATCTCTTGGGTACATTCATTGGTTTCTATGATATGATAGAGACTCAAACTACTTTAAAATTGACCAAATAGTTTAACCCTACTTTTTTCATAGATATAATTTTTCATGAATTTATATCAGGTATGTAAATATCTATAGCAAAAAATATGCATACTAAACTTGAGTCATTCTTGAGCAAATAAAGTTCCACATCCTTTTTAATCTATCTATCTATGTACTATATCTAAACTTGATTAAAAAAAATTCTCATATTCTCATTCTCTATCTAAACATTTCTATCATCTCTACTAATAATTAAAAATCTCAAATAATGTCTAATAATCAAGTAAATGTACGTTAAAAAGTAAACATAATGATGTACTTAAGGGGAAATTACAAAACTTCTTACATTTCTTACTTCACTGTATAATAGAAACCTTTTTAATTACAGTTTTTATTTCATGTAAGTTCAGTTTTAAATTAAAATGTCAAAATATTTTCATAGAAAATTCCAAATAAATAAATGAATTGATTATTCCATGTGGATGATTTAATGTCCACAACTGTAACAATTCCAACATAAGGTTCAGAAAACCAAAGATATATACAATCATCATATTTATAAAGTTTAACCGATATTGTCCAGCTTTAGATTCTTCATGTATATATTGTGTCTCCAGCAAGATAAATATGTTGGCTCTCTTTCTTAATGTAAAAAAAAAACATCATAAAATCCTGTTAAAATTCCTTAATTAATCGGTGTCAGAATTTTACTCACCTTAACTAAATAACAAATTTCTACTGTATTAGACACTTCAAAGACAAGCAAAAATATGAAAAATATAATTGTTCAATTTCTCTAAGTTAGGAATATTTTCGGGAGGTCAATTTGGTTATCCGTGGAAATAGTCCTCCTCCATTATTATTAATGTCAAATCTATATAGATTTTTGAGTATAACGTGCGGTTGTACAATTTAATTTAAAAACAATTATTCGATTTAATAAATATATAATATTCAAGATTTTTAATAATTTTTGATAAAATCAAACAATAAACACATTGTGCAAAAAAATATACGCATTTGGATGAAACCGTGCAACGCACAAGTTAAATACCTAGTATACATGTATTCTAAGCTACATTTTACTTACATGTCACCTCACCAATGCCCCCTTTCTAACTAATTTCCTAAGCATTCACCATGTGGCTCTCTCTTTTCTTTTTTCTTATTTTCCATCTATTTATTGCTAAATATATTTACATATGTTCATTATTATAATTCTTTAATATGTAACTGCTAATTGAGTGAGCTTTGTAACTCTTCCACTATCCATTAATTAGGGGGATATAATAATAATAATAATTTTGTAAAAAAAAGAGGTGAAGGGGGCTACACTTTTGATTGAACCGTAAATTTGAGATTTTTTTGGAGAGATGAAGGGGGAAGATTTCCATAGAGAATTGAAAGGTTAGTGTCAAGCTTAAGTTTTATTTTTTTTTTCTTTCCTAATAACATTTCATAGAAACATCTTCTCTAATAAATTTCTTTTTTAGGATGTAGAGTTGAAGACCAAGAGTTGTTGTGCTTTAATTTAAATTTTATTTTATGGAATATTTTATTCATAAACATAATGTTATGCTATGCTATAATTAATAAATATATAACATAAATAAATAAATAAATATTAATTTCTAATACAATTGATTTTTTTTATCTTTCGGAAAAGATTGTTGATGTACTGTTATGCAAAACAAAACGATTTGATAAAAGTTGAGAACAATGACATACACATATCTATTAAATCGTTTTTTCTGACTAAAATCTACTAAAATGGTGTTCCAATGATTAATTAGAGTTTACATGAGACCTTGTTAAATCACATGGATGTGAATAAGCACAAATAGATTTGAATACACTAATGAGCAAAGATGCACTCATACACCGAATTTGAAAAGTAAAAATAGATCCGAATACAAACAAATATGTATAAGATTGTTTAGGGAGTTAGGTTAAAAGAGTTGAGAAGTATGCCAGTAAGTAAGAAGAATGTTTAATCCTCTCCTCTAGTATATATTTAGATCAAATACATGACCTCATTCTCGGTTGAAACCTTCCGCCTTTATCTCCCCAAAAAATCTCAGATTTTACGGTCCAATCAAAAGTGTAGCCACCTCTTTTCCTTTTCACCTCTACAAATCAACAAATTCAAATTTAAAAATTATACAATGAATATTCCTTGCAAAAAAATTAATCAATGAATATAAAAATGCATCAATGGAGTCTAAAAGTTAGAGCTCAATATAAAAATGACAAAGGATGATAGGATTTGAGAGAAAAAAGAGAGGTTGAGTGAGCTCCCCATTACTCCTGCTCGAACCGCCACTTCCTTATATATACTCCTTCGGCTCCTTCTGTTTAATGTCTCTATCATTTCTCTTTAATTTGTTCCTTTTAATTTAATTATTGTCTTAACTTTGTATTAGAATTTGATAAGTTCATACTTTTTTACATGGATATTATAGTGGGATTTATTAATTATAGCATAACATAACATTATGTTTATGAATAAAATATTCCATAAAATAAAATTTAAATTAAAGCACAACAACTCTTGGCCTTCAACTCTACATCCTAAAAAAGAAATTTATTAGAGAAGATGTTTCTATGAAATGTTATTACGGAAGAAAAAAAATAAAACTTAAGCTTGACACTAACCTTTCAATTCTCTATGGAAATCTTCCCCCTTCATCTCTCCAAAAAATCTCAAATTTACGGTTCAATCAAAAGTGTAGCCCCCTTCACCTCTTTTTTTACAAAATTATTATTATTATTATTATTATTATTATTATTATTATTATTATTATTATTATATTCCCTTAATTAATGGATAGTGGAAGAGTTACAAAGCTCACTCAATTAGCAGTTACATATTAAAGAATTATAATAATGAACATATGTAAATATACTTAGCAATAAATAGATGGAAAATAAGAAAAAAGAAAAGAGAGAGCCACATGGTGAATGCTTAGGAAATTAGTTAGAGAGGGGCCATTAGTGAGGTGACATGTAAGGAAAATGTGGTTTATTATAAGCTACAATAGATCCTTCCATGATCCAACGATCTGCATTTGAAAAAAAGATCAAACCGTTAAAAATAAAAGGTTTAATAAGGTCTATGGTAGACCACGTATAAAGTTGATTTAACTTAAACATTTAAAATTAAAAACTAACAAATATGACCCAAATAGTAAACGGCTAAAGATTTATGAAATTAAAACACTTTATAGTTAATGGATGGATGAATAAAATAAATTAAAGGAAGTGAGGATATATTAAGCCTATAAATAATGAGTGAAAATGGAAAGCAGAAAGTGCACACGGTCTTCACCACCATTATTCCCTTTCTATATTCCTTCCTTCTTCTTCTTCTCTTCCCGGATCTATTTTCATCTCCCTCACTTCAACTACAGTCTTCATTATCAATCACCACCACCGTCCTCATCCATCACATTCGTCGTTTCATCGCGCCTTCAATCTTAGACCTGACCTTCAATCCTGTATTCTCCATCACGCCGTCGGCGACTGTCGCGTCCCCGTCACGCTCTCTCTATGTTTCACGACCAGTGTCTGTCACGGTGGCGGCATTCGAACGTCGCCGGCGAGTAATCTGCAGAGAAACAGAGAGAAGGAGTAGCATGGAAAGTAAAAAACTGTGTTCATTTATCATTTCTGATTAAGTAACAAACGTACATAATACAGTAGAAAGAGATTTACTAAAAGAAAGTCTGAAAATCTACAATGGAGGAAAGTTCAAAGCGAAGAAAACCAGGAGAAGAAGAAAATGATGAGCAAGGCAGTAACAATAACACAGACAGATTAAGCAGTTTACCAGACTCTCTCGTGTATCATATACTTTCCTTCCTTCCCACAGAAACATCTGTGTGTACAATGAGCCTTGTCTCTCATAGGTATCTTCATCTCTGGAAACATCTCCAAGCTTTTGATTTCTACGATGCCCACCGCTCCGGCTTCGAGGGCGAGGCCAGATATTTCGAAGACTTTGCCATTTTCGTCAACGCCGTCCTCTCTTTACGACATACCCGCCACATTCAGAAGATGCGTCTCTCTTGTAGCCAATCCCAGCTTGACAACTTCGTCGAACGCTCTGTCGACACATGGATTCACACCGCTGTTGGGCCCCACCTTGAGGAGTTGCATCTCGCTCTCTTCTTCTCTGAAGATCAGGGCTTCCAACTCCCTCTGGCAGTCCTATCATGCACTAACCTTCTCTCCATCAGGTAAACAATTCTCGGAAATTCACTTACAGAATGGCTGCTTATTATATTATTATACTGGTATTTACAAAATTTACATTGTTTTAGTTTTCTAAAAAGTGAGTAGGGCTTGGAAATAAAATTAGTAAACATGAAGTTAATTTAGAGACTACAAATATATTTCAGTCATTTTTTTACTTATTATTTGCACAGTTATTCTTGTTTAAATTAAAATGTGACATAATAAATTATGATAACATAAGATTTGTGTAATGTACACAGTCTCTACGGTGAAATCTTTGTGGAATTGAAACAATCTTCGCGTGTTTGTTTACCATCGTTGAAGACACTACAACTAGAAATTGGTAATGTGGATGTCAATTCCGTTGATATCCTTCTCTCTGCCTGTCCAATCTTAGAAACTTTGGAACTCTCCTTTTCAACCGAATCTTCGGCCGAGCTTAGGGTCCCATCTTCCTTGAAAAGTTTTCAATTTACTGTAGAGAATGACATTGAAGTTTGTCTTGAGATTGACACACCTGGTCTCAAGTATCTTAGCCTCACCAATATCACATTTGGCAATGCCACTTCTATTGGGAACTTGCACAACGTGGAGAAAGCATATCTTGATGTACTCTCCTCTTCTGAAAGTGAATCTGTTGACCCTTTACTCACGCTCCTCCAAGCTCTCTCTGGCATTAAACGTCTAGTGTTTCGTTGTTATACAGCAAAGGTGAGTGAAATTTTCATTATCCTTGTGTATTATATATTCCATTATATATTCAAAAGTTTTGTGCTAATTCTTGTATCTCCACTTGTTGTTGTTGTGTACGTACCAAAAGAGATTATCAGGTAGTCAACATGTTATAGATTTTTCGAAAATGCACCTTTCGGAATTTCGCTGTTTACTACATCTAGAGCTCATTCTTCCTACTTTCGACCCTTTTGTGTACGACGTGCTTCAGAAATGTCCTATACTTCAATCTCTCATAATTCAGAATAACCAGGTTTGTGAATTGAGTTTAACTTGGGCTTTAGTGTGGGTGTGTGTTGTTTGTTTGATTATTTAGTGAGTTGTAACTTGTTTCTTGCAGGATACATCACCACATCAGTATGGTCTCACAGCAAAGCCGAAAAGTGTTCCTAATTGTCTTGTATCCCACTTAACCAATATTCACTTTAAAGGATATATAGGATGTTGCCATGAGAAGGAATTTGCCAGCTATGTTTTGCAATATGGACTTGTTTTGAAGACAATGCTTATTTCTGGTTTTTTGTTGGATGAATGCAAGAAGTTGACAAAGTACTATTATCGCAGAAAGTTTTCGGATATGCCAAGGGGATCTACTGTCTGCCAAGTTAAATTTGACTAAGTTATAGGTGAGAACTCTCATCATCTCTATTCTATGGTGCTTTTTGAATAAAAAAAAATTATGTTTAGTTCGCACAATTAGTTTCCCTTTTTCATACATATCACCACATTTTCAACCGTTAATTTTGGTGGAATGTATACCCTTCAATGTATCTTATTTTTCTATGATCTAGTTATATTCTCATAATTAATCCTAATTCAGATTTGCCTCTCTGCTAAACCTAATTATTCTAGTTCTACCCTTGTATCGATGCTTGTATTCAAGTTTTAAGATCATGGACAATTAAGACATTTACATGCTTACTAACTTTGAAGGATTTTTTTTCCTCCCGATTTCATGCCATTTATTGTGAATTAACTTAGTAATTCTGCATTGTGAGCTTTTTTTTTTTGTAATTAGTAATAATAGTAGAAAATATGTGTTTGGGGGCACCACTGCTCACCTTTAGGGTCCGTTTGGTTCGAAAATTAGGAGGGGACAGGAGGGAAGGGGAGGGATTTTAACGGAGAGGAGGGAAGGGGAGATATTTTAATTAAAAACGTGTTTGGTTCGCAAGGGGAGGGGAGGGGAGGGGGAGGGATTTTAAAATTATTTTACTGTTTTACCCTTAAACTTAATTAAATAAAAGAAACTACTTGATTTTACAATTTCAGAGACCAATCAATGACAAACACACATCTAAGCTGCTTATTTTATCTCAAACTGGCTCATATATTTTCCACAACAAGACATGAACCGGTGAATTAACATTCAAAAAAAAAGGATCAACAAACAATAATAAGTTGAATTAAAATAAGATAATAATAATAATAATAAGGTCGTTGACTTAGAAGTGATTTTAGATGTAACAAATAAGAGTTATAGATAATATAATAATAAAAGTTCTTAAAAAAAATATATAACAAAATAATAATAATAATTGTTATAAGAATAAGATAACCTAATAATAATAAATAATAATAAAAGTTGTTACAAGGTTAATATTGAGATTTGAAATTAATTTAAAGATAATTATGGCAATGCAATCAAATTTTAAAAAGATTTGCTCCCCTCCCCTTCCCTCCCCTTTTAAAAATTGAATCACACTTCAAATTAAAAATCTCTCCTCCCCTCCCCGCCTCTCCCCTTCAAAACTCTCGAACCAAACAGACTCTTAAGGTTATTGAAAAACTTAAAAAGTAGGTCAGTTTTTTTTTTTCTTTTTCGTGTTTTGGTTGCATTTAACTCAATTTATTTACGGTAGTATTACCGTCTTATGGGAAAGGGATAAATTTTTTATGTTCATGTATCAGATAAGAATTTTTAACTTGTGGGTTCAACCATATTTTATATTTTCTACTTTCTACAAATGTATTTTATTTAGGAAGTTATATAATGATGTGATTGCCATTGACCAAATCTTACTATAGAGATCGGTTCAAATGATAGAAATGAATGAAAATATAGACTAATCTTTACTGATGATCTAAAAGAATTACACGAGTTATTTATCGTAGAGGACCTGACTCTCCTTCACCAGACTGATACAATTTCTAAGATATTCCTTACTCTTCCCCTCACCATCCTTATAACGTCACTAACACAAGTCAGAACAAGTTTCATCATCTATGGCTCTCCTATTTCTGCTAACTAACAGGGGGTTATTGCTTATCACTTACATTTTGTTAGGATTTATTAAAATAATTCCCTCTTGATGTAGACAGTATTGCTTAGAATGTGCATAAGCTCTTGTAGAAATCTTAGTGTTGCGTGTTAATGTATTGCCTACTTATGTTTATGCATATTTATGTTTAAATTTTTTGTGAGCTTAAAATCTCATTGTCATCAATGTTATTCATCTGTGTAGATTTTGTCTTATGGATAATCGACCATTTCTTGCAAGTCATGAGTACGAAATTTAAGTTCACGCAACTAGATGTTGTGTTCCATTTCAAAACCATCTGAGCCATACTTCTATATATTTTTTGCTGGTTTAGGTGCTGAAAATGTAATTTAGCTGCTTTAATGTTTTGCTCTTGTAAGAAAGAGTTTTTTTTTTTTTTTTCGTTAATAGGGATTGTAGTCAGATTATGTTTTCGTTAATAGGGATTGTAGTCAACTTACATATTTAGTTTTGGTCATTGGATAACTTAACAGATTTGAGTTGTTATATAATGCTAAATGACATGATTTGATTTGGTAAAACTGATTATGTCCTTTTTTCTTGATAAACCATATTTATGTCTGGATTTAAGTTACGTGAATTACTAATGTTAAGTTTATGTTGCAGGATAAATCAGTGTAGATTTGGCATTTGCACATTCTGGTTATTCGATCTTCCTTGTTGGTTACAAATTTGATGGAATTTCAAATTTTGTGAGCTTAATGTTTTGGCAGTGTACTTTTGTATTTTACATTTTATCAAGGCTCAAGTCTTTTGCAACCATTTGCTTATGTTATGCTTTATATTGTGTAGAACAGCGCTGTAATTGAAAATTATTTACGTCATCTCGAAAGACTTGCTTAAGAGTCACTATAACTCAGTAAGGTTGTGGAGCAATATCATCTTCCACAATTAAGTTAGTAAAATTGCATCAAAAGAATTTTAAGGCGCATACAATATATATTCTGCATATTTTGAGTCTTTGATCACATCAAATTGACATTTTCTCTGAGCTTATTGATGGAATGTGATAAAACGTAATGGAATTGATTGGTATGGAATACTAGAATCCATTTCATCCCTTACCAGTGTCCTCCTTTTTATGCACCCAATTTGGAGGATATGCAATGAATTGTGGAAACCTCTTAATCGCATAATTAGTCGTCTTATACACCCAATGTTTATGCAGTGTTCATCAATATATCCTAAACATTATAGAAATGTATATAGAAATGATTTTAACAATGACTTGAACAACAAATGGTCATAAAGCCAGCATTCATTAGTGCCACCAGCTAGATGACTAATCAAATTCTGTGTTACAAATTTTAACGAAGTAAAATTAAACTAAATCAACTAAGTACTTATAACAGCATTAATCAAAATCATTTTTACACAATTTCAGACATTAGTCATGTCTCATACTCGTGTCAGGTCTTGTATCCATATACTGCAACATAAATTTACCATCAGTAATTAATGTACTTTCAATCCATAATCAGATCTTGCTAAGCATGCCATTTAGCAATATGTGATTATTTTAAATCTGTGAAGTTATCTAATAACCTAAACTAAAGAAGCAAGTTATGAATGGAAGCAGCATATGTAACAAATTTAGTTGGAAAAAGGCTGATAAAATAGCCCTCTATTAAAGGGGGAAAAAGATTACAATACCCCTCTTTCAATAATCAGTTGATTACTCTTACAAAAGAGGTAGAAAGCTGCATAAGATATATAGATGATAATGACATTCTAAGCAAGCAAAAACATTAAACGGTATACATAAGAATAGTAAACATCAAGTAATTGATAACATACTTTCAGGGATACCTTCAAATTCAAAGCATACAGGAGAGGGAGGAGGGGGGAAGAGAAGGGAAAAGGTCAAATGTTGTTTTCGCGAAATTGATTTACTAGTATTTATTCTATGAAAATTAAAAATTAGTATTAAATATAAACCTAGCATTATGATGATTCATGTCCAGAACTGGAATGACTACCATTACCAAGTAAATCATAACATATATACATATAGTTTAATTAATTAGTTCTATTACAAATTAAAGGTTGAGAAATAGTAAAAGCTATATAATTCACTTCTTTCTGCTCCTTCATGGTTGCTCTGCTGCATTTTATTTTTATTAGTATTATGATTTATTGTTTGGTCAATCATGGAGGAAATGCATCTCGTGCAAGATAAATAAATAAAGGCTTAATAGCAGTTTTCGCCCCCTAACTTTCACAAAGTTACGATTTGGCTCCCTAAGAAAAAAAACTACAAAACCGCCCCCTAAGTTTTGCAACTGTAGCAGTTTTGGCCCCCAAGACTAATTTTTGGTAAAAAATAACACGTGGCACCTCACTTAGGGTGCCACGTCAGCATAGACCGAGTCAAAATTGTACTTGAGGGTCAAAACTGACACAAATGCAAAACATAGAGGACGGTTTTGTAGTTTTTTTTCTTATGGGTCAAAATCGCAACTTTGGAAAAGTTAGGGGGCTAAAACTGCTATTAAGCCATAAATAAAATTTGAAGTATATAATATGTACATTGTCCTTGACCACACATGGTGGTTCTCTCTGATCAGGAGCGCATCCACAAGAGTTGATCATGGATTCTCATTAGGGTGTAAGAACTAAGAAGTGTGATCTAGAAGGTAGACTTAAATAGAAGAAATAAAATCACACGATGTGAGAGTGCAAAATAGCTGCAATGGTCATCTATTGGAATACATTACACTACTTATATAAAGAATTGCTACTAATAGCCAACTACAAAAAACGGAAATTGTATTTTAATAGCTAACATCTCACTAACAATTGAAAAGTAACAAAATTATATATGTATCAAATAATGTGTGGAGCAATAAGCTGCTACTCATTATCCCCGTGATAATCTATGTTAGGAATGTCAACAAAGTGATGGGCACCACTACTAGTAGATCCATTGCAGGGCTGATCTTTAAATATTTCCCATAATTCTAACCAAATTCCAACCTGTATTTTCTCTCACTCACACTACTTCATGCTTCTATTATATATGCATGATGCATTGTTTCCTCCCATACAGCCAACAAAGAAATCACTTACAACACATTGAGTTAAGGAATTACAAAGAGACGGATGAAGAGAATACGAGTGCCCATTAGGAGTTCGAGAGTCTAGTCTCACCTGATCTAGCAACTCCCTAGTTAGGACTATATTGAACATGACTCCTCAGGTTTATCTATCAGAAAATAAATAGATAAGCAAATTTAGATACTTCGGGGATATGGATTTATGGAACCACCACAAACAATACAGTTTAAAATTTGGCGGCATGCATTTAAAACCAAGGGAAATCTAATTGTGCAGACTTAAAATATCATTTTTGATATAGTAAGCAACATGGAATAAAGACGGTGAGAGTTCACACCTTAAGGCGATGCAGCTCAGCAAAATTTAACTTGGCACATGGCAGATCCCCTTGGTAGATCAGAAATTTTTTTCAACCACTCCTTCGTTTTCGGTTGGTCTAGCGACTTTAGCCAATATTCATAAATAATCATTGTCTTCAAAACAAGTCCATTTTGCAAAACATACCCAATAATATTCCAACTCATTTCCTATATATCCTTGAAAGCGAATAAAGGTCAAATGGGATATGAGGCATTTAGGAACACTTTTAGGCTTTGCCTCCCATTTATATGAAGGTATACGATCGATTTACCTGACAACAACGGACAACTGACATATAAGATCCAAGCAAAAAACACACACACACACTAAAGCCTTAGTTAAACTGGACAAACCTTTTTGAACAGATATGTTGTGAGAGATTGTAGCATAGGACATTTCTGAAGCATGTCGAACAGAAAAGTTGAGTTGAAAGAGAGAAGTCCAAGCTGTAGATGAAGCAAATAACGAAATTCTGGAAAATCTAAAACAGGGGCTGCAAATAGCCACTGCTTGTACATGGCAAAAGCAAGTGATTAACTAATTGTTTAATAATTATTGATACAAAACTACATATACTAGAAATAACGAAAACTTCAGTCACCTTAGTGGTTGACCTTTGTAGCTCTAGATGTTTAAGTCCGGAGAGAGATCGGAGGAGAGTGAGTAAAGGTTCAACTGATTCACTTTCAGGAGTGGAAAATACATCGAGATATGCTTCTTCCACGTTGTGCAAGTTCCCAACAGCAGCGGCATCGCAGAATGTGATATGTTTGAGGCTAAGGTACTTGAGACCAGGTGCGTCTATTTCAAGCGAAGCCCCAACCTCATTCTCAACGGTGATTTCATCCTCAACGGTAATTTCATTCTCAGCAGTGATTTTTAACCTTGTCAAGGAAGATGGCACCCGAATTATGGCCAAAGATTCAGGACTAAATGAAATTTCCAGATTTTCGAGAATGGAGCAGCGAGAGAGAAGGATATTCACGGAATTCAAATCCAAGCGGTACTCTAGTAGTTGCAGCACCTTCAGTGACGGTAAGCAAAATACCAAAGATTCTTGCAATTGCAACAAGATATAGCCATTGAGGCTGAGGTAAATCACATGAATGTTACGTTATCATCTTATATCATATCACATCTATATTAAATCAGAATAGCTGAACTAAGTAAGTAATTGTGGTTAAATATGTTTTTAGTCTCTATCGTTTAGGATTAAAAGCAAACAGTTATATAGTTTGTAGAAAAAGAAAGTACTAAACATAAAAAAATTAGGCTTAAATAAGCAAACGATCCTTGTAAATATTAAACCTTCATGAGGTAATGTGTTGGGCTAAATTTGTGATTGCTGTTGCTGTTCTGTGCGGTCAGTATAGGTCCGCTGAGTCAGCTGGTGTGTGGTTGGTTTTTGAATTTTCAATGGGAGGCATCTTGTTTCACTACTAGGAGGTTTGGGGATGATGTTTTTGGTGTGGCTGATGGACTGGTGTGCTGTTTCCGCGTCTGCTACCAGCCAGCAGCAGCGCAGTTTTTGATTTTTTTCGTGTTCATTTCGGTTATGTGGGGTAGTGAGGCACGGGTATGCATACGTATCTGGTTAGAGCTTGGTTTGTTACGTGTATGTATAGTCTGGCCTCATTATTATCTAGGAGTTTTTGGAGGTGTTCCGTATATATGCGGCACCGGTTGCTTGTATTTTTCAGTTTTTTCCGCAAGTGGTTATGCTTCTTGCATCTACTAAAATAATCTATACATATTGAAATTGGTCCAAAAATATTCAATTTAGTCCTTATTTTGAAGGACTTAAATAAAATATTTTGCACATTACTACTTACTAGGACCAAATCCAATATGAATCAAACCAAACAATTGAACTCAAGTGGTTAACGAGCTCTGCTACGACCAACGACCAAATCCAATATGAATCAATTTTGCATGGATCATTTGCATATTTACAATTACTAAAACCAAAAAGCTTGATATTTGTATGGATCATTTGCATATTTACAATTTACAAACATACTTTGTTTTTCTCAAGTGGCTAGAGATTCACCCGAGTGAGTGGAATCTCTTACCTATTACAATGTATGTCTTTGTCAACAAATTTTATAAACATATTTAACTCTAAACAATAATAATGGAATGAAATGGAATGTAGTAAACAAAAAAATAAAACAAAAGAGGATGAAAGGAATTGTTACCTGAGGGAGACAAGGTTAGAGCAGCAATAGAAGAGTGTAAGAGGCAGATTATTGTTGTTGTTCTTGTTGTTGTTTCGTTTCTTTCACTCATCACACCAACCAACACCTCCTCCTTCTTCTTCTTCAAATCAAACAAATGGGTTTGATTTTTTATTTTATTTCTTTCATTGAATGAGGGTCGTTGAATTTTTCTTTTTCTTCTTCTGAAAGTGTGGTTGAACCTTGAACTGAAGGTTTGAGAAATTCTAATTCTTTTTCAATGCTTAATGATTCTAAAAAAGAATCTTCTCTTATGCAACAGAAGGGAGTACATTTTAGATTTGACCAATGAAACTATAAATAAATTATATAAGAAATATCATTTTATAAAGAAAACATGTTTAATTCTCTAGTTCCTTAAAAAAAAAAAAGTTTAATTCTCTAGTCATACACATTTGTCAAGAGAGATTAGAGGAAAAACAAGGAGAAATAAGAATTGATTTCGTTGAGAATTAAGAATTGATTTCGTTTTGCAGTGATAAGAATTGATTTTTGAATAAATTGATTGTGTAAAATTGATTTTAACTAGAAGTAAGTTGAATGTAAAATGATTTATGTTAGGATAAAAGTGAATTAAACTATAAATTATGTGTAAATATCAATTATGTAATCAAAATTACAAATTCTAATCAATTTTAGAGGCAAGATCAATGGAACTCAAAAGCATCCAAAGATTTCATAATCAATTTTATACCTCAAAAATCAATTCTAGAAGTTGAACTAGATATACACTGCCTTATTTTCTTTAAAAAGATAAAGTTGCACCCATACTAGAGTAGTAACCCATGTACTTCATTTTTTATTTTTTAAAAGAACTCATGCACTTTACTGTGTTTTCTGTATTACTAGCAAGAAAAAGTATTACTCCCATATTGAAGATGAAACTTTGAAGTGTCAATGCTAGCAATTAATTAATTCCTAGTTTACTCTGCACCAGATGAATGACTCCTACCATTTGTTTCATCCAAATTTCATTAAGCAACATTAAACTTAGTTGATATCTAACAAGTTTTGACTAATTAGCATTACTTAACAGGTTTGCAGTTACACAAGTGAGCAAAATATATAAAGATTTTCCAATTCAGATTATTGTCCTCAATAAGATATAGGTTCAAACACGTGAGTTTCTGGAAAGTAGGATTATTATTCTAGAGAATGTTCAGTGCCAACTATTCTACTAGGACATGTCCTACTATTGTGTCCCTCTTTCTGGCACAATCGACATTTGTATACTCTCTGAGATGTCATATCCATTCTTTTATTTGAAATAACTTGAGGACATGTCCTTCGGTTATGGCCATACTGTCGACATATTTTACATCGATGATGTTTTATAACTCTCCCATCACTATGGCTTATCCTTAACTTACTGCATGTTCTTCTGTTGTGGCCTTTTTCACCACATACCCTACATGTGAATCGCCGATCAATCAAACCATCCTTCAGTTCTGGACAGTAGTGTCTCCGATGTCCTTCACGTCCACAGTTTTGACAATAGAATTTCACACCTGCATTATAATAGAAATGAAGTGTTCATGTAATTGAAATTCAACCATGCCTGATTGAAGTGGAAGTAAATAGAAGTTTCTCTTGTTTACTAGTAGTCCAGGAGGATTAGAACCCTGTCACTTGAGGTTACAAGGCCGAACTCTTAACACTGACCGAAACATCTCATGGACTACTAGTATCCTGTTCGAGACCTCTCAAAAGTTAAAATAAACAGGCTATTTCAAAGGATGAAAATGACCTTGCATAGCCATGCTCCTTTTTTCACGGTTTATTGGATCACTAAAGAAATCTTTCATAGTTTTGGAAGCGTGATTTCTTGCTGAAACAGTCCTCTTGGCTTTCTGCATTCATCAAATCAAAAATTTAATGTGAAGAATTTTCATTATGCAAAAATCTAATGCTTCAAATACTTGCATAATTTATCCCTGGCAATAAAAGCCTTGTGCCAATATTCAAGTAGTACAGTAGTCCATGTAATTTATGTGTGCTTACGTATTACTATCAGACCAAATAATTTATGCTCACAGAAAATAAAATTATTCAGGCTTGGTATATTGGTATATTTCATATCTACTAAGCTTAATCAAAATTAGTATTATATAGTAGAAATCGCAAAACACATGTAGAACAAAAAAAGGTATTTGCTCCGGTTTTTTTAAGATGCCCTATTCCCTTGCCTAATTAAAACTAAAATCACAGCATTCAAAAACCATTGAGTTTGATTAAGCTAGGATTGGAAAGAAATTTAATATTTGTAAAAATCATTTCAGTAGAGTGTATATATTCATGTTGGCCCTTTAAAGATATTCTGTTTATCAATGACAACAACTTGATTCTTCAATTATGATTAGTGACATGAATTAATTCCTTGCAGTACCAATTCGATGACAAAAGTGTGACATTTAAAGAAATTTGACATCACACATACATTTGGACTCTGGAGGATCATATCAAGATATTTATAAATGGAGTATCAGTATAATGTCATGTCTAACTTTGGATGACCAAATTGAATGTATACTCCTAAACTGCATAAAAGATATTTATTTGCATAAGCTGTTATGTATTATTTATAAGATTGTTAATGTAGTTTATGAAAAACAGCTTATGAAGGTACAATTTTCGTTGGCGAGAACTTATGAATTAAGATAAAAACTTATTTATTTGCATAAGCTCTTTTTCATAAGCTCAATCAAAACAGGGCCTAGATAGTCCTCATAGATCAAATCAAGTGAAGTCTAATTGTCAATGCATAAAAAAAAATAAAAAAATAAAAAAACTTATCTTGTGAATACAAATGCAATAAAAAAGTAACGAAACAATCACATTATAATAACGAGATTAATGACTATTTAAAAAAGCACCAAGCTCAAACGAAATACAAGTTTCAGCATTTTAAACCTTAATAGCAGCCACTCGCTGTGCCTGAAGCGTGGGATCCTGGTGGATGATCTTCATTCGTTTGCTAAATAGACCAGTTTTGGCATTGAGACTCTGCAATCATTCAACTAAACAAACACATTTAAATTTGCATTCTTATCAACATATCTAAATCCTGTTTTGAATCAAAAGGAAAGAGAAAAAGGTGCATGAAATTTATTCAAATAATTCAGAATTATAACTATCCTCTATATACTACAATAAATAATTCTGCACAGTTTGTCCATGCATAACATGAAAAATTTAATGCTGAATTTTCTCAACAAAAATTACGTTATTGCTCAAGTTTGCATGATAAGAACCATAATTAAGATTAAGCAGCAAACTAACTTTTAATGAACGACTAATCTTCAATCCAACTTCAGGAGATGGTGACTGGTAAACACGCTTGGATTTTTTCTTCGCATCTAGCTTTATGTCCAATTTGTCAACTTCATCATCATCCTTCACTTTGAGTGGAGATCTAAGAATAACCAAAATAGTAAAAAACCAATGATGAAATATTCTGTATTGCAGAAAAGTCATTATCATTTTGCACAATTCAAAGACTTAAAGTAAAATAAACTTCTATGTATAACCAGTATGTTGACGACTATGATGTAGAAATTTATGACATCATAAGGATAAGTTCACAAAGATTTAACATCACGTCAATTATGCAACAAATATAAAAAAAATAAAAATAAAAACAGAAGCTCCATACCCAGGTGTTTTTGCATCTCTACTTTAACAATATGATGATTATACTAATAACTATTAAAAACCACGTGTTGTTTTTAACACCATAACTAAGCAATATTAGTAAGATCTAAACTAACAAGGTCAGGTAATTTTCTTCTGCAACAAGGTCAGGTAATTTTCTTATGTTAAAATTAAAATACTGCACCCGATTTCAGAATCCATTAAACAATTGCAGTGCAGGGATCTAGAGTACAACGCAAGGTTATAGAAGTTCAACATCAGCATGTTCCACAAGAAGATGAAAAGATAATGAAACAAATATGTATTGTTAAACATCTTAACAACATTTCCAAGGAGTTAATCGAAGATAAGAGCAGTAAAGAAAGTGAAAATTTAAATTTGAAGTGTTACATTGATTGAGCTCTCTCCCATGGTCGTTCATCAATCGACTCTTCCCATATAACACAATCTCCAGAGCACTGGTGGCAAGTCAGTAAACCCTGTTCAAATGAAAAAAAGGAAAAAAGGGTTCATGATATATATTATGTTATATGTCATAATGTTTATCAACTACTACCAATATAGGAAAATACTTAGCAAGAATCAGCAACTACTAAACATCAAATCTCATGTCCATTAACTCTAAATGTCCATCCTAGTGTAAATTTCACATTCAGAATTTTTGTTCAAATCAGAAATAACTTGCATACAGTATGAATAAATCACATGTAAGAATTTCTCATTAAATTAAGTTTATGGTTCTTCACTTACGAAAACAATCCTTAGAAGCATATAGATGTTAGCAGAGAAATTAAATTAAATGTGAGCTTCAGAAAACTTATACAAGAACCAATCGGCTAAAACAATCATAGTTATATTCTAAGATTCCTTAAATATTTCTTCTTACTGAAAAGTTTATCCTTAATTTCAAGATATCTTAAACAGAAACTCTATAGGTAATCCAATACATGCATATACAGAAATCTGCTGAACTAACTAACCAAGATTTTCAGAGGCAATATCGTTTCTCATAGCACAAATAGTCTTCTAAATCATTAAACCCTTCTAATAAGACCGAGTTGAAATTGTATTTTGTTGAGTGAACAAATATAGCCACGAAAAGAAAGTACCTTTCCATTGCATTTTGGACAGTCTGACCTAGATCGTTCTATTCCACATTCTGTACAGGGAGTATAACCCCTTCCTCGGCAACTTGGACAAGGTAGCTCTCTGATATATTGTCCATTTGGACCAAACCATGACCTTGGTTCTCTTGTATGAGAGTTAGCTTTTCTGAAATAAAAATGTGGACCTTGTCAACTTCAAATCATAATTGAAACAGTGATTTCTATATCCATACGTATAAGTAAAGATACAAAGATTTTGGTGTAGTTTTTCTTCCAATTTTATTCTTACCAACAATTAGAAATTAAAAATAACAAATATATGAAGAGAGCAATTAGAAATTTTCACAAGCTTCATTGGTTTCAACAGTAGTTGTTGCATTTCTAATTATAAAATTAAAATTTGTTGCGTTTATTTTTCGTTAATATTTTAAATTAAAACCAATACTATATAATCAATGTGATAATATTTTGGGACTAACTTATTCCAACGTGAGTAATGCTTTGGACCAACTTGAAACTTTTAAAACGTAAGGGACCAACTTGAAAACTAAAATAAACATAAGGGATCAAATATGCAATTAACCTTAAAATAAATACACTAAGCTTGGCAAAAAAAAAAAAGAAACTCCAAGCATAAAAAAAATGTGGATAAATAGACATTGGAGATGCGGGGTATCAATCCCCGTACCTCTTGCATGCTAAGCGAGCGCTCTACCATCGGGGCATTATTATTATAGTGGATAATAATGCCACTATAATTTATAATGACAAAAGAGAACATGTACTGTCGATGTAAATTAGTTTTACACTGACGTCCAATAAAATTTGAGACACCGGTGGTGGTTAGCGGTTACAATATATGCTTATATGGCAAGATGGCCGGTTTTTATTGGATGACATTGTAAAACTATTTTACACCGTCTATGTACCTCCCTTAAACTCATTATTTGTGACAATTAATCTAAAGAAAAAAGCTAAATAAATAAAAAAATATATATATAAAATTGATACCTTGGCTTGAATTCCACCTCTAGCCCAAACAGATCCTCTGGAGGAGTGTACCCAAACTGTTACAAAAACATCATCACATCACAACTATCCAAATGTTAAAAGTTTAAGCAATATGGGCAGTAAAAAAGAGTGTACCTGAGATGATTTTGGGATGGAAAAGGAATCATGATTGAGTGATGAGGAAAGGAGCGTTGGTGCAGGAAGGGAAAGGAAGAGATGAATGTTGAGGTGAGGTGGTTTTGTTGTGCATGGAAATGTGAGAGAACGAAATGGAGTGTGAATCACTAGTTGGCAAGAATTCATGAACTTGGTAGTAGTTGTGATTGCTTATTCAAACTTTTTTGATGTGTGTTTGTTTTTTCAACAAGGTAAGGAAGATGATGATGATGAGAAATGGTTATGTCATGGGTGCTTTGAGGCTTGAGCCTTGAGGTTTAAACGTGTGGTCACAAAAAAGACAGTGGAAGGGGATAACGATAGACACATGATCAAATTTGACACTGCTAAGAAAAATACTCCAAGATTTTAATACTCCAAGATTTTAAATGAGAGGAGGGTTTTGCTAGAAGCCAGCCATGAATGTGTCTTTTAGCAACCTATATTTTAAGGTGTGATTTTCACTTTTTCGTTATAACTTTGCTAAAATAAATCTTCATCAAAATTAGTGGGTGTTTTTTAGCAAATGTTCATAGAATAACTTGTTAAAAGACAGCTTCATAAAAGGTGTCTTCTACCAAAACCATCAGATGATTTTGAATATTAATGCATGGGAGATTTTGCATATTTACATTTTCTTTTAACATAAGATTTTAGATTGATATATTAATTTCTTAAAATTTTGTATTAGTTTTTAGGTTTAATTAATTGTATTTGTCTAAATTATTTGAAAAAACGATTCAGTCAAAAATACTTGCTATGCTAGAGTGTATACAACAACTTCCCATTTTCTAACAATTTAATGTGTGAACTTGTAAAAAAAAACAATTTAATGTGTGAGTCTCACAGTCATACTTTTTCGTACCAAAAAAAATTATTTTAAATTTTTTAAATAAACTCCAAAATTTAAAAAACCGTAATAAGATCTCTGAATTAATATGTTTTTTTAATTAGTTCATTTTGTTACAAGGTTGTTAATCAACTGTTAATCAAATTGTAATAAAAACATCTAATTAAAAAAAAGAGTAATGTTATTTGAACATTCATTTATTTGACAAACAAATAAACAACCATATTTTTACAAAGAAAAATATGTATTGGCACAAAAACTAAAATAATAGAGGAAAAAAAATAAATATATAATATGAGTATGAGAGATAAAATTATCACAAAAATTATTATAAAATAATTGTTCAAATATCATTTCTCTTGAAAAGATATTAGTTTAAATAATTATAACATACTCCCTCCGGTCTCAAATGTAAGAAACAAAAAAATAAAATTGATGGTCTCAAATATAAGAAAAAGTATAGTAAAATGAACCTATTAAATGCTACAATTCCAAGTTTACCCTCATTAAACCCACTTTATCATTAATGTCTTTACTACTCTAAGAAAGGGTAAAATTAAAAAAATATCACTTTTTATAATGACTTAAATGTGGTCAATCCACTTTCTTAATATGTGTGCATTTTTTTTCGTTTCTTACATTTAAGACCAAAATGAGTAGTTGTTTTAGAGCTTATTGCCTAACCTCGATCAAAACAAAAAATTGTTATAATTCAAAAACCAACAACATTCCCTAAAAAAACCAACATATTCTTTGAAGAAGAAAAAAATATAAACACAGAAGTGGTGGCGTACAACAATGATTCAACAACAATAAAAACTTTTCACCTTTCAGTCAATCAAAGTCTAAACTTAAAGTTTGGGCTATTGTTTCTCTCATTTTATGACATTCTCATGCAAAATATTGTTTATTTTTGAAATACCCGTGTTGTTTGTTTGAATGATATAATCTGAATAAAAAAATACAATTTAGATTATATAATCTAAGATATGTTTATAGATAAGCAACAATCAGAATCATTCTCATTCGATCAGGAACACCACCCCCTATATGATGGAGAAGAGCTCACGACGAACGACCAAAAACTCAATCCCTCTACACAACATATCTCAACCGAACAAGTCATCTTCTTAGGTTCAACCGAATCACAAACTAAATAATATAAATAATATACTAAAAGAACCCCATCCAATCATGGGTCTTACCAAAATAGTGATTCCCATCTCCACCGTCCCACTAGCAATAGGTAGAATTTTAAGTTACTTGTCTCTTATAAATCGAAAGACTAACATTCGTTTCACATGTGTGTTTTATGTCATTTAAATTATTAACCAAACAATTGAACTAAAGTGATTAATAAGTTACATCAATAAACGATTCATTCAAGAGAACAAGAGTTCAATTTTTAGGTTGAACAATTATGTGATATGTTATACTTATTTTACGATCAAACTCCGAAATATTATTGTTCATTTCCGCCAAAGGATAACAAAAGAAAAAAATTACTATGTGAAGAAACGTTAGCAAAACTCACTTGAACAAATATTTGAACAAATCTTGTTTACTCTTTTCTTGAGACTTTCAAACACACAAGAAGCAGAAGGCAGCGCCGATAATGTCTCACTTACAGTTACACCTACACTCACAACCACCATCACTCTCATCAACATCTTCTTCTTCTTCTTTTTCATCTCTCAAACTTTTCACAAACAACAACTCTTTCTCTTCCAAAAACTCTCTTCCTTTCAAATTCAAACCCTTCACTATCAGATGCCGCCACTCTGACGTCTTCAACCCTTCCCCTCCAAACCCCCCTCCTCCTCCCACTACACCCCCCAACCTCCCTTCAGGTACTTCTTTTAACCCATTTTCTCTAAAAACATGTTTTTTT
>Ga0315914_1003277_pt1 | contig 24632 bp, 13 predicted proteins | sample MpolenodulesMG_FD_203920 | JGI IMG/M metagenome (GOLD analysis project Ga0315914, IMG submission 203920) | Medicago polymorpha root nodule microbial communities from Los Angeles, California, United States - elongated nodules | ecosystem: Host-associated > Plants > Roots > Nodule | place: USA... | reverse complement strand
TATATACTTTTGAAAAATATAGAACACAAAAATGTTAGAGTTCATTAAATAATAATATTTTTCTCATGAACTTTGCAACTTAGATATTTTAATATTATGTAAAATAAAATACAGAAGGACAAAATAACTTTTTGTAGAAAAATGTTACAAATGAACAAAATAAAATGATCACTCAAATAATATATTTAGCCAAAAAATAATTACATTTCTTAGAATATTAATAACATTTGAATAAAGGTTAATGAAAGGTTGTAAGTTACAAATTAAAATAATTATATTAATAAATTTATTAGTTACATTTTAATTAATTACTAACGTCTTATTATATTTTTATAAAGACTTTGTCACACCAACCTTTGAACTACTATTTTTCATATTCCTTAGCTATGATAATTTACTCACTCATCATATTAATGAAAAAAATTTAATGAATAAATTGGTTAATTAGTTACAAACTTACAATTGTTTAGTAAGTTTCTATTTTCATTTATAAATCTTAGATTAACCATGTATTTTATCCCTATTTTTTATTGATATAATGTTTATTAGCCTACTTTTCTGATTTTCTTATTTCCTTTTGTTACTTGATTTGGATATGATAATATTTTCTTGTGAATTTGGAAAAGAGAAAATAAATTGAAGGAAGGAGAAGAGGATAAATGAGACTTCTATTTATGAATTAAGTATAATATATTTAAAAAATGAAAACTACAATATATTTAAGTAGTCTAAACTTAGAGTCTTTATGTAAATATCAATAATATAGAACATGAAATAAAAGTTCAATTCATTTTTATTCAAATATTTTCAATTGAATATGGAAGATTGTATCTTACATATAAACAGTATTTTAATTTATAAAGGTGAAGAAACAAGTGTCTACCATTTTTTTCGTTTAAAAACAATAACAAATATATTATAATATAATTAAGACATGGATAGAGAGAAGACTAAAGGATATGATCCAAGTTACACATTTGTAGCATTTGCTTATGAAAAACACTAAATGAATTTATACAATAAAATTTTAAATTTATTGCACATAAAGTTAAAACAATTCATTGAGAAAAAGGATTCAACAAAAATAAATTTAAACCATTAACTACAATTGACTTGAAACTTTTATATATGAAGGTGGTTAAAGGAAAAATAGGGTCTCATTTGAACGTATTATAGCCCCGGCTAATGAAGAGGTTGTGCTAAAATCATATTCCACATATTTTTTAAATTCAACAGTTTTATTTTAATAAAAAAATTGTTTTGTATTTAGCACCAAAATGCTAAATATAATATGCATCCTTCGTATATGCCGAATTTAAATAATGAAACTATAATTATTCAAATTAAATTTTAATAAATAAAATATTTGTAAAAAGGAGGAGGAGAAGATGAATAGTTAATTTTTTATCTAAAAACTATGTTGTCATAAAGTGTTTGAATGGTACATATAAAAATGAGTCATTTGATTAATTTGTTTATTAAAATTGAGTTATCTCCTTCTATTTTCTTTAAATAAAATAATTTTATTGACTCAAGTTAGAATATAATTCATAATTTTTTTCTTTCTAAAAGTGAATAACAAGTTTAGTATATTATATATTGGGTGCTAAATACAATGAGTTTTAAACCAACAAATCACGATAAAGTATAATGGTATTCAATCCTCTAAAAATTGCAAACAATGAGTTTTAAACCGCCAACTTGTTCAAAACGTTTTCCTTCATTCCCGCAATTACTCTCTCTACAACCACAAAACAATATGAAGAAAGAAACCATAGCATAACATAACAACTTCACACTACACGCACAATACCTCAATTCCAACAATGGCAACTCTCTCTGAAACCTACGCTTGCGCACCATCCACCGAACGCGGCCGCGGCATTCTCATCTCCGGCGATCCCAAAACCAACAACATTCTCTATTGCACTGCACGATCCGTCATCATTCGCAATCTTGATAATCCCTTACAAGTCTCTGTTTACGGCGAACATTCTTATCCTGTCACCGTCGCACGTTACTCCCCCAACGGCGAATGGATCGCGTCCGCTGATGTTTCTGGTACCATTCGCATTTGGGGAACTCATAATGATTATGTTCTCAAGAACGAGTTTCGTGTTCTATCTGGTCGGATCGATGATCTTCAGTGGTCTGCAGATTGCCAGAGGATTGTTGCTTGTGGAGATGGAAAGGGAAAATCGTTTGTTCGCGCTTTTATGTAATCACCTTTATCCTTTCCTTTTCATACCTCATTATTTAAATGTTATGACTTTTGAGTTACAACTGATCGAATGTGTGTCCAGTGTCTGACACATGTTTGTCTAACATCCACACGACACTAACTCATATGATTATATTGAACTAATTCTTTTCTTAAATTATTATCAGAGTTGATGTGTCAATATCCACGTTGTCTGTGTCTGCCCTTCATAGATCTGAATTGTTCTATTTTTTTTTATTAATTTATCGATTTTGTTTGTTTTTAATTTCATGCAATATCAAATTTATATCTATGTATCTCACGTGTAGTTTGAATGATTAATGATCCAGTCACAAGCCTCCGAATCTCCTTTTACTAGTATAATAATAAGGGAAATGTTCATGTACAAATATAAAAATTTGAATTGATTAGTTGATATCACATTATTTCTCTGGAGTAGTGAGGAAGATGCTTCATTATATTTAAAAATAAGAACTCAATCTTAATATACAGTGATGAATTAAGTAAGCTTGGCTATGGGTTGTTTGAGAAATAAATAAGAACTTGTTACATGTGGTAAGGTACTAAGGTTCTGTGCAGAGTTGAGCTATCCTAAATAATATTGCATTGCTCGTGTGACCGGAAATTGTATGGATATTCTTTTGATATAAAAAACTTGTAATTCTATGGATGCTGGTTAATTACATTTTCAAATTTCAACTACTCTATGGCATCTAAGGTCTCCACCACTTGGCAGAGCCAAACACATCAGTTATCATGTCTCCGTCTACCCTGTATGATTTAGATGGATGTAATGTAACCATTTGATTTCCTAACTTGTTTGAGTATTTTAAATATATTTTTTGCAGCAGGCTTGAATTTAAATTGCCATATTGTCAGATTAATTCCTCTTTACTTGGAAGAATTGACTAATCGCATGCATGGGTGAATGTGCTTCCATCCTCTCTCTTTTTTACCACCTGATCCCTTTTTTAATGTTTAAAACATTTTGCATTTGAAGGTGGGATTCAGGTTCCACTGTTGGTGATTTTGATGGCCATTCGCGGCGGGTTCTAAGTTGTGCATTCAAACCAACAAGGCCATTCCGCATTGTCTCGTGTGGAGAAGATTTTTTAGCAAACTTTTATGAAGGTCCACCGTTCAAGTTCAATATGTCCATCAGGTAAGTGTTATTATCTGTTGTAGCATATCTGCCTCTCTAATTAAGCAGTAGATAAAATTTTCAAATTATAGATGAACTTATCCAACCACACATTGAATAGACAAAAAATGAATGTATGTCTATTCCTAGGGTATTAAAATATGGAGAATGCTAACCAGTGCCCCAAAGGCATTGGTTAAGCAACTAAAACAAGTAAGCTTTTAATGAAAAGTAGTGCAATCATTATTTGGTCAAATAGATTGAAATGGGTTTTAACATGGTAACTTCATCATAAGTTTATATGTCCTAGTATTATCAATTCTTTACATCTTGGAATAGGATCTAGTTCTAGCATGAAATAAGTATTTTGGGTTGAGTAGGTTTCTATTTCCTTATTCAGGTTGTCATAGAAGACATTCTATATCTGCAGGGACCATACGAATTTTGTCAATTGTGTTAGATATTCTCCAGATGGGAGCAAATTCGTTACAGTTAGCTCAGATAGGAAGGGTATTATATATGATGGAAAGACTGGGAGTAAACTTGGAGAGTTTTCTGAAGAGAACGGTCACAAGGGCAGCATATATGCTGTTAGTTGGAGTCCTGACAGTAAACAGGTGAACTCGAGGTTGTGTTTGAATGTTACTGTTTTATTATGTTGACATGGGTAAAATTTTCGTCTTTTTTCTTTTGGCCAGAAATGTATATAAGATTGCTATGTGAAATCGATTCTGTACTGGTTTAGCATTGTTGAGAGCTTAATCACCACATACATATACATACACATACACATACACAAATGAATGTGCATGCATACAAACATCATATATGTAAGGAGGAACATGTTATGAATTTATTTGTGCTATTTTAGATGTTCAGTGCTGCTATTTACATTCTAGTTTAAATTAAGTATAAAAAATTACAGGTTCTTACTGTCTCTGCTGACAAGTCTGCAAAAGTGTGGGATATTGATGAGAATGGTAGTGGAACAGTACATAAGACATTGGCACATCCTGAATCTGGTGGGGTGGAGGACATGCTCGTTGGTTGTCTTTGGCAGAATGATCATCTGCTTACTGTCTCCCTTGGTGGCACGATTAGTTTATACTCTGCTAAGGATCTAGATCAAAACCCAAAGTCCTTATCTGGTCACATGAAGAATATCACTGTTTTGAATCTGCTCAACAAAAGTGAAAAGATGCTTTTGTCCAGCAGCTATGATGGAGTGATCATTAGATGGATTCCAGGCATTGGCTATAGTGGTAAGTTTGACAGTAAACAATTTGGATTAATCAAATTGTTAGCAGCTGCTGAAGAAGAAGTTGTTACTTCTGGATTTGACAACAAGGTAACTGATATATATGTGTCATAACTAATCATTATCATCATATGGGCTCTTCTATTGTCAAGCTTAAAAAATAACTTACAGATACATTTTATGTTCAGCTGTTCTGTCATTGATGCCCATATCAAACATAAAAGTGAAACTACACCTCTAATGTCACTCTGATTGCTGAATTATTTTTACAAAAATTCAAATATTTCTGATTGCGTTTAAACTACATCTGGTAGAAGCCAGGGAGTTTGTTTTGTTCATGTATTATCCTGAAAGAACATGCAAAATCAAGTATGTTGGTTCCATTATTAGAGGTTGAACTTGCATCAAAGTGTAGAATCTAAATCTAGGCCTCTGATTTTTGCAACTGTTGAAACAATCTTTAACGAAGACTTTGTTCTTGATTATCTGTGAAACAAAATGTTGCTAAATAATGCATTTACTGTAGGTGCAATATGAATTGGATGAAGTCTTTAATCATTATTACCAATTCATAAACTAAGGACATGTTAATAAATATTCAAAAGCTAGCTCTAGAGTAGAATTATTGCAGGCAACTTGTTGATTTCTTGATTCTATAATTTAATCCATCAAGGGAGCAGATTATCATTTGTATCGGTCTTCATTTAAATGAATGGAAATCAAACTTTTTATTCTAAAAGTCACTGATGGCTTTGCCTTCAATTGATAGTATTTAAATTTAAATGTATTAAATGCAGGTATACAGAGTTCCCCTACAAGGGGATAATTTTGGTCCTGCTAAGCATGTTGATGTTGGAAGCCAGCCAAAGGATTTGGGCCTTGCACTTAATTCCCCCAAGCTTGCTCTTATTGCAATTGAATCTGGGGTTGTCTTACTTAACGGTTCAAATATTGTCACCATTGTAAACCTTGGCTTTGTTGTGACAGCGTCTACTATTTCACCTGATGGCAGTGAAGCAATTGTAGGTGGGCAAGATGGTAAGCTGCATATTTATTCTATCTCAGGAGATAAACTTACAGAACAGACTGTTCTTGAGAAGCACCGAGGAGCAATCAGTGTAATCAGATATTCTCCGGATGTTTCCATGTTTGCATCAGCTGATCTTAATCGTGAAGCTGTTGTCTGGGACTGTGCTTCCAGAGAGGTAACTTAAGCCTGATATGACTATTCCATGAAGTTGAAATGTTTTGTGCCTGAATGCTTTGTTTGTCCTATATATACCAAATTTTCCTATGTGAAATGAGAAATACATGACTTATACTCTTCATGATTGTAACATTATTGCTTCAATTATCATGATGTATACTTGTTTTTGTCATAACTTACTGAAATGCAGTAGCTAAATAAATCTTCCTTTCTCTTTCAGGTGGTGCTTAATAACATGTTGTTTCACACTGCACGTGTAAATTGTCTTGCTTGGTCACCTGATAGCAAACTGGTAGCTACTGGTTCACTTGATACATGTGTTATTGTATATGAAATTGGAAAGCCAGCATCAAGCCGCAGAACCATAAAAGGGGCTCATTTAGGTGGAGTGTATGGCTTGACTTTTATTGAGCCAGAAAGAGTGGTCAGTTCAGGAGAAGATTGTTGCGTTCGTGTTTGGGATTTAATTTCCGAATAAATTAGCCTCCCAATGTATGTTGCAGTTTTGTCGTAAGAAATTGATTGATGCGCTGTATTATATGATGATTATCTTCACTGCTCGCTCTGCAATGGTTATGCAGTAGGAAGAAAATTTAAGATTACAATAGTGTCTAGGTATCTATTTTCGACAGATTTGTCCTTGAACTAACAATCTTATTCTTTATTATCCAAGCCGATTTTGATCTGCAAAGATGGGGTAATCTTAATAATTTCCAAAGAAATTGGCAACAATTGGTCTTTATCTGAGCAAATTAGCTTCCTTTATTTTGCCTATCAAAGCAATTTAATTCATTTTTGTTTCAATAAGCGAATTTGTCCATCTAACAAACAAGGGATTCAGTAAAAAGAAAAGAGAGCAAGAAACAAGGATTGTTGCGGTCTTATTTTATGTGTATATATTAACTTAACATGTCTGTTATCTGCAACTTGTGGGTTTGATTTCCTTATAGGATTTTAGAGCTCGTTTGGATGTACAAACGAAGCACATTGAAGAGCCTAGCATCATCACTGACATAGTTGTACTTAGAGAGTCTAGAGAAGAAATAAACAGGAGGTTAAATACTTGGAGACAAGTAAAAGAAAAATTTCAATTAAAATATAAGCTTAAATACTTGGAGACAAGTAAAAGAAAAATTTCAATTAAAATATAAGTTGTGCGTAATAAGGGGAAAGTCGAAAGAATGACGTTATAAAATCAAAAAAAGGAATTAGATTTTTAGCCACCGTCAAGAAAAAAGTTTGACGAAATCAAGTAAATGTTCATGAGACATTTCTCTGTTGCAAAAAAAAAACACGAGAAATGCTCTCATTTTAAATAATTGAAGTACATGTTAACACTTGGATGTAATGGCGAATGTCCTTTTCGAAATAAATGTGAACCACCAAATCGCAAAATATGCACACGAATATCATGCACATGAATATCATAGGGTAACACAATACAAATTCCGAACCACCAAATCGCAAAACATGCATACGAATATCATGCACATGAATATCATAAGGTAACACAATACAAATTCCGAACCACCGCAAAACATGGAGCCAAATGATACCAACAAAATCACATTACAAGAAAATATCATTAATATATTCCTCCTTCCTCCACCCTCTTAAACACGACATTAAGTTTAAGGAAACAACTCTACGACTAGTGTAGTTATCTTTAGTTGGATTCCTCTTATCTTTTTATTTTTTTAAAAATATATCTTAAATACCAATAATAGTTAATAAGAGTCTGGAATCATTGACACTAGTTGTCAAACATAGAATACTTATTTTTTCAATAACTTTTGTAGGAGAATTAAATCAATCCAATTGTTGAATCATCTTACATTATGTTGACTATCGTGTATACAAAATTGTAAACTATTTAGATGTTCATTGGCGTGTTGGGTTAATAAAAGATATTTACATATTTTTTTAAAGTAAAAATGAAAGTGCAAATGCATCACTAGCAAACCAAAGTCTAATTAAAATTATGGTAAAAGACAATTTTGGATTATATAATCCAAAAATTACTAACAATCTAATTCGGATTATATAATCTGAACCAAAAGTATTTTTGAAAGGAAAAAAAAACGCGTGAGAAATAAGTAGCATGAAAAAAGTAATAGTCTATTAATTATTGCACATGACTCGTGAGTCATGGACCATGGTCCATGGAATCTCCTTGACTCAGCGGCAGCATTATGCTTTCTAGTCAATACGGTCCTCCTGGTGTATCTCCTTCCTTAATAACAAACCAACCTTCAACCAAACTGCTTCCTTTTCTAGGAAAAACATTAATGGATCTACTCTTTTTCTTGTAATGGATCCACTCATCTCATCATAATGAAATTATTATACTCGTTAATAATGTTTTACCCCCGGTAATATAGGTCATTTTCGGTTTTACACCCTATAAAATATTTTTATTTTATTTACTCCTGGTTTTTGAATGACCTATTAGGGAGTAAATCAAAACAAAAATATTTTACAGGGGAGTAAATAAAAAAATATATTTTACAGAGTGTAAAATCGGAAATGACCTATGTTATAGGAGATAAAACACTATTAACCCTAAAAAATACAATTATCATAAAAATTGAATGGTCCTTTTTCTCTACAGACAGTTGCTCGTACACATTTTAAAAGGGACTTTCACAAAAATAATTCCACGTTTATTAAAGTTATAGTTTCTGAAAGTTGGTCCCAATAAAGATAAAAGTGTATTTATGGCTTACCATCTTCTTTAATAAAAGTTTAGACTTAAATATCGAGTAAATCCTCATTTGGGTCCCTGAAAGTATTCCTCGCTATCAGGCACGTCCATAGATCAATGAAACGAATCAAAAACTCCCCCAATGTCTCTTTCGTTAGTCATTCACGTCCAAAACGTTAACTTGGTGTTAACGATGCTGACGTGTCCGTTACATTTGTCACTTCACTCGCATTGTTGGCCTTCCACACTGGCATGGACGTAATTGCATGGGATACCAAACATTACAACAGCCATTTGTGTCCCTCCTTTATTCTCACTATTCTTCTTCTCCCCCTCATCAAACAAACAACCACAACCTCAATTCCAAACCCTAAAACCCCATTTTCGATCTCAATTTCTCCTCTCTCATTTTCAAAGTTAATACCCAAATTGAATTGAGTATGATTACAATCAGGAACATGATTTGGAGATCAATTTATGTCTATTCTTTCTTCCTTTTTCCCTTCCCCATTCTTTTTTTGAAACAACAATGATTTATTCAATTTGCAACAGCATCACAAGATGGGATGAGTTGCTTGGCACAAACAAAGAAACAGAGGCAAGACACAAACAAAACAAACGTCTAAGCCCCATTATCACAACCATCAGTACATAGAAAATTATCCAAAGCATCACAGTAACAGAAAACATCATGTGTGGCCTCTACTCTCCAACAACAGAATTAAAAGCTAAAATCTTCCTTCATCACCAAATTCGTCGTAGATTCTCAACCCAAAATTCACTACTAGAAAAAGCAAAATTAGCGAGGGAAATTAGTGACGGAAAAAATAAAATTCCCCACAAATTCCTTAGTCGCAAAATTCAGTGACGGAATTAGAGAGGGATTTCACGTTTTCCCTCACTAAATATCCCTCACTAATTTTTGGTTTTTTAGCAGTGATTCTTATCACACATAAATATTCAAAAGCATTTATTCAATCCCATTTCTACTGAGAAAAAAAAATTGGGGTTATTTGAAAAGAAAAAAAAAATTAATTAGAAGTTTGTTGTTGTTGATATTGTTGGTGGTGATGAAGTTACACTCTGTGTTGTTCTTCGCTTGATTGATAAACAAAGGTGAAGATGATAAATCGATTCTGATTTTGATTTTTTGGGGATTTTATGGATTTATTGATTTTTTTGGGATTTAGAATTTAGAGTTTTGATTTTTTGTTGATTTTGAGTTATCTATATGAATATGAAAATTTATGGGTAGAGATGTTGGAGAATATGAGTTTATGAGTTGTGTCGGAGAAGAAGAAGGAATGAGAAGTGTTGGAGAAGATGAAGGCAACAACATAATTATGGTCATTTTGGTCCCTCTCACCTACATGGTCATCCATCAATTTAGTCCTTTGCTTGCGTGGAATGCCAATACAGCAGCTAAAGTGGCAAGTCTAGCAGCCAGATCAGCACAGTTAACATTTTGGACGTGAATGACTAACGGATTGGAGGAGTTTTTGGTTCGTTTCATTGATCCAGGAATGTGCCTGATAGCGAGCAACACTTTCAGGAACCCAAATGAGGGTTTACTCCTTAAATATCATGTGACCCACCAGCTTCATTACTAGAATATAGCACGAAGTCTGCTTTAACTTTGTTTAGTTCCTTCCTTTCATTAAACATATAAAATGCTAGTAGTACAATGTTCAATTTGTAAATTCTCTTTGGATAAGCACTATTACCTTGCTATCAGCATCATTTGTGTATAATTTGTTAAATATTTTGGATTTACTTTAATTATTGAATTAAAATATAAATGTATTATATAGTATTAAATATTTAATTTTATTGTACTTGGTATTTATATTGGGTTTATTGTGAACGGACCGTGAGTCAGTCCATTTGAGAGGTTCCTGCCTCCACTGATGAGTATATAAGCTAATTATCCCATTAGGTTAGCCACACTGAAAACAGAAATAACGCTCTATCAGTAAGGCGGCAGAAGCATCTCTCAAACCTAATTCTCTTTCACCATGGATTCTTCAACTATTCAAGGTACACGTTTATGATGTCAATTAATATTGTTTGATAACATGATATATTTCATATCTATGATTTTGGTAATCTCTTAAAACCCTTTCATAATTAGCATTCTAGTAAATATAATACTCCATCAACATTCAAGTTTCGATGTGGTCCCTTCTGGTTATACTCATAGTACTGTGTGATTACATTCCACACGTGACATACGCGTGCTAATCTACCTAACGTGCACAATACAATATTCACAACGATGCACTTTGTTGTCAACCAAATTGTTCGTACACGCACAGTTTGTTGGGTATTTGTATTGACTGCATTATTGGTAAAACAAATATCCTTGATGTTTAAGTTGGAACCAATGTTCCAACATGTGGTTAGGCATCTCTGTAAGATGTTGGATACAATGTTCCAACATCCTGGCACGATTTAGTGTGTCTGGGTTCATGCCTATTTGTACGCACGCCCTTTATTGTTTAAGGAAACAATATTTCCTTTTCTTATTGATCAAGCAACACACATATCTTTACAGGAATCAGCTGTGGAATATTTTTAAAGTAGTATTTTTATTTTAGGAAATATTTGTTATTGGTTGGAACGATCCTACAAATGTTCCGACATTTTAGGACTTTCCATATTTATTTCTGATTCTTGTTTTGCAGATTAGTTGAACCGATCTGCTTTATTTTGAAGCCCAACAAGAATATTTAGCCCAAGTTGCTTCAGTGTATAAGGGAGACTTCAAGACCTAATTGATCATTCAAGTCGTCATACTAAAAAGTTTAGATTTTTAGGGTTTTGAGTCTACATGTGCTCTACTCTTGTATCGTTTGTGATGCAAGTTTAGAACCTTTTGTGAGCCTTTCTTGTATCATTTGTGATACTTGTTTAGGGTTGTGTGTGTGAGTTTGATACTCTTGTGTACTACACCGAAGTTGTGAAACAAGGTGTTAGTTGTTTGTGTTTGAAGGTAACTTCGTCCTTGGGTTTGTGTTTAGGTCTGATAGGTCACAGGGGTTGTGACTGACCATTAGGATAGTGAGATGAGATATCAAATCTAAGAGTTTCTAGGTTGAAATCAATACGGGTAGGTCATAGGTCTTTAGTGTAAACGAGGAGTTTGCTGAGAGCTATAGAATAAAGACTACACTAGTGGATTTCCTTCTTGGCTTGGTAGCCCCAGAGTAAGTGTGTTTGTCATCGAACTGGGTCAACAAACTCATTGTGTTCTTTACTTTCTTGTCGTTTATTTTTCTTGTTTTTTATTTCTGTTTGTCGCGTGATGTTGGAACATTGAACTGAACATTGCGAACGTTAAAACATCATACAAAACATATTAAAACAAGTGTGCTAGAATTACACAATTTCATCATGTTTGTGTGCACAGCAAACAGTAACTTGTGTCACCTTGTCTACTATGAGTAAGAATGTACCATATCCTATCCAATATAATAAAACAAAACCCATTCATCAATGTTTAGGTTAGCACTAAACATGCACTTTACCAACCACGCTTCGATTTAATCTGAACATACTTACTAATTAGTAGCATTGTTTTAAAAACCAGTACAAGACAGTTCAACAGGTCGAACCTCGAATACAATTCAATAATTTTAGAGGTTTGGTTGGAATTCTGTACAAATTCGAGCTTGAACCATGGCTCAGAGGTCTCACCGGTTCGATAACCAATTCGATTTTAAAAACATGGCTAATTAGAATCACATTAGGATAACAACATAAGAAACACAAGTCATGAGACACAGCCACATGCATTTTTCAAAAACAATAAAAAGGCCCACATCATCTCAACTACTACACGGTATACTACTGATAAAGATTCACAAACAAACAAACACATCCAACATCCTAACACAAACCTGTCCCACCAAATTACAGTCAAACTACTATACTAACTTAGAAAGTGGGACTTAGGTCAAACACGATCCATTTCACATCTTTTTTTCTTCACTTTTTAACTCTACAATCACTATCATCAAATTATTGAACAGCTGCTGGTAGTATTGTCATCACTGAACATGTGTGTCACAGAGTGATCCTCCGTTGGATAACAAGCATTTGCATAGGAGTAATTTGCAGGAATGTAGTTATTATGATTGTGATAATAGCCAGTGTTAGGAGGAACAAAAGGTTACCTGTGATACATCATCTGAGGATGTTGCTGCATAGCATGCCTTGCCTGCATGTTCATCAATGAAGACGGATGGTTATTGAAACCATTCATGTTCATTAACATGGATGATGGATATTGGCCAGTAACAAAACTACCATTTGGAATATATGCGGTGGATCCTGTAGGAAAACCTCCATTACCATTGGAATTTCCACCTAGAACAGTAGCACTATTAGCACCATTGTTATTGTTCCCATTAAAGCCAGCTAAATTCATCATGGCACCAATGTCACTAGCCCATTTGGATTCTCCAAGGTTGAGACTTTCATTACCAACTAAATGAGCATTGTTCAACTTCATAGCTGCCATTGTTTTCTGATCAATCTCATTAGCACCTTCCTTCATTACCATGTTATGATTTGGATTTCCTTTCTTGCCACTATTTCCATTGTCAGCATTGTTCGTCTTAGCTATAATACCTTTCTTCACATTGTTTGCATCTGTTGCTTGCTTTAGCATTTGAAAATGATTGGCTTTCTCCCTGATGAACCGCATCTCTTCATCCTCCTCCTCTTCGTCCTCATCATATTCATAGTATTCATCATCCTCTTCGGAACTAGAAGCAGGAAATTTCTGCTGATTTTTGAAGACTTCAAGCCCTTTGACCAGTCCTTGTTTTTTTCCTTTGTTCTTATCATCTTTGACATTGTTGTTGTTGTTCTTCTGCTTTTGATTCTGATTATTGTTGGTTTTCTGAGACCAGAGCTCATCATATTTTCCAGATCTTACTAGTTTCTTCATCAAAGTTGCAGCATCCACACTACCTGAAACTGTTACCTTCTGCTGCTCTCCATCTATTTGAATTTGGTAAACACCTATAGAACAAAAGGGTCAAAATATAAAAAATCCAAGCACACCAAAAAAATATATGTTAAAATAGTGGGTTATCTTCCAACTGTAAATAACATTTCAAACCAATGTGATGTTTACATTAACCATATTCATATAGTGTACACTGTGGTAAAAAAAATTATATTTTTAAGAGGAAAAAAAAAGGTAAAAGTTCCAAATACCAAACCTTTTATAGCCTGAGCTTTCCATTGAAGATTTAAAAAGTAGCATTTAATAGAACAAATCAATTTCTTACTAGACTGAGTTTGAATATGATTATGAAATTCTAATAAAATGTACTATATTGTTTTTTGTTCCGTACATTTTAACTTCAAGAAAACAAGGCAAGTTAAACATCATGGTAGTCATAATAGAGACAAAAATGAGTAAGATGAGTGAATAGTGAGAGAAGAAAGAAAGTGACCTTCAATTATCTGAAGGAGTTTCTTCACTTTCTGCTTACAACCATCACAATGAATGTTCACTTTGAGAACACAAGTCTGTAGATGAAATAAACAAAGCAAGCAATAAAAAACAAAAGGCTTAATTGCAGTTTTAGCTCCCTAACTTTCCCAAAATTGCAATTTTGGCCCCCTAAGAAAAAAAACTACAAAACAGCCCCCTAAGTTTTGCAACTGTAGCAGTTTTGGCCCCACAAACAAATCGTCGATCCACACAAACAACCGCCACACCACCGCCGGCCAATTGCTGCGACCACTCTCCATCTCTATCTCCATCTCCATCGTCGATTTGAAGTGAGAACAGAGAGCTATCTCCATCTCTCTCCACAAACCCTAATTGTTGGAGTTTGTAAGGTAATTAATTTTCCCTAAAATATGATTATATTTGCCTTATTTTGCATACCTACTCTTTCTGATCTTACTGTTGGTTTGATTCTTGCAATTAATATGGTTTATATATTTTAGTTTATTTTGATGGCGAGATGGCAGCCACCCCAAACTTTTTTGTCTGGCTCCGCCACTGACTACTCTCATCCAACAATCTCACACAAACCCTTGAGATTTGTCATTCTTTTTCAAACCCTTGTCTATCGTCACTTGTTCATGCCATGTTTTCTTCAAAAGCCTATCATTATTTATGATTTCTTGTTTCTTTTTCTTCTTTTGGCATGATTTCGTGACTTTTGCATTTTTTTTTCTTTCCTAATCTTGTTTAACTGATATTTGTTTTTCGTTCAATTTGTTGTTGTTTTTTTTTTTGTCAGAATCAGCTTCTTTTCTTGTGTTCGTCCAATCCATTGTTTTTTTTAAAGGAAACAATCCATTGTTTTTTCCTTAAAAAAAAAAATCCATTGTTTTTTTTATTACAATTTGTTGTTCTTTTTTCTTTTGACAATTTTTTCATTTATTATTTTACTTGCTTATATTGATTAATTAAGGAGCATCAGTATTATTATTATTCTTTTAACAGGTAGGGAACATCAAGGTAGGGAGCATCAATATTGTTGTGAAATAAATAGTTCTTTATATTAGCGATCAAATGGGAGATTCACAATAAGAATGTATGTAGCTTGAACCATGAATAAAACTATAGAGTTGATGCATGTCTTGATGCTATATACAAGGGGTTACGTGATGCAAGGTAGCCAAAAACGAGTGCTGGGTCGTAGGATCGTCTGATCCTACGTGCCACGACCACTCAATTGTGCTCCGATCTTGCTCCAGATCATTTTTGATTTATTTTGTGGTCTGATCGAGTTTTTTTTTTGTTGCCAAAAACGCATATAAAACGAGATATAAACAGGGAAGTAGAAAGAGAAAGAGAGAAAGGATGAGGAATGAAGATGAAATCAAGGATTTTGGTTGCTTTAATGTCAGATCTGAAACCCTCATGTTTCCTGTGTTGCTGGCGGCTGGAAGAAGAAGACTGTCAAGCTAGGTTAAAGTTGTAGAAACTTATTTGGGCCATAAGGGCTAAGCCCAATACTAAATGTTTTTCTTTTATAAAACACTTTACTCTTTTACTAATACACACCTGTCTTTCAAAAAGAAAAATAGTACTGATACTCTTGTTCTCTCAACAGGATAAAATAATAATAATATCTATCTCTTTTAACAATTCACATGACCTTACTCTTAAATGCACATTACAAGATTTTATAAATTATAAATAATAATAACTTGCCTTTTATTCAAAAAAATACCTTACCTTTTATTTAGAAAAAATGTATTACTACTAGTAGATAATGGTATCAAAAAAAATGATAAAATACTGTTAATTAACTTAGTTTGATGTTGTAATTTATAAGTCATTTTGTTTTTATATTATAATTTTTATGTCTTTGTGTGTGTATGTGAAGTTACAACTTTGCCCTTGAGTGGTTTTTCATGAACCGTGTTACGTTCCCTGACTTTACGTTCCTTTACCAACCAAAATAGAAACTCGTTCCTGACTACATTGACGTGTTGTCATGAGTCATTTGAAATCCTAAAGATCTGAGTTATAAATCCAATAAAATCCATTGAAATCTCAAAGGTCTGTGTTATAAATCCAATGAAATAAATCTTATGTAAAAAGTCTTTTTAAATAAGTCTTTTAAAATCTCGTAGAATCACCATAATCCTACAAAGTCTAAAGACTTTTTTCACCAAAATAGTCTTTTAAAATCTCAATCTAATACACCCTTAGATTCCATAAAATAAATAAAAAAATTAGATTCTCAATTTTAATTTGTAGTTCACCACAAAACTTCCCTCTTCCTCCCCTACCACCACCGTCCCTGTTTTCCAGCGGTCGCGTCGCCACCACCTTTCCTTCCTTCTCCCCTTTCGCGAGCCCACTCCAAGTCTCCAACTACCATTCTACACCCTTCTATCAGTTTTCTCTCCGTCTCGAAAACGCAAGGTCTCTTCTACCCTGTTGCGTGAACTGCCATTGCGCCTCCGCCCAACAAATAGAAACTACTACTAAGGTAATCAATCAATCAATCAAAATACTATGACTTAGGGCGTTAAAATTTGGGTATAACTTGAACTGTGATAAATTGGTTTATTGATTGATTATGCAACTGGGGTCCTAATCGTATATTTGTGCTGTGAAATTGATTAGGGTTCTAATGAATTGACCTCTTTTATATTTGGTTTATGCATTTAATTTTTTAACCCTTGCTGATTGAGGTTTATGCAATATCCATGTTCAATTTTATAAATAAATTCCTAATTGTATTATCACTTCATTTGAGCGCTATTTCACTATTAATTAATTTATTCGTGTTTTTTTGCAGGCATTAGTAAGGTGTATAAATCTAGAAAATGCTTTCTGGGGTGAAATTCATTCCCCGTGACCAGGTTTGTAGAGTTACCATACTTCTATCAGTGTCACTGTTGTTATCCATTTCTATTTTTCGGTCTGATTTTGCGTACTCATGTTACTGCTTTGTATATACTAGGTACAAGATGAGGACTTGGATAGGGATTCTGTGTCCAAAGAAAGAAAAAAATCAGATAGTAGGAGGAAAAAGGATAAGAGGAAAGGGAAGAGTTCGAGGAATATATCTTCTGACGAGGATGATCAACTTGATAAGATAAAAAAAGGCTCCAGAAAGAAGAAGTGGTATTCGTCTGATGAAAATTCTTCATTTTATACCAGCGAAAGTGAAAGCGACCAGGATGATAAGAAACGAAAGCGGAAGGGAAAAAAGAAAAGGGATGGACGGTCAAGGAGTGGTAAAAAGGAATATACATCTGAGGAAGACTCTTCTTCTTCAGATGGCAGTGATGGTTCTTTGGGTCGCCAAGGGAAGCGCGAAAAGTCACGTACTAAAGATGGGAGTAGAGAGAACAAGATCAAAGGTGAAGTTAACGATGTTGCGAGAAAAGAAATGGGATTGGATTGGATGCTTAGGTCTGAAAGTAAGAGGCCAGCTGTTTCAGAAACAAAGGAGATATTGCCAGAGGTTCCGGTTGAGGAGGTATGTCTTAGTATTAAATTCCATTTCCCCTCATCTGTTCAAATGTCTAGCTCTCATGTCAACTCTATATTTATGTTCTTTTTGAAGTTTTTCTATGAATTCTCTCTTTATGCCCATCATAATCTGTTGGTGTCGTTTTCAAGTTATTTCACACAAGATATTTTTATGATAGATAAAAAAGGGAAAGAGTGCAACGAGAAACTTTTTTGTGTGTATTTGGATGGTCACAACTCATCAATGAAAGATAGTATGGAATGCAAGGCAAAAGATATAAGCTTGAATTGTACAATATACCATAGCATTAGTCTTAGAATTTACCTATTTAAGTCAGACTTAGGGTCATGCTAACACGTGCCCTTTGTGGAATCAAAAAAGGAAATAATTTATAAGTTTTAAGTAGTTTTTTAAAGTTCCAATGTTTTGAATACACCATTCCTATGATAAAATTTCTTCTTTTGACACTTGTTAGCATTTCTCTTTAAGTTATTGGGATACATCATACAAAACAACTGTAAGATAAAAAGAGACGTAAACCATAGGATCCAAAATCCAAATAGTGCGGATGAACTAAAGAAATGCGTTAGGTGTGATTTGTGATAGAAAGTGCCTCTCAATATTAAAGGAAAATTGCATCACAGTTTAGGACCTGCAGCACTATATAGAGTTTAGTGTCACGCGGTAAAGAGTCGACAAGAAAGTAAGGTCTTTGTTGCAAATGTTGGATTGTTCCTACAAACGTGTAATTATACTTATACTAGACAATGTAGGATTTGGAATAGAATCATTACAGATGAAGTCTGGGAAGCCCTTATTGTAGTAAAGATGGTAATGTCCTGTCTTAAATGGTTTGAAAACATATGTGCCGAAAGATGTGGAGAAGCACTATTTAGGAGGGTATTGAATAATCCAATAGTTAGAGAAAAGCGAGGTTTTGGAAAACTATTCGCCAAATAATTAAGAGAGATTTAGATATAATTTTGGATTTGATTCAAGATTGGAAATCATGATGTTGTTTGATTCATCTAGCCAATCCCACCTACTGAGAAAAGGCGTTGGTTGTTGTTGTATTGTCCTCCTGATGCTGTAAAACTTTTGTCATGGCATAGTGTAGGGGTCAGACAGACCCAATGCAGATGTGTTGTAGATAGTCTTACGTTCTATCTTCTAGAGGTTAATTCCACAGCTCAAACTTGTAATTTCCTAGTCACACGACAACAACTTCAAATATTATGCGAAGGCTCTCCTTCTGTTGTTGTATTGTCATTGACTTACCGTATTGTTTTTTTTTAAATATGAAAACTTAAAATAGAAAAAAGCAATAACTAATGAGTAAATGGAAAAGAACGATGAAATATGTTATCCAAAAACTGAAAAAGGTATCGGATTCAGATAGTTAGCTTTGGTGAGCATTAGCCTTCTGAAGTATGATTTAAGCCTTTGGCCTTCTTCTGCATGAGATAAAGTTTATATTCATTTGTCTTATATTATTTATGCTTGGAGTTTGTTTAATATTCAGATAGTTTTTTTTTAAGTTACTAATGAGTAAGCAACATTCCCTGTTGATGCTCCAACAGGTGAAGTGCATGTTCAGTTATGGTCTATCTTAAATCCCTTCATTTTGTTTGCAGCTTATTTTGATCTTTTAATCACATGGCCAAAATAACATGTTGAAAGGACTAAATGTATTTTTTCTTTCTTCGCATGCCCAATATAACATGTTAAAAGAACTAAATGTATTTTTTCTTTCTTTTAGTCAAAGAAGGCAAATCCTAAGGAATTGAATCCTTATCTGAAGGATGATGGAAGTGGTTACCCAGAAGAAAGGGATGAAGTTAACGTTGGTGCAAGCAAACTTCTATCGTCCTCCCTTGTTGGGGATGGAGGAGCAAGTTGGAGACTTAAAGCTTTAAAGCGTGCACAAGAGCAAGCAGCTCGAGAAGGACGAAGCTGCCAAGAGGTTTTATGCCCTTGCTTTTCACACATTCTTTATTTCCTGTCTATCCTATAAAAAATGTTATTATTCTGTTAGGACAGAAGGATCTTTGCTTGGAAGAATAGAGGGAAGAGAATTAGTTTGGGAAATGTGTAAGTGTAGAGAGAGGACCATTAGCATTTGGGAACTGAACATTTGCTATGTTGTTGTAGAATGATGAAACCCTTGTAAGGAGAATTGTCTCCTCCTGTTGATATTATTTCATTCTATGATAACAGATTCATTCTCATTCTTTCTATTTACCATTCCGTTCTTTAATTAAGGTTCAATGGTTCTTAACATATTCACTATATGGATACGTACAGGTTGTGGGAGAAAGGTGGGGTTCTCTTGGTGAGTTGACTGCATCTGTTGCATCTAAAGCAGCTGCTCCAGCTCGGGCTCATCTACATGCTATAAGAAGCAGACAAAGAGGGGTAACTGACGAAAATTCACCAGATTCTGATAAGCCTATCCAACGGGATTCTAAAAGGGTAACTGACGAAAATTCACCAGATTCTGATAAGCCTATCTAATAGATAGAAAACTATTGCATATGTCTTGATTTTTAGATGAATTCTATTTTCAATATATTATTATTTGTGTTAATCTCATTTATGAAGGATATTCCATTGCACTTCACTGAATTTCGCTAATGAAATACTGGCAGGACTACATAAAAAATACTCCTCCCCGGCACCGTGAAATGAAAGCACCTAAAGTGCAAGATTCATTATCTTGGAGAAAGCGCAAAAGCCAGTTTGCTGTAGCTGAGGATGCTGAGATCATCGCTGCTGCAGCATCTAGCTTAAATAAATTTGCTAATGATGGAAGCTTTATGCGTGAGTTAGTCAGCAAGGAGAGTGGTAACTCCAATGGCTCTGTTTTGGAAAGTTTTGAAGCGGAAAAGGTTTCTCCAGATGTAGACATACCTGGTGAAAGAAAAGCAGTAGTACTGAATAACATGAGTGCAAACCAGTTGGCAGCTAAGGCTATGCAACTTCGTTTGAAAGGAAAAAATGAAGAAGCTGATAGACTAATGGTAAGCCCATAAGACGGGAGAGTATGCATTCTTTTCTAGATTTTGTTTGTCTCATAATATACTGTCTACAAAAGCATATCCTTCTAGCCTCGTGATTATTTTTATTAAGTTGTGTGCTTTTCCATTATTGTTTTGGTGGGCAGGAAGAAGCAAGGGTTTTGAACACAAAGCAGGGAAATGAAGATCATGAAATTAGATCAAGAACTGAGGGAAGTTCTAGTTCTAGAAGGTATTTTTCTATCTTGAAATTCTGTATACTGTTTTTTGTTCTCTGTAATCCCCTACATATTTGTTTCATGCATTTCGGATGTGAAAACATTGTGGCTAAGATGGATTTCTTGTATTGCAGCAAAACATAGTGTGACTGATTGTCTTTGATTTTTTTTTTGTTTAATAGTTTATATTTCTTTGTAAGTTCATAAACATGTCGGACGTGTTGCATCAATAGTATTGGTTTCTACAAATTTATGCATAAAATTTTACTTTTCTTATGATTTCAATGGTGACATTTTTTACTTTATTCAAGGTATGCTATGCAGAGGATATCTTCTGAACAGAAGAAAGGAGAGGATGATGCTGATATGCATCTTGCTCGCAATATAATGCAGAACAAGCAGTTTAAGGTTTATACTCAGGCGGATGATGAATATGACTTTGAGGTTGGTCCAAGCAAAAAGAGTAGAAAGAAGCAAGGAGGTGAAGACCCCAAGAATATCCAAAAAAAGATGAATGCAAATCGGTTCTTGACCCAGAAAGAACGTTGCCTCTTTTGTCTAGAGAATCCAAATCGGCCTATGCATCTTGTTGTGTCCATTGCAAATTTCACATATCTTATGTTGCCACAGTGGCAGCCCGTGGTGCCTGGTCATTGCTGTATTTTACCCATTCACGTGAGTTTAATTTCTACTGCTATCAGTGTTTCTTTAAGAGTTGAAGCCAGTTGAAAAAACCATAAGCTTGTTGTTCATTGAACACAATCCCTGCAATATAATTGATCAAGTTCTTTGGTCGACGAGTAAAATATCCAAGTAGATGATAGTAACAAAGACTTATATGAATTTGATACCTTATTGAAATTGGTTAAATTACATGTGTGTAATATTATTGCATGTTCGGAAGTAACCTTGGATCCAAATATGGTTTATGATAGAGCATTATGGCGTACTTTGATCCATGTAGCCGACCCCACTTAGTGGGATAAAACTTGGTTGTTGTTGTTGTTGTTTGGAAGTAACCTTAAGATATATAATGGTGAATTAAATTTTAAGTGGATGAACTAATATTCTGTCAGTTGATTTGTATCATAACGGACTTAATATATTTATTTCATAGTCTCTAATTTGCAACTTCTTATCCTTAATTTGACAGCATGAATCAGCTACAAGAACGGTGGATGATAATGTGTGGGGAGAAATCCGAAATTTCAAAAAATGTCTCATTATGATGTTTGCAAAGCAAGATAAAGAAGTAGTGTTTCTTGAAACTGTGATGGGATTGGCGCAGCAACGGAGGCATTGCATGGTTGAGTGCATTCCTGTACCCAAAGATATTGCTAAAGAGGCTCCTTTATACTTTAAGAAGGTCAGTTGTCGAACATTTTTATATTCTGTAGTTCTGCATTGCTTGTCTTTGTCTCTCCAGAATCAGTGCTTTTCATATATGCATCTTTGAAATGAACTATTCATCTATTAAGCTGCACATAGTTGTATTACTTGTTCTAAAAGTCAGCATGAAAACATCATCAGTGTTCCATGGGGAGTAAGGGATTTGAGGGATGTTGGATCGTGGTGGAGTGTTTGGGGAAATGGTTCTTTCACAATTCATATATAATTATGAGAAATGCGGGAATATGTATTCAGAGCATTTGAGGATCATAGAAGGATAGAACTAGTTTCTTTACTAGTTCCAATAGCGTTTCTATAATAAGGTCCATTTATTTATTTATTTTATGTAAACTCTGTATTAGAAGTTACAATTGACACAATATAATTACTAACTTTTGGGGAGTAACTTGTTAAATGGTTCTAGCATGGTTAAAATTATCTACAGAGTTTCTTTGGATGCCCTTCTTTAATGAAATGTCAAATAGATAGTTCAAACTGCAAATTGGAACTTGGACCATGAAGTTGAATGAGAAAACCATGTAAATTATCAAGTATTTACATTTATTTCCTTATGTGTTTGTCAACTTTTTGGGGTGTCTTGGGTAAAGTACCTAGTCATGTATCATATTTAGAGAAAGATGACATTAGGTTCCCTTATATGAGGACATTTGGATGACCTAACTAGGAGACGATGGGCCACAAATTTGATACTAAAAGGTGAAGCATACCTGCTTCATTACTCTATATTAAACCTTAAAAAGTTTTAACCATACAGTCTACACTGATTGCTGCTTCATTTTTGTTTCCATGGAGTACTCGGACTCAATGCATGAGGTAGTTTAGTGTGAGATTTGCCGGATCTTAAAACTGCAGATGTCGTGTTTAGATATGGTCATATGGACAATTGAACCTAAAATCTGAGACATCCATCCCACCCCAAAAAAAAAAACTAGATGTCAAATAAAGGACAGAGATGATAGTGGCACGTGTTAGGAATTCTTCATGATTCACGACTTCACGTAGCAAATTGCAAGTTTGACATGCTACCCAAGTTGAGTTTGATTCGAATTCACGAGCTTTTAAACTGGTTCGGTATGATTAATTACAGTTAAATTAGTTGCATATAGTGAACAATTAACCACATCATGTATAAAACTGGATCAGTTTCTACCAGTTTAAATGGTTTCATCTTATTTTGTTTTTCGGTGTAGAAGTTTTTCTGCACAACCTTAACTATGTCATTATATGATGTTCTTCTGATGAGTGCGACACATGTGGTTATTAAAACTTAAAAGCGAACCTGCAGAATCTGAACAGGGTTGTTAAAACTTAAAATAATGTACTATTATGTTCCATCTAGCCACCTAGTTTTCCCTTGAGATCATTGATATTCCAGGATAGCATTTGGTGAAAAATTCGTTTTGTTGTTTGTTGACTGCACTTCATTCTATCCATTATTCCATTTTTGTTTTTATTTCAATTGTGTTTCAAGCCATAAACTCACCGTCCGTTTTTAAATTTACTTCAATCGCAGGCAATTGATGAAGCAGAAGATGAGTGGAGCCAGCACAATGCCAAAAGACTCATTGATACGAGTCAAAAGGGTTTACGCAACTCAATTCCCAAGGACTTTCCTTATTTTCATGTAGAATTTGGTCTAAACAAAGGTTTTGTCCATGTTATTGATGATGAAAAGGAGTTTAAGAGTAGTCTTGGGTTGAATGTCATTAGAGGCATGCTGCATTTGGCTGAGGAAGACATGTATAGACGTCAAAGGTACGAGAAAGTGGAGGTGCAAAAGCAAGCTGTTGCTAGCTTTTCCAAAGACTGGGATCATTTTGACTGGACAAAGCAGCTAAATGAAACATCTTAGCAACGCATACAGATTTGACTACATTGACATTTTTCAAATTATCTTTTTAGTCTCAGAAACAAATTATGTATTGAAACACCAATCGCCAAGAGATGCTAGTTTCTCCACATGTAATGTAACAATATAACATGTTGAGGATTGCTTTTTAGGCCCCCTCAATATCTCTTTAGGCCCCCTAAAGATTCAAAAATGCCCTTAATAACACATCCGGTACATATAATCTGGTAGTTCATTTTAATTTTCCAGATTTTGTACCTCCGGAATGTATCTACCGGAAGCACATTTAGATTGACTTAAGTATTCTGTTTTAATTCAGACTCACTTTGTACTTTATCAAACACCTCGTTCCATTATTTTTTGTAATATTAGTATTATAAAAAGTATTAGGAACATTATTTTGAACATTGCTTTTCTAAATATGATCCAAATATCGCAAGGAAAGACCCTGTTGATATTATTAGAAAAGCATTAGCAAAAACACTTAGTGTTTTATTATCCATTTGCAGGGAGATTAATGGAAGGTCCTAGTAGGAAACTTATGGTGGATTGCACTAGAGAAGGTATTTTGTTTATTGAGGCTGATGCTGATGTTAGTTTGAAAGAATTTGGTGATGCTCTTCAACCTTCTTTTCCTT
>Ga0315914_1003275_pt1 | contig 24635 bp, 9 predicted proteins | sample MpolenodulesMG_FD_203920 | JGI IMG/M metagenome (GOLD analysis project Ga0315914, IMG submission 203920) | Medicago polymorpha root nodule microbial communities from Los Angeles, California, United States - elongated nodules | ecosystem: Host-associated > Plants > Roots > Nodule | place: USA... | reverse complement strand
AATCACTTGGGTGACATTGTGGTTGGTGACATTGTGACATTGGCCAACCACAATATCACAAGTGTCTTTCTTCTTTCTCTTTCATAATATTTTTTTGTTTCTTTGTACATGTGTGACATTGTGGTTGGCCAATGTCACCAATGTCACCTACCACAATGTCACCCAAATATTTTCCGGAACCAAATGCACAATAACATGAATATTATAATTTTGAATAATTGTTTGATAGTATATATTGGATATATTTGGTAGTGTTGAAAATGATAACATATGCAACACTTTAAAATTTGAAGATACGTGGTAAGCAATTATATACTTCTTCCATCTTATTTTAGTTGTCATTTTAGCATTATTTTTCTATCTTAAAATAAATGTCATTTTAAAATATCAATATAATACTTATTAATTTTTTTATTAATATATCTTTATTTATTGAATTTTTTTCCGCTTAACTACTATTTTAGTAATAGCAAGTGACACTTAAGTTTTCTCAAAGAGCTGAAGTATCTTAATCCTCACTCATAATGTTTTTTTGTTGTCAAGTAACTTAGTAACTGAAGCTCACACATTTTAAATGCAGAGAAGTGGAGTGTTCGAGATTCGAACTTCGATCCTTACATATAATATCCAATATCTCTATCAACTGAGTTAAGCTTATTCATGATTTATTGTTGATATGTTAATAATCTTGGGTAACACTTGGGTGTCTTTGGCTTTAGTGTCTTTGTCTCTATCTTTCTCCTAACCAATAATTCTCTCTCATCAAAATAATTTATTTTAATCATTCAATCATTAGTCTCTTTAATCTAAAATACACAAAAGTCACTAAAGTCAATGAAGTGCCATCCAATAATCTTGGAGTGTTAAGCTAGCAGAGGTTGAGACTGATCATCTGTAACAGTAACACAGTCTTAAATGGAAGTACAGAGTGAGTCATGGGGTGGTAGTTGGTGTTTGATTAATGCTAGTTTAAATTTGGACATAATTGTTAAGCTGGTCCAAGTTAATGATTTTAAGAGGCAGGTCCTCTTTTCTAGAAAAATTACAATCAGAAACTGCAACTATATGTAATAATTGAGTCCACAAATACCCAAAACCGTATAACTGCTTGTTCTTATTCATTTATTGCTCTGGAAAACTTCTTTTACCACTGTGTACTGTGTTATATTGTTACCTAACTTGTCTTTGTGCTTGATATTCAAATACATGAGGCATATTACCAATATTAGAACTAATTTCCATCTCTCAAATCGGGACACATGAGAAGAATCCTAAGGCCACTATAGAAATCAATACTTTTGGATTTCCCACATTTACAGCAGGGTGCTGTGACCACCTGATCTGGACCGTTCAATTTTAAATAGGTGGCTGAGATCACTTTACAGTGTAAAATTGTGTTTGAGATTGATGTTGATGAGATCCACTACAATATGTAATTATGTGGTATCTTTACAACCGAGAATCCAGGTCCGTGTGCAGAAACATCAAAACTAGTTTTCTATAAGAAAAACACCGTTAATTTTGAGTTTCATGGCAAAAAAGTTGTGGATAGTTTTTCATCTATTCATCATGATGGAATGATATTCATAATTGTAAAAGGAAATGCTAACTGGTGTTGGTGTCTCTGGACACTAGCTAGGGTATTATAAAAGAAAGGAAAATGTTAACTAGTATTCTCGGGATACTAGTTAAGAAATTATAAATTGAAATATTTTTTTGGAAATTGTGTATTTTAACTTTTTGAAATTTGAAAAAGTGTTGCTTTTAATATTGTCTTTACTTTTTCTTTCCATTTTTAACTGCTTAACTAGTGCCCCGGGAGCACCGGTTAACATGACCTAAAAAGAAAATGTTTATCTTGGAAATTGTGTATTTTATTTTTTGAAGCTTAAAAAAGTGTTTTTTTTAAGGATTTTGTTAACATTTCCTTTTTTTAAAAAAGCTTAATTACACTTTTGGTCCTCTCATTTTGACCTGCTTGCGAAAATAGTCATGCCTCTTTAAAATCGAACAAAACTGTCTCTAAACTATATTTTTGTTGTAGTTTTGGTCCTTACCCCCATTTTACCTCCCAAAAACGTTGATGTGTCGCATCTTTTTGATGAGGTGTCCAAAAAAGCACTTAGGTGCAATTCCAACATGGAAAATCACATTAACATGTCATCAAATCAACTTTTTTTAAATTAGGAAAATCATTTTCACATTTCAAAAATTAAAAGTAAAAGAAATTATGCTTAATATTGATACGCAATAATGCCCAACTAATGGCTGACTTTGGAATTTGGATGTATTAGAGAAATTTTCTTTCTCAAACTTGATTGGTTTCAATGAAGACAAAGAAGTTAAGGTTGTTACTTAAAGTGATACGACGTTATCCCACTTTGCATATTTAACAAGTTCAATAAAATGATTGGAAGGCACTACTTATGAAGAGATTATGTTACTTGTATAAGGAGCCAACATTAATGTCTACGTTATTAAGAAAAAAATACTACTCATTGAACCAAGAAAGATAGAGTATTAAGAAAGATTAGCATATTAAAATCTCACAAATGATTCTTCAGATTTCCTTCATGCCAATTTGTTTGAACTTTTTTAATGATAAAGGTCAATAATCAATTTTTAGATATGTTAGTCATAAAATTCAAACTCACAATCAACCAAACTACCTTATTGTACATAGTTTATTCGTACATTGATTGGTTTAGTTCCTAAGAACAAAGAATTCAATAGGGTATGCAGCATTGGATTGTAGGTCAATTATCAAGAAGGTCTCAAATATTAATCAATAGTGCAAAAAGGTGTAGAAGGATAAGACAACCCATACAATGAGTGACCATGCCAAGCATTTGTGATCAGTGATCACATTTATTTGAAGTGACTAATGGGTCCATTGTTCTTTCCCTTTGGCCTAATTATAGTCCTCTTTATGACAAGCCAGGTGCTTGGAATCGGGTTGTTAAACAATACTAACAATTAATTTGCTTGTGGTACTAATTGTTAAAAGTCTTGTATGATATTGGATAAAGTTTAAAAATGCAGTTATATGTCAGATATAATTATAATCTTACAAGTTTGTTTTGTAATAGTTAAGTTAGACTCACTTTAAATTTAAGATTCATTGAATCATTTGCTATTAAATTAAATTAAATATCAGATCACTCGAGTTATGTTTCAGGTGGTGAGTAGTCATCATCTTACACTAATTTTGTAACGTTTGATTAGATCCAACTCAAATTATATGAATAATAAGAAGATGCCAAGTTAATCAATGATTTCTTTTTCTTATGGAAGGGTAGTGTGTATGTATTGTATGTGTGTTCAATTCAAACCAAGTACATAGTTTTGCATAGGCAACACCCTTAACCACCAAGACACTGCAGTGTCATCTTTTATCCATTTGTGGGTTAAAGCTTTATGGTGAAAAGAACAAGGCATGGAGGTTGAAATGATGTGAGAAAACAAATTTGAAAAAAAAAATAAGGTAAGATAATGACAATAAATAATAAGTGTGCCAAACAAGCAAATAGTAAGTGAGAGTTGAAAAGAAAAAAAAAAGTGTGAAGATCCACTGTGTGTCAAAGTGGCTGACTTATGTGGGACCTAGTCTCCACTTCAAAGACACCAACCCCTCAAAGCAAAGGCCACCTCATTATTCTATTCATTTACGCAACAAACTATATTTTATTTTAAGAAAAGGGAAAATTTAATTCAATGAGGGGGTGTGTAAGTGTATGGAGCTGGCCCAGACAGGAAGGGCCCACTTTGATTGGACCACAAATTGGGGCCCAAAGGGTGCACACTGATATTATATTCCTTTCCTATGAAAAAAGCAATGAAAGAATGAAAAAGGAGATGGGAACCCTCCACCCATTAGGAAGAAGGAAAAGAACATCAATTAAATCATATAAAGAAAACAAATAAAAGATGGAACAATCAGAGAATAAGAGGGGGACAAAGTGGAAGAATGTTAATTCCATCACTGTAAAGTTTATAAAAGAAAAATATTCTCAATTTGACTTTGTTATATCTCATCATACACCATTGATTGTACTATATATTTAGGGGCAAATTTTTTCACATTCATTCTTTATGTAACCACTACTGTGCCTCATGTTGTTACCTTTGTTGACAAAAGAATGAAATCAAATTTGTTTTCAACCATGCTTTGTCTTTCAATTTTCAAGTCCAGCAATTTAGTGAATAAATCACTTTTTTTTTAAAGAAATATATATTCAAGTTGTAATTTAGATCTGCTCACTAGTCATCTATTAAAAAAAAGTTCTGTAAAAAAAATCTATTAAAAAAAATAATATCTAATTTGGTCCTTCACAATTTTTTCGCGATCCAATTTAGTCTTTTAAAAAATAAAATACAAATTAATCCTTGATTTTTGTACAAATGACAAATTAGACCATGACTTGCTATAACGGGATTAATTTGTTCTCAACATGAAAATATGATGGACTAATTAGGGTTTTATTGTTGTTAGAGATTAAATTGGATCATGAGAAAATTGTGAAGGACTGCATTGCCTCTTCACTCTAAAAAAATAAAAAGAAATTGGATTTTTCTGTGTGGAGTTTTTTTTATAGGTTCCATCTACCCAAGATAATCATATTCAAGATATTGTCGAACACAATGTACACCTCTTCCAACATGAATTTGTGTCCGTAAATCCATGGAGCATTAGTAACAACAGTTGGATCAATGCTCCATAATCACAAGAGAATGATATGCCTCATCTCCACTTAAAATCTTAAGGTTTGGCAAACACAAAATGTACTCACCTTTTCCGACATGAATTTGTGTTGGTGAGTTCGTGGAGCGTCTAAGTAACATCGGGTCAATGATCACTTGAGAGAGATGTCAAATCTCCAACCAAAACTTTAAGACATTAGGTATATGAGTCATATCTCTTATATATATTCAACATTAAAATTATTCATAGTCGATCCGAGACTAACTAACTACTCACATGTAAATCCGACAATCTTCACCTCAAGTGTGACTCTTCCACATCCTATACCAGAATCCAACACTAGGATTCCACTCTCACTCTTCCACCGAACCAGAGCGAAACTTTGATACCACTTGTTAGAGAGTCAAAGGAAACACATGAATAAACAACTAGTTAATATTCTATGACTACAAGACAGAGACATCACATTCTCATCTACAATTTTAAAACATTAAGTACATACGACCCAAATACAATAACCATGGATCTGTATATTGATTCTATAAATTATAAAACATGAACCAAATCAATTGTTATTTTGCTGTCCATATAGTGTAATGCATTTTTTTTAACTTTCTCACAAGGAAAGAAAGAGAGAATGGGAGAGAGGATTGTTGTCCGGTGTGAGCTGATTGCACCCAAATAATGCCGACAACACTATGGAAGCAAAAAGGACTTTTTTCAATGTTGGAAGTCAATTTCATATAACTTGTGCTTCCCATTGTCCACATGTTTATTTGCTATTGGCTTGCTTGGAATGTAATTAACGCAAAGTCGTATATATAGTGGAAAATCTTTCTTTTTTGAATCTCATCATCCCTTATCAAATCCAAACAAAGATCTTGACTATTTTTTTTACGTGTATTTTAATCTATTTTTAGATGTCAAAATTTCTCTGTTTATGTCATCATTTTCTAGATTTTCAAATGCCTTTTGGCATTCATATTTGTTGCTTAGTGTTGTTTCAATATAGTAATATTTTTGTATTTCATTGTGAATTCATTCACCACAATCGAATTGGATGGTTCGAAAACGGAAATCTAATAATCGATGGCCTAATTGATCATAGAGGAGAATCTAATAGCATCTTAAAAAATGACTAATAATATGGACATTGTCTCATTCATAAACACATGTTAAAGTCATTTTTATCCGATGTACAACTTTTTAACAAATAACATTGTTGTAGAGATGTGCAAAGGATTGTTTTCCACCAAAGATAGTCAACAATGTACATCCCATAAATCACAATGATTTTGAATAGGTCTATCTAATTTTATTAATTAATCTTTATCGTGTTATTTTGATAGTGTGCTAAGTTCGCCAAAATTACACTGAACCACCATTATGATCATATAAAAAATTACATTTTTAAGCTTCAACAAAATCACAATATCATCGTGGCTTTTCTAAATGTATTTGCAGCTGCAAGAGCTCTTTCACGTAGATGTATTAACGAGAACGAGATCATATATATTCAGACAACCATGAATGAGGTACACAAAATACAAATGATGCATCAAAAAGATCAATTTTGACTTCCAGCGTTAAAAAGAAAATTTTATAATATCTATTCTTGCTTGTGATGCAATAATAGAAAAGTTGGATTAATTATTGAGTATAATGACAAACAACAAATAATATGCAAGGATAAATTAATATACCTTTTGTCAATAAATCCATAAATAAATTAATATACCTATGTGCTGTGTAAGAATTTTTATTTATGGAAAGCACGTGACACTGCTTTTTGCGCATGCCAAAAGCAACCAAAACATGGGAATGACCTCATAATTTAATTTTATAATTCCACTTCAACATTATATATTGGTAGATTTCTGTCAAAAAAAAAGTATATATTGGTAGATATTAAACTTTTATTTTTTCTCTGAAAAAGGATTAGCCCTCTAGAAATATTTTTTTATAATCAATTTTGAAGTAAATTGTTGAAGTAAACCGACCAATTAAGAGCATAAAGAGATTTTTTTTTTTTTTTACAAAATAAAAGAAAAGCGATAAATAGTAGTACTACGTACATATTGTTCCTCTACATTTTAAAAGTCCCTTCCCTCGAGAAAAAAAAAAAAAGTCTCACCTTTAAAAAAAAAGTCACACATTGACCGGAAGTTTAGTTGAGACCAAAAGTATTTATATACAATATTCACACTCCTTTTACAAATGATAAAATTGTAAAGGGTTTACATCCAAAACGAACAATACCCTAAAAAATTGTGTGCATGGCGTGCTTAAGGATGTAAAGAAACATTGGCGACTTCACTGCAGATCAAAACCATAGAAAATTGTTATTAAAAAACATTTGTTAATATAAACCAAATTGTGTCCTTCAAGTTTAGTTTATATACAAACGTTAATATACATCAATTATTCAATGAATCTAAAATATCAATTGTTTATTATATATATATGATCGGATGGAGTATTAATTTGTTAGTATGTTTGGACATATGTCATATGAATTATTTAAATATATTCATATGGAATAGACACTTAAGTAGGCTAATAAGTCATGTCAGCTGATCTAAATTGGACCTTGAGCTACGATTTGCGAGATGGTGGTTGGACGTTGATAATGATGGTGTCTCCACAAAGAGGTGGTATACCAGTAAACACTTTGGCGATCAAATTAGTGATGAATCATACAAGACTTTAGGATTTAGAAGACATTTACTTTAACCCGAGTCATAAGTTAACTTTAAAAGGGGATAAATTAGGTTTTTTCAAGACAAAACCCTTATAGGACAACTATCCTCGGAGACAGCTGTAGGCAAGTTGTGATGTGATGAAGATCACATGACCCTGGTCGTATCTTTGGACTTGCTTGGGTGGGCCTCTGCGACATGTTCATAATGCAGCCCGTAGTGGGTTTCTCCCTTGGTAGAGACTTGTTCTCGTTGTTGGATTGGACTTGACTCAATTCAGAACACCAATCTTAAAATGAAGATAAAATACATGTCAGACCTAAACCTTAAATCTTTTTATTAGATCAAATTTTGACATGTACATTGCGATTTTGTTGAAGCTATAAAGAATAACTCACTGTGAATCCAAACATACACTAAATAAAGCTTATTCTACCTTTATCTCTCAAGTAGGTGTAAATGGCTTGGACAAAACCTACGAACTCGGAAAAATAAACCAAACTAAAAATTACCTATTCTTTTTTTTTTGTTAGGATCAAAAGTTTATCCAAACCAAAGAAAACCAAATTGGATTCGTTCGATTCTCGTTTTTTAATTTCGAAATCCAATAACCAAAAAAGTGAAACGATAGAATTACTAAGCTAATTACTAAACTCGCTTTGACTTAGTCTACACGTAACATTTTACTAACATCATCACCCAAAAGAAATAAATATATGGAAAAGATAAGGAAAAAAAAATACTAAAATTCCTCTCCACTTACTTGAATGAGTATAATGAATTAACTAAAAATAACAAATGACAAATTTATTCTTTCTGAATGAAATTTAAATATTAAAAATTTGATATTATTTTTTTGGTTCGATTTCACTTCTAAAAATTATTAAAATCCGAATAAATCGAATCGATGTAAATTTGATCGATTCTAATATTTTCATTTTGAGTTAATATATGTTTATCCCGTGTAATATTATCGATTTTTGGTTTACCCTTGTAAAAAATTTTGTTTAGATTACAATCCTGTAATTTGCAGATTATTTGATTTTGGACTTTCATGACATCAAATTACAAAATTTAAGGTACTTTCGACCTCTGTAATTTGAAAGAATTTCGGTTTACCCCTGCCATATCATCGATTTTGTATAATCAAAATTCGTTAATGTCCAAAACCAAAGAATCTTCAAATGAGTTAAAATCTAAATAACTTTTTTTACGGAGAATAAATTGAAAATCGCTAATATTACAAGGATAAACATATCAACCACCGATTAACCCTGTTGACAAGACAAATTGAACATTGGAAGAGTGGGGTTGACAAGAGTTGGTGAAACGTGGGGTGGATGATGTAAATAAGAAGGAACAAGACAAGAAGAAGGACAGAGACGTAAGTGCACCGAAAATGTTTTTGTACATTTTATAAACAAAGAAAACATCAATCTCATGCCATGTTTCTTGATATCTGAGCTTACTCTTACTCTATTCTCTTCTATTCTTCTTCATTCCTTTCCTTTCCTCCATCACCAACATGCTTATTAAGGTTTTTCCTTTTTCTCTTTGATTGATACACTGATTCTAATACTTCCAAAAAAACAGCAACAAAGACAAGACTATATTCCTTCCTAGGACAAAGACAACTTCACTTTCTATTATCTATCTTCTTCTTAACTCTTCATATTCCTTCCTTCTAACTCAAGCTCCATTTCATTCAAACTTATCTTGTTCAAAAGAAAAAGCTCTTAAATCTTCTATTTTTTTTCAAACCACCCTTCTCTTTTATTGATTCCATTAACCTTTAAAACATAACAATATAAGAAGAAGAAAAAAACCACCTTGGTTCACAAGGTAATGGTGTTGTTTGTAGTCAAAGTTGAAGTGAAAAAAGAAGGAACAGTAGAAAAAAAACCAAACTTTCTTGTTCATTTTCTTGAATTCTCACAAACCCATTTTCATTTTCCCTTAAACTTGTCATTTTCTATCAAATCTCTTCAATTTCTCATGCAAAGTTACATGCTTTATTAGAACCAAGAACTTTCATTGTTTTTGAGGTTTGTGTGTTGTGCGGGAAGAAACATGGCTATGGCTATGGCTGTGGCTCATCATAGAGAAAGTAGTAGCAGTGGTGGAAGCATTGATAAGCATCTTGATTCAGGGAAATATGTTAGGTATACTACTGAACAAGTTGAAGCATTGGAAAGGGTTTATGCTGAGTGTCCTAAGCCTAGTTCCATGAGAAGACAACAATTGATTCGTGAGTGTCCTATTCTTTCCAACATTGAACCTAAACAGATCAAGGTTTGGTTCCAAAATCGAAGGTATTGAAAATTTTGGTTTCTGCAAGTTTGAGCTTCATTGGTATGTGTGAAATCAGCACTTAGATTTGTTTTGTTTTTTTGGTGTTGAATTTTTGCAGGTGTAGAGAGAAGCAGAGAAAAGAGGCTTCAAGGCTTCAAACTGTGAATAGGAAATTGTCTGCAATGAACAAGTTGTTGATGGAGGAAAATGATAGGTTGCAGAAACAAGTGTCACAGCTTGTGTGTGAGAATGGATTTATGAGGCAACAATTGCATACTGTAAGTGTGTGAGGAACATGTTTCATGTCATAATTCTACTCTTGGTGGAGGCAAAATTGATTCTATACGAGTAGAATTGATTTTGACATGTTCGGATTTTTTCGATTAGAATTGTTTTTGCCCTCTAGAACTGATTCCAATTTAATGCTAGAATTGAATGCCTTTTCCTCTACAATTGATTACTATATTAACTTCAAATTTGTTGTTCAATTCACTTTGACATGAACATATTCAAATATAAATCATTTTACATTAAGTCACTTTTAGCTCGAATCAATTTAACAAACCAATTCGTTTATAATCAATTTTTTGTAACCAAAAAACCAAACATGCACTAAGTTAAGGCCTAGGAGTTGATATTGATGGATATTGTATTTGGTTGTTTTGATCTATGCAGCCATCAGCAGCAAATACTGATGCAAGTTGTGATTCGGTAGTTACCACTCCTCAGAATTCTAAGAGAGATGCTACTAACCCTGCTGGGTAATTTTTAGGCTTATGAAATGAACTTTTTGTGATTTTTTTTCAGTCTTGAAGGTTTCCTAATTGTTTTTCTATTGTGTAATCATTTGCAGACTCCTATCAATTGCAGAGGAGACTTTGACAGAGTTCCTTTCAAAGGCTACAGGAACTGCTGTTGATTGGGTCCAGATGCCTGGGATGAAGGTCTCTTATTTGTATTCCTTGCTATAATTTTAGTACGAACAAAACATCAATTTAGTCCCTAAAATATCAGCCTCTCCAATAAAGTCTCTAAAGTATATGATATCTGTCATTTAGTCTCTGCCATTAAAAGGTTAGGGGCTAACATGACGGATTTGCATATACTTTAAGAGCTAAAATGAAGGATTTGATATACTACTTATTAATTTTATATACTTTAAAGACTAAACTCGAGAGAGAGTAGTACTTTAAAGACAATTGAAATTAGTGGTCATGGCTTTTAGGAGATAATAATTTTGATTTTCATTATGATACTATGCCGATTTGAAAATGAAGGCTAAGTTTCTTCTACTAAATTATCTTTGCATTCATTTGTTATTCTCTTTGCCAGCCTGGTCCGGATTCGGTTGGGATCTTTGCGATTTCACAAAGTTGTAGTGGAGTGGCAGCTCGAGCTTGCGGTCTTGTTAGTTTAGAACCTACAAAGGTAAATTCCATACTTCCAAATAAGATGTAAAAGTTTGGTTTGCAATTTTTTTGTCCTGTGTTGGCTTGCAAGTTGAGTTCTTCAAACTGTATGAAATTCTAAATCCAAAGTTTTTAACAGATTGCAGAGATCCTTAAAGATCGTTTATCTTGGTTTCGCGAGTGTCGGAACCTAGAAGTTTTCACAATGTTTCCTGCCGGAAATGGAGGAACCATTGAGCTTATTTACACACAGGTGAGCTTCAAATATATATTTAGAGACCTGTGTTGATTTATCCATACCTTTGAGTAACCTTCAGATTTGCTACAGACATATGCTCCAACGACGCTAGCTCCTGCCCGGGATTTCTGGACTCTTCGATACACTACAACTTTGGACAATGGCAGTCTTGTGGTGAGTATATTTTTTCATCTGGGGCATAGTAATAAAAGGAGTTGACTAATCGTATTTGACGCATGCATTTGATTCCACTTTTGAAGGTTTGTGAGAGGTCCCTGTCTGGTTCTGGCACTGGCCCTAATCCAACTGCGGCTGCTCAGTTTGTAAGAGCCGAAATGCTCCCGAGTGGCTACTTGATTCGACCATGTGATGGTGGAGGTTCAATCATCCACATTGTAGACCACTTAAATCTTGAAGTAAGACATCTTAACAATATGAGATCATGTATATCTTTTCATTCGTTACACACATTAATTTGTTTACTCTTGTCTTGTAGCCGTGGAGTGTGCCAGAAGTACTACGGCCACTTTATGAATCACCAAAGGTGGTGGCTCAAAAAATGACCATTGCGGTAAGTTCACTATTCTTAATTTGTGAAATAGGATTTGTTGCAAAAGTTTGTTGACTAATGTTATTGGTGCCTTTTGTGATAGGCACTTCGATATATTAGGCAAATAGCTCAGGAATCGAGTGGTGAAGTGGTATACGGATTAGGTAGACAGCCTGCTGTTTTGCGAACATTCAGCCAAAGATTGAGCAGGTAGCCACATGAAATGATTTGTTTCCTTGAAGTCATATCTGTCCGCAGTTCTGGACTATTGGTTTTTACAGTATCATTCTTGATTTGTATATCAGTGGCTGAAAACTAATGTATTATATCTGCAGAGGCTTCAATGACGCTGTAAATGGATTCAGTGATGATGGTTGGTCTATACTGAACTGTGATGGCGCTGAGGATGTAATTATTGCTGTTAATTCAACCCAGAATTTAAGTAGCTCTTCTAATCCAGCAAGTTCCCTCACATTGCTTGGAGGAATTCTCTGTGCAAAAGCTTCTATGTTGCTACAAGTGAGTCTTGTGAACTCGATGTCACAATATTTTCAACAGTGTCCGTTTTGGGATGTTAGTTTTTATATTGCTTTGCTTGCAGAACGTTCCTCCTGCAGTTTTGGTTCGCTTTCTAAGGGAGCACCGCTCAGAATGGGCTGATTTCAATGTTGATGCATATTCCGCTGCATCACTGAAAGCAGGAACCTATGCCTATCCAGGGATGAGGCCTACAAGATTCACTGGCAATCAAATAATCATGCCTCTTGGGAACACAATTGAACATGAAGAGGTATCTTAATGTTTGCATTCACACGCTAGATCAAAACGTCTTTAGTGTCGTGGAATCCATTAGCATGTTATGTAGAGTGATGTCAACCATTTTTGATCTTATCACTGGAAATATTTGTTCATTCAAATTATGTTCCTGATGAAGTTAAATCTTCATTGCAGATGCTTGAAGTTATTAGGCTTGAAGGCCACTCTCTTGCTCAAGAAGATGCTTTTGTTTCTAGGGATATTCATCTGTTACAGGTAATGCCTTACTATTGATAAATTATTGAGCACTTTCCCTATTAATCTCTTCTTACATTAGCTGAGTCTTCAGTACAAATGGTTAATTTTTACAACGCGATGAAATGATTTCTTGTAATGTAGTTGTGGGCTAAACATAAGCAAATATGATCAATATAGGTATGTACTGAGGTGTTTTATTTGTATTCATTTTGCAGATATGTAGTGGAACTGATGAGAACGCTGTTGGAACTTGTTCTGAGCTCATATTTGCTCCAATTGATGAGATGTTCCCAGATGATGCTCCATTGGTGCCTTCTGGTTTCCGCATCATCCCCTTAGATTCAAAACCAGTTGAGTTTTGTTCCCTTCTTTTTTCCTCTCTATTGAGCTAATTTTTCATCTTTTTCCTGATTTACTCAAATTAAGTGTCTTCCTATAGTGGATGAATGTGATGACTTTAAAGTTCAAATAATTTAATTTCACACGATGTTACTATTTTCTGTTTTAGGGTGATAAGAAGGACGCCGTGAATACAAACCGGACACTAGATTTGACTTCTGGTCTTGAAGTGAGCCCAGCAACAACTCACGGCGGTGCAGATTCATCATCAAGTCAAAACACCCGATCAGTGTTGACTATTGCCTTTCAGTTCCCTTTCGACAGCACTATGCAAGATAATGTTGTAATCATGGCACGCCAATATGTTCGTAGTGTGATTTCCTCTGTGCAGAGGGTTGCCATGGCTATTTCTCCGTCCGGTATAAACCCAGCTGTTGGTGCCAAACTTTCTCCTGGTTCTCCAGAAGCAGTTACACTAGCTCAATGGATCTGCCAGAGTTATAGGCAAGTCTACGTATTTATCTCAAATATCTTGAGCATTCTAGTTGATATTTATTTTCTGAAAAAAGTCTAATGGATTTATCTTTCCCTTTAATCAGTTACTATTTGGGGACGGCCTTATTGAAAACGGATTCTCTTGTTGGTGACTTGATGCTGAAACAACTGTGGCATCACCAGGACGCGATTTTATGCTGTTCATTGAAGGTATGGTTGTAATTCTATTTCATTATACGGTGGCGGAGGTGGTTCTTATGTTTAGAAAGGAAGTTGGAAGGTTTGTAATTTTGGTAGTCCTTTATAACGCGAGATTAATGTGATTTTCTGTTTGGTATTGCAGTCGCAGCCGGTGTTCGTATTTGCAAATCAAGCTGGCCTTGACATGTTGGAAACAACTCTAGTAGCTTTACAAGACATCACATTGGATAAAATATTTGACGAGTCTGGTCGCAAGGCGTTGTGTGCAGATTTTGCCAAGTTAATGCAACAGGTGATTTCCACAACTTAACATGAATAATGCAATAGATGTGTTTAAATATTTTTTTGAAGAGCTTGTACTAATTATAAGTTGTGTATACTTCGATAGGGATTTGCTTATCTGCCAGCTGGGATCTGCATGTCGACAATGGGGCGGCATGTTTCGTACGAGCAAGCTATTGCATGGAAAGTGCTAACACCAGAAGATAACACTGTTCATTGCTTAGCTTTCTCTTTCATAAATTGGTCATTTGTATGAAAAATCCAATGTGAATGTGTGCCTGCATTTCCCCTACATAAATCTAAAATACTAGTAACCAATGACAAATTTGAAGGGGAAAAATCAGGAAATTTTGTTCATGTACCAAGTTTGCATTTATTTAGATTTAATTTATTTATTTGCATTGACCAAGTTGAATTAATCTTGTAAATTATTGGTAGTGCTAGAGTGAAGTTGAGACTTGTATGGAGCACTTGTTTTTGTATTTAGCATTAGTATCTGTCTAGTTTGAAAGGATATGTAGCAACTCTAAAGCAAATCATCTTGTAAGGCTCATAGCTTACAAGTTTATAAGAACAATTATTATCCTCTTTTGGGCATGGTGAAAGACAACAAACCAAGGAAGATTCATTAATTTTTTTGTCTGAAAGATGATGGAAACATAGGTAAATTGAAATTTTAGATAAATCAGAATTCTAGGCAATTATCTAAAACTGTATATGTACTACTGTACCAGCCATGCCTAACGTGTACAGCCTAAAAGTACATCTTATCTTAAGAATGTATAAGCCAAAAAGAGTTGTAGTCTAATTAGATTAGCTACTTATAAGTAAATTAAATCTCATCATCTTTTCCTTAAGAATGTGATATGGTAGAGTTAGAGTTGTAACAAAAGTTCTTTTGAGGAAAAGCTCATCATCACTGCAATTAGAGAAAAAGTCAAAATAAGCATTGAGGAAAAGGTCATGAGGAGTATGTCTCCTTTCCTTTTATATGTTTTAGATTTGGATATAAAGAGCTGGTTTTTTGAATTTGATTGAGCCTTATACTAAGCATGCTGATGGTACGACTTATCATCAATGTGTGGTGTAAACGCTTTGGAGTATTAGGAGGAGTCGTAATACAAGGATTTGGAGAATGTGGAGGAGACCCGATCAAGCGTGCATGCGGGTTACAACGTTTTTACAGCAGTGGCAACTTGCCAAGTTCATGGTAGCACAGCCGAGACAGACTCCACCGAGTTACAACAGTTGCAATAGGCCTCTTATCGGTATGTATAAATGCAACATTGATGCAACTTTCTCAAATAATAAGATAGGCATTGGAATGTGTCTTCGAGATAATCATGGTCATGACTCAATTTTTATTCTCTGGTTTGAGCATTCTTTTATCAATCAATGAAAAAGAAACTAAACAAGAAGAAAAGAGGAGACTGAGGTCTCAAAGAAATAATAGCATCAGCAAGTAAAAGCTGACATATGTGTCAATTCTTGACCAAATCATCTTGAGAGATTATAGTTTATCTTCTCTTATCATCGTTGGTTGCAATTGCAATATGGGGGATAAGTCAAAATGTACATTAAGGAAAAAGTGAGCATATCTCCTTTCCTTTTGTTCCAGTCCAGCTAAGCTCGTCTTATAACTTAATTCCATATGTCAATGTCAAGTACAAGCCAAAGAATAACCCAAAGAAAAGTGCCCCTATTTATTATTTTTTAAATTTTAGTGTACCCTTTATACCCTCATCATAGAAGAAAAAGAGTTTGTATTAAGAAATATACTGATTTCCAAAGTGTTTAAGGAGATTCCTTTTTCCCTCTCTTACCTCAAGATATCGGAGTTTAGTGGAGAAAAGAGAAAAAGATGCACAAATATCATCTAAAATGAATCTAGTTGGGAGAATGATCCATGCCAGACATAAAAAACTCTGATATAACTCCCTAAAGTTCATTTTTTTAATCATTATGATGATTTTTTTGGTAAAAAAAAACTACTTTAAATAGGACATTTGACGCTCAAGTGGCTCCACATAACATTTTCAAAAGATTCGGTCATTTGAACTACTATAAGACTAATCTATGTTCGAGTGCTCAGGTCGCAACTTAAAGTTTTTCTCCCCCTAAGAATGTGTTCTACAAATATTGAACTACAATAGTCTTCCACAAACCCGTGTTGTTTAACCAATTGAGTCACATCTTTAGATAATGTCAATTTATGTAAAACAATGGATATTGTTTTTTAAAATAATTGCTCAACCTATGTGTGTCCTTTACCTCTGATATATCGCTTCTCCGCATCTTATGTCTTGTTAGTATAATTTGTGAAATAGAATTTTTATAAATTTAACATGAACTAAAATGTTACTTTTTGATTACATAGAGGATGATTATAAATGAGAATCTTGATTCCATGTGGCCAAACCAAAAAAGTGCAATCCCTAACCAAACTTGGGCCATAATTTGAGGACTAGTTTGTTTTTTGGTTTGGCGACATAGAATCCGAATTCGATTAAATTATTTTCGGGACTGGACCGAAAGCGTTGTTGCTAATCGGTTGGTTAGACCATAAAAAATTTGCAACAAGATACTAGAGAACAGTCAATTAGACTAGTTAATTCTTTCAATTGAAGGGGCATAAGTAGTTTTCAGTTAGAACATGAATATGAATAAATTCTCATGTCTTTCTCTATCTCTTTAGGCTTCAATATTGAATTGTAGCAAATCTAATACACCGTAAGTTTAGTACGAAGCAACTCATTGTGGAGTTAGTCCACCGGACGTTCACAACTATATTTAGATTACCGTGAATGCAAACACAATGTTAAAGATTTATTTTTGCCATACTTAGCGAGAGGGAAATCGAGTTACAAGCAGTTTAGGATCAATATAGTATATATAGAGAAGTGAAACGGCCAATAGAATGGAATAGTGCACATATTTATATTGTAAGTCGTGTTTAATCATTCCACCACCAAATGTGAATTAAACCATAACACATTCCAAAATCCCAATTCAGATATCTTGTTTGATCAAGGAAAGAGTACATGAATCACATCATTTGGTTCTACTACTAACATATGATACCAAGCTTAACAAACTTCAAACAACAGTCACAAACCTGATACCAAAACAAACTTTATAAACAACCTGCCCTTGTTTCTGTTGCCATGTGTGTAACGCTGTTTTTAATTACCTCGATGCCAAAGACCAGAAGTTAAGAAGAAATGACGGCACTGTTGTGAACCAGCATATGAATGCCATGCCTGTAGCCGTTTCAAACTGAACACAGTGGTTCTCATTGCAATTACCAAGATCGTTATCAATGAGCACTGTTATGCCTGCTGATGCACAAGCTGCTGCAAATATAAGTGTCGAAGTCACCTGCATGTAACAAGATACATGTCTTCTTAATTAACTCTATATAGCATTTTCAAATGGGAAAACAATGATAATAGAAGTTAAAAATCCAATGTCTACATTATGAAGCTTAAGAGTGAATGAAATAGTGACAATTATTGTAACATTATTAATGAGTCTTATTGGAGATCTTACCCCATCACCAATTGTAAATGAGCTGACAAGTCGGTAGTTCTGCAAAGATCGTCTTACTAAAATGGCATAAACATCAGTAATAGCTAATGCAATGCTCCACAAAGTCTGCAAGCCAGCAGCCGCAACAAGGAAACTGATAAAAAGATGAGACAGATTTTATGTAACATAGTAGCCTTTCATAAACAAAAGAGAAATTCCAAAAGAGATAAAGCCAAAATATATAATGACCTGTTCAATTAGGTAAACAGCTTATGTATACATTATTTCTATAATCAACGGAACATAGTTAAATTGTTTTATATAGGTTGTATGATTCATAAGCTACCATGAGAAACTTAATGAAATATGCTGAAAACATCTAATAGACATGTCATAAGTTAATTTCAAAAACTCAATAAAACATTTGCACAGGTATTTATGTCCGATAATTCCAAATAAATTATAAATAAGCTCTTACAAATGACCCTAAACAGTGTAGTCTAGTGTGTATTGGCAAATATTAGAACCATCAAAACCTGGTATCGTCTACAGATACATCGAATTAGATTTAAAGAATCCCATCCATACAACTATACCAAATGCTTTTAGGCATGGCACTGAGTCATTATCATAATCCTTTTATCCCATTCTAAGACTCCCTACAACAATTGCTGTTCCAGTAGTTAATATGAAACTTTGATAGAAACTGGCATCTCAAAAAAGAATTAAGCTTAATGTTAAGACAGAGTCAAAACACGAAGTGTGCAACTATTTTCTTACAACACTTACCTGACCATGATATACGTCAAAGACGGAAGTAAGACTTTTTTGGTTTCTTAAAAACAGGACATGTATGTGAGAGAGAACGATTTTACGTGTTTCTTGTGGGGTTCTCATTCGTACCAAATAGCACTACTAAAAAAATAGCAAAAGACTTGGTTAGAATTTTAGTTAGGCCTAACCTAACCCCATAAAACCGGTTCATACGGTGAGAAATGTTGCTCACTTTTTCATTTCATATCTCATCCAATATGGGACACTAAACATATACCCCTTGCACCCAGGACATGATTTGACATCTGGAGCGTGACCGAATTGGCCGATAGCTGGTCGCTTAACAAGTCTTGGATAGGCTATGAAACCATCTAAGAATTTGAGTTGGGTCTTACTCAACCCTAGAAAATTGGCTTGTAATGTAAGATGAGGGATGTCTCCCCTCTTATACACATTTTTACAGGTCATATATCAATCACCTAATCAAGGTTTTACAACTCGAGAGTTTATCTCAACTCGTTTTACCTAGGTAAACTCGACTCGTAAAGTCGTACGAGTTTACCTAAAATTAAAATTATATAAAATTTATTAAATACATCATAACACATGTAAGCTAATATAAATATTGTAAATATGTCAATAGTGCAAAATATGACTTAATTATAAAGGAAACGTATACCCAACCCAACCACCATAATAAAGCGTTGCGCTCAACTTAGCATCAAAATACAAAATTAACTCGCAAAATCATAAATATTGTGCGTTGTGTTTTTCCGTTTAAGAAGGTTTCAGAAGAAAGAAAGGCAAGGCAAGACAAGAAAGTGTTAACTGTAAAGTACTTTGGGCTATTGGGCTTGAAAAATGGAATTGGATTTAAACAGAAAATGAGCCCAGAAATAAATGGCCCAAAACTAAAAAAGTGTGTTTTTTAAGTGTTAACTCATAAACTCGGACGATTTTACTTGAGTTTACTGATTTTACCACGTGATAACTCGCTCAAACTCGTCAAACATTCCGATTTCAACAAAAAACAATTTTACCTCCGAGTTAACACGATTTTGACACCTACAACGTAAACCCGTCCGAGTATACGAGTTAACACTCGATTTGTGGAACACGGCACCTAATGCAGACTATTGACAGACTACTTTATTTCCAGAACAGAAATCTAGGCTAGACCCAATGTTGGTATGGAGTATGGATCAGAAATGACAAAGAAAATCCCAGATATATTTGAAGAGACTCTGGACTCTCCTACTTCCTTTACAATTTTCCACACCCCATTGCTAAATACACATAGCAATCAACTACGATTATTGTGTCCTTTCAGCAGCTAAGGTAGATGTAAATAAAATGTTAAGACTCCCTGAGATATTGAGAACAACGCATCAGATAGACTAAACATGTCTGAAAGTCATTGTATTGTATGTCACAACAGCTCCATTTTGGCACCAAATAGTGACATGGATGGCTTCATTTTGTTGGGAAATATTTTTCGAAATCATCTTTATTATTACAGTAAATTTGATACCATTAGCATGAATAAACATGCAGCTCTGCCATACTCAGACTCATTGAATTCACTATTCATAAAAATGAAAGATATGACAAATAACCTACCAATTATTAGGTTTTCATACAGCAACACAATCAGATTCCTCTAGAACAATTTCAAATTCATAACCATATATCAGAAACACATGTAGAATGCAGCGATGCAGTGTATTATTCAGTACCATCAAATAGCATCCATAGCAGCGTTATAGCACTATAGCATAGTGGAATTTGAACAAACTGCTATTATTCCGTGATACGCTAGTTGGTATAAGTGTTGTCAAATAGAGGCTATAGCGGCGCTTAGCACTGTAGCATAGTAGAATTCAAACAAACCGCTATTTTCCGCAATCCACAATTGACAACATTGGTATTATTACTAGTCCAGATCCACATGCCACTGATATTTATACCATACCCGTGTGGCATAAACTTTGATGAAAATTTATCAGAATCAAGCTCCCAATAGACCAACATTGAACCATTTACCCATGTGGCAGAAACATTTTAACCATATATCAGAGCTACTATTGTTTCGTGATACGCTACTTAGTACAGAATGTTGTCGTATAGTGGCGCTATAGCCCTGTATGTAGCTCAGATTGAATAAACTGCTACTTCCACGATTTGTTACTGAAAACACTGCTCTCACACCCTATTTAGTGTGCGAGACAAATCTCTAATCATAAAAAAATAAAAAAATAAACTAATTGTAATCTCCTTGATATTACAAATGATAATTTCACCAAATCCAATGGCATGGGCTTCTTACAATCAAATAAAACAGCATTTAAATGTAATAACAAAAAAAGTAAAAAAACCCAAAACTTATAAGATAAACAAAATGAATATAAATATAAAACCCCTAACTAACCTGCGGACATTCAAAGCCAACTTAGCAGTTTGTTATTTTATGTCATTTGATTGTAACTAATTTGTTCTTTGGTAGTGACTATAAATATAAAGCCCTAGGAGGGAAATCGTTTAATCTGAACTTTTCAAACTTTGAGTGCTAAGAATTAGAGAGAAGAACAAGAAACAATGAGAGTATCTTAGAGGGATTCAAAGTAATTCATGGCTGAATCAATGATAATGTTCTGAAGGTACTCTCAAATCATATAGTGATCTTTCAGTCAGATTCTATCCTGGAGATATAGGAGCAAATCGCTCTGAACTTCCTTAACGATTTCTGGTTTTCTCTCTTCATCTTTTTAATCTTTTCTTATTTTTTCTTGCTATATTGAATCTGAGATCAGTAAAAATAATTGTTCTGCAGAATCTGCTAGCTTTTCTTATTGTGTGGGTTCAGGTTTCATCATTAATCTGGATAGATAAAATCACAACAATTACTAGTCCATACACACATGCCGTTGATATCTATACCTTACGTCCTTACCCATGTGGCAAATACTTCGATGAAAATTTATCAGAATCAAGCTCCCAATTGACAAACAAATCTGATCTTTTAACACAAGTTTCTCTTACCTATATCACTTTCCCTTTGTATTGCTCTCTTTCATTCTCCATCACATTTCCTATTTTCTCCCTTTGACCTTTCTATCTCTCCCTTACCTAAATCACTCACCCAGTGTTGCCAAATAGCGGCTATGGCAACTCTACAGCGTAGCGGAATTAGAACAAATTGTTATTATTCTGCAAGAGTATACACTATTTAGTACAAAGGACCTGTTTAGATAAACAGCTTATTTACAACTTATAGCACAAGCGCGTATCATGATAAGTGCTTATGTATAAGCTTGCAAAAGCTATTTCTATAGCAAAAGATAAAGTAAAGTTAAATTGATTTTGTGTACGCTATGAGTTGTTTTTATAAACTGTATTGGAGAATTTATGAAAATAAGTTGAAAAAAGTTTATGAAAATTGTCATAAGCTGTTTTCATAAGTTCTCCCAAACAATCTCACAAAACTTATGCCGGAAGATATGCTCAAATAAGCCAATCCAAACAGGCCCAGTGTTGTCAAATATTGGCCATACACAGTGTAATTTAAACAAATCGTTATTTTCCACGATCTGCGATTGACAGCACTGCTCTCACCCTTTAGTGTGAGACAAATCTCTAACCATAGACAAAAATATCTAACTTCGAATCTCCTTAATCTAAAAAGTGACAATTTTGCCGAATCCAATGGTACAAGATTCTTACAATCACAATTACAAATAAAAAAGCATTTAAACGCAACAACCACAACAACAACAAAAAACCGAAAACTTATACGATAAACAAAACGAATTACCAGAAGGCAGTGACAGAAGGAAAATCACTAGTGGAAGCCATAACAGATAGCGCAGCAGCCGCAAAAACAAACTGCGAAACACGCAGAGAAAGGCCACCAATAGTACCAGGCATGCCTTGAATATCCTTCATCCTCACCATAGGAACATTTACATTTTGTTCAGCAACAGCAACACCACCATCAGTAGTTGGAACTTCTTCAACTGGGTGAATTGAAGCATGGCTAACGTTCATTTCTTCACCCAATTACACTTCAATTCATAATCACACACACCCAACTTTCTTCTTCTTCTTCACCAAATCTAATCAAAACCCATCAAATAATTTCAATAACCCATTTAATTAATCAATAACCCATGATCTAAAAAGTAACCAAAAGTAATAAAAATGATAACTTTATTGTATTTTTTATTGGATTATTATAAACTAGCGATGACCCTTTAATTTATATACATAAAAGATTATAACTTTATAATCAAAACTAACAAAACAAAACAAAACAGAATCAATTCCTAGCTTATAGTACATGAATTAAAAAACAAAAAATACCCAAAAAAACGAAAAAGAAACATACCAAGATGAAGACTTGGATAGAGAGAGATCTGTGTTAGAAGCAAAATGGAAGAGAGAAGAGAAGAGTTCCTGCAGAGTGCAGTTGTTGTTGTTGAATGTTGGTGCACGCGTCAGTTGTGAGAACTTTTCTTTTCTTTGTTTTGATTTTTCTTCTTTTTCTTTTTCTTTTTCTTACCTTTTTTTTTTCTTTTTGTTGCTGTTACATTTTACTAGTTTTGGTTATTTTAAGTAAAAATGTTAAAAATGTCTCCATTAACCTAACCAACACTTCTCTTTTCTTGTTTTAAGGTTATATCAACAACGCTCTCGTTTCACCTATCTTTTTAACATCCACTTTTTTATTGGATAAAATTATTGTGAGTTTTATTAATTTATGTGGATCCTATTTTTAAAGTAGAAGACACATTTTGATTTCATCTTTTTATTTTGTGGTGGTCGGGGTTTAAACCCCAAACCTTGCATATATTAAATATTATCTCTACCAACTGAGTTAAACTCACGAGGACACTTTAATTTCATCTAATAAGAGGATAAGTGTTAGAGTGAGCGTTGAAAAAATAGTATTTTAACACTCCTCCTTTTTTTAACCTAACCAACACTCATCTAAATCGAACTTTCTTTCTTTTATTTAAATAAGTGATAAGTGATAATTATGTATGTATTTAGTTTTTCTTTTATATTTTATCGTGATTTCTTAAACTTTGTGGAATAATGTTTGTTTTATTTTTTGGCTTGGTGCGGTTTTTTTTTTGTCTTGACGTGGTATTCGTTTGATTTTAATTGAAAGATTAACTTCAATTCAATGCATATTCAATTAATGACTGTGATGTCGTTGATGTTATTACATATACTTGAATTTTTTAGTATTATCTTGAATATTGTGAGTTCATTCGTAAATATATCTTTTTTGTTTTAACAACTTTAAATTGTATTTGTGCTTTACAAATTTGAATTTATTTTAAATAAAAAAAGTCTCCTACTTTGAACGGGTTGGGAAGAAAAATCAAACATTTTAGAGACAATTTCATTATTACGTAATAATAGGATCAATAGATTGGGATTTGAACCTCATACAATCTACTTTTCTTTTTTTTCAAGGATTTCATACAATCTACTTATTCATCTTAAAAAAAGTGAATTCCAACCAGTAGAATACTTGACAAAAAAATTATCGGTAGATGAATTTTCCCACTAAGATTCATAACATTTTAATATAAAAAATTTTTTGTAAATATTTAAGAAATAAATATTATGACAGAATATCATTATGAATTACAGTTTTTGTAAAAAAAAAAAATCATAATGAATTACAAATTTTATTTTATAAATTTCGGAATGCAATTTAACACGATTTTTTTTTGTTTTTTTGTTTTTTGAAGAATTTAACACGTATGTTTTAAAATGTTAATTAACGTTGGCAATACCTGGGCCTTAGCTCCTTGTGTTAAAAAAATAATATAGTGAGTACATATTTAGTTACTAAATTCTATGTTTTAACCGTGTCTTTGAGAGAAGAAACAACACAAGCAACTATTTTTTTTGGAGTAAATATGCAATTACTCCTTCAAAATTGTAAGTTTCGTCAATTACCCCTCTGACATTAACAAAACTTCAATTACCTCCTGAAATTGCACAACGTTAGTCAATTTACCCCCTCCGTCAAATTCTTCTGTTAGTCAACATGACGTTTTGTAAATATCCCCCCCCTGATATTTTGCACTTATGTGCA
>Ga0315914_1003274_pt1 | contig 24636 bp, 19 predicted proteins | sample MpolenodulesMG_FD_203920 | JGI IMG/M metagenome (GOLD analysis project Ga0315914, IMG submission 203920) | Medicago polymorpha root nodule microbial communities from Los Angeles, California, United States - elongated nodules | ecosystem: Host-associated > Plants > Roots > Nodule | place: USA... | reverse complement strand
ATAAGCTGGGTTAGAAATTATCCTGATGGGATTAGAAGATCATTCCTTATTTATTATCTTGATATTCTGCCATTTTTAAAATATTGTCATTTTTAAAATAATGATAGCATGTATTTTCTATTATAATCAATAACATGTCATTTTTACAATATTTAATTAATTATGAGCGTAATTTCGTCATTTAATTATAATAATATCATGTTTGTTATCACGTGCGCATCAAACACATGATATGATTAATGTTTATCATGTTCTTATCATATCCTATCTCTATCCAACTTTATATCATATCCTGCCTTTATTCTATCATGACCATCAAACAGACCCAGTTTACAATTTTGATCATTTTTCCAATTTAAAACAGGGTTAAATCACATAAATAAATGTGATTTAATTTATTAGGTTGCGTATACATAACATTTGTTAATTAATAAATTGCAAGATATCAAAATTTGTCTGGTAAAAAAAAGAGTAAACAATTCATCAAAAATTTAATTCATATTCAAAATCAATAAATATAATTGCATATAATTTGGGGGTGATATTGCAAATACCCACATTGTATCACATAACCTACTAAAGAGGTAACCCTTCTTTAATCCTAGCCATTAAATAAAATATTAATACATCAATGGTGAAAAAACCATTTTGGTATGATACACAAAGAAGTTTTGTTAACCAGTGTTACAGGGGCATTGGTTAATGAATCCAAAAGTAGAAAAAATTGTCTTGAAAATATAAACCGTTACTTTTAACCACTAATTATTACACAACTTTTTAATAAAATCTTACTTCTTTTGGATGCTTAACCAATGCCCCGGGGGCAGTGGTTAACATTCTCCTACACAAAGAGTTACTTGTGTATGTTAAATGCCACATTCAATCAGGATCGGTCCTAAGATTTTTGATACCTTGTACGAATCAATAAAATTGTTCTCTTTTAATTATTGAGATGTCTTTCTTCTTGCATTTTTATGTTGCATAAGATTCATTTATAATCAAGAGTCTCTAAAAATATATTTTTGATAGAATTGAAAAAAACGAGTTAAAAAAAAGGTCTATATAATACTAACTATCAAGTAAAAATTAATAATTTTGATGCCCAAAAAATGATGTTCAAGACCGCCGCCCCTCTCTCCCATGCTCAGGGCACCTCAATCATCAATCTATAATACAAAAAGTTAGTGTGCATGTGTGTGAGGTTAGTATTGTAAATTTTGATCGATGTCAATTTCGATTTTAACTGTTATTGATAATAAAAAAAAATGTTAATTATTCAAATTGACTCAGTAATTTACAAGAAGTCTAAAAATTAACCCTGTGAAAATAAAAACATATATTTTAACTTTGTAATTTGAGATTTTTTATCTTTGACCGAGTAATGTACGTGAAGTCCAAAAAAATGACTCATAGGTTTATTTATTTATTTATTTTTCGTTAGAATATTTAGGACGTTAAAATATGGTTTTTCACAAAAAAATAGAAACTTCCGACAACAGATTAATTATGATTTTTTAAAGCGCCAAAAACTTACAACAAAACAACGGGCATCTCAATCTAAAAATTGAATTTTGAGCAATATGTTTGAAGAGACATATACAAAAATACATAGAAAGGATTTGCGAACTTTCATAGCATTTCAAAGACGCCTAGATTTATTTTTACCTTTCAACCAAAACATTTAAAATTGTCATTTTGTTTTGAGTAAGCATATAATCACGGGTCAAGTTTCGTGCACTAATTTTGTAGGCATGATTAGCACATCGTAAGAATCTTTGCCATGAAATTTTGGAGTTTTTATACGAGGAACGAATTAATTATGAATTGTTTAAGAATTTTATAATTATGGAGAATGAAAAGTCATAATCAATTTTTCCCTTGTCGGAAAATGGTAATTTTTGCGGAAGGCCATGTTTTAATGTCCTTAACATATATGCGAAAAATCATGAAAAAAATTAACCTCATAAATACTTTTATGGAATATGTGTAAACTACAAGGTAAAAAATGTGAAGAATATTACAGTGTTAGAATCTGTGTTTTCATTGTTGCAAAGTCATTTTTCAAACTTCGTGTATATTACCGAGACAATTTGAACAATTAACCCTTTATAAAAAGATATCTTTGATTCAACACACATTAAACTTCTTGGTGATTTTCTTGCTTCTATTTGTAGGAAAATATAAATTTAATGAATGTTAGTTGTTGAAATTCCTATTATATATTATTAGCAAAAAAAAAAAAATCCTTTTATAAATTCGGTTAAAACATTTCTTTTAAACACCGATTATTTTATTCATTCTCCATATATAAGCATCGTTTGGCCCGGAATTTTTTTCTTCTACTTCTTTATATTTTTAAGGAGAAGGTAGGTTGAACACAATATCAATTAAGTACTTACTAAAAAAAGTACTTTTTTAGAATGCATAAAATTGAATGGAATGAGATTTGGCCAAAAGTTGTTGAATTCTACTATAGACCTACTTGTTAGTAACAAACTATACATATGTTTTGGACAAGACATATTGTAACAAACTATGCATATCTTTTTCTTATTAAAAAAAGAACTATACATATCTTTTCAATGACACCAACAATATAACAAATATAATATCATATAATATAATTTCTTATATTTTTGAATGACACAAAAAATATAGTATTCTTATAACGAAATTTGTTATAGGGTATAATTGGAAATGAAAAAACCAACTATTAGATTCAAAGTTTTGTACAATATTTTGTCAAATAATTTTTAATTTAAAAATAGTTGTAAAACTAAAAATAATAAAGTAATCAAACAACTTTAACTTATTTCTTAAAACCCTTAATTTTAACTTTGTTTTAAATTAACTTTTCAACAGTAAATAAGTGAGGCCAAACATTGAGATTTTTCTTTTTTTTTTAAAGAAGGCCAAACATTGAGATAAAAGTTATGTTTACTTCCCTTAAAAAAAAGTTTTGTTTACTTATTTAGAATAATATTTTATAATCGTAGTATTAAATAACCTGCCTTTCTCGGTTTTTTATTTCTTAGTATAAACAATAAGAAAAATACATAAATGTTTTTCGAAAAGAGTCTAAAAACGGTGAACTGCGGAAGATTGTCTGAATATGTTTCGTTTCCAATTCTCTTTTTTTTGGTAGTGGTCATGGTTTGAACCTCATATGTTACATATATTATGCATTGTCCATACCAACTGATCTAAGCTCGCTCACAAACACCGTTTTCAATTCTCCTTAAAAAAATGTTTCGTTTCCAATTCCCATTTCTTTTCCTTTTCAATTTTAAATTAAAATGAAATAAATTTCAAATGTTTCCTTCAACTCAAATGTCCTTCTTACGGGCACTACCAAAAAAAAATGTCATTCTTACGGTGGTAAAACGATAAGTTTTAAACCCAAAAGTTACGACTTTGAATTCTACAAATGTTTTTGACGGGTTTTTTAAATGTTCCTTCAACTCAAATATTCTCCTTACATTGGACCGTGACACCATTCTTTAACCTTAAATTTTTATTTACAAAAAAATAAATTAAATGAAAAGAAAGATACTTTCTCTAATTTATTCATAAGACCGTGACATTTTTATATATATTAAAAAAGTTAATAGCGTTATTAGTGCACATAATTTGAGATATGACTATTACTATTGTTTTTTGATATAAATGTATTCTGTGTTGTTTTTCTTTTAAATATATTTTTGTAGAAAATTGATAATATTCATCAGAAGAGATATGCTTGAGTAAATGATATTAGGTTTAAATATGTAAATCGTCTCTGTAATTTGGCGTGTTTTTGGTTGTAGTCTCTGTATTTTTTTTGTTCTAAAACAAACTCTGTAAGTTAATAACTTTTTGATTTTCGTCCCTCCCGTCAACTTCCGTTACAAAAAACGCACATGTGACAAACGGAGGATGACGTGGTAGACGATGCTGACGTGACAAACTTATTGATGAGTCACACAATGAGAGGGACTAAAACCAAAAAACAAAATTTGCAGAGGGACCAAAGCCAAAAAAAACAAAATCCGTAAAGGGATCAAAACCAAAAAGCGAGAAAAAAATATCTTTCTTCATCTTCTTCCTTCCACCTCTTTTACATCTTCATCATTGTCTTCATAAATTAATCAAAAAACATAGAAAAATACTCAGAAAAGAGATAAAAAAAAACTCAAAATCATCATCTCACCCTCAATAGACAACTTCTCACAAACCTAAACAAAATCTCCCATTGACAATGGTCAGATTGACACCTCAACACTAAAATCCACAATGTCCATAGTCCCAACTAAACTTTTATTGATGATATCAAAATCAAATTATAACAACAAAATCCTCATTGTGAATGCTCGAATTCCCAATATTGAAAAAATTCACAAAATTCTCAAATTGAAAAACCTAAAGAATGAATTTTCAGTTTTTTTTTCATTAGCAACTCTCGTCTCATCATTGATCTCGCATCTCTGTTGTTTCTTGGTCACTCCAAATGCTTTCTTCGTAAATTCTTTGAACTCTAATCTCATCATTTTTGTTTCGAACATTTGGGTCATATTCTTTTTTTTTCCGGTTGATTTGGAAGATTGTTGTGTGAAATTGGATTATAAGAGAAAGGTTCAAGTTTGATATGAATTTTGTTTTCATTTGAAAATCTAGAGGGATAATAAATAGAATTGAAAAATATGTTGGAATGTTGAATTGAGATGAGTTTTATTTTAAACGATTTTAAAGTGTGTGAGATTGGATTGCATGTGTGGGTATATTGGTTTAATTTGATTTTGTTGTTTGTGAGAAGAAATAAAAGAGAAGTTATCACATGAAGGTATAATTGAAGGTGTTGGATTGAGTCCGTTGTTGTTTTGAGTTGATGAATTTTTGGATTTTGAAGTGATGAATTTCTGTGTTTGTTTGATGATGATGATGAAGTTTATGAAGACAATGATAGCAATGAAGAAGAAGATGTGGGAAGAAGATGAAGAAATGTAATTAAATTTGAATTTTTTTCGTCTTCTCATTTTTTGGTTTTGGCCCCTCTACAAATTTTGTTTTTTGGTTTTGGTCCTGCGAATAGTCAGGGTCCATCTACAAATTTCGTTTTTTGGTTTTGATTTTTGTCCCTCTACGAATTTTGTTTTTTTGGCTTTGGTCCCTCTACAAATTTTGTCTTTTGATTTTGGTCCCTCTCACTGTGTGACTCATCAATAAGTTTGCTACGTCAGCATCGCCTGCCACGTCATACACAGCCACGTCATCCTCCGTTTGCCACATGTGCGTTTTGTAATGGAAGTTGACGGGAGGGACGAAAATCAAAAAGTTATTAACTTACAGGAGTTGTTTTTAAACAAAAAAAAGATATAGGGATGAAAACTAAAAACACGCCAAATTACAGGGACGACTTACATATTTAAACCATAATATTAAGTGTATTTAAAATTTTGCAAGTGATCTTATATTTAAGCGCAAACACTTTAACCAAAATATTTAAAAAAAGGTCTGATGAGTAAAAATGCAGGGAGTAGTTTCAATATGCATTTTTTTTATTACATTAAGAAAATTAAACGAGGTTAATCCTTATTATCAATATGTGAGCTATTAAACACTTTTGTTTATAATTCAGTTTCGAGGATGTGAGAGTAAATAAAAAATACTCTCTAAATACTAAGCAATTTAGTTTAAGTGGTTAACAAACACCAAACGCGAATTGTTCAAGATCTGAATTTGATTTATGATTTTACTTATTTGTTGATCGAACTTCGAATTACCATGCCTCTTTTTCTCTTAAAACCAAAGAGTAAACTTAAATAAAAAAAGGGTCTTGTTAACAAAAATGGAAATAATTGATAAATTTTAAGTAGAAAAAAATTACTTTTTATTGTTTAAATGCATTGAATACACTGATTCCAAGACAAAATTTCTTCTTTAGACTTATCATGTTCCCAATAAAAAATATCCCCCATCCTCAAATATAAGCAAAAATATGTCAAAAAATATTATCCACCTCAGATATTGGCAAACATATATCAAAGAAATTTGATGTATTTAGAGTAAAATTTGAACTAAATATTTAACTCATTTTTATTTATATTTGAAAACAATTTTAAATTATGGAAAATTGTGCATTTAGTATGTTGGAATTTGAATTATTTGTTTATTTTTATTAATTCTTACTCTTCTATATTTTATTATAAGTTGTTTTTACATTTTCACACATTAAAATGTTGTTTATGTCAAAAAAGCGTAGTTATTTTTGTAATGGAAAGATAAATTATGATGCAGTAAAGGGTATGATAAAAAAATAAACATTAGCGATGCATTAATATTGTAAAATTATACGTAATAAAACACAAATATTTTATTTCAAACAAACATAAAATAAGGGCCCGTTTGTTATAGCTTTTTTTAAAATAGATTTTTGTAGTGTAATATATTTTGTTATAATTTTTTTAACAAAGAAAATTTTAAGGAAGCTTCAAATGAAAAATCGGTTGGAATAACTTATCTTAAAAATGTCATTTTAAGTATTTCATCATTTTTTAAGATTTTTTGTTAGATACTATAATTTTGAAAAATTTTCTAAAAAAAAACTATTTCAAATAGCTTTTCATAAAAATAATTTTTGAAAGATGTCATTTTGAAAAAATATGTGATTTTTTCCATGTAAAATCTCGAACAATGAATATTTAAGTTAGTGAATATCAAAAACTTTTTTTTAATCATACCAAATGAGTTTTTTTTTATCAAGAAGAAATGATAAAAACAAAACCGAATTACAATCTCAAGCGAGCAAACTCCAATAGCATCATTCATAAGGGAATGATGTAGTTGAGGAGGGCAATTAAAAATAGATAATAAAAATCCATTTTATTAAAATACATATAAAAGATAATTTTAAAAAGACAACGAACGTTGAATTCATTAATAGGAGTTTGACTGATTTGTAAAATCATGATTTTAACTTTCGTTACCATCGTAAAAATATATTTTGACGGTAATGTTTAAGTTTTATTTTCGTTGTCCGGACCGACCCATGTGAATTTCGAAACTCAAATCATCTAAACTTTGCGTAACAAGAAAAAGAATACATTTTTAATAAAAAATAATTTTTTTTGTGGAAAATAATAAATAAAATAAAAGTAGTATTTTGAAGAGAAAAAGCAAATATGCCAATAAAGAGTGAATTGTAGAAGTTTGTCTGAATTTGTTTTGTTTCCAAATCCAAAATTTCAATTCCTTTTTCCTTCTGGCAAACCCAAAATTTAGCATACGCAAAGAGACAGAGAAAGATTTTAGTGAGAGAAAAACAGAGAGAGATTTTAGAGAGAGAGAGAGAGAAACGTAAGAGACAGACAGACACGGTCGCCGCTAGTGTTATTGTTTTGTTTCAAATTTGAGCAGCTTTCACAAACAAAACACACTCTCCCTCCATCTTCCAAGGTACCCACTCTTCTTCTTTTCCTTATTTTCTTCAATGCCCATTTTATTTTTTTTATTTTTATCTTTACTCAATGCTTTTTTTTATTCATTGGAATGGTAAAGTTTTCATCTTTGATTCTTTTCATCAACTTTATTGCTAGCTGTTAACTTAACTTTTTTGATTGAAAATTTGTTTTTTTTTTTTTTAGCTGTAAGTATCAAGCTTTTGTTCATAAAGTTATCAACTTGGTTTAGTGAACATGAAAATTTTGTGAATGGGGGTTTTGGGGTGAATTTTTTGATCCAGAATTTTGATATTGATGAATGGTGGTTGGGATGATAATCAATGAATGATGGATATTCAGTGTCAAAAATTTCATGTTTCAATTTTCTCAGGTTATGTCAATTTTTTATTTTTTTCTTGAATAAGTTATATTATATGCTAATGATGGATATTGGTGGTGTGACAAATTTCATGTTTCAATTATCTCAGGTTATTTAGTTGGCCAGATACTGAGTTTTAAAAAAAAATAAAAATATTATCTCAGTTTCTGTGTAAGTTTTTTTTATTTTTTTGATTAAGTATGTGAAAGATATATGCATAAAAGCTTATGTTGATTTTCAATTTCTCTTATTGATTGTTCAAGTAGAAATTTTAGTTGTTTTTTAATATATTGATTTGGTTTATCAGGTTATATAATTAAGAGTAGCATTGTTGATGAATCAAGTCTTGCTGGATTATATTGTTTTGAAGTTGGAGGGTGGTAGTTTTAGGAGAAAATAAGTGACACCTAATACTACACAACTAAATCTATTGAATGCTGTGGAGCTGGTATGTGGGAAACTGGTTTTCCAGGATCTCGTCGTATCTTGAAGAAGTTAAGACCATCAATGCCGGATTCGGCGCGTCAGGATAAAGATAATAATGAAGCGGTGGAAGGAGAGGACATGTTTGACGATATACCTGATTGTGTAGTGCGTCATATTTTGTCGTTTATGGAAACGAAGGATGCTGTTCGGACTTGTGTTTTGTCGAAAAGGTGGACATGTCTTTGGACTTCAGTTCCAAGCCTAAATTTCAACAGCAAGTCTTTCTCCCGGTTGGCTGATTTCAAGAAATTTGTTCTGTGGGTCCTTTTCCGTCGAGATTCATCTGCTGTGAAAGTTCTTACTTACTGCCGTGCTGGAGTAGATTATGCTACAGATCAAAACCTATTTAATAAGGTCATTGATCACGCAACATCACATGGCGTTGAAGAAATCAGAGTCAATCTTCGTGCGAAAGTCCATGGCAGCCCGCCCGTTGACATCCCTTTGTCGTTGTTGAAATGTGAATCCTTGAAAAGGCTTGAGTTGAAAGATTGTCATCCTATGAAAGTCGCATGGCCTTTAGCTTGCGTACCGGAGATAAAGTTGTTGCGTTTGGAACATTTTACTATGGATCATGCTAGACTTGATTTTTCAAAATCATTTGCGACTTTAGGAAATCTTTTTGGCTTTGCAACATTGACAACTTTGAATCTCAGCAACTTGATTCTGTGTTGTAGAGGAAATGAATCTCTGAATCCAATCGGGAACTGTGTCAATTTAAAGAATCTGTACTTGAGGGAAGTCTGTTTTAAGTCAGAATTGGTCCCGAATGATTTCATGATATCTGCTCCTCAACTTAATAATTTGACTCTAATGTGCAACCGTTTTAAATGTAAACTTGTAATTGATGCACCACAGCTTATCAATTTCAGCTACTTATATTCTTCTCCGTGTGCCTTCTTTGAGTTTAGTATTCCTTCTGTGAACAACTTGACCATCGATATCCGTGAACCAAATAATAACTTGGAAGAATCTCATCAGAAGACGAGAGAAAAGACTTGTCATGGTTTGATCAATATGTCTCGGGAATGTCATGATGCTGAACTATCCTTCTCTACAACTATGGTATAATTTTTTTTTTGTATTTGTTTCTGTTTTGAATTGTTTCTCTTGAAATGTAGTTTGGTGGGCTTAAAGCTAAAAGGTCTGTAACCTATTTGTTTTCAGGTTTCGTGTGGGACTGCTGCCATGCCAAAGGAAGAATGTTCAACAAAGGAAGAGTATTCAACTTTGAGAAAATTGAAGTCGCTGAACTTAAGCGTTGGATCAACATACAAAATCTTCATTAGCGATCTTGACCATATAACTACATATTTCCGCCGTTGCTCTCAGCATGAAGATTTTGAGATTATGCCTGTTTAGAAGGTATTCATTGATCTTTCATCCTTAAATATTGTTGTTTATCTTTTACTACAGTGAAGATAAGTTTCTTGAACTTATTTCGGGTGCAAACTAGATTCTCTACCTGGTAGCTAATCATATATCACTGAAATAAAAATTGCTGTGATGATTGATTATAGTTTGTAAACAGTGGATAATACAGCTCAACATGGTAGGATTGATGATTTTTATTGATTGATTGAAATTGAATGTAAACAATAATTCTCCTATGAGTGTTTTCCCTTCACAAATGCAATTCCTTTTCTTATAACTTCCATTGCACGTACTAAGTTCTCTTCAAATACTATATCCTGAATGGAAGCAATAATAACACCCTTTTTTCTTACCTTATATCCTGAGACAATTCAATTGTCTATTTCAAAAAATAAAAGTTTCAATTAAGTTTAACATTTATCCTGTAATGTCATTTGTGTCACTGTGTGGATGAAAAGGAAATGTAAGCTGCTAAACACTTGTCTTTTTTATTTTTCATATGTGACAAACATTGTCTTTGAATACAAACAACCACTTCAACTTTCATGTCATTTAGTTTTCAAGGTTTCCGAATTTATCAATAATTTGTAATCAAGTCCTTAAACTAAAAAGTTTTTGATTAGGTGTCTGGACTTTTAGATAAATATAATGGCTCAGGTGCCATACCTGCATTTACGAAGTATGGTGAAATATGAGAACTAATAATAGGATTATTAAGCCTTTTCATTGTTCTGCAAATCATCAATGTTTGTTATTGTTTTTGTGCTAGCAATTTTTCCCTCTATCTCTGGTGAGAAATTTCATAGTTCCTGCTATTTTATGATACATGATATTGTGTATGTTATTTGTTTTATTTAAAATGAACATAGAAAGAAAGACGGAAGGAAACTTTGAAGTTGAATGAGCCATTATGGTTATTATATGTTTTTTTTGTTGAAGGAATTATATGTTTTTATTTATTATTAGTATTATTAGTATTCTTCACATTTTCATATACTTTGTTTTTTTTCCAAGATTTGTTATAGATTTCAATTTTTTTATTGTTCTTTAGATTACCATCCTTTGACTGTTTTTCCCTTTGTTTTTTTTTTGTTTTTTTTTTTATATAGTTGAAAAAATGAAGAATGCTATGGAGAGGAGTTTTGGTTTGTGATGCATTGGTGCAAGGGATTTGGTTTATCCTTACAAAGTTGAACAAGGATGAGATCTTGGTTATTTTTTACATGGGAAATGACTTGAATATACACCTATATTTGGCAATTTATAGAGATAAGATACAATGAAATATATAAATTCTTAATACATTTTGGTACAACAATATTGGTTATTTTTTATGGAATTTATTTTCTTTGGCAAAAGGGTTGTGGAATTTTGTTGTGTAAAAGATTCATAAGTTCGGATAAGCCTAGAGGATATTCAGTTGTTGACTCAAAGAAATAAGCTAGAGTTTCATGAATACAGTTCGTTATTGGTAAGGATTACCAATTTGATCGGTCATGCCCCAGATTTGGACTTGCATCATATATTTCGAGAAGCTAATTTCATTGCTGATTGGTTGGCAAAATACGGAAATTCTTCCGCTATGGGTGTCACTACATGGCCCTCTCCGCCGTTTGGGCTCTTAGACCAGTTGTCTAGGGATACGTGGGCCCTTAGTATGTCTTTTCTGTTCTTTTTTTTTGTTTATTTTAATTCACCAAAAAAAACAAGTTTCATTATTATACCAACAATATATTTTTTTTTACAAGAAGAAATAATGTGTTTTATTAATGTTTCCTTAAAAAAAAAATTGAATAGTTGATAATATTATATTATTGCTTTGTAGTTAAATCTATAAAGTATTTAAAGTGTAAATTCAATTTTTTTTAAACATAAAGTGTATTTTAAAACTTGTCATTCCACATCATATGAAGATTTTTAATTGTTTTAAAAGTTATCAATGTATGGTATTCTCTTTGCTATAAAAAAAAGAAATTTGTGTATGGTGCAAAACCATTTTACTTATGCCTGTGTGAGATCAAACAAATCCAGCCGATGAGTCTAGTTTGTTCTTACCCGTTTTGTCCTCCTTTTGCTGGTCGTCGTACGGATTCAGGTAAACATGTTTGCTCCTTAACCCCAAATAGGAGAGTGGTCTGCCGCCTTCTACGGTGGCTCATGCCCTTTGGGGTTGTTCGGTTTTGCTCGAATCTAGGTTGTTGGGTTGCTAGTGTTTCTCTGAATCTGGATCTTTGTTGCAGATTTCAGGGTGGTGAGTTGTTCTTTTTCCCACTTATTTGCGTGAACTCGTCTTGCACTTCGTCAATCTAAGTGTTAAACATGTATGTGAAACAAGTAATGTAGTAATCAATGAAAGTATTGTTAGAAATTGTACACTGACAAATACAAATAATGGTTTGGGGATTAAGACATGGCCTGCCACTCCAATCACTTATCTTGTGTCACATCTTCATTTTGAGGATATTATAATGAACAACTTTAGCAACTCAGTGATCATTGATCAAGAGTACTGCCCATGGAATCAATGCAGCAAGAAGGTATATATTAGTATTCAGAACAACTTACACCATATTTAAATAATTTTACCTGGGGAACATGCATATTAATCGTTCTAATTTCTTGGAAAATAAAAAGCTCTCATATTGAACAAACAAATACCTACAAAAGTGTATACTATAACAAAAGAGTTAAATCGATTTGAGTTGGTCTGATGGTATTGACTTAGAATCTGAGAGTGTGTTCATCCTTAAAGTCTTAGTTTCGATTCTCCTTTGATGACAACAGTCTTCTTTGAAAATAAAGATAAGTAAGGTGACCTACAAGCATATTACGGGCACTTCTGCAACTCAAAATGGTGCTGTTCTTATTTGTAGCAACGGTGTACCATGCGAGGAAGTGGTGCTTAGTAACATAGATCTCACATTCAATGGAGTTACTGCCAATGCTACATGTGCCAATGTTAAACCCAAATTTTTGGGCAACACACACCTACATGTGAAGCTTAGACAACTAGGATTCAATCTTTGTTTCTTTCTAGTTGATTGTCTGTTTTTTAATTATATATATGTATAGTATTCTTGTTTTTGATAAGTTCTTTAGAACTGTTATTATGAGTGTATAATGTTGGCTGTTTCCTATATAAAAATGTGTTTATATATATTTTCAAATTTATACTTTGCAATACGATTAATTAAGATAATTTTGTATTTTCTTTTAAGAAGCTAAATGAGAGATCGATTTAAAAATCCCTACCAAACCCAAGGTGTGCTTAGAAGGGATCAAAGTCAAGTTACAAAACAAACAAAGCCAAAATTTGAAAGGAAGGCCAAATGCATCACTGCATAATGACATACCCTATATATAAAGTGACAGGTTATGCCACCAAAAATGAAAATCAAACATAAAAGATGGTTTGTAAGCCTTCGGCCACCGCCACGAATGAAGTTTTATTCGATTGAGCATCTGCTTTAAAAAAAGTTGACAAAAAAATTCTTGAATTCTACTATTTCTAAATAATCCAAATTCATGTCAGCCAGATAACTTGAAAACAGAAACATGCCTCCATCTTGAACAATCCGTGCCACAAAATTGCAACACGTGAAAACCAATATCAGAAGGATGAATTGTGGAAACCCCTAACTACTGAAAAAGAAGACGCCAAATAATGAAATACTGCCGTAAAAATTACACTCCAACCTGACAGAAATACTCCATGGCGAATCAAAGTATCATTAGTGCGAATCCATTTATTAATAAGTTTTCAAGCAAACAACAAAACTTTGAGATGCACTACTATGTTCAAAATTACATCGTTATGAAAATCATTATCCAATTCCTCATTCTGATTGAGAATACTATAAACATCTTTTACATAGTAGCCAACATGCAGATCATGTTTCCAAATCCATTTATCCAAAACATTATACTGCAAAAAAAAAAAAAAACTATTTAACAGAGAAACACACTCTACACATGCTCTTCTTCCCAAGCGAACGGTCTCTGATGCCGTTTCTTGACTTTGTTTGGGTTGATCTCTATATTTATTGGGAGTGATGCAAATGATTGTTGAGCTACTCAGGTGTGTCGTGTCAACGTAGTTGGAATGCCAATAAATTATAATAGTAAGGTTTTTGCCATTCCAATTTCTGCTTAAAAAGATTAATCGATGAAGGGAATGATACAAAAGAAGGTACTTATATTGGGATGAAGGAAGATTAAGTTAGATAACTAAATTAACCAACTTTAACTAACATCAAACTATTTTAATTAACTAACTAACTTTTATCAACATAATCAGTTTAAGAATCTAATATACAGTGACCATGACAAATTGAAAATGACAAGCCCAAAAAATATCTGTAGTAATTTAATATCAAGAAAAAAATGGCAGTTATAAGTTGATGTGTCAATTCTTTCAAAAAAAAAAAAGTTGATGTGTCAATATTTTCAATTTCTCGTGGATTTGAATTGAAGTCCTCCAACCTTGAGCTCAAATGTGTATTGTTAACTTGACCAATTCTATGATACTAACTGTGATAAATCTTGCATCTTGTATAAATTAGTTTTTTTTATCAATGAAATAAATTTTATCATTAAATTAAACGAAATATGATATGATTTATTGATCAAATGATAAAAAAGATATTCACTACTATAATGTAAGATTATTTTACTTGTGCATCGTAGATAAAACTCGTTAATTTTAAGACTTTAATTCATGTACTCAATGGAAGTGTGTAACCATGCAAAAATATCACTAATTTCAACGGTATCTTTCTAGTAGTCAACAGTAACAATGATAACGAAATGAATGAAGGATGGAAAATAATTACTACATGATGATGATGATAATAGTGTGATGAGTAAAAAAATAATTAAGAGGCATATGCTTTTAGACATGCCAGTTAATCAATGGATCAATCATGTAACTGTAAATTGTAGAAAGCAGAGGGAGTAATATCCATTAATCATGATGTTAATTATTATGCATAATAATAATAATAATAATAATAATAATAATAATAATAATAATAATAATAATAATAATAATAATAATAATAATAATAATAATAATAATAATAAAGTGAACCAACCTATCATTCTCACTCTTTCTATATGCCTATGGATCTACATATATCTATCTACATACACAAATGATACCCTCTTTTTACATGCTTGCTTTTTCTTCCCTCTTTTCTGTTTACTTTACAACAGAAATGAAAGGAAGGAGTGTGTGTATTATACACAAAAGTTTATTATGGCCAAAAATTTGAGTTCACTTAAAAGCAAAATATAATGGAAAAAAGAAACTATTTTTCTGATTTTAAGAAAGAGAAATATAGAAAAAGACAGAAACAGCAACGTCAGAGACTTATACAGTAGGGTTCCTCTTGCCTTTCTGGTTTCCACTATTGTTCTTTTGGACATATACACACACAGAGAGACCAATATTCATTTTTCTCATATCTCTCTCTCTCTGAGTTTCAACTTTGAACAATTTGGTCTCTATTTTTGTTCATACTATTATCATCACTGAGATATAAAAATAAAAAAAAAACTCTCTCTCTCTCAACTATTATTTTTTTTTTCATTTTTGTTTTATCTACTAGAACAATTATTTCAAAAACTATTCATGAGTTTTATATCAATTTGTTCTGTTCATTCTCTCACTACTCAATGGTTTTGTCTGTGATAAAGTCCACTTTTTTTCCTTTTCTGTTTTGTGTTAGACTTGTCTGCAGATCCCAGAAAAAGCAAGACTTGTAATACTTATAATATAAGAAGAAACATTAGATCCATGGAACATGTTATCACAGTCTTAGGATTCAAAAAACTTCAAACATAAGAAAAAAACAAACATGATCAAAGGTTTTATGTCTCAACAAGAACAACAATCATTAGTTGTTGAGGAAAACATGTCTAATTTGACTTCTGCATCTGGTGAAGCTAGTGCTAATTCTTCAGGAAACAGAACTGAAATTGATGCTAAATTCTCTCAGCAATACTTTGCTTCATCACAAACTCAAGCTCATGATGAGACTCCAGCTAAGAAAAGAAGAAACCTTCCTGGCAATCCAGGTTCATTTTCTTAAGTTCTACCATCTTTTGTTTTCATCTTAATTGTTCTAAATTGCAGTTATAGTCGCGGTTATGATTACGCTATAAACCATGGTATTTGTGGAAAAATGTGGAGGCAAATATGGTTGATGCGGCCGCAATTGCAGTTGTGATGCCACTACAATGATCTCTAATTAAACCGGTATATTGCTGCTGCAATTGCGAATGCAAATGACAATTTAAAACTTTAGGCGTATTTGACATGTTATGCTTGTTTCGAATCATGGTAGATTTGACAAAGTTACCAGTACCACCGTGAGTTTGCAGAAGCATGAAACTCGAGAGCGTAGCTTGAAGCTTCTGTAAACTCACGGTGACTGACAGTAATTTTACCAAACTCGTCGTGAGTCCAAACATGCGCGTATTCATATTTTGTTTATCTAAATTGGATTTATTTTGTTTTGTGTTTGTTTTTTATTTGATTTGATTATTCATTTTAGACCCACAAGCTGAAGTTATAGCTTTGTCACCAAAGACACTGATGGCAACAAATAGATTCATTTGTGAGATCTGTAACAAAGGATTTCAAAGAGATCAGAATCTTCAACTTCATAAAAGAGGACACAATTTACCATGGAAGTTGAAGCAAAGAACAAGCAATGAGATAAGGAAGAAAGTGTATGTGTGTCCAGAACCAACTTGTGTGCACCATGACCCATCAAGAGCCTTGGGGGATCTAACTGGTATCAAGAAGCACTTCTGCAGAAAGCACGGTGAGAAGAAGTGGAAATGTGACAAGTGCTCTAAGAAGTATGCAGTTCAATCAGACTGGAAAGCTCACTCCAAAACCTGTGGCACAAGAGAATACAGATGTGACTGTGGAACCCTCTTCTCAAGGTATAACTAACCTAAACTAAGTTATTAATAAAATAATTACCACATTTTTTATCCCTTCAAGTTGATAATAGTTTACTGAACATGTAAAAAGAGTTCAATACATTGATTAATATATATATATTAATAGGAGCAGGTACCTAGCTAGATAAAATCAAACATTTTTGAAAGAAAGTGAAAATTTTTAGAATGGAAAATTGAATTTTTTTAAGTACTATCTCTCTAGTTGTTAGTGCATGCTTAGATTGATGGTGAATTTCTCGGAATCATTTAGAATCATATTGTATCATCGTAATTTTGACAAAAGTTATACTCCAGAGTTTCAACAAAATCACACTAACACCGGAAAATTCACATTTATCCCAACATGCACTTGGTACTCTCAAGTCTATAAGGAGAGTGAGACTAAAAAAATGTCTGTGAAAGAGAAAACGAGAGAGAGTGAATATTTCTTGACTGTTATAGCAATTTAGTAACATTGTTCACTTTTGTATTTTTGTGTGTTTGTTTATATATTATACTATATGATTTTCAGGAGGGACAGTTTCATAACTCACAGAGCCTTCTGTGATGCATTAGCTGAGGAGAGTTCAAGAACCGTAATTCCTCAAGCTACACAGCCAAATTCTCATCACAACATGAACAATCTCCAAACTCAAGATATCCAAGGCTTCACATTGAAGAAAGAGCATCAAAGTTTCAACATGTTAAGGCCAGAACAAGAAGTACAAATACCCTCTTGGCTTTGTCAATCCAACATTGACCTCTCTTCAAACTATTCAAGGTTGAATCAAGATCCACACCTTTATGAAAACCCTAACCCTAGAAATGGTCCTACACTACCATCCTACCAACCATCATCTGCAGCTTCACCTCACATGTCAGCTACAGCATTGTTACAGAAAGCAGCTCAGATGGGTGCAACCAGCTCATCTCAGTCCATGATGAGTGGGACCCACCAACAGGGTCACGTGTCTATTGTTGACTCTGCCACCAACAATATGATAAGCTCAAATGGTAATTTTAGTTTGAATTTGTCTTCATGTGAAGACCAAATGATAAACAACTCTTTCACTTCTTCTGGATTTCATGGAACTTCTTTTGAGGATACTTTTGCTGGAAATATTCTTCATTCAAATCAAGAACATAATATCAATCATGATGGTAATAATGATATTACAAAAACAGCCACCAATGATGGTGCCGGTGCCGGTACCGAAGGAAACAATGCATATACAAGAGATTTCTTAGGTCTTAGACCACTCTCTGATAGTGATATCCTCACCATTGCTGGTATGGGAAGTTGCATGAACTCTTCCAACTCCGATCATCAAGAAAACCAATCCCAAAAACCATGGGAAGGTAATTAGTTTGGTGTATATATATCTTCCTTTTTTTTTGTTGTATTCATAATTTAAATTTTATTTTATCTTCATTTTAAATTTGTCCTTTTTGTATGTGAAATACTGTCACTATTCTTCCCAAAGGGAAGGGACCATTTGGAAAAAAATATTTCTTTTCATTTCTTATACATATCTTGTTATTTTACAAAACATGCATGACCATAATATTTCGAATCTAATATTTCTAAGGTGTATGTGACTGTGATGTAATACAAATATGCAAGTAAGAGTAATGTGTTCATAGAAACCTAGCTAGTTAATTGGTATTAAACACACTTCCCTGTAAAATATGCACTTGGTATTAGTCTCTGCTCAATTTAAATTTGTTTAATTTATGTTTAAAGTCTTAAGTTTTTGAACAATTTTTTGCAGACGTGGTAAGAACATTACTAAAAGTTTCTCTACAAAAAATTATCGCAAAGTTTGATTTTTACGTCCAGATTTTATTACTTTTATCTTTAACTTTTGTTGTTTTAAAAAATTCATATTTAATTCGTTTTATGTAAAAAAATTCTAAATTTTAGTAAACGAACCTTTTATAGTGTTCTAAACTTGTCTCAAAAAAATCGTTCAATAATTTAAGAGTTTAAGGATAATTAAACAAACTTTGTTTTATCAGGGACTAAAATTAGAAATAATTTTTTTTTGTATGATCTAAAAAAATTATTAAAATTAAGGAAGGACTAAACTTAGAAGTTTCCCCTTTTTTTTATCATTTTATTATTGGCAATGACACCTGTCAAACAATTTTATATAGAAAAACTGTTAATTCTCTGGTATGGGTAACAATGAAACAGGAATCTATGACAATACCAGAGTAGTGCATATACCTTATTCAGCTTTCATCTTTGTAGTAATTCTTAATTTTTTAAATAAAATATACAATAATTTTTCCCATATTTGGAATGGAGTGTTACATTATTTTTAATTATAAATAATTTGGGCTTTGGCTTAATATTCTTTTCTGACAACAGTTTGTCTTTTTGTAATTTCTTGACATTGGAATCAAAGTTGTAGGTCATGTGGTGAGAGGAGAATAACATGATCGGTCCTTATCACACTTTCTTTGTCTCTTTTTTTTCTTAGTTCATGCAGCTTTACAGAGTTATTGAAAGTAGACCCCTAGTTATATTTCTTTCCTACTTTTACTTTCATATCAAGTAAAATAAAAATTATTAAGCTTTGACATGAAGAAACCCTCCAAATTAATTCAAGTTGAGATGATCATTGAATTTTCCAAAATTTAAAAGAAGTTGATTATGAGTTTAGTGAGATTTATTTTAAGATCAAATTATCTGATGCTTGATGCAACACAAAAGCTCTTATATGTAATTATATAAGATCATATATTATTTTTTCAGCTGAGTGAGTCTATATATTCAAAGAACAAAACATGGCCGCAATCATTCACATGGAAGCAAAGTCGTTAATCAGAAATTGTAGAAGAGTTTGATTAATTATGGAAATGTATATATGCATGTGCGGTGAACATAAAGTTTGTTAAGGGTATGTACAATACAATAATGGGTGTGATGGGATGGGTCTGGTATATACAAAAAACATTGGATTCTTTGTAATAGATTTAGATTAGAGAGGATTCCTCACAATGGCATGTTTAGCTTGACCTTGGTTTAGATTTGTTGTTTGATTTCTGATGATCAAAACAAGACAATCAGTGCTTAAAAAAGTATTAAAATGTTCTTTCAACAAAAATAAATTAAAATGTAGAGATTAATTGTTTTTGTTTTAGAGGAGAAATTAATTTTCATACATGGAATAATTAGTTTTCCTTTATCCCCACAACAATTGATCTATATGACCATTTCCAACATATTAAAAAAAATACTTAATAGCAGTTTTAACCCCCTAAATATTAGGAAGTTGCGATTTTGACCCCTAACAAAATAAAATACAATTTAACCCCTTAAGTATTGTCCCTTTTGTAGTTTTGGCCCCTTAGGTTAATTTTGACCGAGTCAATGCTGATGTGGACAACACATGTGTATTTTTTAATTTTTTAATTATAAAAATAAAAAGTTACAATTTTATTTTTTTAATAATTTAAAAAATAAAAAATATAAAAATTACACATGTGACGTCCACATCAGCATTGACTTGGCCAAAATTGATCTGGGAGGCCAAAACTGCAAAAGAGACAATACTTAGCGGGTTAGATTGTATTTTATTTTGTTAGGGATTAAAATCACAACTTTCTGATACTTAAGGGGCCAAAACTGCTATTAAACCTTAAAAAAACAAATGGATTAGAGTTGATGCATATTGTATTAATTAGATGATACAATTAGAAAATATAATTGGGATCTTTATCAAATTAAAAGGGACAGTTTTCGAGTGCAAATAAGTCAATCATCGTGAAATGGAAAGAATAATTGGGATCTTTATCAAATTGTCATTAGCACCACGAATAAGGTATTATACTTTATGATAAAAATGTAAACAAGAAATATTTGAATAGATTTAAGTTTTGAATACACATAAAAATGCTTTTTTTTTTGAATAAAAATGCATATTACATATAAAGATACACAATATTTATTTTCTTTTTCTATTTTTTTCCTTCATTTTTATGAGTGTTCACAAATCTTATACTCCCTCCGTCCCTCAATACATGACCTAGTTGACAATATACATTATTGACTTAACATACTTTGACCATATTTTTCTACTAATTCACAAAGATAAATAATTTCATGTAAGATGTTGTTGGATTCGTCTCGATGAATATTTTTAAAATATTAAATTTTCATAATTTTTTTCAGTAGAGAATTGAAGATATCAAAGATAAAACATATGCATTGGTACGTGTGTTGAAGTCAATTAGGTAATCTAATATGGGACGGAGGGAGTATTTAAAATAGACACATCCCTTGTCCAAGATTTGCTCCCATGGGTCGGTGTATGTAGACATTCTTTTCACATACTCCCTCCGTCCCGCAATAGATGATTCATTTGAAAATTTACAATTTTGACCTAACTAACTTTGACCATATTTTTCTACTAATATACAAAGATAAATAATATCATATAAGATGTCGTTAGATTCGTCTCGATGAGTATTTTCAAAATATCAAATTTTCATAATTTTTACTAATATATTATTCAAGATATTTAAGCTCAAAATTATGCATTGACATTCATAATAGGGTCAACTATGTCATGTATTAAGGGACGAAGGGGGTAATAAGCAAATTTTTTTTTTTTTTTTGACAAAGCATAATAAGCAAGTTTGAAAGTGGCTTTGACTTCACTCTTTTCATTGCATTTGCAAAGACAAAACATATCCGCAGCTAAAGATTCCTCTGAATCCCAATGCTCAATTTCCTCTTCACATGAAAAGTAAATTAAGGGTAAAATAAACCACTTGTTATGGAATTAATCTAAATAAGAGCAAGATATAGATGAATAGAGATGAATGAGAGAAAGAGAGAAGAATATGAACTTTGTATTAAGCTCTTCAATGTATACTTTACAATGCCACATGAGTCCAATTTATATAGGACATAAATCTTGTAACTTATATGGCTTTATAAATTCTAAATATCAAATGAGTCAAATGCTTAATTTGATGATTTATTCTATGATCTCGCATGATTTCATCATCATTCGTTTAGCTTGACATAAAGAGGAGTCTGTATTAATTACTACTTTAATTTGTAGCAGAAACTAGCATGATCAAGATGATGATTGCATATCCTTTTGTCAATTTCATGTTATCTATGTCGGAGATAGGAAAGGTGTAGAGACAGCTAACAACGTAGGAAAGGGAGATGAGACTAGTTAGCTAGGTAGAGTTAGCATGAAGAGCTGGCATATGTAGGTGCTCTTCCCCATGGCCTCTAACTTTCTTTCTACTCGTTTCATTATGTCAAGAAGCTCAACTAATTATACTTAGTTGTGATTTTATAACTTTTGGATCTTCATATAATTATGGGTCATGTTAACAAATGTTCTAAAAACACTTGTTAAAGATTCAAAAAATAGAAACAATTGATAACTTTTATGTAGAAAAAGTTACTTTTTGATGTTTTAATATGTTGAATGCACAAATTTCAAGACTTAACATATTCCTATAATTATATATAAAAAAAATTACACATAAGTGGAAGACAAACAAATAATAAGATGCATCATTGATTAATTAGAGTCGAATGAAAAATAATGATATGCCAAAAATGATTGAAGGAGTTTTGTTTATTGTTTGCTTTGATTCATTTCATGATAAAAGAGAAATGTTTTTTAGACATTAAACGAAGTTGACACAAGACATCATATTTCAAGCATGTCGTATACACTTTCCGATTTTATATTAATCATTTCTCTCTCTTTAGAATTTGATCACGCTAGGTATATTTTATCAAAATCGTTGCATGTTTGATTCGGCGTTCACATCCATTTTCTTGTGCCCCCATAAAATATTATCGTAGATTTTAGAAGTTGGGATTTGGAGCTTCTACTTAATCGTGCGGCATGGCTGTGATAGCTATTTTTCTAAACACACAAATCTCATTATTCCATCTACCATAATCTCATTTGACTTGCACCATAGCCATTGGCGAAAAATAATGCCATCTTGACTATTTAACTCCTCTCTATCTTTCTTATTTTTCTTCAACCCATTCCTAGCTACCTCTAGGTGAACACTTTTATTGATAGATAGTTTATCGTGGATTGATACTTAGAAAACAGTTTGAAATTTCAACCACAACATATGTCTTTTCCTAGAAGTAGAAGGGTAGAGATACTATTGAGGAGGTGTGAGGTAAAATTTTCTATCTTTAGAGATGCACTTTCTATTATTTGGACAGGCCTTGAGTAGTCCATTTCTCATTATTGGACTTTGATCAGTTTTTATAAAAACTTCTATTTAGACCTCAAAGAAGTCAGTAACATGTGCAATGTCAATAAAACACTGTTATAAAGAAGATTTTACTTCATACCTTTCAAATTTTACCCCTACTCTACAAATTCTGTAAAATATAACTCTCCCACGATTGAATATGTCTTTGTATCCCCAAAAATCCAAAATTCAACTTTGCATTTTTCTTAGGCCATTTCAAGGTTTGAGTTTGCCATAACACAAAAAAATAACTGTACCTTATTCTTTCTTTCTTTTCTTTAGTAAGATGAATGCTTATATAAGGAGTACTATTGAGTATGTTGGGTGTGCTTGTCTTATTGTAGGTGTACATTTACCTATATAAGTATTGTATGACCTTATAATGAATTAATAAAGAATTTCAATATTATCTTTAGTTTCTTAGATAGGAATAGTTTGAGTAATTTAACACTTGGTGATATTCATCACTCATCAATGAATGATAATTTAGGTACTACAGGTAATATGTGAAAGTAGATGTGTAATTTGAGATGGTAGGAGATAACTTGTAATGTTTTAACTAAAATATTCTACCATTCAACACCCTTAGAAAAACACCACTATATAGAGACCACAATCTCTAGATTTTTATATATCAAAGATTGTAACTAACAATATTTGATAGTTTTCTTTTTTTGAATAACTTCGTTTTCAAATAAAAATCACAATCTCCATCTTCTTACTACATGGGTGAATTAAGATTCAAATTTTGATTGAGTGGTATTCATATTTAGTATTTAACATGATTCAAATACAATTACCACCGTCGGATGGAGAAAATTCATGAGAAATCTACAAAAAGTTTATTTTTTTTAATCTCTTGGTGTTTAATAGGGGTGTTTGCGGTACCATTTGATTCGATTTTGAGGCTAACAGTAATCCAAACTATAAGATAAAAAGAAAACACGCAGTTTGGTTAAGTTAAATTTTTTTTTTTTAAAAGAAAAACGAATCAGACTTAACCAATGTTGTTTGAGTTAATTCGATTTTTTTTGTGAGTTAATCTCTCTAGCCTCGTGAGACCCAACTAGGCCGCAAACTCTTCTTAAGAATTTTAACGTTGCTGCATGCCAAAGTCTGGATTCGAACCAGAACTTTGATTAAGCTAAAAGAGATTCACGTCATCTCATCTAAACACTATTGGATAATATGCTAATAATTTTGATACATTGACCGCAACAATTAACTAATCTGCAATAATTAACAATTAACTTCAAATAGGGTTAAAATGCATAAATCAAAGATGCAACAGTTAATAATTAACTTCGTCTGTGATCAATAAGGAATATAAAATTAATTAAACTATTTTCGTTGTTTTATTTTCCTAACCTTCGCTACCAATTCCAACAACAGAAAAATCCTCAAGGATACAAGAATATAGACATAAATGAGTCTGCAATTTGATTTGGTTCGGCTGACAAAACAAAAATTGCAAATCAAACGTGAGTTTGAGTAAAAAATTGCCCATTTTCAGATTGGGTTGATTTAGTTTGCAATTTTTTTTGTTGATTTGGTTTTGAACCCCTAGTGTTCAATCACTGTCTTAAGTTTGACTCGAGTTCTTTAATCATGTGGTCATGGTTTGATTTCTAACTCATGCATATGGAGAAAAATTAGGTTGGAGCGAATATGTGTTTAACGAGTTTCTCAACAAAGATTAATCATTCCTCCCTCTCTAAATTATAGTCGTTTAAGGTTTATGCACAATTATCAAGGAAATGATTAATTGTG
>Ga0315914_1003272_pt1 | contig 24645 bp, 15 predicted proteins | sample MpolenodulesMG_FD_203920 | JGI IMG/M metagenome (GOLD analysis project Ga0315914, IMG submission 203920) | Medicago polymorpha root nodule microbial communities from Los Angeles, California, United States - elongated nodules | ecosystem: Host-associated > Plants > Roots > Nodule | place: USA... | reverse complement strand
GATGATACTGTTTCCAACAATTAAATTTATGACAAATTTACTACAAAGAAAAGTTATGTGAAACCATACATTTGTCTTGAAGACACTTTTCCTTAGTTATCCAAGTATAGAAATCCGATTGAAATATTTTATTATTAAGTTATCCCTTGTGAACTTGGTAATTCTTAGTTCAATTGATAGAGTTTATTTATATGGCGTGCGTTAAGATCTTATTGGTAGATAATGTGCAAATACATGAATCAATTTCTTTGAGCCTTAAGGCATGAGATCTAGGTAGCCTAAACTATTTATATATATAAAAAAGAGTTTTGATTGATTATAATTAGGATTTTTTTTAGAAATAAATATAATTAAGGTCATGTTAATTTGTGTTCTTTGTTTTGGGTTAAGTAACTTAGTGACTAGAATTCACCTTTTAAGGTGAATAATTTGGGTCTCTGGGTTTGAACCCCGACCTCTGCATATATTAATGCATTGTTCTGCCAATTGAGCTATGTTAATTTAAGGATGGAAATTATATTTTGAAAACATCAAATTTTTTTTTTTGGTCTTAGATGAAGTGGTAATCCATTGAAATTAAACTCACGCACAACTCTGAGGTCCCGGATTTGAACCCGGATCACGACGTCCGACCTTGCAATTTCGGCATTTACCAGTTGAGTTAGGACTTCTTGAGTGATGAATGAAATACATAATTTCCAATAGTAATTTTATTTTTTTTTATATTTAGTACACTAACAAGTGTCTTAAGGGATGTTCATGGGTCCAAATGTCCTGTTCAACACGTTGATCAAAACCAATTCAACCCGTATTTTACTCGAATCCGTTTGAGTTGAGTTCAACCCGAATCGACCCGTTCAAACTTGAAGTGTTTTGATTTGTTCAAACTTGAAGTGTTTTGGTTCGGGAAAACGAGTTTATAATTTCAAAACCGCGGATCCGAAAACTGATCCTGCCAGATTTTTTTATTACTTTTTTATTTTTGATAATAAAATTTAAGACTTTAAGTGTTAATCTTGAAATGTTTTAAATAAATTCAAGTATTAAATTATACATAGTAAAATTTAATGTAAATGTTGGAATTTTATGAAATATAATGTAATTAACATTTAATTATATCTATTTTTTGAGGATTTTTAGAAAAGTTATGTCTAATAACCCGTTGACCCAATCCAAATCAACATGCTCATCATTGGTTGGGTTGGTTTGGATTATGTCAAAAATCTGAATTATCCAACCCTAGCCAATTAAGTTTGATAGGGTCGGGTAATAGGTTTGGCCAAAAGCAATCTAACACAATGATGATAGGTGAGTCAATATTAAAATATTGATGTAATTTTTTTAGTCTTATATGTAGTTCTGGTCCCCTATTTTGATAAAATCACAATTTGGGCCCCCTATTTTTAATTGCGCAATTTTGGTCTACGTTTTAATTTTTTTTACCGATCAATGATTTTGACAATTCAATTTGATGACATGACAATAAATTGTTGACTCCCAACCATTTATATAATTTCAATCGATCTTCTTTGGCTCTGTATGCTTGATCGTGACTCAAATTAACACTTTTTTTTAAGACTCTCAACAATTAGTCCATCGTTTTCATCTCGAGTCACCTAATATAATTTGAGGGATGCGAGTAGTCACCTCCTCTCCGCTTCTACGACCACTAAAATAGTATCTACAATAGTATTTATGATACAATTATAAATGATATTACAGTCCACTAGCAAGTATCTAACACATGATACTTCAGTTTTCTGTTGGTTGTTGAGGGTACAACACATAGCTCGTAATGGTTGTCCTTGATATTATGTCGAAGTAGCAATAAACGTCGAAAGAAAGGGGGGTTTGAATTGCGATCCTTTTAAAAAATATTCTGAAACATAAATTAAGTTTATATACTCAAAAAGGTTCTTGGTTGATATTAGTCCAAAAAGATTATAGTATATAATAATTGATTTATATAAGACCAGAATGTTTTGGAGAAGGATTATATAAGCAGAATGAGAAAAATGATGTTAAGCTGAAATGTAAAGTTACTTTAACAAGGACCAGAATATTCTGAAGAATGATTAATATAAAGGCAGAATGATAAAACAATATTATAAACTGATTTTAAACTTTAGTTAAATATTATACAATTGTTTTATCTTGGACCAGAATGTTCTGGAAGCAGTTGTATAATTAATAAAGTTATGATTAAATTTGGACCAGAGAACTCTGGATTAATTTAGTTGTGATTAATTAGGACCAGAATATTCTGGAGATTAATAAATATTAATATGAGTGTGATAGTGTGTGTATCATGTAACTTAAATGAAAAGAGAAAGGGAAGAAGAATAACACATGAGAATTATCATGGTTCACCAACCCGGCTACTTCCAGTCCCCACACTTCGTCTGAGATTACCCATTATAGTATTCTGCTAGTAGAAACTTTTGACTAGCACTATAAGGTCTTGATCACACCAAATAAGTCCGGAGCAACTGTATTATCAACCTCAACATGCTTCTACAATTCTTTGCTTTCGCACAAGAAATGTTGGAACTTTTCTATCTCAAACTATTAAGCCCAATAGACTTGAGACCTAGATTACACTTTGTATGATGATTGGTGATAAGTCGTAGTTTTGTCTGCTTTTGGCATTTTAATTCAATAAAGTCTTGTTAGTTTTAGTCGTATTTATTGAGCTATTTTACTACAAAAACTATGGTTTTCGTTTCAGGTTAAATATTAAAGAAGCAAGGTGGTTTGGATGAGGTTTGGACAAGAAAAGATAAAAATGCATGAAGAAAATGATTTCTCCAGAGAGAAACGCATGGTCAGTGCGTTTTATGCACTAAGGCCGTGCGTTTTGGCGTGTTTATGTCCCAGACCGTGCGTTTTTGTGTTGCTGGAAGTTGAAAAAAGCACGGTCTGAGCCAGGCCGTGCGTTTTATGCACTAAGGTCGTGCGTTTTTGTTCCAGACCGTGCGTTTTTGCTGTCAACTTTTTCTGTTACAAAACTCTTTGGTTTTCCTTGATTTAAAGCTTGTAATTTTGTATTTAATACCTTGTCTTGAGGACTTGCATCTTGGATCATTGAGAACTTACTATACATTTTGCAATCAAAGTTATTTTGTGTTCTAAGTTCTTGTTCTTATTTTTTGCACTTTTATTTCCTTGTTCTTTATTTCCTTGCCTTTACAATTCTTCACTTTACAATTCAGTCATTTATCTTTATGCATTATCATTCTATGTCTTTTAATTATTTCTTTTTGTCTACAATGAACATGAGTGAGTAGATTTTTAGTCTTGGAATTGTTGGAATAGTCTAATGACTTAATCCTATTCAAACCAAGTCTAATTATCTATCTGTTTAACTTTTATTTTCTAATCTAATTTCATCGTTTTCAAACTCAATAACAAGTGTTAAACGAAGGACCGAAATGTGAAGTTTAATAGTTGTTATTTCATCATCTCAAATATCAAACGAAGGATCGAAAGATGAAGTTTGATATTGGAACAAATGAAATTAGACAAGACGACACAAAACTTGATGGGAACACTCCAAATAAATAGTTTTGTTAGTATTGAAGCTATAAGAGTCGCACTTAAAGGGTCTCAATAATAATCAACCATGAGAATAAGCTTGGTTGTTATTGAGATACATTTATGTATTCTAAAAGGAAACATAAAATACCTAAGAGATTCTTGTCTTTAGAAAATGAATTTAACATAAGATAGAAACATAGGCTTGGATTGTTAGTGATTTGTTATTACGACGAACCAATAATCCCTAGACGCTTTTATAATCTGAACTTTAAACCAAGAAACTATTGAACTTTTAAACTCTAATCTTTTCAGCTAATCATCATTAAAAACAAGATCGGTAATTACTTTTAACTCTTTGTGGACGATAATCTTTTTACTACTCGATAAGAACCGTATGCTTGCGGATTCGTATCAATTGGTTTTGTTTAGATCGTGATATCCCAACACATGAGACTTTTACAAACACAAACTCAAGAGATAATGATACTAAAAATATGGTGAGAAATTATGGAGTTTGCTTGTGTCTGTTGAAGAGCTTGATAGAGAGAATGATTGCTTTTTCTTTGACCCTTGGAAAGCAAGCCACAAAAGAGTTGTTGAGCTCTTTTCAGATCATTTCCTCTTTTCTCTCACAATTTTCTTTCCCTTCTCTCTCTAAAGTTCACAAAATGTCTTCCCCTTCTCACTATTCACCATCTTGTCCAAATCTGTCAAAACAATAATGGATTCTACATGCACTTGTGATAATGCTTTCTACATAACAACCTAAGCTAGATTCAATCATTAGAAACTCATTCCTTTCCCTCCTCACCTCTTGGCCGAATCATCCCTCTCTTCTCCTTCATGTGGAATTTTGGAAATACCGGGGGGTTTGGTGTTTGCATGTGGGATTTTTGGTGAAGGAACTTCTGGAATTAACAGGGTTGATGATGATGATGATGATAGCTATGAATATTTACAAGAGATGAATTTTGTGCCTTATGAAACACTTCTTCACAATAACATGAATACCAATGTTTTGTAGTTCCCTCTGTCATGCAACAGGTTAGAGACACATGATCCTTTTTTCATTTTCTTTCAATTTCTTTTATTTTAGAGAGATTTTTATGATAATGAATTTGTGAATTTCTGGAGACACTTCTAAACAAATTTTATGATAATGAATTTGAAAATGTGCAGAGAGGGAGTATCTTATGCTTTTTTAGAAATTAAATCTAAATACGGCCACATTTGACATGCTGATATTGTGCATTTTGTCTCCCGACTAATTAGTGGTATAAATTTTGGCAGGAACCACTTGTGCTACAGTTCTTATCCGAGCAATATTTACAGAAGGATGCAAATCAGTAGCAGCTGGAATGAATGCAATGGATCTGAGGCGAGGTATAAATATGGATGTTGATGCTGTTGTGACAAACTTGAAAAGCAGAGCACGAATGATCGACACTTCTGAAGAAATAGCTCAGGTATGTGTATCAAATTTTTAGAGCTAATAGGCATATTCCAAGAAAGTGGTGACAACCTCAAGGACTGCAGGACAATAGTTTTTATGAGTTTTGTATTTTTAATTTTGTATTTTTGATTTACTGAAATTTGTTTTCATGTTGCGGAAGGTTTTTGGATCATATCAAATTTTATGATGTAAATTTGTGTTTGATTTTTGTGTAATTGATTTTTTTATTGTTGAGTTGATTCCAAATTTTGAATATCAGAGCCTATGGTCGAGCTGCGATTAAATTCAGGGGAGTTGGTGCTGACATAAATTTCAATTTGAATGATTATGATGATGATCTTAAACAGGTTAGAGAATTTTCAAGTATACTTGATGAATGTGAAACTAGATGGATTATATCATGTAATTTTTCGATATTTTGTTACTTAGACGAAGAATTTATCGAAAGAGGAGTTTGTGCAAACACTTCGTCAGAGCAATGTTTTCTCAAGAGGGAGTTCGAAGTACAGAGGAGTAACACTGCACAAATGTGGCCATTGGGAAGCTCGAATGGGTCAATTCCTTGGTAAAAAGTGAGAACCTATTTTTAATTTAACTTTAGTTATTTACTATGATCACATGAGATATTATGAATTTAAAATCCTAAGGCCTCCAACAAAAGTGAATGAGTTTCAGCTTAATTCTCGACACACTTTTAGGCTCTTTATCGTGTTATGAGAAACATGTATAAGATAGTAGTAGCATACATGTTTCTGAGAATTGAGAAAGAATTGGCAAAGGTGTTTTGGTTTGGTTATAGAGATTGCGATGCTTTCGTGCAGGTATATATATCTTAGGTTATTCGACAGTGAAGTAGAAGCTGCAAGGTCCTAAGCACTAATGAATTATTACATTCTACCTGGACTGAATTTATTACACTTGATTATCAAGCTCATTTGCAATGCATCCAACATGTATCTCCCTTTTGATTTTCCAATTGGTAAGTAAAATTATCATTGTACAGAATAGAAAGTACAATGCCTAAAAATTGTAGCATGGACTTTCCTTAGCAAGTTCAAATATGTTTTGATAAAAAGGAAGCAATCAGATATTTTGAAAATGTGATCACAATCGTGGATTTAGAAGAGTATAAATCAATGCGATCGCTGAGCTTGAATAAGGATTTGTCACTGTCAATCCTTCATAAATGTTGTTTTTTGATCCACTAAAAAACCAAAAGCAATTTATGAATTATATTGGAGCCTGTGACTGTTAATTCTGGTGTAGTGTAGAGGAGCTCAAGTTATTGAGTATGATCATGATGATGTTAATTAAAAAATATGAGGATTTGTATTATTCAGTCTATGTATATTTGTTTAGATTACATAATATTTGCACTATTTGGCTGTGTTCCGTAAATGATGTCGTCTTGCTTGCTTCTTGCAACTTGTGTTTTGGTTTTCAACTGATTTACTCTATTCTGACATATTTTCAGTTCAAAATGTGCGAACCACAAATGTGCAATGTTGTGTGTAAGCTTAAACTTGATGCCAAAACTGCAAAAGCATTCAAAAAGAAGATTGATGATGAGTATCGGGTGAACATGTACGGTGCCAGTAAATTGTCTTATATTTCCATGCCTGTTTTCTGCCACTATCTTGATATTGAGGATCTTACAATGCCTCTACCTTCTATGTGCAGGATTCTAGATAACCTTCCTTTGGTTGTTCCCATAAAGCGTGTGGATCAGGATTCTATTGTTTATCAGCTTGGTTTCCATGTTGGACTCAAAGGACAATATAGTGGGGTATGCTCATTATACTGTAAATCAATGTCTATTGTTGCGAAGGCCAATTTTTTTCTTCTTCTTGTGCTTACTATGTTGAAATACACAGAGCAAGGAGGAGAAGTTTTTTATACACAACCATTTGGCATTTACTGTCAAATATCAGAGATTCACTCACTGAATCTGCCAGAATAGTGGGCTTTGAGGTTAAGCCATTCAGGTCTGTATGTCTGTGCTTGATTTGTTCTATGAATTCAGTCTGTCAAACCAGTTGTGGTATGGATTCTTACTGATTTTCGGTTCTGAATGATGATTTGCAGTGTTAAACATGAATATGAAGGGAAAGGAGATGAAAAGACTCGCTTATCAACGTGTGACCCTCATGCTAAACATACAGTTGTCAACTCCAATACTCCTCAGGAAGTTGAAGAGGTAAAGGAAATCATCTTCATGTTGAATTCCTGGTGAGATCATCTTAATAAAACAGTGCTTGAATGGAACTGCATTGCATGTGCTAATTGTTAGCCGAAATATTTTGTACAGACTTACTCTTTGCCATTTTGAGTTGATGGGCCACAAGACAAAATTCCTGCCATGAGGTGTATTCTCATGAAAAGTCCCTAACTTTAGGTTTGTTTGATTCATTCTCTTTATATGATAGGCGGTTTTATTAATTAATATTGCTGCAAGAGGTTTGCAAAGGTATATGCAAGATATTGAAATGCTTAAAAAAACGCAGTTGACTTTATGTAGATGCTTAAAATAAATTAGAGCTCAACATGCAGAAAATAACAATCTCAACTGGTGTAGTCACTGTCACAAACTGTCTGAATTTGAATTTATGTATTGCTGCCATTGATCCTTTAATTACTGATTGTAAACATCTCATGACTCAATTAGAGAGTGTCAAAGTCACATGTTAGGAGACATTCAGTTCATTAAGTTATGTCTCTGTTTCAAACTTTTCAATTTTCTATTCAATTCAATCCTAATATGGATACATTGTTGTAACGCTGCAGAAAAAGAAAGGATTATTTCATCATTCTTCTTTTTTGGCTGGTGGAGCTACCTTAGCTGACTGACGGCTTGAAGCCGAGGATGGAATTCTGGAGGTATAATTAACTTCATCGAGTTTCATGATTCAATGTTTTGTTTTGTATTTTTTCCTGGGTGTATATGTGACTATACACAAATTAAATTTCAATTTATGTGCGATGATAAAAATGTTTGATTTTTAGTAACTTTTACTTTTCAGTCCATCTGTGCATTTTGTTTTTGGTGCATGATTTGGATCCTTTTGAAGGGGGCATATCTAGATAGAGATAGCATTTGTGCTAGCATTTTTATATGGTTTCTTGGTATGCCAGAAAATTGATCCCATAAAGAAGTTGCAGGAGGAATGGTAGTAATGCAGAAACGAATATAACGTTCTTTACTGAAGATTTTTCATTCGAGTGGCATTAACCTCATTTAAGTGACTTTATCTTGGTATTAAAATCGTGTAATTCGCTAGATGTTATGTTTGGAAAGGTTTCTAAGTTTCAGTTATTCACTGTTGTAGAAATTCCCTTTTTGTGGTGTTTTTGGAGAAGAAAATAATGCATAATGACGATCATTGGTGGCAGATAGATAGATGGAACATTTTTTGTGATTTCGTTCTATTCTATTTATAATTGATTTGGCTATTTGATTTTTTGTTGTTTATGTTTGGTTTTCGATTGCATTGTTATAGGATATTTTCTTTTTTTTTTCTTCTTTTTTTTTGAAGGAAGGATACTTTCTATGAAGCTATTTTATTTATAACAGATATGGCTATTTGATTTTTTACGGCTTATGTTTCGTTTTCCATTGTGTTGTTATAGAATACTGTCTTCGATGCTCCAACTCAGTCACTGAACCTTGAGAAGGTTGATACTTTTGCTGAATCCTCGAAATCAGTTCTGATTCCTATGGTATGTCAAAATTATTGTCTCAAATGGTTTTAGGTGATGTATAGGATAATAGAGTAATATATGATGTATAAACCCATAACAAGCTGCTGAACACCTTCCTGTAATTAGAAATGAGGACAAGTCGACATGAGGAAAACAAATAAAATTATGGCATTCAAGACAGGAACAGTTTCAATTGTATTTGCATTTCCACAGTTTATGGGCTGATTCAGTATTCTATATAGCTATAAGGTGTGTCCCTGTTGCTGGGGTATTATTATTAGTGTGACACTTTTGTGTTCATTTCTCTCTTGCATTTGGTCCTGGACTATAGGTATTTTTGTGTCTTAGTATGGTCGATTTGTGTATTTCAGACTTTCTTTGTAATCCTTCTTCCATGCACACCTTTGTGTTTTGTTGTAAAATGTAGTGTTATGTTGTTTTTTAGTTCTTGCATTTCTTGGCAAAATTTTATCAATTGGAATTTGTTAGAAGTAACAATGGCAATGTTAATGCTCGAAAATATGCATTTGATAGACACTTTAAAGTTGTGCCACGTTATGTTTACTAAGAGCATTGAGATGGTAACTCACTTTCTTTCTTGGTTCCCTGGTAGCTTACCTAAGTTTTGAGACAATGTGTGCCTCTGTCATGAAAAAACTAAAAAACTGATGATATGGTTTTAACATTTTTCTGACCAATACATTTATAAAGTTATACCCCTTTATACACATATTTTATTGAAGATGAGTCATAATTCTATGTCATCCCTATTGAAGTTCAATAATCATGTCTCTCAATCTATGATTAGACTCGTGAACACGAATGTGCTCAATGTAAGACTAAATCTCTGCTTCATGATTATCAGGGTCGACTGAAGCAATGTCTTATACGATTGTCTTCCCCGTCAAAGCACCATTTCTCAATCTAAGAATGTCCTTATCTCCAATAAGTTTAATTTTATTTTTCTTCTTGCAGGTAGTGTTAAGCTGAACTAAGCTTTAACAATATGTCATGGCTTCATTTGGTAGTAGAAATGCAAAATTAGAGGTAAAGTTCTTTTCTTTTTGTCTATCTCACACATACAATAAAAAGAAAAATCATGACCATGTGTATTAGATAAATTTCCAATTTACAACAACTATTGAATAAGTATTATTTTGTCAAGTTCAAATATCAGGCAATTCAAGCATTTTAATTGATATGTATGATACACAGCTTATTCTTTATGTGAATAAAAATGACCATGCATACTCTGAGCTTTCAATATAGAGAAAAGCTCCTATAAGATACTGGTTAATCCTGCATCATTGTTCAGCTCTAAAATTTCCACTATAAATATATTAATGTTTTGAAACTCAACTTACTTGAATCTTACCATGTCATTCTGTCCTAGATTAATGGAAGGTTAATCAGATGTTGTAACTTTCTGCTCGGTTGTGTTTATTGTGTCATTCTTCGGCTGTCATGCTCATCTGCACCGGTGTTTTTGCAGTGGTTAGGATGGTTTATGTCTCGGAAGTTGGAATTGGATCAAGCTGCTTGAGTGTTGTCCGATGCACAAAAGTTGGTGAAATACTTCTCTGCAATTGCGGTGTAGTAGAATCTACATATATTAGGACTTTTGTTGGTATCTTAAGATGTTTAGAGTCTAATTATTCAAGTATATGGTGTGATGTTAATTGGCTTGAATAATTCTAGCTATTGTTGAATTTAAATAATTAAGTGATGGTCCTTATTTGGTGCGGTAACATTTTGGGATTGGCTTGGGACACTTGATTTTATCTTAGGAAATCGGTTTCATTTGTCTTATTCAAACATATAGTAAGAATTTTCAAAAAAATAGTATTCAACCAGTGCGAAGGACGCGACCTTCGTTCTCAAAATTACGAAGAATTAGCAATGTTCCGTAATTTGAACATCTCTCCTTTAGAGCAAATTTTTTAAAAAATACGTAATTCAACCCGTGCGAAGCACGGGTTTGTAACTAGTTTATATATAAAATTATACTGTTGTTTTTTTAAGAGGCTAAAATGAAATATATTACCAAATCAAAGTGTCATTCCTAATACAAGGTGTACTAAGGAAGAAACAGCAAAGTTCAAACAATATTTACAAGAGAAACTGATCAATAAATAAAACAAGAAAAGAAATATCTATTAGTCTATGTCCAGCATGGTGAACGGACTAAGCCATCAACTATGAAAATTGAAGGGAAGAGTAGCAAATTTCGCCTTCAACCACATAAATGCAGGCGACTTAATCTTATCAACCACCTAAATTACCGAGCATATTTTATCTGTAGCAAACCATATAACCTGTAAAATTGACTGACGAACCTTTGCGGGACCACCACTGTAACTGAACTGAATAGAATGATCCGGCACATATTGAGGGACAACCGTAGAAATGCCTATCCATCTATAAATTAAATGTCAGACCCAAAAAAATTACAATGTAATAACAAATGAGCGGACGATTCAGCCGAACCGCACCCTACCACACACTCCATGGAATTATGGTCAAGAACATCGCGACAAAAAAGATTGTCCATGGAATTATACTGTTGTTTCTTAACTTAACTAGACTGGACTCTAACTCTTGCGATATAGATTTCTTAGAGTTTCATATATATAAGTATATAAATGGCTATATATATAAACAATCATATAAAATGTGATCTTTATTAGGTTTTTTCAACATTACCCCTTGATGAATTGATGTAATTTACCCATATCAAAAAAAAAAATTCATTTTTCTTCTTTTTTTTCTTACAATTGGATACTATTTTCATCTCAAGAACATCAAACTTTTCCATCTCATTCATTCAACATTTTACATGAACGTTTTTTTTAGTCCTTACAAATACAAAATCACACTTTTTAGTTCTTGTTAATTTTCAATCTAAAATTTTAGTCCTTGTCAAATTATCCGTCGGTATTTTTTGTTCCCAAAAATGTTAAAGGAAAATATTACATGGAGGATCATTGTTGAGGCTCAGGGAGGGACAGTGGCGGAGCCCTTCATGGGCTGGGGTGGGCCACGGCCCATCCGAAAAAAATAAAAAATTAACGATTATAGGTCTACTTTACGAGATTTTAAACAATTTTGCTATGATTTTAGTGTTCGGCAGATCCCAATCTCGTATTAATTGGTTTAGTGTCCCACCTGAAAAATTAAAAAGTTAAAAATAATAGATCTATTTTGTGAGTTTTAAATAATTTTTCAATAGTTTAGTTTTTCGGCGGTTTCAAAAGTGACATATGTGATTTTTTCATGCTTATATTTGGTTGGTTAGCGGAGGTTTATATACCTTCTATTTTTTTGGGGTTTCAAATCTCTTTGATATTGTCTTGTTAAATGAAAATTCTTCCCATTAAGAGTTGTATTATAAAAAAATATTCATAATTTATAGCATTAATAAACTATATTTCCAAAAAAAAACATTAATAAACTATGTAATTTATTTTTTTAAAGCATCCACCTGAACTTTTTAGTCAAACTTTGCAATTTCAACTTCATGCTTTAGGATTGCTACTACTTTAGTTTTATGTTTGCATATTATTGTTTATAGTTTGTTTTAGCGGCCCACTCAAACTTTTTTTCTGGCTCCGCCACCGGAGAGGGATAGTGTTTTGCGGGAGGAGGAGGGGGTGCTAGGATGCATGCTTCCCAATATGGTTTATCACTTTATATTTTTTTAATATGTGGTATGAGTATGACTTTGTATGCTTTCGGCATGTATGACTATGTATGATTTGGCGATGGCCATTGGAAATTTTGTTCCAGATATTTTGTCTGACTTAAAAACAATGTATAATATTATCATGTTATATTTGGTGGTTTTTATTTTGATGTGTGTTGATAATGCGTTTTGATGTGTCAATGATGTGTTTTGATGTGTTGTAAACTTTGATGTGGATAGCTCTTTGTATGTGTCATGTATATGTGCTGATACATTTGGAGTATATAATCCTAACACGTATATTACTTATTCGGATTGCATAATCCAAAATGTGTCAATATAATGGTTATTATTGTTCTTGAAATTGTTTTGATGGGGATTTAACACATTTCAAATTATATAATTTGAAATGTTAATTTTGTTTTCAGATTTTGTTTGCTAAAAGGTTATGGAACAGAAAGGATAGTAATTTAATGAAAAAATACTTGGACTTGTGAGCTTTAAGTGGTTTCAGATTATATATTTCAAAATTTTATAAAAACGTTTCGGATTCCATAATTTGGACGGGATAAAATTGAAAATTTGGAGGGCACTCGAGGGACAAGAAGGGTGGGGAAAGAAATTCTTCCTCCTTTATCCACTACCTTCTTGGTGGATGTTATGGTCTCCTATGGCCTAGGCCTTAATTTGTTTTTTTTTTCCTCTGTTCTTTATTAATAAAAAGGCATAAGTTATCGCTCTTTTGAGGCCACTAACTAATGTTTGAGAGTGATCACACTCTCAAACACTTGTCAAAAAATGGAGACTAATTAACGCAGGGATTCACTACATTAAAGGTTTCATTAGAATCAGATATGCTGAGGAATGTTAAAGTCACACTCTCAATCACACTCCTTTTACACACGTCACATATGAAGCCACGTCATCCAAGCTAAGCAGATTTCTTACGTGACATGGTTACTGATCTTGACCGTCGAATCTAAATTGATGGTCAATATCATTTAATATTGAATAAATGAATGTGTAATCTAATCTAATTAGTCTGATCCTGAGTCAATAGCCAAGATTGATTACAGTGTAAAACTCTGGTATTATTGCTGCAGCGAATCTAGATCCAATTCAAAAAATAATGGTATAAATATTTAACAAGTAATCTTCATGGTACACGGTACACAAGCCTAAACTCAATGGCAATGGCATGGTGATATATACAAAAGTAGCCTAGTGATATAGTTCTTATTTCTACATACATTATACATATTCTACAGACTATACAGATAACTTACCATAAAAAATATAGCAAACAAATTCTTTGGAGTAGTTTTATGATACATAATTTGAGTGTTGAGTAAAATAGTAGTCATCTTCTGTAAAGGAAAAATCACTACACACTGAAATCCATGGATAATTGTACAATATAACAGTATTCTGAAATCCATAACCATCAACATTTGGCAAGGGGAGACTCTTTAATTGGTGGTTCAAGTATGGTAGGACAGCTGTTTTGAGTACACTTGATATCAGCGACTGCAAATATTGACAGAGTTGAAGGGTGAAATTCTTGTTGGTCAGAAAGAAAACGATAAAGGAATACCAATCACATTCGAAAAAAATATAAATTTTAAATAAAGGGAAGCCTAGTTTACAAGTCTCTCGACAGGTCGTGTTTCGGAAGGTATACAGCCTTACCCGTACTAGCGGAAAGGCTGTTACCATGATCTGAAGCCATAACCTCAAGGTCATAAGGCAGCAGCCTTACTGCTGCGCCGGGGCTCGCCCTCCTAACTACTAAACTATACGTGCAGAATCATAAATGAATCCTTAAAGTGAAACATGAAGGATAAAAGCAAAAAGCAGACACATACACGTAAAGACACCCACACATCAACACAGGTAATAATGTGAAAAAATAAAATTATTGTATTAAACCACATGCGCCGGTGTCGTGTCAGTATTGACTCCGACATGTGTCAAACATTGGACACGCCTTCAATCTTAAGATTTGGTGCTTCATAGCCGAATACCCCTACTCTTTCTTTCAATCAAGTGATTAGAAATGGTATTGTGAAAATACACAAGGAACATAAACCTAGCACCTTGAGCATGTACTTGACCATAATTCAAAACCAGTAATCTAGTAGTGGACACGGTTAACAGGCGAGTCACGTTCTCAATTCAAGCTAACCATTATGGTAAACCAAACAATAATTATAACCGAAACTCTAACCCAACAGTTCATTTTAATACAATTTTGAATAGAACACATGCATGATAGCAAGATGAGAAAAACCAATATTTAAATTCTGATTTACCTGAATAAGACGTATGTGCAGTTTTCCTATTTTGCTCCATTTCAAGTATGCAGAAAATTGTTGTAATCTAAGGCTACCAGAAAGATTGTTTCCTAAAATTTCAACAGCACATGAAGCACTAACATCCTGCAGCATAAGCAAGAACAATGGGCCGCGTCATATAGAATATTGATCATGGCTACACAAACTGATTAATGAGACCGTCGTCATGCTGAGACAGAAAAATCATTGGCAATTTTGAAACATTAGTCTAAAGATAAAATCATGAAGTTGTTCGGTAATTGTTCTTATTTTCTAGCTTAAACGGTGCTTGTTTTTACAGAATAATAGAATTTGAGTTAAATATTAAAAAAATAGATAAAACTATAAATGATCTCCAACTTGATTTGGAAAGCTCCACTCAACTACTTTTTGAAAAGTACCTTATATTTATTTTTTATACATAAAATATAAGCTAATTTTTTAATAAAAACCTTTTTAATAATACTGTTTGGCCTAACTTTTTCTTTTTAAAAATCTTTATCAGTTGTTAACTGCCCACTTAAGAACATTTGCTTTCATTCAAAGATTCAACAAACCTACCACTGAGATGCATGCAACAGGTATGACTTCACCTCCTTCTAGAACATCAATTGTTATATCTACAGAAAGAGTAGCACCAATATCTTGGTATGTAACTTGTATAACTGGTGGAGATGATGCAGAGATATTAATCTGCATGTCGTCATTTGGATATCGCTTGTATAACTGTGGAACTATGAATCTCCATCCCGCGGTGTTCAGAAGGGCCTGATCATGTAGTTCATCAACAATCATTTGCATTTTACCTGCCTGAGCCATAAAACCACAAAATTTATTAAACAACTTTTCGCTATATATTAATGTAAAATCATCCGACATAAATGCTTGAAGTGGAGCAGTAATGAAGTTGTCCGATTAGTCGATATAACCGAATCGTCATTTCTGACAGCTTTTTATCCAATTAGGCAAAATAATTAGAATCATAGAAAAGAAAATTGGTTATGGATTATGGCATATGAAAGAAGACAGACTTTCAGAAACTTACATTGAAGTAAACTAGGGAAGCAGATTTGAACACATCTTCATGTATTGAAACCTTTATCATCTTTGGTAAACCACCACAGGCAGAAGAAACCTTGAATCCGTTCTTGTAACTTTGAGGTACAAAAACTTCACTTGTCCTTGCGAATAAACCGTTAATTGCAATTGCAATTGAGGAATTACTCAACACAGGATTGCCAACAAACGAAACATTTAGTGAAACAGTTTTATCTAGTGATATTTGCTTTGGAAGAGCTTGCAAAATATTATCAAGCTTTACTATCCCTTCTGTTATTTTATCTGAAATGGCTTCTTCTACTGAAGATGCTATAATATCTTGAAAAGCATCTACTAGCCTGAAACAAGCATAAAGAAGTTAATGGCATGATATCTTCATTATATATTTAGGTCCTGTTTGGATAAACGACTTAATTGAGTGCTTACAGTATAAATGTTTCACATGTAAGTGTTTATGTATAAGTTGTTTTTATAACAAAAGATAAAGTAAAGTAAAATTGTTTACATATAAGCAATAACTTTTTTTATAAGCTAACATGGAGAGCTTATGGAAATAAGCTAAAAGCAGCTTATGAACATGTCATAAGTTGTTTTCATAAGCTCTCCCAAACAGTCTCAAACAAGTGCTTATGCCAGTAGATAAGCTCAAATAAATCATTCCAAACAGACCCTTATATCAGGCCTAATGTGAGACGAGATGATAATAGCATCATGAAAGAAAAATGATTCTATGTATCAATAAACAAATATTTGAAAGGGATCATGTTAAGATAGAAAATAATGAGAAGTTAGCCAGTGACAGCTAGAGTAGTTCGGTGATTAGTAAGACGAAATTAGGATAACGTAATAAATAGGAGAGGACACATGGGAAGAGAGATAGCGTTGAGATTAATAAACATCGAGTGAATATTAGCAATGACCCTGATGAAAAAGGGAAAATCCTAGGAGGAAATATATTCTCCTATTCTAGTCAATGAAGTTGTTAAAGAATACTATACTATTTGGTTAAATTAGAAGCTCAGATAGAGGTATTTCGGATTTTCCGCGAAAAAAGTTTGTTGTAAAAGTTAATGGAAGCTACTCTTTTCTACTCTTAACAGTTTCATGTCACACTTGACTAGAGAACAAACTAGGGAACAAAATTGAAATATAGATTCGATATTACAGTTCTCGATGAAAGAATGTATGAACAGTATCGTTTATCAGAAACATGACTTAAGAAAATTGCTTACAATTGGTAAAGCCAAGCTGCTCCACCATCCAACTTTATGGATAAATCTCCCACATAGCATCCATGATCTAAGAGACTCAACTTAAGAGTTCCTTCTTTGCTCTTTAAATTTAATGTAAGCCCTACTTGCATTCCTGTAACCTTCCAAACATGGCACAACACAACTCATTAGTGATATTGTCGTGCATAAGTGTTTATGCATTAGCTATTTGTACAACAAAAGATAAAATTCAGTCAAACAGTTTTCTTTAAACTATAAATTGTTTACATACGCTATCCTGTATAGCTTATGAACATACCATAAGTTGTTTTCAACTTTAGGAAGACATTTCTATTTGTTTCGTCAAACTACAATTCAGTAGAACTAAAACAAAACTCTGGTCCAAGTAGGTATCTCAATTAATAATCAAAGGGACACCAAACGAGTTTTGTGTAATAGTTCCAATATTGGAATCCTAGAAACTAACTTAACCATTAACTTACTATAATTTTCCTATAAAAAAAAAAAAAACATAACTCTTGTTAAAGAGTCCCATAATGAAACTTGGGGCCTAACTCATCCTTACAAAACCGGTTTGTAAGGTGAGGAGTGCCTTCTCTATATAAACTGTTACCAAGAGTCTTATCTAGATCCGATGTGGGACATGGGTTTTTCCCAATACACCCCTGTCATGCCCAGCACTCTTTGGGCTTTGGTGCGTGAATCGCCGTCACGCCTAGCAGCACTCTTTGGGCTTGGTGCGTGAATCGGTAGGTGGCCCTTAAATTCGACAGGCTCTGATAACATCTTAGAAATCGTGGTTGGGCCCAACACAACCCCACAAAACCGGCTTGTGAGGTGATGATTACCCCCACTTATAAACACATTGTCAGGCCATCACCTATCCAATGTGGGACTCTTAACACAATCACATCGGATAACAAATGGTCTGACAATGTGTTTGTAAGTGAGGGAAATCCTCACCTCACAAGCCGGTTTTGTGAGGTTATATTAGGCTCAACCACAATTTCTAATTGCCCTATTTTATTCGGATTATATAATACGAACGGCATAAAAACCTACTCGATAAGGCGTGCGAGAAACTCATGCATTAGGAAAAGTAATGGCCTTTCTATTTTATTCGGATTATATAATACGAACGGCATAAACACCTCATAAAAACCTCCCAATAAGGCGCGAGCAACTCATACAGTGGGAAAAGTAATGACCTTTCTAATATGGTATTAGAGCCTCTCCAAAATCCGTCGAGCAACCTGCTAGCAGGTCTCCGCTTTCGGACCACCCACTGTTTATTATACAAATTACAATAACTTCTATTTTCTCAAACTATTATCGACTGGTGCCTAGGTGTCACTATCAATGTTCGCATCTATATCATTGCTTCAAATTAAGTAAAATTTGAATTTCATACCTTAATTGAAGCAGTCCCACTATCAGAAATCCCAAAAGGAAGCAACCAAGAACTAACAGTATACTTCCACTTCATACTCAAATCAACAGTAGCACCAGTGACAACTACAACAATACCACTCTCTCCAATCATAATATTCGAAGTATTAACTTGAACATCCTTAATCATGATATCAGACAGAGTCACTTTAGCATTTCCAACAAGTGGAACATACGCAGTATTCTCAATCTTAGGTAACTTAACAAAAACAATAGTTTCAATACCTTTCTCTATCAACAAATCCTTAGCAAAATCAAGACCTTTGTTAGATATAACACCAGAGATGAAACCATCTTCAAAGGGTTGGTTATAAGCGATTGTTGGAATTAATAGAAGGTGTGATAGAAAGAAGAGATTCAAGAGTCTCATTAGTTTTGGATTGTTTTTTTGAAAGTGTTGTTGGAGATTGGTTTGTGGAATTGGTTACGTAGGTATGAGGAATTGGTTTGGTGTTGGAATTTGGATTTTGTTCGGTTTTTTTTATATGTGATGTTGACTTGGAGTTAATACGGCGTAGATTAACTAATAATTACTATATGAGCTCGTGAACCACGCGACGAGCAGTTAAACAACTGCACTTGTCGATCTTTTTAGCTGTTTGGTATTCGGACCAGGATTTTTTGCCGGAGAAAAGCACACACACAGTTTGGTGCTCTAATAAATCCAACCATTGATATCAAAATAGACGGTTTAAATTAGACACCAGTTTAACACAATTGAATGATTTGCGCCATTGATCTAAATTAGACGGTCCTGATCTGTTACAGCACATCCAAATCCCCTCAAAACTCGATTTAAGTGTGATACAAATATTGTTTTAGCTTGAATTTAACTGTTTAAAGTTTACGAACAATTCTGTATGGTACGGAGTGTTGGGCGATTAAAAGTCAACACGAGAGTAAAGTAAGTGTGGCGGAGATGAGGATGTTGCACTGATGAGTGGTAAGACTAGACATGATAGGATTAAAAATGACACCATTAGAGAGAGTGGGGGTAGCACCTATAGTAGAAAAGTTGATAGAAAATAGGCTTAGATGGCTTAGATGATTTGGACATGTGGAGAGAAGACTCGTAGATGACGTTGTAAGAAGAGTAGATCAAATGGAGGAGAGTCAAGTCAAAAGAGGTAGATGAAGACCTAAGAAAACCTTTCGAGAAACCATTAGAAATGATTTAGAGGTCAATGAGTTGAATCCAAATATGGTTTTTGATAGAACACTATGACGTCATTTGATCCATGTAGCCGACCCCACTTAATGGGATAAGGCTTGGTTGTTGTTGTCGTAAAGTTTACGAACAATTTGACTTCTCATATTTAATTTATTTGCTTAAATCACATGATTTAAAAATATTTTTTTGTCAAAAAGAAAAAGAAAAAAAAGGTTTTTAACCTTTTAATTTAGGTTTAATAGTAGTTTTAGCCCCCTAACTTTTTCAAAGTTGCGATTTTCGCACCCTAAAAAAAAACTACAAAACCGCCCCCTATGTTTTGCACCTGTGGCAGTTTTGGCCCCCAAGACCAATTTTGACTTGGTCTACGCTGACGTGGCACCTCACGTGTTATTTTTTTTATTTTTTTTTTGGCCTTGGGGGGCCAAAACTGCTACAGTTGCAAAACTTAGGGGGTGGTTTTGTAGTTTTTTTTTCGAGGGCCAAAATCGAAACTTCGTGAAAGTTAGGGGGCGAAAACTACTATTAAGCCTTTAATTTATTAGGTTGAATTAGTATAAACGTTATCCCCAAAATAAGGTGTTCAATTGATGGATACAAGTCAGTCCTACATAAACATAGGGATCCGTAGAACCGGGAAACCCTTGTCGACCTAACACTCGAATATAATTCAATCTAAATTCATCTAGACCGTCATGGGAGAGAGGATCTATACTATTGTACTCACAACAAGTACAATACTCAATCATAAAGAGTATATTTCACTTGAAGTTAAATCAGTCCAAGTATTTTTCACATTGTTTTCACAAACAATGATGGTTCAAAAGAACCATCTTACTCAACCATAAAAAAAATACTTCAATTTACGTTAAACCACTCCGAGATATTTAAAGGTCAAAAATAAAGCTGAAAATTTATGGTGCAGCGTCCATGTTAGAAATAAGTTTTTCACCGATCGAAATAATCTCATAGTACACCTTAGATCAATGTCAATCAATGTATGTGTACTATTGAAAACCTTGTATAATTCTTATTGTATCAACACATCCTTGACTTAAATTTTCTTCAAGTCAAAATTGAGCATTTCGTCAAATTTATCTAACCCAAACTTCGTAGCAAAACTTGTGATTGCGGTTATATCCATACTGCAAATCATGCACCAGATATTGAACCTAGAAAAGAGAAGTGGAGTCACAATGGACACACTTAAGTTTCAAGCCTTTTCTAGTCATAACCTTTTTGAAACAAGTTTCAGAGTACCACCTTCTTATGTGATGCAGAAGATGAGACAAGGCTACAACCAATATGTATGATATTAGTTATTGGGAAGACCAGGGGAGCATCCGGTGCAACCGATGATCTAGGACCATAGGGAGATGTCACATTTCTACTCAACCTTAATATATTAAAAATATGAGTCACTTTTTATATAACCAATATTAGTTCCAAAAAAATATTGTATCCATCTATAATTGACATGAGACTTAAAATTCACTTAAGCCTAATGGAGGTCTCGTCTCTGATTTGATGTCTGGTTTAATTTTTTTAAAAGTGATTTTAAGTATGTTATTTAGGTGAGGTATTAAAAATGTTCCTTGGCAATATATATTGTTCTTGTCAAATATTTATTTTATTAACAAGAGTTAAATAGAAAAGAATATAAGTACACAGAATAATAGAAAATAACCACTGATTTATAAGATGCAACTATAGAATCAGATTAAATGCTAGGATAAACATGCAGCACTGATACTTCATGTGAAAGGTGTGGTTTAATGTCTAATATGTATCTTTGTCGAATACCTACACGACATGCCACTTGTGTCTAAATATCATTTATTTTTATTTTCTCAAATTATTATCATTATTTATGTGTAATGTGTAAGTCTTTCTGTCGAACCTGACTTGTGTGCAGGGTGTAACTACATTGCAGTCAGTCACGTCTGAACCGTCCGACCAAAATCAGACGACCCGTATTTTAAGCACGAATTTTATGTTTAAGAACAAATAAAAACCTCACTTATAATATGGATCGTGATCAAATGTAAGAACTACATGAAATTTGATTGCACTCAATCCAAATCCTTTTGTCGTGTCCTATGTCTGAGTTCCTATAAATACTTGATACGAGTAAAGTTTCAACTTCATACCTTAATTGAAGCAGTCCCACTACCAGAAATCCCAAAAGGAAGCAACCAAGAACTGACAGTATACTTCCACTTCATACTCAAATCAACAGTAGCACCAGAAAAAACTACAACTCTACCACTTTCTCTAATAATCACTGAAGAAGAATTAACTTGAACATCCTTAATCATGATATCAGAAAGAACTACCTTAGCATTTCCAACAAGTGGGACATATGCAGTATTCTCAATCTTAGGTAACTTAAGAAGAACAATAGTTTCAATACATTTCTCTATCAACAAATCCTTAGCAAAATCAAGACCTTTGTTAGATATAACACCAGAGATGAAACCATCTTCAAAGGGTTGAACGTAGCCACTTGTTGGAATTAATAGAAGGTATAATAGAAAGAAAAGATTCAAGAGTGTCATTAGTTTTTGGAAAGATTGTTGTGACTTATGAGAGTGATGAAATTAACAGGTTTGAATTTTGTTAAGAGTATGGTTTTCTGAAAATGTTGTTTGTTGGAGATTTGGTTTGTGGAATTGAAAGGAAATACGTAGGTATGAGGAATAGGTTGGTGTTGGAATTTAGATTTTGTTCGGTTTTTTGGATACGTGATGTTGACTTGGAGTTAATACAGCATGGATCAACTAGTAATTACTATGTGAACTCGTGAACCACGCTACGAGTAGTTAACAACTGCACTTATCCATTTTTCTAGCTGTTTGACATGAGTAGGGTTGAAATGTAAACTCGAATCCAACTCATCGGAGCTCAACTGGATTTTGAAATTGGTTAAGTTTGAAACTCGATTCCGGTGTGATACAAATCTTTTTTTAGTTTTAGTTCATTTGTTTAAAGTTTACAAACAATTTGTTTCATTAGATTCAGATCATTTGTTCGAATCATATAATTTAAGAATATTTATTTATAAAAAAAAAAAAAGAAATTTTTAGATTTTTAACCTTTTAGTTTAATTTTTTTTTAAAATGCAAAGGTTAAATGTTGAGCTTTTTCTTACTCAAGTTTCTTTACTTCTTGTTTTATCTCAAACTAATAAGGAAAATGTTGTTAGACATCCTAATAGTTTACACACCATAAGAGAAATAGTGATGTCATAATTGTTATAAGTTGATTATGTGATAGGAAGAGAAAGATAAAGATAAAATGATATATTAAGTGGATATAGAAAAAGCCGGGCATTCAATTAAGTGTTAATTATCATTGTCTATTTTATTTTGTTATTTAATCAAATCACCATTGTCTTTTTCTTTTTTTTAAATAAAAATCATCATTGTTTATTGTTCAGTTTTTAAGAAGATAATTTTTCTTTTGATTCAAATTTAGCAATTTAAAGAAATTGAATTTTATATAGAAGGACATTTTTTTTTTTTAGCAAAAAAGGTAGCAGATAGCTGCCCATAATATGATTAAAAGAGAATTGTAAGCAAAGTACATCAAAAGGAAAAAGATGGGCGACATAAACAAAAACCCCATTAAGCAACAAACCTAAAGCTAGGAAGCCATCGTTTGTTTCTAACAAAATCCTCCTTAATATCATTATGGACATAACTAAACATAGTGAGTTGTTGTGCAGACAAGCTAAAATTCTGGCGCGTTAGCTTTCAGATGTTCTATATGATGTTCCAACACCAGACACAAAATACAAATGTTGAATGTAATGTTTAGAACATCGTGCTAGCAGAAAATAAACAAAAGATGCAAACGTAAAAGACAAGAAAGTAAATGGCACAGGAGAATTGTTAACCCGGTTCGGTTACAAACACACTTACTCTGGGGGCTACCAAGCAAGGAAGGAAATCCACTAGTGTAGTCCTTATTCTAAGTTCTCAGGAAACTCCAAGTTTACAACTTAAGACCTAGGACCAACCCGTATTGACTTCAACCTAGGAACTTCTAGATCTGAGATCCCATCTCACTTTCACTCACTTAATCACAGCCCCTGTGATTTAAACAGATTACAAATCAATTGATGAAGTTACCTTCAAACACAAACTAACTCCGTGCTTCAAAGCTTAGGCGGCGTATACAACTTACAACTCAATAAAACACAGTCATGGTCATGTATCAAGGTGACACAAGAAAAGGCTCACAAATAACGCAATGACTGATAAGTGCTCAAAAGTAACATATTTTATGTGTTAATCTAGGCATTTTAGTGACTTGTTCTGCAAGTTATCTAAGGAAAAGCTACCATTTGAGTGTATTTATACCATTTATGCTTAAATGCCTGATTCTACCCAATTTATGCAGGAAATGACAAACAAGGACCAAGAAAGAAGCTCCTGAACCAAGGTTTGTTCGCATAAGCGTGCAGACGGTCGCTTAAGCGTGCAAGCACCAGTGAGCAGCCAACCAGTTCGCTTTCAAGGACGCTTTCAGGACGCTCATGGAAATCAGTTGTTCGCTTAAGCGTGCCGATGGTCGCTTAAGCGTACAAAATGTCGAGAGCAAAGGAAAGTTCGCTCACAAGCACGCTATGTGGTACGCTTAAGCGAAGTTCATCATCTTCAGAGGATAAGGTCCCACGTGGCAGCTTCTCATTGGCTAGTGGAAGATTTTCTTGTGGGTCGCTTAAGCGTGCATTCGTACGCTTAAGCGAACGAGCACGAATTTGGCCCATATAAATAGCTCTTTCTTCTCTTTCCAAGAACATTACATAGTTTTTGATACTTTTCTGGTTTTAGAGAGAGATTATGATATTTTCTTGAGAGAGAAACACAAAGCAAGGTAGTTAGGAGTAGATTCAATCTAAGATTTGTTGAGACATCATGGATCTAGGCATTGAATCTTCATCTTTTCTTCATCCTTTGCAAAGCTATCATAGACATATGTAGCTACATCTACCCTTGTGGGTTTTGAGGTATTCAAACAAGCTA
>Ga0315914_1003271_pt1 | contig 24650 bp, 16 predicted proteins | sample MpolenodulesMG_FD_203920 | JGI IMG/M metagenome (GOLD analysis project Ga0315914, IMG submission 203920) | Medicago polymorpha root nodule microbial communities from Los Angeles, California, United States - elongated nodules | ecosystem: Host-associated > Plants > Roots > Nodule | place: USA... | reverse complement strand
TACCAGATAGATATATATATATATATATATATATATATATATATATATATATATATATATTTCCATCTCTTTTTTCTCTCTATCATTCTTCGCATTACAATGCAATAAAACATAAGAGTTAGCAAGATTAATTTTCATATAGCGAGAATAAGATCAATGCTGCTATAACATGTTAAAGTTACCAGACAAGTCATATGAATTGGAACCAATAAATGTCATTGATAGCGATGTGTTTTACTTTTAAAATAAAAATGAACTCACATAGAAGGGTAAGTAAGCTTGAGAAGGGACAAACAGATCGTATTCTGTAATGGTTTACTTTTGAGCACTTGTACGAAATTCAAAATAACTATCCAACATCCATAAGTGATGTTACATTGACCTTAAGTTACCTATGAAATGACAATCTTACATCCTAAGGGTAAATAACAATGCATCTTTAAAATTATGAAGTCCAATATAGAATAATAGAAATCATAAATTGGAAGCCAAAAACAACTGAAAACATTTCAAAATCAAGCAAGACAGAAAATCAATATTCTGTCACAATCATATACAATTTAAACATAAAGAAAAGTGGTGGCAGTGAGAGTATTTCAGCGAGTAATCACAAGATAAATCAGGATTGCTGTAGCATTCAGACCGAACAAAGAAATCCTAGACCGAACACTGAAGAGGACAGAGCATATACAACAAATAGAACCAAAAAATAGTCCATAAATATTTGGTATCAGCTGATCAAATGTGCCACTATAAAAGACAAATTGCATAGACATTGAATTTCACAGTTAAGGATTTAGTTAAGAATTCAAACTCATTCAAAAGAAATTGCAGCTTCTATAGGTTCATGCTAAAATTTGCTGCTTTAAAAGGGCAATTTGTGTGCAGAGATATATTCCTGCAAAAGAAATTAAAAGAGGATGGTCCTATAGAGAAACCATACAAAGGGGAGAACTATTCAAAGAGGATGGTCTTCAAGTAATGTTGACTTTGTTGAGTTTCTGTAATTTTTTTTGTATTGAATGGACTGAAGTGATATTTAGGGATGGAAGAAAATCTTCATCTTCCTATTGTATTATTGATAGGTTCCATGAGGCTACAGCTTGGGCACTTGGAGTTTTATTAAACGACGAGGGGATTCCCACAGGTCAAATTTCTGTGATCTGTGGCTGCAATAAGAAGCTTGCTAACAAACTCAGTTCTATTGATTGGAAGATTCATGTAAAAGTGTAAATGCCTTTTTGGAACATATAGTAACAACCATCTCCTCCAGGAAAAGGCATCATTTTCTCAACAATGTCTTTGTATTGTAATTTGAGCCAATAGGGTTCCATTAGATAGGAACAGATTTGATAAATATTGATAACTCTCGGATAGAGTATTAGAACGAAACAATCCATTTGATAATGAACCATTGGTTCTAAACTGTCTCTGTCGATCAATCAACAATTCAAAATTCTGTTCTGGCATATTCTTCCTAAACCAACGTTTATTTAGATATTTTCCAATTTTTTTTTGTTTGGCAAGTCAAAAGTATATTTGACATCTCCTCACCTGCAACCAATTCTCGATGTGAAAACACAGATACAAAAGGATCATCTTGGAATAGCAAAATGAGTGGATCTGAGGGGTCCCAAATGAATTGGCTTATTCGAAAAACGCCTTGTTCTTTGGAAGATCTATTTTGTGTCTGGTGGTCTTCCTATCTTTCGTTGCGACTAAATATGTTTAAAGTTTAAGTTTCTCTCTGTAGTTCATGGTGACTGACATCTATTAGTAAGTGCATTTTCTGTTACATGATGGATTATTGTCTAGCCTCGGGAACAAATTTCTCACATGATATCAAATGTTTGAACTAGGGAAGTATATTTGTTAGGAAAAATTGTTACTCACGTTACGATTGAGTATAAGAAAAATAAATCAAGGCTTTGTGAATTATGTGCATATGTGTTCTACTGTCCCAATTAAGAGATGATAATTCAAGTAAGGAAATGAAATAAACAAGGGTGATCTTAGAATACATTAAAGATGTGATGATGAAGTTGTAGATATAATTGATTAGCGGAGAAATTAGCTCTATATAAACCCATTTGATTCACAAAGAGTAAGTATTAGACAAAAGTACAAACTTCTCGATGAGAAACACCGTCTACAATAAATAGCTAAATTCTAACATTTTATACTCGCTTAAATTTGGAATCCAATCCCTTAAGTTTACCACTTTGATTAAATGCATTTTAACTTGTAGTTTTTCTTCTCATATGAGTGAAGGGGTGGGGGAAATATATATGTAGAGATATGAGGAAGCCCTTAAGTTATTTTCTTTTTCCCATATGTTTCATGACATTTATTGGTGGATTTTAAATTATATTTTTCCCTACATAACAAGTCTGGTTAGTCATTCTTTTTTTTTTTATCAATAAATAAAATTGGTTAATAATCAAACCAACTCTTCATTTTCTTTTCTTCTTCCTCTCTGTTTTGTTGTTCTTATTTATAGTCACAAACTAGGTGAAGTTCATTGTTTGATGAGGAAAATGTCAAAATTGTTAAAAAAAAATGAACACTAGTAGTGCCATGGCAGAAGTAGTTGTGCAGTATGTGCTCTCTTTGGAGATAAAAATGGAAAAAGGTAAAAAGCAACATGGAAAGAGAAATTTGAATGATGTTAAAAATAACAAAACATATCTGTTGGAGTTGTTGGAGGTACTTCATGCATATTGCATGCTATTATCTTTATTTTTTTGGCATTTCTTTTTAAATGTATTTATGTATTATATATTGTTTTTATCATTTTTTGAGTAAAAAATTATTAAGTAAAGACTAGCAAATGGAATAAAAGTAAATTTTTTATATTTTGAATTTGTTTTATATGAGGAATTTAACATAACAGAAAACATTACAAAAGTAAGCTATCTAAAATAGATTATCATAATAATATGAAAATAACATTCAGAAAAATTACACAAATAGGCAAATTAGTTCTAAATTATGATTAATATCTGATGTTTTATTTGGTTATTTCATTTGTAACCAGGATTCAAAAATGACTGACTTGGTACTAGTTGTTCAGTTTGATAAATTCAGTGTAGTCAAATAGCAGCTATATCGATGCTATAGTGAAATTTGAGCAAACTGTTTTTTTTTTTTTTTTGGTAAAATGACAAAAGAAAAAGAAAAAGAGAAAAAAACCCTAAAAACAGGGTCAGCCATTCTATGATACATTTTTTAGTATAAAATGGTTTCAAATAAATGATTAAAATAGAAAATGAATTTAAAAAATCTTATAAAATGCAAAGCTTGTATTTTTTTTTAAAAACTTTTAACACATTGAATACTATAACTATGACAATGATATTATTATTTTTTTTAAATATGTATACATATACTCTTTCTTTCATTTTATTTTGATCAAGTAGCTTAGTGTTAGAATTAAAAAAAAACAATTTAATTGTGTTTAATTCACAAAAGAAATTTTTTTTTGAGAAAAAAAACTAATTTTTTTACTAACCACCGTAATAAATTTATTTTAGTAAACACTGTTTGTTTTTAATTCACCAATAAAAACTAATTTTCTGTTACAAAAAAAAGTAGTATTTAATTGTTTATCAACATTAAATTATGATTCGACCAATAATAAATAAATAAAAATATTTTGCCGGTTTTGTATTTACCGTTACCGTCTCTATATAAAATCACGGAGTTACTATAATTTCGTTTCATCACTGCGAAGTGTTGAATTTCGCGATCTGAATAAACCCTCCTTCTCTTCACTCATTCTTCAGCGATTCAATTCAATGGATAAAGGAAAGGGTGTGATGGGATCTTCTGGACGAAGATGGGCCGTTGATTTCTCCGACAATTCAACTTCTCGCGATACTATCGATCCTCCCGGTTTCTCACGCGCTTCCCTCGATCAAGACGATTCTACCCTTAGTCGCCAAAAGAAAGATGCTGAATCCAATTGGAAATCTCAGGCATGCTTCCCGTCTCTTCTTCAATTCAATTTAGTCTTATTATTGTTCGATAACCTATGTATAATTTCTGTAATTTTTCTATATTATTGTTTTGAATTTATTATAATGTTTATGCACGACAGTTAATTCTAACATTTGTTATAACAATTAGTTACACCAGTCAATAAATTTAGATCAGTCAGTCCTTCTATTTCTATTTGTCTTTTATCGGATGAGGCGTGGGCGTAACAACAAACAAACTATCTACATGTTATATTATATGTCGAAGGCATGTCTCACCTCATAGATGTCGAATGGGAATGATTGATTGATCTAACACGTATCAATCCGTGTAACTAATTATTGTAACTAACTATTACATCTGATTGTAGTTGTTTAAGTAATACTTTTTTGTTTTGTTTTGTTTTTGATTAATTAATTAATTATATTTTTCGAAACAGAAAGCTTGGGAAGTTGCACAAGCACCATTTAAGAACTTGTTAATGATGGGGTTTATGATGTGGATGGCTGGTAATACTGTTCACTTGTTTAGTATTGGTATTACCTTCTCAGCTCTTTGGCAACCCATAAGTGCCTTACAAAGTGTTGGAAAAAGTAAGTATGATTTCTCTATTTCTCCATATCCTTTTTGTTGTTTGGTTAAATAAACGAAGTGACAATCACCACCTGAAGCTCACACGCACCTACGAGATCTTAGGTGAAGATGTCTATCCTCTAGTTGAGCTAGACCTTACTGAATCTCTTCATCCCTTTCAATGATTTTAATTGTATATATAAATTGGTGCTGCTCATCATTATTAATATAGCCTGAGGTCTTATATTATAACTTTACAAGTGTTGTGCTTATGTATAAAATATTTTATAGCAAAAGATAAAATAAAGTCGAACTGGTTTCATATAACCTATACGTTGTTATCTTAAGATATCCTAGAGAGCTTATGGATATAAGCTGAAAACAACTTACGGACATGCCAAAAGCTCTTTCAATCAGTCTCATAATTGCTTTTGCTAGTAGATAAGCTCAAATAAGTCGATCCAAACAGGGTCTTAATATGTATTTGTTGAATGGAATCATTGGTCTTAGATAATCCCAGTTCTCTTCTCTTTTGGTTTGTTCTAACTCATTAGGAATTGATCTAATAAAATATGTAATTGTGTGTTTGGATGATGAACTTATTTTGTGCTCAAAACAGCTTTTAATCAAACACTTTATTTTAAATTGTGGCTTGCGATGTTAATTCTTTTAGGACCTTTGCAATTGGAACTGTGGATGCATCAATTGCATTTGTCTGCAATTTCAAGAATTGTGATGCAACTACAACCATAATGTAAAACCTTTATCAAAAGCTTTTGAGACCTATAGAGCTTTTGAAGGAAAAAAATGTTGTCCCCCCACCCCCACCAATCCAAAAAAAGTGTTGCCAAACATACCATTAGTTTTCGATTAACTTGTTGTCTTCTTCATTCTACATGTACGTGTAAAGATGACATGTACATGTTTCTGTTTGTTCTGTAATCATTCATGTATGCTTATTATTATTTGTTGCAGTGTTTGAACCTTACAAAGATGCTAAAGTGGAGCTTCTTGGGCCTAAGTTGGTATTCATCGCCCTTAATTTGGGAGGCATGTTACTAGGTGTTTGGAAGGTAATATTGTGCCTTGAAACAAAAATGAGTTAGATTGCTTGTAAACTCTGTTCTTTTCGTAAGTCTTTGAGTTAAATTGCTTGTGTGAGTTCATGTTAATTCTGGAAAATTGATAAACTCTTGATTCTAGCAGTGAATTTATCAGCCTAAGTATATACATGGTTTTATTTACCTCAAATTTTACAGTTTTGGTTCATTTTGTTGGATAGTTGGGTTAAATTAGTTGTGTTCTATAATATATTTGAGGTTTAGGAAGCTAATTTAACGTCACAACAAGTTTGTCTAGATTCTCAAGTTTGAAAATCTCGGTGCCATATACTTATTATTATTTTTCCCCATTATTCATGTTACTGTCCTCTTCTGCAGCTCAATTCATTGGGACTGCTTCCTACCCACACATCAGACTGGGTGTCATCCTTAGCACCTGCTCAGGTTGGATTTTCTTTTCAATATTTTAAGTGCATTATACACTTTTATTTGCTGTCCAAAATATTTGAGTCCTCTGAAACATTAATTAAAACGTTGACACATTATCTTACTGTCTTCAAGGTATTATGACAAAATCCTAGAGCATTTTCTAGTACCTCTTCATGATTAAATGAAATATTTCAACACTTTGTTGCTCTATTCCTTTAACTTGCAGCTACTTGCTTTATAAGTCTGAATTCAATTTGATGAATAGTTGTCATGTAATCACTATCTCATAGTGTAAAATTCATGGTGGAAGATTCATAGAAACCTGTAGCGACCAAAACCTGTGGGCATAGATTTTTCACTGCTCTGTCCAATCTTGTTGAATTCTAGACAGTTTCACGCGAGCATTAGCCAGTGGGTTATATGGGATTGAGCTCTATCAAGAGGGAACTTGAGCTGTGTTGGTGCTTCTTCTCTATCCATCAAATCATGGGTAATTGCATCTACCAATATCCCCCCTCGTATGATCTTTGATAGTGATGGAGGTGGGCATCCATTGTCACTTCAACTAGAGAGCAGCCTGGTGCACTCTTGAAACTGGTTATACTGGTAATTTCCCAAAGTAGAACCTCATACCAAGCCCCTTAGTCTCCCTTCAGTGAAGTAACACAGTCAATTTTCCTCCAGTGTACATTTTAGAATTTCTGTCTGGGCATCTATTTGAAGATTATAGGTCATGCTCATCTGCAGCAAGCAACATAGTGTCTTCCAATCCTGCCAAAAATGTCTCAGGAAGATGGGTTCCCTATCATGCACAATAGAAATGGGGGTGGCATGTTAGCGAAACATCTTCAAGGAAAAGAATCTGAAATCAAGCGAGCTGATTACAACTGCTTGGGGGAGTAAAGTCACCATATTTGGACAATGGCTACAGTAAAATCTATGCGTACTTAGTTCCTCCTATAAATGTCCTTGGGAAAAGGCAAAGGTGTTGGGTTGCCGCCTGATGTAAAAAGCCTTTAATGATTTGAATACTGGCCACTATTTGAATCAACCTTCTTTGCATCTTTGAAACTCCTTTAGATGTTATGGAGCCTAGAAACTCATCCTATCTTTCCTTAATGCATTTCCTTACTGGTATAGAATTGACTGTATTCTAGTGGTTAAGAGTCTTTGAACCATGGTTGTGAAAGTCATAAAGTTAACTCAGAATCGAACAGTTTGCAACTCTGTAAATTGAGTTTATCTCACTTACAAAAGTGTTTTGTGTAAACTAGGGTAGACTCACATAGAATAGACACATTGGGATTAAACGAATCTACAATGTAATGGTTATGTTTCCCCAAGACATGCTCAAAATGAAAGTGGTCCAGTTTTGGCACTTGACTACACAGATGTATTTAACATATTGAAGTGAACCCATCTGCAAAGGAGGTGAATAATATTGTATCGAGTCTCAATCCTATAGCTCCCAGTAATTGAACCCGTTAACTAAAAAACATGAACAGATCCGTTGGTACTAGATTGGAACAAACCCAATAGGCTAATGTGGTGAGTGAATCCACCTCTTATATGCTGTGAATTGTTTTTTTTTTTTGTGCATATCTTGTACTTTTTATACTTGTATTAGGCATTACATGTTACATGGTAAATTTATGCTACATGTATCATGTTTATACCTACCCATAGCATTGTATGTTATTAAAATGTTTGGGCAACAATACCTGTAGACCCAGGAAAAAAAACCAGAGGCAATGATTACATGCTTATTGATATATATTAATCAGTTTTGCTTTATTGATATGAAATTGGTAACATGAATTGCAAAGTAATGCTTACTACAAGTAATTTCTATGGCGTTGAAGCCAGAATAATATAGATGAACCACACTCATTCGATGTATAAATAAAAGAACATATGCCATAGTGAAGAATTGGTAGATTTTAGTCAAAAACGTAAATGCATGCTATGTTTACTGTATAAACTTGTGAGGTGTGACCACTTTAATTTCAGAAATAATGCTTGATTCTGAAAAAAAATCTATAACTGGTTTTGTCCACTGAAAAAAAATCTATAACTTGTTGGCATCTCTCCTACTTCATCCTTTTGTGATTTCCATGAGCTGCAACACCCTTAGTTTCTTTTCTTCAAGTGTTCACGACCTTACTTTTTTGTATCTTCAGGAGGTGGAGTACTCAGGTGGGGGTCTAAATTTCCGTTGATGCTCCGGTTCTTACGTTTTTTGTATTCTCTTGGAGGAATTTAAGGATTTGGTACTGTTAGCATGTTGTAATGGTCAAAAAGGATCTCATTAGGCATGATTTGTTTCTTATTTATGATTAATGTTACCAATACTTGCAGTCACCAAAGATTAGTAATGGTTTGTAGTAGACTGAGTGATCTGAATAGTTAATAACAACATTGCTCTTTGTATGTAGGATTTGAATATTTGCACATTATAAATTTATATCTTTCTTTTACTGCAAATGTGATGTTAAAGGAACTAGCATACTAGAAATGTCTGGGGAGGATAAATTTTTTAGCAGTGGGGATCGAACCCGAATTCTTCTTAATGTTCTTTCAGAGTCCTTCCTTTTAAGAGTTACTTTTCCCACCCTATGCCTTACTAGCGCGCCCTGTAATTTTTCCAAAAATGCCCCTTTGCAGTCCGGATTTCATAATCCGGACGAGTTCGGATTTCATAATCCGGACTATGCTTATGTATAATCAGCAATCATAATCTCTCCCATTTCAGCAATTTTGAATTTTTCTTTTAAAAACAACCAAAAAAAGGGTCTATCCATGTCAAATAAAATCATAAAAACACAATGATGAGAGTTATGAAGATTAATATTGTCTTTAAAATGACTATCCATGCTACAAACATGTTTAGAATTGGTGTTGGTGCTGTCCGGATTACGTAATTCGAACTGCATAGCTCCATGAAAAAAGGTCTAAACGATGAACTTTTGGATTTTGAGGGTGGAGTCCTGTAAGAAGTCCCTTTAAGGGTGTCTTGATCATAAAAATACAAGGATGAAAGCTAAAAAGATTAATATTGTCCTTAAGATGACTATCCATGTTATAAACATTTTTAGAATTGGTGTTGGTGCTGTCCGGATTACGTAATCCGGACATCACCAGCACCATGAAAAAATGGTGTTTAGAGTGTGTTCGGATTCTATAATCCGAAAAAATCAAATAGCGCGCCCTATTTTTTGAGATTTTTTCGGATTACAAAATCCGAATCGGTGAAAAACTCTTTTTTTTCACCCTATTACAAAGGAAAACATCAGTTCGGATTTTAAAATCCGGATTGTTCAAGGGCATTTTCGGAAAAATTACAGGGCGCGCTAGTAAGACATAGGGTGGGAAAAGTAATACTCTTCTTTTAAATGTCTATGTTGATTCACAGGTTCCCAATGTGAAGTTGGTATACAAAATAGAGTGTCCTATGAACGCAAGTAAAAGACCAAAAATCCGGCGGCAGTTAACTGCCGCTGGGTTTCTAGTTATAACCCAACGATAGTTAACTACCGCTGAGGTATTTTAATAATTTACTTGTGTTGTTAAGAACTTCTAAATGTCACAAAAGCAATTGTCTACAAAAAATGGTTACCTTTTTTAAAAAACTATAGCTCTTGCCTCTTGAAAAGTTGATTGAACGATCTTAAACAAGTAAATGAATAACTCACTCCCAATTTATTCATGAATCTATTACTACACGTAAATTTATCATCAAATTTATCAAAGTAAAAAACTAGTGCCAAGTTGGTCCCTTTTGGATGGATACTGGTTTTACAATGAAAGAACTAAATAAAACATATGTTAGCTTTCATTGATAATCAGAACTAACTTGCCTATATGTAAATTGTCTTTATATTTTGTTTTCAGATTATCAGGTTAACTTTCTGTAAAAGAAATTTAAAACATAAAAGTAATATTTTATTAATAGAAAAAAATTATAGATGAGTTGAGTTCTGGAGACTCATTTGGGTTATGGCAGACCTCAAGGCTCAACGGACACCTACAGAAGTACATCATGTATCAAAGAGGTCTTCGCACTGGCAACATGGGTTGAACTCAAAACTTGATAAGTCAATTACTTATCAAACGAGTCAACTTTCATCGATACATAACACATTTACGTACAGACAATATGATTTTTTATGGAGAAAATGTTTGCTCGAATATTTTACCCGGAAATTTAACTTATTAGTTAAAATAATTGTTCACAAATCTTCGTTCACAAAATTTGTTGGTAGACTATTTTACATTTAGCAAGCAAAATTTACACTTCAAATGGATAATTCTCAACACACAAGTCTTTCTCAACAAAAGAATACAATATTACATAATGTTTTATGTAAGGAAAAATGAGATGTTGAAATTTAGTCACTAGAAGGGAAATTGGAAGAAAATGACCAACAAAGCCCTCTCTTTGCAATAGAACACATTCTTCCTCTATAAATACTCTATCATTCCTCCCATTTTCTTGTGAAACACTTTGAAAATTTCAAGAGAGAAATTGTGGTGAGTTTTTTTTTCTTCCTTTTCTTCTTTCTTTCCTTCATTTAGTTTATGTTCAAGCAATTATTTTATTATGCTTATGATCCAACATTTATTTTATGTTAAGTTTCATGCCTCTTGTAATGTTATGTTTAAGTCATGCCAAGTTCAAAAGATTTAAACTTTATGGTAAAAAAGTTCTATTAAAGGTTGAGGCTTTGTGTTAAAGTTTCTGTTTCCTGATATAGTTTTGATTTTTTTGCTTAAAAATGAAAACTTTGTGTTATGTTCAAGAGTTTTGTTGGAGATATAAACTTTGTATTCAAGTTTCTTTTTTGTGATCAAGTTTCAATTTTTATGCTTAAAAATCAATGCTTTATGTGTTATGTTAGATTGGAACTTTGGATTCAAGTTTATGTTGAAATTTTTATGCTGAAATGTTCTAGCTGTGTCCCCAAAATTTATGTTGGTACCAAGATGCAATCTTTATAGTTTGCAAAATGTTTCCATTATAATACTATGTTCAGGTGAAATTATGACACTGCAGTCATAGTATTGTAACCACGAAATTTTATAATTTCAATTGTAGTTGAGAACTATGATGAACATGGAAAATGCGAGGGCAACAATCAAAGTTTGGTGGGATGTTGAAAGTTGTCCGGTTCCAGCAAACTTTGACGGCCTTTACTACATTGCTAAGAATATTCGCCTGGCTCTTTCAAACGCCAACTTTCATGGCAAACTATCCATTTCTGCTTATGGAAACACCGACCTCATCCCTGGTGAGGTTCAAAATGCACTTCAGCGCACAGGCATCTCCTTTCATCACGTCCCCACCGGAGGTATTACTTATTTATTCATAATAACTTTCAATGAACTTCTCTATAATCATAATGACTTTCTTTGTTTCAAAATAAATAAATAATGGCTTTATTTTATATTTTATTTTAGGTATGTACAAAGAGGCCATATGGGATATGTCAAAGTGGATGTCAGTCAATCCTGTCCCTGCAAATATTCTGTTGATTTCTGACGATGATAGTTTCGCAGGTCTTCTTCATGACTTTTCTGTGAGAAAGTACAACATATTCTTTTTTCTGGACCTTCACAACTTGACGCATCACTCACCTCCGCTGCCAATGTAATTTGGCTTTGGACAACACTCATTTCTGGTGGCAGGCCTCTGAACACTTCTGAACAAGTAATCTTCAAAATCAAAACCCTTTGGAATTCACATATCAACCCAAACACAACCTTAAAGCTAGTTTTAATCCTGCTTGTTCCAACAGTTGTCGCTTTTTGGTGCAGTTTCCATCATAATCGCGAGAGGAACAGGGTGGGGAAAGCGGCATCTAGTGATGTGTGGTCATAGGCTCATAGCAAACATTGGTAAACTAAAGATGTCCATTTTTTCTTGGCTTCTTTTCGTTTTCTGTCGTAGCATTTTTTAGCTTCCAAAGTTTCATCATGAAATGTTAGTATGTTACAAGATCATTCTTTTGACATTATTATTTTGTTCATGCAATGCTCTTGTTTTGAGTTTTATGTGATACTATTATTATTTTTTTTGGTAGAGCAGTAGAAGCTTTCTTAATTTGTTTTGATATAGAAAAACAAGGATAGTTAAGCAGCAGAAATTTTCTCATTTTCAGTTATAAGATTGATGATAGTAGTAGCCTTTTCTAATTGATTGTGATTGCATGTGTTGCTTATATAGATTGTACTATAATATATCACATGAAGTTGGCAAAGTTATGAGGGATAGAGTTTGCTTATCTTTTTGTCACTTCCTAATATGAATAGATCACTGCTTCTATTTCATTACTCTAATTTAACTTTTTCTATTTCCTGTAAAACATGGTCACCATTTTGATGTGTTTTTTTGCAAATTAAACCTTCCTTACAAGACTGACGACATAAACAACAAGACTAATAGCCTAACAACCATAACAGTTTACAATTTGAATGGATATAGGAGGAGCTCAATCTAAACATTTAGTTTACACACATCTAGGTTTACAAGTACAAAGAGTTGAACCTCTAATTGTAACAAATAATATATGGCTGGCTGTTCAAGCAAGCCGATATTTCAATCAGAATACAAACAAAACTTGGTACTGGGATTGTGCAAATAATCTTCTATGAAAAAACCAGAGACTATTTCACGCTTATTGTTAGATATATAATCTGTTTTGCTTTATTCGGATGAAATGGGTAACAGTAATTGCAAAGTAATGCTTACAAATCCTTTTATGGGGTTGATATCAGAATAATTATAGAAGAACCGCAGAAGTTTGGGATGAAAGAACATATGCCATAATAAAGAATAGGTGTAATCCTGTTAGATTGTAGTCAAAACACAAACACATGCTCTGTGTATACTGCATAAACTTATGACCACTTTTTAATTTCTTAAATGATGCTTGATTTTGAAAATAAATCTAAAACTGGTTTTATCTACTCAAAAAAGCTATAACTTGTTTGAATCTCTCCCACTTCATCCTTTTGAGATTTTCAAGTGTTGCAATGCCTTTGGTTTCTTTGCTTTATGTGCCCATGATGATTTGTTTTTCTGTTTCTTCAGGAGATGGAGTACTCAAATGGGGGTCTAGTTCTTTATTTTATGGTAGCTTGTCTTGGAAGAAATTAAGGATTTGGTGTTCTAATGGTCATAAAGGACCTCATTAGGCATGGCTTGTTTCTCATTTATGATAAATGTTACCAATCCGCGCAGTCACCAATATTTTTGACAGGGTTTGTAAATTGTAATAGACTACGGGTGATTGCTTTGAGTAATTAAGAACATCATTTCATTTAAGATTCTAATATTTGCAAATCATAAATCTCTAAATCTTACTGCAAATCTCATGGAAAAGAAAATGGCACACTAGAATGTTGGCAGCATGGATCAAACCATAGATTTCCTTCTTAATAGCTTCAAATGCTTATGTTGATTCACTTTCAACCTGCCCAATGCAATGTTGATAGGCATTACATAAAATGGTTTAAATAGCCTTTGTTAGTTCATTTTTGCAGCAAACTGCCATTGGTTAAGCTGTCAAATTATATTTGCATATATCGTCAGGTAAATTAATTTGATTGAAATTTTTTGGGTATGTCTACAACTCCGAATCCATGACTAGAACATGATGAATTGAAATTGATTCAGGCATCGATTTGCAACAATCATATTTTGATGTTTCTCATTCTGAATTCAATCATCACATTGGGCAACTCCTTAACAATCTGCCTATTGCTTACCTTTTAGGGAACTGTCCACAGGCTTGACAAACAATCTACTTTCCCCTATTTGTTTTGTAAGCATGCAAAAGCAAAAATCATAAGGGTCTCTTCATTTGGTTGTAATATGGCCAAAAGGTAGTTGAAAATGAAAGATATAGAAGTAAAAGATTTTTTATAAGCATAAAAAATCATTTTAAAGTGAGTTAATCTTTATGGTTACAAGACCAAATATATAGTGCCTAGGCACAATACAAAAGACACTTATCCCTAAAATATTAAATCATTTTTTTATCAATCTTTTTTATTAATTATTAGAAAAATATCTCTTGGTGCTCAAATACTATACATTTGATCTTGTGATCATATAAAGCTAGATCTTTTAAAAGTATAAATAAATTGATAACTCGATGTTAGGTTTCAAGTGTGAGTGGCCATTAAGTCCCACATCACCCGTGAAAGTGTAAAAATGTTAGATTTATAAAAGAGGTGACACACATGCCTAAAATCTTAAGGTTTTGGGTAGAGATGTGGCGTCTCCCTCTCTTTTGTTCCTGGATCCTGGAGCATTTACCTTGTTGTCTCTCCCACGGCCTCGTACCCCCAACAAATGGGATTATAGCCCTGGTTCGGCTTGGTGGGGGAACGGGAGTCCAATTATAGGAGGTGGGAACTTACACTTATGGTGGAGACTAATGGGTTACAAGTGTGAGTGGGGTTAAGTCACACTTCGTCAATGGATATAATATTGGATTTATAAGAGAGGTGATCCATATAATCAATGCTTTAAGGTTTTTGGTAGAGATATGACGTCTCCCTCTCTTATGGTCCTGAAGTATTGTTCTTGTTGTTTCTCTTGTGACCTTTGAACTCCTCGGCTCTCGAATATAAGAAGAAACTAGTAAGGAGTAGCAATACACAATTTATTTCACTCTCCAAATTCCTTTCATTTTTTCCCCTCAATATCTTCACTTTCTTTTTTGTCAAAATACGAGGGAAGGTGAAAATAAGTGTTTTAACTGAAGTAATAAAATAGGAGTGGTGAAGTGTATAGGATATATCAATATATTAATACTTACAAAAAGTGGAAGTAGCGTAAAAAAATTCCAACTTAATTTATTTAAAAGTAAAAAAATTGTTTAAACTGGTTGGCGTCTCATTCAAGAAATTCGCCGATTGCTTGCTCTGGAGTGGGAAGTGAAGATTTGTCATTCTTATCGTGAGGCGAATTCGTGTGCAGACGCTCTTGCAAACATGGGTTGTGAGCATGCGTCTGGGTTGCGTGTGTATGAGCACTATCCAGCTAGGCTTAGTTCTCTGGTGTTAGTTGATGTTATGGGGATAGCGACCCCTAGAATCATCTTTATTTAGTTTTCTCTTTTCTCGGGCTTAGGCCCCTTTGTTTCCCAAAAGAAAAAAAAATTGTTTACACAACTTGTAATTATCCTGTCAAAAAAAAAAACCAATTGCAATTATAATGATATACAAAAAAAAATTCAAACGCAAGGATTTCTCATCCTATCATAATTTCATGGGATAAGTCATCTCTATGACAATGCATCAAAAAGCAAATCAAACATCTACACGAGAGATCTCTTGATCATGGTTTAACTACCTCAAACCATTTGAATTGGGACCAAATTGTGATCAAAATACTCATTAATACTTAATCCTTTTGAAAGTAAAAATTTATTAAATAAAAGTGCTATGACTAATCTATATCAAGCAAAACAATGAGACTTATAGAGTATGAAATATTGGTATTAGGTTTTGGTTTTGTAAGTGGGGAAAATAAAGGTACACATTTTATAATGGAAAACAAATTATATTATTAAATAAGATAGAAAGCAGTTATTAGCATAAGCCGTGCCCATATACAACAAAATTGTCTGAACAATGAGAGCAAAGAAAGAACCAAAAATGACAACAAAAACCCAAATGAAACATAACTAAATGCACATTTAGGTTAAATATGTTTTTGATCCTGATAAAATTGAGACCTTTTAAGTTTAGTCATTACTTAATTTTAATAGTTTTTTTAGTCCCTAAAAAAAAATTCTCACTCAGTATTAGTCCCTCCTCAAGTCAAATTTGTTTAATTTATGCTTAAACTCTTGAGTTTTTGAACAATTTTTTGCAAACATGTTAAGAACATTACTACAAGTTCCCTTGCAAAAAAAATTCATATTTAATTCGTTTCATGTCAAGATTTTGTTAATTTTATCTTTAACTTTTACCGTTTTAAAAAATTCATATTTAATTCGTTTCATGTTAGGAAATTCTAAATTTTAGTAAATGAACCTTTCATAGTATTCTAAACTTGTCTCAAAAAAATCGTTAAAAAATTTAAGAGTTTACGGATAATTAAACAAACTTCGTTGTAACAAGGACTAAAATTAGAAGTAATTTTTTTTGTATGGACTAAAAAACCTATTAAAATTAAGTAAGGACTAAACTTAAAAGTTCTCAATTTTATACGGACCAAAAACATATTTAACCCTTAAATTTAAAGCATAATTGCTGGCATCACCAAACGGTTTAACTTTGGTACATATTCAGTTTAAATTTGGTGCATATTCAGTTGATCTCACACAGATTCAAGATAATAACCCTGGTTTGCCTTTCTTCAAAAGAAAAAAAAACTGGCTTGTGGTATTGATCTAAGAATTTGGAGTGTGTTCCTCTTAAAATTTGATATTCGATTTTATCCAATGTCAATTTCGATGAATTAGTACATACAAATTTTACATTAAGTTTAAATGGAGTTTCTGCAAATAGACAATAAGATTAGACCCTTAAATTAGTCGGTGTTTGGATCAAATATCTAGCTTTTTAAATAACAAAATATTCAAGATAATTAAATCTGGCTTTAGTACGTACCAAGCATTCCCCTCCATTTCCCTCCAAACTCGCAAACAAAGCCTAAAGATACTAGTTAACATGACGTTTCTAGTTAGCATTTACTCCATCCGTCCCCAACTATAAGATCATTTACAAAAAAATATTGGTCCATAAATATAAGATCGTCCACAAATTTCTAGATTTATTCACTACTTTTTTTTCAACTATACCCTTAATTAATACTATCAATCGTTGGAATATGAAAAATCAACATTAATAAATGACAGTTTAGTCGGTAAAAGTTACATATTTTTCAAACAAATTTATTATTCCTAACAGTTTTTCTAATAATTTTATGAACTACTCATATTAAGGAAAGGAGTACTAATATCGACAACCCTAAAGGGCAACCATTAAACAACCTATAATGAGGGTGGTGGGGAGTGTTAGTTGATGATTATAATGATAATTTCGGTGGCACAAGTGGGAAAAGGAAAAGTGCATTTAAGAGTGTGTACATGTCTTTCTTGACCTCTCACACACGCCACACACAACATGTACAAAAGGCTGCTTCATGTCCATTTGCGTTTGTTGGGTCAAGGAAACCAAACCAAACCAAGGCCTCATATTTTTACAGTTGAAAACCCTCTCAGACATTGTTTATAGTGCAATCTGCAAAAGTAGCAGCACTCATTTCTTCTCCCTATCCTCACATATCCATATTGATATGATCAGTCATCAGCTTAACGAGATCTGATTACCTGCCCTATATATACACGTACGTGTTGCATGTCTATCTCTCTCTGTTGAGTTGAGTTGAGTAAACAACACACTCATAACTCGTGAAGAGACAGATACAGGTGTAGATAGAAAGTTTTTTTAGTGTGTGTCAAATAAAAAAAAACAAAAGGATTTGGTTGGGATTTGTGTTTGGTTTTCTTTTATCTTAAATTTTTTTCACTTCCGTAAAGTTTATCTTTATGTGGTATTTTCTTTCGGTCTTTTACTTTCATTTCTCAAACAACTTTTTTAGCATATATCTGCTGTTTTTCCTCTCCTCCTTTTGGCATGTTTTCATGATGTTTTAGTCCATTAACAGGCATGTCTCTTTTCCTCAGATCTGATTCAGTTACTAGTATTTTTCTCTTTTACATTTCTGAAATCTTCTTTTGAATTATTCCTGTGAAGTTTCCATATCTGGGATGTTATTAATTGTATATGTACTTGTTTTGGTATTAAAGAATTTCTTAATTTGGAACATAGAAATTGTCCCTAAGAATTCCACATTAATCGTGTTTGAACAATACTGCTAGAATGAATGATCTCTTGATAAATATCTGTGCTGCACCTCATTCAGAATCGAGTCGATTCTATTTAATGGGATAATATTTATGTTGTTGTTGGGATATAGAAATTGACAGAAGAGAGTGAGCACAAAGAAGCATTTAGTATATAATGGCTATACCATTGTTTTTGTGTGCTCACGCTCTTTTGTCAATTTTCAATACTGGAGATAGTGTTGGAAATTTCTCAGCTTCTCAGTTTCATTTGTTCCTATAAAACCAAACCAAATTCATCATATAGCCTCTAAGCAGGTTATCTTTTAATCCAACAGTAAAACAAATTCCTATGAGTTGTGGCTCTGGTCTAAGATTAGTTAATTATATTGGTTATTATTCATCATCATTCAATTTTATATTAGCAATACCAGACAGATAAGTGTGATTTTGAGACCACTAACCTAGGTCAAAGTTGTGCCCTGAGTTACTGTACAGATCCTAAGAGGAAACTTTTATGTTTCCTTTTTATTTTTGTCATCTCTAGGTAAGAGAGTGCACGGTACTCCATATTGTCTTACATATGTGACATATCAATTACTTGCATATCTGTATGATAAAATCCACCCTTGAGTTAAAAACTAATATCAAATAAATCATGTCTACAAAATTTAATATTAATATGAAATCATTCAATATGTTAATGAGATAAATTAAAAATTAATGTCTTATTACTTTTATCAAACTAGTTAATTTTGATGAATCTCTGTGATATATCACATGATTTCAAATTAATATCAAATTTTATAGACATGATTTATGTTATAATAACTTTTATTCCAAAGATACATTTTGTAATACATATATGCGTTAAAGAATTATGAGGTGTCATAATATTAAATTTAACATTGTGGTGTCAATTATACTAATTCATTAGTAAGTAATTTTCTTTGTTGCTCCCTCCTCCTTTTTTGTATGCTCTCCCTCTTGATTTTAGTCGCTACCTGTATATCATCTTTCTAGTTTTTAATTTTTGATTTTATTTGCGTATGAACACTTTTATTTTACAAACAAACACTGTTGACATTAATTTTTTATGCATCTTGATGATGTAGGAAATAATTATAGATCAAATGTCAAAATTTGTAGATATATATGATCTATATGATAGTAACTTTCTATTGTAAATTCAACAAAGACAAAGTGGAACAAATAGTAGCGAGAGCAAAAACTAAACAACCCAAGAAAATAAAGATTCAAACTAGAACAAATCTAGAACCTATGTGTAGCACAATCAAAACAACCATTCAAAAGAAAATAGATAAAAGAGAGTAGAGGATTCACACCAAAATTGTTTACGCAGTTTGACCCAAAGTTGACCTATGTTTGTTGGAGAGAGAAACTCTTCAATTCATTATGAGATTTTACAATAGACGCAAAAGAATTATAAGAAATTAGTTTCACGAATTCAAGATGAACAAACTCTAATTTCTACACTTTCCTTATCTATCAACCCTCAAATATTTTAACTCAATAGTACAAGATGTTTACAATGTGCCCTAACATTCCAAGATGTTTAATTACAACGTGTTTCTCAATCCTAGAAACTCATCAAAAAGCTCTCAAACTTGAGATGAATTGAACTAATACCTTGAACCTTGCACTCTTTGTTATTTCTAAGGTGAAAAACTCCACCTTCTTTCAACTCCAAAGTCTCATAATATTTCTTTCTTGAACACATGGGATAAGAGCATCTACCTACCATGACCCAACTCTTATTGGTTTCCCAACTTGTCACCGCTAGTTTAACCGCACTATCATTATCATCCTCTGAGGCAATCACAACTTGCACGAAATCATCATTGTCCTTTTCTTATGACAATTCTTCTCGAAGTGACTGATCTTGTAACAAATGAAGCATTTGTACTTCGATTTTTTGTTCCCCTTTGATTTTGATATAGCCCAATTTCTCTACTCCCACTTGTTCCTCTTGAGACACCCAAGTCTTCCCCATTATCTTCCACCTTCAAGTCTTGAAACTTGGTTAGCTCTTAGGCCCTAATGGATGGTTGGACCTGCTACAACGTAATAACAAATTCCTTTCCTTAAATGAATGCATCCTTAAAATGCTCAAAAGATCTAGGCAACGAACTCAAAAAGAGTAGGACTTCACCCTCATCATCAAGTTTCATTCAATATTCTGCAAATCTTTGATGTTTAATTCCATCAATTACTCCACATTAGATTTTGATTCTACCATTTTCAATGAATAAAGTTTTTGTTTCATACATAACCAATGTGCCAACGACTTAGTCATGTACAAAGATTCTAACTTGGTTCACATCTTTGTCGGGGTCTTTTCGCTCATGACTTCTCTCAATATTTTATCTCCAAGGCACAAGATAATGACAAGTCTTGCCTTATCGATAATCTTTGTCTTCTCTGATTGTGTTATAGTGACTGATATTTTTGCCTCACCCTTAAAGCATCTACACACTTCTATTGAATCAAGATTGTTTCCATCTTCACTTTCCACACATTGAAATCGTTGTTTCTGGAAAATTTCTCTATATCCCATTTAGAACCACTGGTGAAATTATAAGATTTGTTCTTTCTCCATAGACGCTTTCACTTGTTGTGAATTCAACAAGACAAAGTGGAACAAATAACAACGACATCTTTGCCTCACCCTTCAAAGCATCTCCACACTTGTGTTGAATCAAGATTATTTCCATCTTCCCTTTCCACACATCAAAATTGTTGTTTCCGGAAAATTTCTCGATGTCCCATTTAGTACCGACGGTGAAAACATAAAAGATTTTTTCTGTCTCCGTAGACTCTGCCACTTGTTGTGAATTCAACAAGACAAAGTTGAACAAATAAAAATGGAAACCAAAACTAAAAAGTTCAAGCAAATAGAGATTCAAACTAGAACAAATCTATAACCTTTGTGTGGAGCAATCAAACAATCAATTCAAAGAAAAAGATAAAGAGATCAATCACACCAAAATTGTTTATGCAGTTCGGACCAAAATTGATGTACATTTATGGGAGAAAACAACTCCTTGATTCATTATCAATGAGTCTTTACAATACATATAAAAGAGTTACGAGAATTTTAAGAGCTCAAGATGAACAAACCCCAATTTCTATCATTTCCCTTTGTCTCAACCCTCAAAGATTTACTCAAATTCTTGGTGGTGGCCATCTGCCGCTTGAATTCAATGGTATCGAATAGTATCATTTCCCTTACGACTTTTGTGTTGAGAGCTTTTTAGTGAGGTTCTAGGGTTGAGAAACATGCTCTAAACACATTGGATAGCTAGGAATCATTAGAGAAAGAATTCAAGCTTTCTCTATTGTATTCTTGACTCTACCAAGAATCTTGAGTAAAACTGTACTATCTTCTAAAATAGTATCGAATTCGGATAAAATAAATGCAGACGAATGAAAACTGTCCATCAAGTACTTGGTATCCAATTAAAAAATATAACCTTCTTGACATCAAGCTCCACCATATGCAAGCAAGCTTTATTTATACCCAAAGTTTCCCCTTCATAGGTAGTTAGCCAAGATGAGGATCATAGAGTTTCCAGTCTCATCCCTCTACACAAATTCTTTTATATCAAGCAAACAAGAAAACCGGGATGTTGACATTAAGCTCCACCATGCAAACAAGCTTGATTTATATCAAGCGCATGTGAGCAATGTTTTACTTGGTAAGTGGGTCTTGCTGGTTTTTCTTATGATCGCTTGAAATTGATGTTTTTTTTTCCTTTCCATTTTCTTTCATCTGTATCAACCAAAAAAAATAATATTATACATGTTATACACCTAACTGTAGGCTCCCCCAGAAGCCGCACCACCTTCCTTGTTGACCCTTCATTATTTGACATAGACAACATATCTATGGCTCATGAGTCCTCTTCTTAATGTGTTTCATTGGTGTTGTTGGTAACCGTCTTTGCTTTCCCCACTATTGTTTTGCAATTTAGTTCAAAGTTGTGACACCTTCAAGTTAGGGCTATTTGTGAAAGTTAGATGTGGTTTTGGCACTAGTTTTGTAGCAATTGGCATTTAGCTCCAATCCATTCTTAATTATTATATTCCTATATCATTTCATAGTTTTTCTCTTTCCAATGTTATATTTGTTACAAGTTTAAATCTAAGCTTCGACTTATACTATGAAAGAATACGGCAAACATCTTAGCACATCTTGATAATTTGTTAAAGTTTATTTATTTATCGCATAGGATTAGTTATTTATCATCTTAGAATGTCTTACATAATTATATTTTCAAATTAGTTTCTACAGATATGAACTATTTCCTGACTTCCTGATTTCTATAGGATTTAGTGTCATGCAGAAATCTGGTTAGTCTTTTGCATCAAATTATTCATATTATCAATCATATCACAGCATGTTATCATATTTCAAAAGTCTTTATTCTTTCTCTTCTCCTTTTATCTAACACTCATTACTTTGACTATAATATTTATAGATATGCACATATATCAATAACCATGAAAAAATTTAACAACTAATTTTATGATCAAATGTTAGAATACCACGTTTTGTTAACTCTCGGTCTATAAAGTACTAAGCAAACACTGAAAAGGATTACTCTTGTTATTATGTTCGTTTAGTTTTTCATTATTTTCCTTGTTAATTAGGAAAAATTTGGACATGAATATCAATTTCTGGTTAATTTGACAGTGACACTATTATAACAACTAATTTTTGGCATGATGTTTTTCAGTCTCCTTTAGGCATGATATGCGGGTTCGTTCTCTATGGTTGCCTTCTCAAGACTTTTTGCAGTCTTGGTCCAACAACAATGTTTGGTGGTATCTGATATTGGTAGGTGGTAAGGGGTTATTGGCGATTTTTAGATGGGGGAGAAGACATTTTTGTTCGGGAGGAAGGTTTGGTGTCTGATTTCCATTGAGCTTTAGAGACCTTAAACCATTTTCATTTGAGTCTGACAATTGATGTTGGGTAAGTTCACATGACGGTATGTTTTCTGTGTCCTCGGTTTATATATAATTCCTTATCCCTCATCTTTTTGTCTCCTTTAGGTTTGTCGAAGGTAGGAGTTAGCGCATTAGGTTCCAATGGAAGAGTGCATTGCTTCGTCTAAGGTAATTGTCTTCTCTTGGCAATTGTTGAGGGAAAGATTACCTACTCGACTTAACTTATTTAGGCAAATTGTGTCGTAGATTTGATTCATTGGCTAGGGATACAATCTTTGATATTGGGTGAGTTATCTTAGTGTCAGTTATTTTTTTATGTTTGTATCTTTAGTAAATCATGAAAAAGGGAGGTCAATGTTGTTTATTGTTAAGAACTTTGGCTTGGATTCCTTGCAAGATGTCTTATTTTGATTTTGTTGAGGACCAAGTATTCCTTGTACTTTTTTTTAATATTTGAAATATATTAGCCAAATAATAAAAACTAATTTCTTATAAAATGTAAAATCTCTACTTGATACAATTGCTCATGTACTCTATTAAAATGTATCACCTATTCTTTTCACATTTCTTTTGGTTACTTTTTGTATACTTTGGATGATTGCAAGAGTTGTTAAGATTGACTACTAATTCTTTGGTTTAAATTATGTGCTCCATTCACCTTCATCAATCTTGAATAATACTATTGCAGGAGTTTTTTTTCTTTTCAAATTCCATCTTTTAGAGACTTGATTGTTGTTTTGGTTCCCTATTTTCGTTCGTTCACAATATTGTTCCTCTTTTTAAAATTCAGTTTTTTTATCCTTGCTCAGGTTTTGGACCCAAAAGTGATGACCTAGCAAGTTTTCTAAAAGAGGATGATGATGGAGCCACTCACAAGCTATTCAAGGAAATTAAATAATAAAAAGACCGACAATGTTCCCACATGGCGATGTTGATTGATGCTATATTGACCAAAATCTGAGTTATCCACTATTAAACTGTATAAAAAGTTATGCTGCTTAGAAGTAATTGACTTAAACAAATAGATTAGTTATAACATTTTTCCATCTTGATAAGAAGCTTTATACTGGGTTTTGATCTTCCAAAGTATTTGTGTTCAGATTGTCTTCGTAATTACTGTATTATATTGGTGGTATAGTTGCAAAAATTGGTGCTTTTTCCCTTCGGCGACGAGCTTTGTTCGCTGAAAATGTTATCACTTGTAATGTTCACTTTAACAACTGTTGGATCAGCCAGATACTAGTTTATCCAGTACTTGCCTTCTGCTAGAAGTAATAATCAAAAAAAGTTGATATCCAACAAAACAACGACTATTAAGTATGTATCATCTGATGATTACACAATATGCAGGATACCACAATACAATATGCTTTTATTAATTATCTACTAATGGAAAGTGAAACACGAAATTATGTATTGGTACGATTAGTTTTGGATCAAGTTATCTAACATCAAGGATAAACTTTATCTAATGTCGCACAATCTAGTGATGATAAGTGAACACAGGAATCATAAAAACCTTGTATGTCTAGAATACTTAAACAACATAGAGGAAAAGATCATCCGGGTGATTCACCATCTCGTGGCAACAAGTGAAGCATGAAATAATGTTGGGAGCCTGATGAGCAAAACCGCAAGTGTACAGTTTTACCGAAGTAGTAAAAATAGAGTATCGTTCCGACAGGGAGTTATGAATTTAATTAACTTTTAATATTGATTAGAATGAAAGTTTCAAAGGTTAGAAAGTTTGGGTTTTTAATTAAAAGAAAAT
>Ga0315914_1003269_pt1 | contig 24660 bp, 16 predicted proteins | sample MpolenodulesMG_FD_203920 | JGI IMG/M metagenome (GOLD analysis project Ga0315914, IMG submission 203920) | Medicago polymorpha root nodule microbial communities from Los Angeles, California, United States - elongated nodules | ecosystem: Host-associated > Plants > Roots > Nodule | place: USA... | reverse complement strand
TAATCGTCGATGTCTCAAACTATTAAACGATTCAAGAGCCGTTCTTATCGTTTAATCGACGATTTCTCAATCTATTAAATGATAAGAAAGCATTAAGTTTGGATACAAAGAGTGATTATCTAAACATTTCCATGTGTAGAATTTATGTTTGGATAGAGGATTATTCTAAACCTAGATTCAAAAGTATTTTTCAATCACAATTAAATCAAACATAAACAATAAAGTGCAAGAATAATCTCAATATCAAATCAAATGTTAGAACCATATATTTATAGATCAAAAGATTACATGTTTAGCTAAGATCAAGTACCTGTAATCCCAACAATGGAGATTTAGCTACTCATTGTCATGGAAGCTTTGCAAGAATGAATTGAAATGGAAAGATTCATTACAACTTTGTGATTTCTCAACAAATGAGGAAGAACCCACCTTCTGTCACTCTCACTCTATGAAGAACAAGCTCTATCTCTCTCTCTAAAGCTATTGCAAAATATTCTATGAGATTATAAGATATCCTCATGAAATGATCAAGTGGGCTATTTATAGAAATTCTATTCTGCATCAACTCGTCTCGCGAGTTACTTCATTCGCCATGGCGAGTTGCTGTTTCTTCACCAGTGGGTTTGTGCCACGTCAGCTCTGGGAAGTTTAAGCCGCCCTAATTCGCCTCGCGAGTAATGTTGTTCACCATGGAGAGTACTTGACCTCCTTGCTCGCCTTTCACATGACATTGCGAGTTGGTGGCGAAGACTTTCTGGAACTCACTGGAATTGCTCGCCTTCTTCTCGCCTTTCATTCCTTCTACTCGCCATGGCGAGTAAGCCTTTGTACTTCTTCATTGTTTTTCTTCTTTGCTTAGTGTCTTGAGTTCAATTCCTGCACAATTTGGTAAAGTAAGATAGATAATGCGTAAAAGGGTAATAATCACTTATCTCTCGGCTTTTCCCTAAATAACTTGCAAAACAAGTAACAAAAGTGCCTTAATTATTCATTTAAAATACAACTTTCTGGCACTTATCACAGCATGATCTGTAAAGTTTCATAGCATTTCGAAGTCGTTTCAATTTATTTTGATTTTTCAACCAAAACGTGCAAAATTGAAATTTTGTTCCGAGTAAGCATATACTCACAGGTTAAATTTAGTTCCCTAATTTTGTAGGCATGACTAGAAAAAATAAGAACCTTCTCACTGGAATTTTGTAGTTTTTAAACGAGATACAAATTAATTATAAATTGTTTAAGAAATTCATAATTATGGGGAATAAAAATTCATAATTCTGGTTGAAATTTTTTTATTTTTTGTGTAAAGCTATATTTTAACGTGTTAAAGATGTATGGAAAAAATTCAACCTCTATGTCACATTTTTATACTACGCGTATATTATAAGGTCAAAAATGAGAAGAAACTCGAATTATAATGTTAGAATATATGTTTTTTATTTTACAGGGTCATTTTTCAGACATAATGTATATTACACGATCAATTTGAACAATTAACCCTTCAAAATAAGAGAGATGAACCTGCCAATAGTGTCATAAATAAAATTATGAGGTAAATGTCATTTCCGAGACCTCTTTACGTGTGAGAATTTTTTCAGATTTTGCCCAAATTTTTCTTTTTTGAAGTGGGTTAATCGGCTATTGGGTTGCACCATATATAAAGAAAGTGTCGATTGAGTCCGGGTAAGTCTCTGCGGTCGTCGGGCGGTGAAACCGCCTATGTGTATAGATATATTTAAGGGAAATATTAATTTTTCCTATTTCAAGATACATTGATAGTATTTATGAAGGGCATGTTTGAAAAAAGAATAATAAATGCATTTCAAAATTTGTAGATAATCTTATATTTAGAGACAATTTTTTTCTTTTTAAATAGTCTTATAATTAGGGACAAAATGAGTAATGAATTATGGTTCTTAAATTTTTGTTTCTACCTTTCGAGAAAGAAAAAAAATGTTTGTATTGGGTAAAAAAATAAAAATTGTATGTATTTGGAATGTGCTCTCGGAGTAAAGCCTAGGATTAAAACTTTTAAATTTAAACAAATGACTTTAGCTGAAATCTGAACATAAATTTAAATCAAGTAGACTAGAATCTTAAAAGGTCCTAAAGGGAAGATGAAAATACTATCATTACCTTAACTCATTGATTACAAATGCAATAACTTTTCACAAGAATTAATTTAGAAAAAACAACATGTGTCCTTGCAATTATGTGTTCAACTTGAAATGCCGATATTGCAAGGTTGAAGACCCAAAACTTAAAAAATAAGCACATATTAAATAATAGAACTCTAACTAACATTATAAGTGCAACATAACATGTAATTTACAAACCTAATCATAATACTTTAACTTTAAAAACTTGTGATTTGAGAGGTGTATCTTTTTAGCTTAAACTAGCTTCAATTTGGAAGCTATGGTGGATCTTCGGTTCTAATGTTTAGATTGATTCATTCCCTTCCATTCAAGTTTTATTTCACCTATAGAAACAGTTGGGAAAGGGTTTGGAGCATTTTGACACCAAATTTGATTTTTGACCCCTGAACCCCTTGAATTAAGCCAGAAAACTTCCTGAATTTGGTCCTAGGGGGTCCAATATCAGCTATGGTTTTCTAATAGAATTGATTTCCAGTGTTAATCTAGGGTTTGTCAAATGAAAACTTTAGGAGAAAACCTAATGTCAAAATCTATTTTTGTTTGGAAATTATCTGACTCTAAAGTGGGAGTTTTAATAGCAGATTGGTTATGAGTCTTGTTCATGATATACTCCTATTATTATTTACCAGCAAGTTAATGGTTGCTGATATGTTGGGATGGTGATATCAATATGTTTGATTAGAGCATAAATGCATAAGAAAATACATAGAGAAATGGGAGTGAGGCGTTAACCTTTTTTAGAGGAAGCAACAACAGAAAGAGGTTCAAATGCTCGCCAGATGGATTTTAACAACAATATGGAACATATAATTATTGCAATTATGAGTTTGGTTAGAGACAAATACAAAGCAAACTACTTCAATACAAGAGAGTCAAATATGTTGTACTGAGAGAATATTTGAAACCACAGACGGAAGCACTTAGTCTCGCACATGAAAACATGCTTGTCAGACAAGGATTGCAGATAACTTGACTAAGTATATCACTGGTGACCATTTAGTCATTCAAGCTTAACAAATCATGACAATTTTTTTAATTCATGATAGAAAATGAAGTAAAACCAACAATTGGCTCCTCCTTTATTCCCCTCATAGAAAAATCTGGTACTATTATCATCCCATAAATCTCTCTTCTTAAGTATTAACGTTCAATAAGGCAAAGAATATTGATTACTATACCTATAGATGATATGGATCTTGAGAGTAGAACTAATGGAAACCATGCTGACATAAGAAGAAAATCAAAATGACTGAAGAATACAATACCAGAGGAGAGTGAAGGAAAAAAGGCACCAAATTCAACATACAACCAACAGATTTTAAGTCTTCAACCGTCACGTGACCTTGTGCTAATATGTCTAAAATAGCAGCTTCCTCTATGCCGGTAGTGCCTGCATTAAGCCGTTCTTTCACACCGTCTCATAATTTGCATTAAGCCGATCTATAGCATCATTTTTCTTTCCCTAACTAAACATGATGTCAAAGTGCGTGCTATTAAGTGGAAGTGAAACTTCCAAATTTTCTCAATGATTAAACCAGGAATTATTACAAATAAGTAAACGGCAAAATACTTCTTAGCCAAAATAAACCACAAATCCATTAAACTTTGCAACTCGCAGTAATCCATTTCCAATCAATGTGATGTTTGCTACTACACAAAAAAACAATACAAGAACTTAAATTACATGAAGTGGTTAATCTGCAATTGTGGATCTCATGATTATTTAACCAAATCAATAACATAATGCTTGAAAATAACCTTTGAAAAACATAAATTATTGAACAATCAATCAATACACAGAGAAGCTATACCACAATCAAATACCCTACTGCAAAAGATCAATTTCTACAAAAAGAACCAGAGCATTCAAAAAAATGTCTGCCATCTGATTGCACTGCAAATGTAAATAAGATCAGGACAAGTCAAATCTGGTAAAATTACCTAAACAACTCTCTTCCGGAATTCCAAATTGCATCCGATTAGCTTTGGCTAGCTTCCTCATGTCTGCCATTGAATACTTCTCCTTCATCTTACGAAGCCTACGACCACCTCTTTTCTTCTTTTTAAGCTCAGAATCAAGCACCGGAAGTGGTTCAGGTTGCTTAGCCGGAGGGGGTTCTTGCCACTTCTCAATTTTTGTTCGGATCTCATCTCTGAGAGCTCTTCCAGTTTTACCAGATGGGTCCCCACATATTGAGTCTACTCGTGCGGCAAGTGTAGACTTTGCAGCCAGGAGTCTGCATGCCCGCATCCTTAAAGATGGATGAGTAGTCTGAATAATTTGAGTTTGCTCCAAGTAACCAACATGAAATTGCGATGTTGCAGTGGAGAAACCAGCAAGATTTATTTTCTTGGCTCCGAGAAGCTGAACGTTACAAGCAGGCATGTTTGCAAGAGCTGATAGGCCACCAGCTGTTCCGACGAGCTTAGCTGCAACATCAGTCCCAACAATTACAGAAAGAGTGGGTGCAATGCAACTCATTAATTCTACTCTCTAAAAAATCAAGAACTTTCTTCTTTGCTGAGTCAAGAGCAAGAGCTCGATCGCAAGCCTCAATTGTCTTACTAAGGACTTGTTCTGGAAGTGGCTTGCCAGTCGTAGTAGACGCTGTAACTGAGACAACCATGATAATGGCTGAGGGTAAAAGGCCTTGTAAATCAGTAAGAGTTAGATCCATTTGATTTCATATCTTCTTAACGACACGTGCATAATCGATTGGGTGGTGTACTATTGATTCGAGCTCTGGGAATTTGAAGCCATACTTGTCGCGGATAAAATTGTGGATAATAATAATTTCATTTTCAATGTCAACTAACAAAGCATTGTATTCCACAATTGATTCTGAGACATCTGAACTCGCTTCCTCCACTTTCTGTACAATATCCATGTATCCAAATCTTCATCCATGTCTACAGCAGCAGCTTCAAGATCATGATCAGGAATTGCAGCCTCGTTATCAGATAGTTCGTCGAGGTCAGCAAGAAAAGTAGCATTGTCGATCATATGCTTCATCCTTTGCGATTCCAATACCGCGGCCTCGTCGATCTTAAAAGCCTCACTGTCGAAACTGTTGAGGGTGATCTTCCTCGTTGTTGACATTATGAATTTGATTTTGATTTTTTGGATATTCTTCTTCTTCCCTCTTCGAAACGTAAATCCCTAACCTCAATTTGTTTATTTTTTTTAGTTAGAAAGAAAATAGTGAGTGAAATAATCAATGCGCCTGCGTGGGTACTATTTATAGCTACACTGAATGCATACTTGGCCAACAAGTCATGGTTTAGATCCACAACCTTTAAGATAGGTGATTATAACAAGGTTGTCTTTTTTAATTTTTTTTTGGTTATAAATTGATCTTTTAAATCATAAAATATCTGCATCATTATCATATTTTCATCAAATTCGGTTAAATATGTCCAAATTCACCGGTTTCAAAACTAGAGTTTACAGATGTGTTATTCGATCTTGATTTGAAATTAAATTGATCGATTACTTAATTTATCATATTATTGATAAAAAAAAATTACTTGTAAAATTAAATGTTAATTCAAAAACAACTATATTTAACCGTAAGTAAATACACGTAAGTAATCCTTATTTATTAATTTTATTAGGTTTGCGGCAACTTAACCTAATAATTTCCCTCTAAAATGTTGTATTAGGTTAGCAGCAATTTAACCTAACAAATTCCATCTAAAATGCAGCAATCCCTAATATTTCTCCTCACTGATGAGCTTTTCATTCATATCCTGTTGTGTCATCGTTTGTATATATCTATTGTTTCTGTAGACTTTTGTTTGACAAGTTGTTGTACATTTATTTATTGCGTTTACAAACAGAATACCCTAATTTTCATGCAAATAATCTTATTAGGTTTGCAACAACTAAACCTAGAAAATTTCCTCCAAATAATCCGCATTAATTGCTAAGTGCTAACCCTAATTATGTATTTCCTTCCAACACTTCTTCAATTTGAAATTAATGTTTTTTTTGTTAGGAACCATGAATTGCATTAAATTACATCTATTGTTATACCCCTTGGAAAATACATAACTCTTCAACCAAGCAAACATCTTCAAAATAATTAATACATTGTATAAGATCTCTTTTATTATTAAATTCTATGATATATGCAAATATGATATGTATTTGGTTGGAAAAATATATTATTACTTTTAGTAAATATCAAAGTGTAATTTATTTTTTTAGAGCTGTACGTGTAATTTAGAAATTCTATTAATTTACGTGACTTTGTTTTTCATATTAGTAGAAATTTAAAACAATTATTACAAGTCAATTTTTGATGTTTAACTATAAAAGTAATAAATAAATTTGACTCATACAACAATATAATATTGTACTAGTCGAGATACCCGTGCTATAGCACGGGTAGCGCGGCTTTGCCGCGCTTATTGGTAGGGCTTGTTGGAAAAGTCTAATGAGTAGTAATTAGAATATTAATATTTATATTAGAATATGATAGTTGTAATTAATTAGAATAAATATAGTAATGAGAATAGTGAAAAAAATGAGTTCTATTTAAATTAGAATATTAATATTTATATATCAGTAGCAATTATTTGATTAAAGTCTACTGAGTTATATAGATATGATAATAAGTGAAATTAAAAAGAAAAGGACCAGATATGGAGTATTTTAATAAAATCTTGATTTAATAAAAATCTTGATTTATTTTTATAACAAATATCATAATTAATCTTCAAAACCGAGTTAACAAAGCAAATCAAAGTATTAGGTTAGGACAATACAATAGTTTTAGGAGTCGTTAAATTTATTGTGTGTGTGTGAGTGTGTATATATATATTAGATTAATGTTTAAATTGAGTCCCGTGTATCAATTATACATTCTTTGGATGATTTTGGTAGTGGAGATTTTATAGGGAGAGTTTTTCTTATTAATTTTATAATATCTTTATAAACTTATAGTTCATTTTATTAGCAAATATCAGAATTAACACTCAAAATTGAGTTATCGAATCAAACAGAAGTATTAGGCAAGGACAATACAATAGGTTTGTCGGTCGTTAAGTTTCTTATGTATTTGTATACCTTTAATTAATGTTCAAGTTGGATCCCGTGTATCAATTATACACTCTTTCGATAATTTTAGTAGTGAATATTTTATAGGGAGAGTTTTATTTTTATAATATCTTTATAAACTCATAGTTCATTTTATTAGCAAATATCAGAATTAACACCTAAAACTGAGTTATCAAATCAAAAAGAAGTATTAGGAAAAGACAACACAATAGGTTTGTCAGTCATTAAGTTTCTCATGTATTTGTATACCTTAGATTAGTGTTCGAATTGGGTCCCGTGTATCAATTGTACACTCTTTAGATAATTTTGGTAGTGTAGATTTTACAGGGAGAGTTTTTTTTTTTTTTTTTTATAATATCTTTATAAACACATAGTTCATTTTATTAGAAAATATCGGAATCTCAAAATTGAGTTATCGAATCAAACAGAAGTATTAGGCAAGAAAAATACAATAGGTTTGCCAGTCGTTAAGTTTCTTATGTATTTGTATACCTTAGATTAGTGTTTAAATTGGGTCTCGTGTATTAATTATACACTCTTTGGATAATTTTTGGTAGTGGAGATTTTATCGGGAGAATTTTTATTTGTTTATAATATCTTTATAAACTCATAGTTCTATTTATTATCAACTATCAGAATTAACACTCAAAACTGATTTATCGAATCAAACAGAAGTATTAGGCAAGGACAATATAATAAGTTTGTCGGTCGTTAAGTTTCTTATGTATTTATATACCTTAGATTAGTGTTCAAATTGGATCCAGTGTATCAATTATACACACTTTGGATAATTTTGGTAGTGGAGATTTTATAGGGAGAGTTTTTTTTTATATAATATCTTTATAAACTCATAGATCGTTTTATTAGAAAATATCATAATTAATACTCAAAACCGAATTATCGAATCAGACAGAAGTATTAGGCGAGGACAATACAATAGGTTCATTAATTAATTATTAATTAATTACAAAAGTAAAGCATTTCTATTCTATCTCAACACATTGTCGCCCTTCTATCCCTCTGTCTTCCTCGTTATGCCATTTTCCTCTCAGACTTCACCTCCAAAATCCACATCTTTGGCCACCAAACAATCGTTTTTGGTCATCTTTCTACAAACAAAAATCATATTTTTCATCTTTTCGTCTTCCACTACACTTCTATCCAAACATATTTTTTAAAGGACTTAGTTTGAAAAATGGGTCATTCTCATACTTCTCCTCAACAGTAAAAAACACTATTTCTAGTCCTCTAGCTTTAACATCGATGGATTTAGTGCCAGATCTGCAACATTGATCTTGTAAGCTTTCATGTGAATCTATTTGTCACTCAATGTGGGCATACACAAATATTTCCTCCATTCTCTCATGCCTTCCTGCAATAACAACAAACTTCGGTTCAGACTTTGGATCTCTTGTCTTCTAGTTTTACTACATGTATTTTTTTTTAATGAAGATTTGTTTGTATATATTTTTAAATTTTTAAATTTTCTATTCAAAGATATTTTGTATGAAGATTATATAGACTCTTTCATGTATATTTTTTCTGTTCGTTTTTTTAATTTATTATTGTTGATATAAAAAAATAAGAAAACGCTTCATCTTAGAGTTATCTATGTTGTTTAGAATTTGTTTGATTTTTTTGTTTGGATCTTAAAACTTGGTAAAACAAAACTTTTGACTAAGATATTTTTTATATTAAAAAAACATTTTTATGTTGCTAAAAAAAAGAGAAAAAGGAGATCATGTATATTTTTTTTCTTCAACAATTTCTAAATAAAAAAAAATATTTTTATGTTGCTAATTTTTTTTTTACTGTTTATGTACTTTTAAAGGACGACGAATTTAAAATTGTTAAGAACATGTGAACAAAAAGTTAAATAACATGAAGATAATTTGTTGAAAATTTTGTAGAGTAATGTGAAGTTACCTTGCTTAATAATTTGTAGAGTAATGTAGTGTTGGAAAACACGGTACTTTATTGTAGAAGAACATAACATGAAGAAGAACGAATATCCTTTTAAAAAAATTACATTTTTTTAGAGAATAAAGTAGTTTGTTAAATACAATATGGAAGAAAAAATAACAACAATGTGTTTCTTCTTCTTCATGTTTGTTTATATTTTTTTCCCACATAATATTTTTTCTGCATAAAAAATAAGTTCCATTGATTAAAAAAATATAGTTGATGATGAGGAGAAAATATAGAAATTATGACTAAAAGTGTGAATTTTAATTTTGAAATGGAAAGAAGAAAGGTGGGAAGATAAATCTGATCCATAGTGTATTAGGTGTATTGGGAAGTGCATTTTAAGAAGTGAAATGATAGAGAGTGTATAAGTGTAGACTATGTAGTAAATCAAAGTGTAGTGAAACAGCACTATTGGATCTTAAAAAATCTGAAAAGTAAAAATATAATATAATAAGTTGAAGTTGCTAAAAAGCTGTCATGTGTTAAAACTATTTTTGGAACTACCACATCAATGTTAAATGATTCATAAACACTTTTTAACGAAGTTGATTGAAAGAATAGACAATAGTTTAAATATTTTATGAGTTAAAAGACAAATTTTCAATAAAAAAACTTAAATTATCAACTTGTTATAAACATCTAATTTAAAAGACTCTACGAGATATATTTTATCTTGATTTTTTGTTTTGTTTTGGTGTACATATTTTATCTTGATTTTGAAATAAAAAATATTTGATCTTCTTTTCAATAAAAAAACAACATATCTTTCTTCCACAAAAATAGTAGTTATTTTAATAAAAATATAATGGATGATAATTTTTTTTTGACAAGTCAAAATGAATTATATTAACAAAATATAATAGATAATAATCTATGCATTGAATATCCTTTTTTTTAAAAAAGTTCATTAATTTTTAGAATAGTTTAATTGAAAATTGAATCAGAAATAGTTTTATTTATTAGCTTTTAAGGATTAGATAAGATTCAAATTTGAAATACTGATAAAATTTAAAAAATAAATGTGAAGAATTTATTTATACTTAAAAAATACAATTTATTTAATTATTTTTTGATTCAGACAAAAATTGAAATTGAAAAGACATCATTATGAAGGGTAAAATCGAAAGAAAACTAATGTTAATTTATAAAGAAAAAGTAAACAACTACTATAAACGACGTCGCTTCTGAAGGGAGAGAAAAGAAGGAAAAAAATCGCCGTTGCCGGGGATCGAACCCGGGTCACCCGCGTGACAGGCGGGAATACTTACCACTATACTACAACGACCTTGTTGTTACGTTCAACTCTCAGATATTATTTATATAATATAAGAAACTTTCATGTGAACTACTTGCAGATAACACATTTGTGGCAAAGATCCGTTGCATTATCTCAGCCATGTTTATTGTTTGATTTCATAATGTTACATTAAACAAAATCAGAATACTCCAATAAATGAAAATTTAGCAATGGCCTTGTCCTCCACCACTACTACAGTATGTATCCCATGTAACAACATTCCAAGCAAACTAGGATTCTCAACTAATAATGTTGTTTTTCCTGTGAAACTACCGCGGAAACTATGTATCAGAAGCTCTAGTGAAAACTCTGCAGGTCCAACACAGGCCGAGGTTGAGTCAGAGAGTTCCATTGAACTTCCAAAAGAATCATCTTCTTTAATTTCTGTTCTCAACGTCGAAAGAGCTCTCCGTGGCATACGTAAGTTTTCCATAATCTTGTTGTTATTATACGCGTAAAATTGCACTGCATTGAATTGAATTGATGAAGATATGGTTTAGAATGCAGCTATTACAGATGCAGATCATTATGGTAGACTTGGCTTACCTAAAGGATGTCCCTATGAAATGGTCAGAAACATTTTATATCGGATTTAATTCATATATACCTTCGTCGATAATGAAAGGATTTTTATACTGTCAATCAATCATATTCGTCAAACATGAAAATCCTTTGACTTCTAAAGTCACACATATATGATATATGATTGATGTTAATTCAACTTATCTTTTTTATCTGTGTCACTCTACACTTTAACAGGTGCCAGTTGCGTATAATAACAAGGTTCGAGAATTGGAGAGTCAGGGGTTAGAGGAAGACATACTCAACAAGAAATTGGAACTTCTCAGAGTTAGTATATATGCATAATTTAAATTGTTTTGTTTGCATTATTATTATATGTGAGAATTGAGTGGTGATGATTTGGTTAACCTTTAATTGTATAGGAATCATACACTATCATGTCATCACCAGATGAAAGAAGAATGTATGACTGGAGCTTGTCTAGAGAAGATAACACAGAAACATACATTTGGCCATTTGAGGTTGATGTTTCAGTACTTCAAGAAGGAGATCCTCCACCACAGGTACGAATTACTTGTTTCTATTTCTCAACTTCCTAGGAGGTGTTTGAGGTGGAGAGAATTTCTCAAATATGATAATGAATTTGTTGAAGTGATGCATTTAATTAAGATATGTTTATATAAATCATGTTTGGAATGTTTTAGTCTTAAAACAATATTTCCAATTTTCATGGCAGGAACCTGAGGATGTTGGACCAACCAGACTGGTTGGATACTTTCTAGCTGGATGGATACTGCTAGCATTTGTGTTATCAATTGGACTAAACTTATAGAAACATGTGTGTGCGCGTGCACATCAATGCATTGAACTATTTCCCCCCAAAAAAGAAACAATGATATAATGTAATGGACAAATGTTTTGAGTTGATTGAAATTTTAAGTTCAGCTCAGACTTTAGACTCTTCAAATGATAATAACCTTACAACTTTATCTGTTGCTTCCCTTTTGCACAACTTTATCTGTTACAACTTTAGACTCTTCAAAATATTGCTAACATTGCCTGTTAAGGCCTTTACTTTCACTTTATAGAACCACTCTCAACAATCATGATTCATGACTTAAATCAACCAAACAGAAACAACTGATGGTATTTGACAGACCAAAGGTTTCATAGTAATGAGAAGAATCATCACTTAAGATAACTTGCATCAGGTTCCATGTGTCTGAGATGAACACCTTGCGGAATAAGGTAGTATCTGATATTGAGCTCTTCAAATATTTTCTTTACTTCCATCACTAATTCACTTCTCCGCTTGGTCTTCTCCCCAAATTCTTGAAAGTTCATTGTGTGAGTAACATAAAGACCCATCTTAATCTTATTTACATTTTCAATCTCTTTCACTGCCAAACTGAAACTAGGATGCCAGTATTGTGGATTCCTCTCCAAATACCTAATTTATTAAAAAAATACATTAGAACTATTTATACCCAAAAAAATATTTGTAATGTTAGCCGAATACAGCCAACAGTTGAGTTAGGGGTGAGCAGAATTAAAATCAGTTGAATACAGATTACTTATACAATTAGCTTACCTCTTTATTTTTTCATTCAGTGATCCGATTTTCTCTGCTGACGTCGTAAAGTCAACTGAGAACTCTACACTGTCACCCATATTAGGGCTTCTGTAATAATTGCTGATCGGTTTTATGGCTAGAACAGAGTTTGGATAATACACCTTTTCATTATTAAGTTTCAAGAATACTGTTGTCAGTATATTCATTTCTTCAACCAATAGCTGCAAGATAGTTTTGAAGGCATTCATATGCAAATATCAAACAATAAAGTTAAACTGAGCTGCTATAAATTACCTCAACACCATCTATAAAACATCGATCGCCAACATCAAATGGATGCATTACAAACACGAAGATGATGGCTTCAAATATATTCTTGCACGTGTTTCCAAACATGAAAGCCGCAAGTACTAGCTGTGATGAGAGGAATACAAGTACTTTTGTTGTTGCAATCTCCATTAGAAGAAGCCACACTACTATGGTCACCACTACTAGGACCCCTGTAACAAGCTTGTTTAATTGTTTAACCGCTGTTTTAGTGTCGCTTAAGGCGTGCGCGAGTGCTCTACGTTCTTGATATACCTTCAACTGGAAAATACAAAGATTATGATCCAAACAGAATCTCAATCTGTAGTTATGATGACAAATTTTTAACAAACATATAAAACCTTACCACCCAAGCTGCTAAAGATTTTCTGGTAATCAGCCCTGTTTCTGCCTGTGCCAGTAGGGGAAATACCAAAGGAACTTCTTCCTTAATCAAGAACCTACGGAGTTCATCCTCGTCGATGTCCCTATTCATAATGAGAGCATTTTTTAGCAAGAGTGACAGATATCAAAACAAAGAGAAGAGTAAATACAATTAGGTTCTGTTTAGATAAACAACTTAATTAAGCGTTGGTAGCATAAGTCCTTAACAAAGAGAAGTGTATATGTATAAGTTACTTTTATAATAAAAGATAAAATAATGTCAAATTGTTTTTATGTAAGCTGTAAGACGTTTTCATTAGCTCTTCCAAACAATCTTGCAAATGCTTATCCTAGTAGATCAACACAAGTAAGTCAATCCAAACATGCCCTTACAACCATGCCCTTACAACCATCAACAACTCTACAAGTAATAATGCAAATATATTCTTACTTGCAGCTAGGGGAAGCAGCAACATTCCTGAAAACGTAATAGGCAGCAGCAGTTGCTTCCATCTCATTAGTAATTTGTTTATCATTCTGTTCATTTTCTACATCATAAAAACTTTCATCTAGAGAATTAGAGATTGTGGACAGCCTTGAATTCATTACTGCGTCTACCAAAATCTTCATAGTCCATGAAGAAACTTTCTCTTGCTTCATCTTGTGAAGCTTTGCCATATCAATAACCTCTTTCTTTGTGCTACCTTTGCTGGTTGTACTCCTGAAACTAAAATGGGAAGTGCTTTGAGATCCACCGACTTTCTCAGCCTCTTCCATTAGTGGAGGCCCAGAGAGAGTCTGCAAAACATATTGATGGAAAATTGATTCTTGAATTCGATCAAAGAAAGATTTGACATGGAAACTCGATGCCAAAATCTTTAGCAACAACGTCTTTATGACCCACAAAAATGTTCCAATGAGAAGGGAAACAAGAGTCCATGTTACACCGTCCAAAATCTTCGTAGCCAATTTAGATCGCTGGACTCCACGATTGATTAAAAGCACCCATGTGAGGAGAACCAAAGCGATCCATGTGAAAACCTGGATACATTTCTTCAGTCCATGGACAAAATAAAGCACCTTTTTCTTCAACAAAAAGTTCATTTCAATCAAGAAAACGACAATGTGCGTGAACCATTTGGTAACTAACATGCCACAAAATGTCACCATCACAAGCATACACCACCTCCAAAGCCCCAAACTCCAAATCTCTGTCCTTTTTAGTTCCTCAACTGTTAAACTAGCCAACAAGCTACCCGTGATGCACACAAACACGAACAACTCGATCAAAACCTTAGTTGTTAGTCTCTTACGCTTGCCTTTACTAAATTCAACTTTCTTGTAAATGATTTCATCAGGATCCTCACCAGCAGCACCTGGAGATGCCATCAAAGGTGTTCTAGGAGTGACGACAGAAGTAATCGAAACGGTTCTATAAACTGTTCCAGGTTTGTTATTTGGTGAACGCGATGCTTTATATGGTGAAGTAACATTTAATTGATCTTGCAAATTTGAAGAAGTAACATTCTCTTCTAAAAGGGTTCCATCAATAGGGTAAGGTTGTTCACCAAATCTTGATTTGGGCTTAGAGAACACTGATCTGACAAGAGTTTTTCTTGGGGTAAGGTTTTCATTTGTAGCAGGAACCTTTGGGGGCTTGTTTGGGCTAGGGATGAACCTTATTTCAGGGGAAGCACAGTTTAAAGGTGGTGACTTTGTTGAGTAGCGAGGTGAATATTCAACTCCTTTCAACTCATGATCATGATCTTGGCCATGGTGATGGCTATCTCCACCCACATTTGAAATTGCCACCACCACTTCTGTTTTCTTCTCCATCATGCTCACTTCACCACCTTGATGCTTATTATTATTAACATCCATTCACAAACCCTATGCATATCACAAAGATATAAACTAGTGGAAATTAATAAACTAACTAACTTGGCCATCAGAATTATTACTAGAAATGAAATTAAAAAGAAACAAAATCGGACAAGCTTCAGCTATAGTATTAGAATATAAATAAATAAATAAAATACAAGAGGAATATTATATATAGAGTATGAAAGAAAATAGATCAAGTGGAGGTGTGTGTGTGTAAATAGTCTGACAGAAAGTTAGCTGGCAAAGGTTGAAACACATGTATGTATGAATGAACTGAAGCAGTTCACTTTGTACTAAAAATCTAGTAGTGAGTGAGTAGTGACACTTTCTGAATTTGATTTAGATTGAGAAATGTACTTACATATGCATAAAATTGTTAAACAACGATGTCAGGCTGCACCGACTTAGTGCAAATGGTCTATGTTGTCTACCACCTCTGGTTCTCTATTATATAAAACCATATGACATAACGGTCATAATTGAATGATAGTGTAAAAGACTTATATGGTGATAGCGTATGTAAATTAAATTTATTCGTATAAAAATGTTAATACTAGTACTTAACTACAAATTAGACAAAACTTTATGGTTTTTTTTGGTAGAAGACAAAACTTTAAGAATAATTAACTTCTTAAATTTTTTGAATAAGTAATATATCTGGATTATATTAGGAGTTACATTATTTATTAAATGAGTCATGCTAACTTATGTCTTAAGGACATATGTTACTTGTGTCTCAAGGAAATATCTCAATTGAGATGGGAGAGAGTAGAACATTATTATATATCCTATATATTTTTTTTATCAAATCTATATCCTATATTTTAATAAATAAAAAGTTGAGATTGTACTTCAGGAGTGAGATCTAAAAGTAAGGGACCAGAAACTTCGACCGTGAATCTCAAGAAATACCAATATAAGTATAAAGTAAAAAAAAAAGGATTTGTTTAATATAAGCAATTTTGTACATGTTTTTTTTTAACAAGCAAAAATAAAATATATATTAACAACAATGAAGCCGCATCTTAAGCACAACACATATCAAAAGAAAGCGATTAAAGTTTACAATAGAGTCCAAACCATAAAACAGTGATGACTAACCAATATCCAAACAAGCAAGCGGGCACGTCAGCCAACTATGAACCTATAATACAAAAACGACATTACCTGCCTTCAACCACCAATACGAGTGAAATAACAACTTTTTATTTATTGAAAAACAACAATAATTTATTAAAAATTATATATTTAATACTCCCTCCGTTCCTTGTTAAGTGTCTTTTTAAGGTGAATTTTTCGTTTCTATTTATCTGTCTTTTTGGTATTTTAAGGATACGATTTGTCAATTATACCCTTTATCAATTACTTTTATCTTTTTCAATAAAACTAATTAATGCTATCTATTTGGAAAATTAAAGTTTGTTTTTTTTAAACAAAGTTTGTTTTTTTTTTTTAAACAAAATTTGTTTCTTGTTATCTTCAAATTTAAACAAAATTTTGTTCCAAACAATGGTTTCAAGAAGAGTTAAAATTCTATAAATAAGATGAGTAACAATGGTTAACAAATTCAAGTGTGACTCTAGCATTAGTTGAAGCCTTAACTTTGATTAAAGGAGTTGGAAGAAAGTTAACTTTTGATAAATGTGAAGTTGAAATAATTTTTATATTGACTTACAATAATTAAAAAGATATGCACAATATTTAGAAAATTGACAATTGTTTGTTATGAGAGAGAGGGTGCGCAAAAAAATAGAAATTTGTTGGAGAAAACGATAATAATTGTTTGTTACGAGTGAAACATAACATATTAAATTTATTGGAAAGATAAAGTGTGTGAAATAGGAATTTATTGGTGGATTAAAATGAGGGTATAATAGGAAGAAAATGTGCAAAAATACACATCACTATTTTGGTGTTAATTTTCAAAAAAACATTTAAAAAGGAACGGAGGTATAAATTACAAGTTTCAAAACAAACTTATTATTTTAAACTCTTTAAACGTGTAAAGTTGCACATGATAAAAAAAACATATCTATATTTTATAATCACTTCTCATCTCGAAATAAGTGTGAGTACATTCGTAATAATCTTATACTTATCTATCACAGAGCTTCTTCTACTAATATCACATACCCCTCCGGTTCTAGGCATAAAGTATTTTTTATTTCAAATCTATTGAATAAAAGTGTCTCAACAATCATATTTTTACTTATTCTAATGAAATTAAATGCAAGTTACATTTAATTTTCTCTCTTTCAATTTTTCTATAACCAATAGTCAATAAAAATTGTTTTTACATCTTCACATGAAACTTATTCCAAAAAAAATACAAAAATCTATATTCCAAATTCTTATATTTGAGTTTTCCTAATATACGTTATTTGAGTTTTTTCTTGCAATTTAAAACGGATAAAGTACTTGGTAATGTGTATGTGTGTATACACAACAAAACACCATTAAAAGAAATAAAACAATAAGAATGAGGAGATCTACCATTCTTAACTCAACTGACAAAAAATACTAAAATCGTTAGATTAAACACCGAAGGGAGTTTAAACTACAATTCTTCAACTTGTATGAATTTGTAGTTATTGTGATTTCGTCAATTAAAAAAGTACTAATAAAGAAATTTCCGCTACGAGTCTAAAGAAGCAAAGGCGACAAAATGCATGATACATTGCCACCAAGAATACCTTTGGTGGACATTGTTGAGACAAAACTCCTAGAGTGGAGATGTGCATACTATAATTAATATACTAGAATCACTCGTCATCACTTGTCACAAACTAACTCATTGGAAACAATTACTCTCAAAGGAAAAAGACCATGAGCAATTGAATAGGATGTATCCACCTATGGAAAAATATGTATCCACCTCATAGCATATACATTTGATGGAAAAATTACACGGATCCTTCTACTAAAAAAAAATACACGGATCTGAATTCTCTTATGAGTTGGAATTTAACACTTAAACTCGGGATACAATTTTGGTTGTTTATTAGATATTGTTAAAAGAGTTTCACATCAGATAAAATATAATTATAACAAACATTGTTTTTAGAGAACAAAAATATGGTTGAGTTGAATTTTTCGGCTTAACATAATTATAATAGTATTCAAGATGTGCTTATAGATGCTATTACGTTGATATTGAGAGTTGAAACCACACCTACGAACCAACTTGGTTACTAACCGAACAAATCTACATTGTTGAAATTCATCTTCAATTAAATCAATTTTAAATGATTTTGATCTTTAATTTAGATAGGAAGATAAAATCAATAATTACCGAAATGTGGAAAATAAGACACAAATTAGTGGCTGGATTTTTTTTTAATTATAAAAATTGGATGACTAAACCAAAAAGAAAGAAGTTACAAATTAGTGGCTGGATTTTTTTTTAATTATATTCATTTGCAATTTTATTTGATCATAAATGACAGAAGTTTTTGAATTATATTATAGTTCGGATAAATTCATTATTCAATGAATATGAAAAAACAACATTTGCTTATAAATGTTGATGGATGAGTATCTTTCTAAGATTAATGTTGACTTTGGTTGCATTCTGTTGGCACATCTTGTGCTGATAATGTAAACATGTTTATGTTGGTATATATAATTCATTTTTGCTTCTTACAAAAAAAAATATTGATACGAAATTTTCATCACTGCATAGCAATGATTTATCTCCATTATGGAACATGTGGGGTACAAAATGTAGATTATCTCCTCCTATTCATTTTTCTACGCCGAGAATTGAATCCCTAACCATATGCTTAAGGAGCTAAAGTCCCTTATTGAACTAATTCATTGTTGATTGCAATTTTATCTTTCTATTTGATATCAAGTGTGAGATGGAAAAGACAAGACATAAGGTTGATTTTGTGGTTGAGGTGTAAAAATCACACAACATTGAGTTATCTCCCTTATCTTTTTTTTTTTTTTTTTTTAAGAAATTGGGTTAATTGCTTGTGATTCATGTAGAATTGAATTTGGTGACCATTTAAAACTGTGCAAAGATTTCAATCTTTGAAGCAGCTTCCTTGGAATCGAATAGAGGCCGGAGAGGTGGCAGAATTTATTGTTGTTTTAGGACATAAACGACGTCGCTTTGGAGGGAAAACAAAAATAAAACAGAAACCAAAACAAAAAACTACGCCGCTGCCGGGGATCGAACCCGGGTCACCCGCGTGACAGGCGGGAATACTTACCACTATACTACAACGACTTGTTTGTTTATAGCGCCTCTGAAGCTTATTAAATAACCTCTAAATCTTTCCAATACACAGATCATTATGGTAAACTAGGCATTCAAGATGATGTCCGTATGACATGGTCAGAAACCAGACCACAAAAGATTGGAATTGGCAGTATATATATATACATATGATTTGTTAGTGTACTGTATATGATTTTTTTTTTTTTTTAAGGAACTGTATATGATTTCTATTTGCATTATTATATACATATATATATATATAAGGGTATTGCTAAAAAACACCTACATGATAATGACAAAAACACCATTTCTCTTTAATATGTATTTATTCATCAATGAAGAAAGAGAAATGAATTTTTTATCTTTATCATGTAGATGTTGTGTGCTAAATCACACCTTCATGATTGTTTTATGGATGTGTATAGCCTGGACCTATTGAAGAATTGGTCCATGTTGGACCAATTTTTTTAGAGCATTACTTTTCCCACCCTATGCCCTTCTCACGCGCCCTGCAAAATTACCAATTAGCCTTCCGGAAAATAGAATTCGAAATTGTAAAACCTGGTCCGGATTACATATTCCAGACGAATTCGTAGTATAAAAGGAAGTTCACCCTCATTTTTACAGTTTCACTTTTTACTTTGTTTCTCTCTCCCTCTAATCTCAAAATCCGAACTACAAAAATCCAACCAAAATTGGTGAAATTATGCTCAAACAGACCGCATTTCAATCGTTGGTAAACATCACATGGAAGGTTAATTCGATTTCTCTATGCATGCAAGTAATTGGTTCCGTTTTTTTTCTTCTGCACTGAAGCAATCCGGATTTCGTTTTCCGGACTGTATTGTTGCAATCCGGAAAATAAATTCCGGAAACACCCAGTATTGGTTTTGACCGTCTGTTTTTTACTGTTTTGTGTTGATTGTGTTGTGTGCATGTTACAAAAGGTTCATCCTCTACTACTCGGTGCGTAAGGAAGGCAGGACATGCATCCCGTATGAGAGAGTGTCTCCAACGGATGGAGGAGGAAGGTGTTGTTCCTCCGAGGCGTCGGGGTGCTAGAGGACGTCGAGCCTGATGTCGAGCATCAACCAGAGCAGCATGAGCAAGAGTATATGGAAGATGTCGTGGACGTGCAGCTAATGGAGGAGCAGGAGCTTAAGGAGGAGCTTCAGGCTATAGACAAGGAAATGTAAGATGCCGAGCCACGACGAAAGCAAAATAAGAAGAAGAAGGCTGACACCTGAGCAGTTGGACAGTGTGCAGTTCATTGTGTGGAGGCAGTAGAGGGATATATCGACTGGTTTTATCACCATTTTCATCCACGCATGATTCTTCCTTACATGCCGGTACCGGTGCCGAGGCCACCGGAGCGTGAGGTCCTTGATGCGCAAGCTGCTCAGGAGGATGGAGAGGTTGGGTACTTACAACTTAGCGCAAGGATGAGCCGCATCAGAGGCCATGTCTATGTTGTGATGTTCAGTGGTGTGGTGCCGCGAGGGTCTGAGGAATGGCGACATTTGGAGGATGTGTTGAAAGAGGTGCATGATCGAAAGGTCTACCGTCGTCGGGGAGCTACTGAGGGTGGCAAGGGTGCTAGAGGTGGTGGCAGACGTGGCGGTGGTACGAGTGTAGTTATCAGTGGTTTATTTTTAGTGATGATTGCACTTTTTAATTATGTTATGTTTGAACATCTTGGATAATTTTTAGTCATGTAACATTTGGATAATTTTTAATGTTATGTAATCTTGGATAAATTTTAATTATATTTGATTAATGTTATGTTTCAAAATTATGTTGTGTTGATAATTTTAATGTTATAAGTTCGATTTATTGTTAGAACATGTCACCGGCATGATATGTCTGTTTGGAAGCAAGCAAAATACGCCAAAACAGAGGCTCAGCCAAAACATATGGCTTCTGCCTTTGTGCTGGTGCAGTCCGGATTACATAATCCGGACGGTTTTTACACTTTTCGGATTATATAATCCGGAACCATCATTTCTCACACCCTTTTGTTGACTTTCAACGGGGTGATTTAACCATTTTGGATTAAAAAATCCGGATATTGTACAATCTATACGAATTATGTAATCTGAATCCATCTATTCATAACTGACATCATCATCCATCAAGGTGGTTGAAGTGCCAAAATCCACGAATAAATCTGAAATTAATATTCTGGAGTGAGTTCAAATTATGTATTTCAGAGTAGGGGTATTTTTGGAAGAAAAAAAATTGAGCGCACGAGAATTTCATAGGGTGGGAAAAATACTCATTTTTTTAACGTTTTGATTAGTATATCTACACCAAATCTTATCATACTATATCTCCACCAAATCAAAGCCATCAACTCTATCTTCTTCCCTGTTATTTCTCTCATTTTCTCTCTCTCTCTCTCTCTTTCACCACTAACCGGATCCAATGTCTCTACTTCCTCAATTCAACTAACTCCACTTGTCCATTTCTCCTTCCTTTCAATCTTGGTGCCTTTTCATTCACTCCTTATTGTTTCAATTTCCAAATTAGCGAAACTTTTTCTTATAACAATATTCTTCAACAACACTCTCCACTTCCATTGAAATGGTGAAGGTTCCAGATGAGTGGCCACATCAATATACAACTAAATTAAAGAATTATTATGGCAATCAATTGAAACTGATCTCAAGCTTATATACCCATTCATGGATGACATCTCAAGCTTATTATGGCAATTTTTTTTTCCTTTTCTTTCTAATAAATATTACTGCAACGTGCTTTTCATATTCATTATTGTAGAATTATACAACTCTCACAAACTACAAATTACTCCAAGACGCAATACCTGTGCGACATCCTCCCAAATCTAGTGTGTTTTCCAAATTATTGTGTGTTTGGCAAAAAAAAAAAAAAAAAAAAAAATAATATATATATATATATTTTAATCCAAACCGAACACTAGCAACTATACGACTGGTCTTAGTTATGCATTATTAATGCCACTTTTCTACATGATTTCTTTGCTTGCTCTAGCTCATTGGGAGAAGGACATTATCAATGTTTTGGGAGGAACTGTTGCACAACCTACGGATAGAGAGATCTGGGTTGTGATTTTTCCCAATTTGATAGAGTGTGTGCAAAGAGAGACAAAGTTGACACATGGGTTAGATATAATGTAGATGGGTCATGATAAGCTTCAATGGAATGCTATAATCTAACATTTTAAAAAATAGGTCCATTATGGACCAATTTTTCATGGGTCCAATTTATACGGAACCCCGTTCTATATAGTTTACCAATGTTTTTTTTCAATGTTATGTCTCCTCATATGCTTCGTTGTAGCCTTCATATCCTTTACATCTCAACCAACATTTAGCATATGCAAACTAAACATAGTCGGCGAATTTCAATCTTTTTTTTCGACACAAACTCAAATTGCATTTAAATAAAATTGAAATAATACTTACAATCATCTATTTTTGTCACTACCTTCTTTCAAAAAAAGAAAAATCTATTTTTGTCAACTAATTTGTGTAAAGCCAACTATTTTGTGTAGTATAGATTTCATGGTTAAGTTACACGAGAAAATCTTAACCACACAAGAAAGCAATCAACCTACAAGCCGCATCGACTCCACAAGCAAACTCTTATAATTTAATTGTGTTCTGCTTATCTGCTGGAGCCACACACTGCCATAATGAACTGTAGGATGCAATATTGACTGTCTCAACCCCTAGCGCAGAGAGATTACGGGCATACTCCTGGTGACAATACACAAGATGAAAGTTATTATCTAAAAGAAAGACTTCACAGTTTGCAGGACATTGACTTCAAAAAATCATTTCAAAATCAAGGCATCCGTGTCTTGCATGTTGCATGTGCAAGTATCATGCCTACCTGAATATCAAGGAACAACTGCATACACATTCTGTCAGTGTCAGACACATTATTGTCAGAGATGCCTGAACTTGCCCCTGCTCGTCTCTGTGCACTCTGTCTAATTTTCTGAAGTGAATATTCTTTCCTTCTTGACTACTCGTAACCAAAATTTCTCAATCATTATCGAAGAATCCAAGAGAGAAAAATTTCATCAACATAGTAATTTCATCAATGTAGTTTGGAATTTGGATTCTTACCACAGTAACGAGGTCGGCAGCTAATTCATAATATCGATCAGTAATCTCAGTTGCAGCACAAAGGAGTATTTCATTTTTGGTTTCACTTGCCAAATATGATATTTTCTCCCCACCCAAAAACGCCTGCATGTGACCAATATATATAATGAATTATTGAAAACAAATCATCTTTCTCACAAATTAAACATAAGTCAAATTTTTTGGGAGGTTCATCATCTTGATCTTTTGCTTTCCTATTTTAAGAGGGAATTTGATGTTATCTTTCCATTTTTTATAGCGTGTGTAGATTGTACGCAAGAAGAGTGTTCAAAATTGGGCACATGAAATGCCACCCACCATATCAGATTGGATTCAATTTGCATGAGTGTAGTTTCCCTGGCCTCTAACTCAAAAGCTAAGCACAAAAATAAACCCAGTTCCTCAACTTATGTGTGAATATAAATTGTATTTCTAATATAAGGGGATTGAAGAAAATTGATCAATAATACACAAAATGTCTCTTATATAGAGGACCAAAAAAAAATTCAGATCCTCAATTTGCGTGAGTGTAGTTTCCCACCATGGCCTCTAACTAAAAAGCCAAGCACAAAAGCAATAATTTTTCTTTCTTTCTGGGTTGAAATGTGAGGCCAACGGCTCACAGAAGCAGTGATACCTACATGAACATGTAATAGTACTGTCGGACTTCCAACAGTTCATAATAATGAGTAACCCACCCAACAAAAGTTGTTAAATTCCAGAAAAAAAACTCGAATCCTGCTCTTCTCCCAACAAGTTTTGCTCACTCCCAACTGAACTTCCCAAAATGCCCCTGCTTGAGTTAACTCACGCAGCATGAGTTAACTCACGCAGGTGTTATATCCAGCGTGAGTTAACTCACGCAGGGCTATTTTGGCCCGGGTGAGTTAACTCATGCCAGTTGCAAACTTGAGAAAAGTTGAAATATGAAGCATGACAACAATCCACTTCACTTATGTTTTATTGCCTTCAACGTGTCTTATTTTAGTTGGGGGAGATAATTGAAAGGTTAGATAAACAATCCATATAATTCCTTACCATTAAAGATGCTCAAAGTCCCTTAATTACGAGGCTAAAAAAAGAGGTGACAAAGACAAGGGAAATTATGCATGAGTTATAGTTTGTAAAGCTAGACTTTAGCTTAGGC
>Ga0315914_1003267_pt1 | contig 24661 bp, 16 predicted proteins | sample MpolenodulesMG_FD_203920 | JGI IMG/M metagenome (GOLD analysis project Ga0315914, IMG submission 203920) | Medicago polymorpha root nodule microbial communities from Los Angeles, California, United States - elongated nodules | ecosystem: Host-associated > Plants > Roots > Nodule | place: USA... | reverse complement strand
CCCTAGACCAATTTTGACTCGGTCAACGCTGACGTGACACTTCAAATCCGCCACGTGTGCAGTGCTTTGAAGTGCCACGTCAGCGTTGACCGAATCAAAATTGGTCTAGGGGGCCAAAACTGCCAAAGATCCAATACATAGGGGGCTGTTTTGTATTTTAATTAGTTAAGGGGACAAAATCGCAACTTCTTGAAACATAGGGGGCCAAAAGTGCAATTAAGCCTATAAATTATAGTCTATTGTGTTAAGCACGAATTAGTTGATAAATATGTGTGATTGGACTATTGTTTCTAAATGGACCATGATGGGTTGGACAAGTTATATTTTTTTAAAAGTAATATTTTGTTAATGTTTAACTAAATTAATCTTACTTTGAGTAATTATTTTCAATATTAAAAACACAAACAAACTTACTTGCCACTTGGCTTTTATTTTATAACCTTTTTCAAATCTAATAAAAAATATAAAACAAATCAAACGTCAATTTCTACTCTGAAATACGAGGTTTTGATCACTCACGGGTACATAGACAAAGGACGCTCGTCCTTCCAAATCAATAAAAAAATGTAAATAAAATATGTCTCTTTTTCCTTTTTATCACTTTAAATTCCATTTTTAAAAGCAAGTAAGTTATAGCATAAAAGTTGAATAAAATCAAGAGGTTCTCGTAGAGTACTACGAATATTTAGGGTGCTAATACCTTCCCTAAATATAACTAACCCCCGAACCCTTAATCTTTTCAAATATGGGTAATCTGAACTTTTTCCCCTTTTCTTAAAAATTTAAAAGTTCAGTCGTGAAATAAATTAGTGAGTCAAACGCTAATCAAATAGCCTTGATCTCCAAAAAATGACGCGACAAAACCTAAGAACCCTAAAACCTCCATCAATCTCCATGGCATCCTCAAGTTCCAGTCAAGCAACTTCCATGCAACTAGATACTGAAGAAACGTATCAAATCAAAGGAAAAACTATGAAGGTGGAAGAAGATGAGTTAACGGTTCAAGTTGAGAATCCACTGGATTTCATCTCTCTAACTCATCACAAGTGCAACCTCACAAGTTATCTGAAGTATCAAGACTTGAATGGTTACTTCAACATGCTGAATGGTCCAACGTATGAGAATCTGTTTAGGTACTTCTGGGTTAGGGCAGAAATCTATGACAAGCATGCTGCTAAGTTGGAAGAGGATGAGAAGGTGTTGATTGATCCTAGTCTTGAAGGAAAGACTAGAGAACAAATCGGTCTAAAACCATTTACCAGGACAAAGATTCGTCAAACATAATGGGATTCCTATCACCATTACTAAAAAAGTGATTGGAAAGGCCTGCAGAAGAAATGTTGAAGGATCTTTTCAATGGAATCTGAATAGCAAGAAAAGCACCTGGAAAACAACTGTTCGTGATACTCTGTTCAATGGCAATGCTAAAGGAAAATACAAGGATATGCAGAAAGAACACAAGGTTCTTCAGAAGCTGATGCAAGAATGTTTCCTACCCAAGGGTGGAGGGGTAGATCAGCTGTCATTGGAACACAAGGTGTTCTTACTTTTCCTTGTTACTTTTGAGATGGTAAACCTGTCAAGGTATATCTTTCATCACATGTTATGGGCTTTGAAGGAAAGCCAGGACAAGGAAAGGAAATTTGTCCCTTATGGAAGACAATTGTCAGAAATCTTCCATCAAAGAGGAATCTTAGAAGCTCTAAGGTTGTCTAAAGTAGTCATTGATGAAAAGTTGGACACAGTGGTTGGCAAGTACATCAATGCTACCACTCTGAAGAACATGTACTTGGTAAAAGAGGTCACAAAGTTGTCAACTGATTTGAAGGAGTCTATGATCCTATCTGATCTTATAGGAGATTTTCCCCTTATCTCAAAGGAAGATCCTCCTGAAGTACGTGTTGCCTATGAATTTGACCATTCTCAGAGAACTGGAGAAATCATACAGTACAGCTCCATACCAGATACAATGTATGGCACTCCTCTGAAGATTGCTACCAAGAAGAGAAAGTCAAAGAAAATCTCTTTAGAAGTTGCTGAAGTTGAAGATGAAGCTTCTGAACCACAACCTAAGAAAGCCAAGAAGGAAAAGGTTGCTCTTCAAGTCAATGAAGTTGGTCATGCTCTCCCAACTATTCAAGAAGAGGTTGAGGACTTAAAACCTATGAAGGTTCTCGATAAGAGAACTAGAGGAAAGAAATATGTTGGTTCTTCGGGATCTTTACCTGTTCAATCAAAGATTCAGAAGAAGAAAAGAACTCACGTGAGGAAGATGAAGGAATCATAGTATGTGCTACAAGAAGAGGCTGAAATTGAGGCTAGCACTAATCTAGTTACAAGGATGGAAAGAAATAAGAAGGTTGTTGTAGATGCATCACTGTTGGACAAGGCACTTGTCATTGCAAGTGAAATAGAGATTCCTACTGAGTCACTGCTGAAGAAATCAACTGTTGAAGATGCTCAGAAGGTAATTGAGCTTCCAGAGGATATTCGAGACTTGGTGGCTGAGGAAACTAGTGAGCTGCTGAAGGAAGTTCAGAGAGAAGAAGGCACTTCAGAAGCTGCTACTTCAGAAGATACTAGAGGTAATAGACCTTCTCACAATATCTCTGATAATTTAACAGATTTAGATACCTTATCACCCTCATCCAAAACCTTGCTGATGAGTATGTTCCTATGTATCCATTTGTTCAAGAAAAAATAGATGACATGATACAGAGAACCATAGATGTTAGTCAAAAACTGCCTGAAAATCATTGGTTTAGACCTGAATTCTTAAATCCAATCCAAAAAATCTTACCAGATTCTGACATCCCTTGTACATCTACATCATCTCAACCTACAACTCGAACAAGTGATCCCTTTGTTCTCGAGGAACTAGCAAATCACTATCAAGGTGAATTACAGGGTTTTAGGCTAAACTTAGAAACAACCTCTGAAATAGTTCCTGATATATCTGTTTCAAAAAGCCCCCAACAACATCAACCAAACACAAAAATGGCCATCAATTCCTATTCTGAACTCATCATCCATCCTGAATACAAGCCATACCATCTTAATGCAACACACTCTAACATCTCTTTTGGCATTGCATTGAGAAACATAGCCAACAAAAGATCATTCCTTCTTGAACAATCTATCTCTGATAGTAATCCTTCTTTATCAGAAGATCCAATCTTTGTTGTGCAACCTCTTAGTGTAGCTTTACCATCTGAATCTTCAGAAGCTATACTTAACCCTCAATCTTCTGTTGAACCACCTTATGAACCCAGCTTTATGATCATAACAAATTCAGATGCTGAAAATGAGCAAACTATTCAAACTGGTACTACCTTAGACTCATCTTTACCATTTGTTTTAGAATCGTTCATGATTCACCCTTTGTACCTCTAAACCCATCTGTTGCTATTGAAACTTCAAGCACAGATGCACCTTCTTCCTCAACAACCATTACTCCACAACCTACAAATGTCTCACCCCCACCTACCATTTTATTAGAATATGTTATATTAAAGGAGGTATGTGAGAACATCTTCAAGGACTTGAACAAACTGGTGCAGAGCAGAAGCAATTTTGTTCATAAGAATAATTATGTGGATGAATGGACAAGTCTAAGAGAAAGAGTAGATTTTATCATGTGTGAGCTTCAGAAGCTATCTTTGGAAGCACATAATCAGCCTCTAAACAATCTTAAAGATTGGTTCAAAGAGGTTGTTAAAAGCATGGAAGAAGTGAATGTTAACAGGAATCAGAAGATGAGCAAGCTGTACATTTCAGACACTCCTTTCTACTTGGATGCTTCTAGTATCATCTCATCAAGTGTCCAGTCTGAGAACCCTGATCTTACCTGGTTAACAAAGCTGAAGATTCAAGTTGATGCTACAATTCTTGAGAAATTGAAGAATGATTCTGAACAAGAGCAGAGAATCAAGAAGCTGGAGAAGGATCTCCTTGAGCAAAGACTGATGTATGCTGGTCTTCAAAGGAGAATGTCTATTCAGCATGAAGAATCTAAGGTCATAGAAGAAGCACTTATTAGAGGTTATAATGAACTTAAGGAAACAATGGAAAAGCAATCAGACAAGATGACCAGCATGATGCAAGAAATGATGGAATTGATGAAGAAACAAGTCACGCCTTAGATTTCACACATTCTAGCTTGTTTTTTATTTCCATTACTATTTGTTTTGTCTTTGTCTTGCTTCTGAACAATGTTATTTCTTTGTTTACTTTGATATTTTATTTGCTAATACTACTTCTGACTTTGTTTGTTTGCTCTAATTACCTTGATCTATTATTATTAGAATTTTCTCATGATGTTTTTCTCTTTTCCTTTTTGTCTTTATTGTTTTACTTTTTGTTGATGACAAAAGTGGGAGTAGATGTAGTATTAAAGGCCTTGAGCCCCGCTAATTTAATTCTTAATAAATTGAATTAGAAGAAGCTGCTTCTTATCTCTTAGTTTATTGATTTCATGTGAGGTTATTCTGAGTGCTATTACGCTTTTAAAACTGAATTTAATTAATTTGTATAGAACTTAGGAGGAGCTTAAAAACCTCACCTTAAAGGACTATTGGACTTAGGGGGAGCTTACAAACCTCAGATCCTAATAGTCATCTTGTTAATTAAATTAACAACAATTGAACATTTTAATACTAGTGTTTGTCATCATCAAAAAGGGGGAGATTGTTGGAACAAAATGTGTTTAATATTACCCTTTAAGTTTTGATGATAACAAGTTATTAGAAATTGTCAATTGGATATGCTAATATTTGTTCAAGTGTGTAGGACCATAGACAAAAATTTGAATGTCTTCTTTCAAGCATGAGTTCTGAAAGAACAAATGAGAGCAATAAGATCTACAAAAAGGAAGCTTGTGTTGCAAGGAAGCATCTGAAGAAAAAAGAGGTTATGAAGACAAGAGGTTCTGAAGATCACCAGAAGTTGTCGTCATCAGAAGCACTCTCATCAAAACCTGTTTACCAGAAGCTGACGTCATTAGAGGTTTTGAAGATCATCAGAAGCTGGAAGACTGGAAGCTTCAAAATTTTGTCAAATGCTATTATTTTCATGCCTATGTACGCAGAAGGAATGGAAGCCTGGAGCAACGACTAATTCAAAGGAATTTGAAAGGCAATGGATGCTTATTCTTTGGAGAACGTTGGAAAAGGACAATAGTACAATTGTACAACCACTATCTCCACTACTCTGTTTTGTGTCTGCAATAGTACAAGAACAATAGTTGTGACTACGCTGGTATTCCTCTATACTTGGAATGGATTTGAAATTGTTCCTTTATAGGACAATACCCAAATCAAGCAACAAATCATTGGTGATTTGATCAAGCTTCTACAACGACTCTTATTTGATGTGTTGCCAGATTTCCAACGCCTATTTTCACACCTCTATATAAAGGAGTGAAGACTTGAAGGATGACTAGACTCTCACAACAATTTTATAAGTGTCAAACCTCTGCTGAAATTGTTTTCACATCAAAGTTCACTTAAAATTTCTTTTCAATTTTTATATCTTAGAAATTCTAGAGTCTTAAGAGTCTGTATTTGATTTGTATTGTGAACACCACTGATTGTATAAAGTGTTCGAGACTTCCTCAATTTAACCTATATAACCATTTTTCCCCATCTCTCTCTAACCTCTCGGCTCTTTCCTCCTTCACACCAAATCACTAAACTTCTTCCATAAATCCTCTATTATGATCCTTTGATCATTTGAACCTCAATACAAGTTTGAATCCCTCATTTCCCCTCTCCTACCCGAGCCTTCTCTAAATTTACCATTTTGGGGGGTTTTTGCAAAATCAAGCTAGAAATGGCATTCATGTGTAGAAAAGTGACTTCTTGTGTTAGGTTTGGCATTGGAAGCAAGAGTACAAGTGAAGAATTGGAACCAAGTTTTAATTTCTCATTCTTTTCTCTATTATGGACCGAACATTTTCTTCCTCACATTTAGGAATTTTGATTCTCAAAGTGATTATGGCTTACGAGTCTGGTCAGTGGGTTTATGATGGTTGTCTTGTTTGGAGCAAGAAGCTTGATCAGAAGTTGGAACTTGGTCCAGCTGAGAATTTGAGGTATAAGCTGTTTTGGAGAAAACTGTCATAAGTGATTATTAAGAAGAATAAGCTAAAGTCTTGGTCAGAATTGGAATAAGGGCTGTTGAAGATTAGCATGTAGTTGAAGCTTGATTAATGGTGAAAGCTGTGCAGGCATGAATTTTTATGGAGAATTGAAAAGAAAAAACGAAAAAAAGCAATAAGCTGAAATTCTTGTTTTTAGCTTAAGCTGTTTGGTGAAGGGTTTCAAGGAGATAACAATAGTGGTTTTCTTGCTGTTTGGGACAATAAGTTGAAACATATATGAACCAGAATGCAAGTAATGATGCTAGTTCAACATTTCAGATGCATGTCAATACCTGGACTACATCTTTATTTAAATGATTATGCTTTGAGCGGTTAGCTCTGAGATCAATGGAAATAATCATAAAGCTCGGCCACTAGAGCCCAAAGAGAAGGAGGGGAAATAGTTGTTGTCACGATAAATATCAAATTTCTAATCATAAATATGTATTGGTGTTGTGCTACACAATATTGAACTCAAGGGGCAGTAGTCAATTTGTTGGACAGTTAAGAAAATAAATCAGTATGTAGAAACATTGTAAGGAGAAAAAGAAAATAAATAAATAAATAAATTGGATTAATTGTATCGAGTAAAGTATGAAAACTCTATCTATATACATGCCTAAGTCTGAGACTAGAATAAACTACTAAGTTTATTTAATCTTTAAGAAAACAACCCTATTATAATAACATAATAATGCTTCCTTCAAATATGAGTAAGCATAGACCTTGTATGAATTTCAAGTACTGAACGAGTAAAATGATAATTAATTATAATATCAATTTCAATTATGAATAAGCTGGGAATTAACAGCAATCAAAGCAACATTTAGTTCTTCAATTGATTCCTCTTTTTTTTTTAGAAAGCAACACTTCATGGAAGCAACTAAAACTTGTTATGCAGAAGCAACTTTAAATAAAATCATTCAAAAATCCAAGCCTCCCTAAAGCCAAGCATTGTTAATAGCCTTAAAATAAAAAAATTGTTTCCTATAGAACCAACTAGTTTATAATATAATCTTGACTCATATGGCATCTTTATACTAAAGGAATGACATGTAACAATCACAAAATGACCCAACGAGATCTTGTTATACAATTTGGTAACACGGAACAATGCATGCACTAGTTTTTTTTTTTTGGAAACAGCAAAATATTAATGATAAAACGCAACCCGAACATCTGAAAACGAGCCAAAACTGAGCACCACTAACAGTACAAATAGATGAGAAAGTTGCTGGTGTGCATGGCAGCAAAACACCTAAACAAAAACAATTAGCACTCAGGCTGAAGGCCACCTAAATCAATGCCAAACAGCAGCACCTCCAAAACCATACCAGCAGAGGCAGACATCAGAAACACCACACGCAAAAACAATAAACACACATCCAACGGACAGATCCACACAATCAACCCCCTACTCCAAGTCACCCTCGACTACTTAAACAAACAATCTCTAGGATTCTAACACCACTCATATGATATAAATATGATGCAATTTTCAACCTACTAAGACTCCCATGCCACGACAACACCCTCATTATTATTTTTTAAACAACCAATAATATGTTGCTCACTACTGATAACAATGCGTGCCTGTGAGGAGGAAAAGAAATACAAGGGACTAGCAAGAAAACGAAAACCAAACATAGTAAAACACTTAGACGCCGGAATTAAAGATGACCCAAAATGGGAGCTTGCATTCTGATAAAAACATAGCCCCTTTGTAGCAGCCACCCACCACTAAGGCAACTAGATAGTAAGGGACAAAAAAGATAAAAATAAATAAAATTACCAATAATCCAATGAAGCAGGACAAGACATAAAAACCCAGCATCAAAATAACATGTCAAAACAAAATAAACCAGAAAAAACATAAGAAAAAGCACCCACTATGCAAACTTGCATGCTAACCTATCGGGAAGAAGAGAAGGAAAAAAAAACACACTGGACCCTGATAAAGTTAAAGCAGAAAATCGAAATGAAATAAACTGCGAGTTTTACTTAACGAAATGGTTCCAGAACTAAAAGTATATGTTTAGTAGGCGTAATAAGAGTTTGGATTGAAGTATGGGCTGAAATTGGAGCGTACAAAAGCCATAAGCTGCAGTTAAGCTGTTTTGGAGAAAAGTGCTTATGGAGCACAACTGAAGCTTAATTGGGACTTAAGCAGCATGGTGACTTCAGAAAAATGTTAAAGTGAGTTCCTTTAGTTTAGTTCCCACCTTTGGGTTCAATTGTGTGTTAATTTGCGAGGAAAATGATAATTGTTAGGTTGTTAATTGATTCTAGTTGCCCTTTCCGTGCTAGGTTTTTTTTATGTTAATTCTCACTTTATAAATTGAATAGTAGTGTATATATGTCTTCCGGAGTTGCATTACGCATTTGCGGTACTTCGGCATGAATATTTTGATATAAACATAATTTTGCAGGTGTGATGCACTATTATGCTCGCCGAGGCAACCTGGATCTCGCCAGAGCGAGCATAACGAGTTTTGATCCTGACTACACTCGCCAAGCGAGCTTTCCTATACAGCAAACCTTCACCTTTTTCTAAACTGAACAGTTCATGTCAGGGCCTATTTATACTTCCTGAAAGACTACATTTTAAAAGAATATATATATTAAATGTAAAGTGAGTTGGGCATAGATTATCTTGCGAAACACATGAGAGACTTTAACACATACTAATGAAATACTCAGGTAGATTCTAACCCTTAGAAATGGGAATTTTAGTACAGACTCGACTTAGATAGACGAGAATAGCTATGAAATTAAAGAATCAGAGGCATATTAGATATATGCATAGGACAACAATTGTGTAATACAATAACAAAAATGCATTAGATATGCATATAGCACATATATAGCAGTAAACATGCATATAGTAAAGACTAAACAGTTAAAGCTATGAAACAGAGCGGGGCAAACCTGGGTAACATAAGAACCCTAGTTAAAAGGCAAATCCCGAATGTTTCTGTAAATGCTTATAGGTTGTGTCCCTCAGTAGGCTCTGGGTTCCGCCGGATGAGATTCTCCCCCACAAAGGAAATCTACACAACGATTATAGTTAGAGGAGTTCTGGTGACTAGCCTCAGATAGGAATTTTCACCGGATTATAGTGGGATGGTGACCGGGTTTACTCCCCTCGGGATCCATTTCGTAAAATAAACCCAGATAATAATGTTTGTTCAACGCTAACTTCTAACAATTATATAAATGGTTTATGAATTAGAACATGTATATGCATTTGCATCAGATCAGGCTTATAATAGCATACAGATGACGATCCTAGTTTACCCCTGATCATTCAGTTTGCAAGAATATGTTAGATAGTTCAGATAACGATCTTAGTTTCATGATCGTTCAGGTATGTAGAGCACGCATGCACGTATAATCAACCGAAATGGGTTGTGTGTAGACAGATGACAATCGTAGGTTTCCCCCGAGATTGGTTTGAGGGGTTCACTCTTATAAGAAAACACTGAGAAACTGGTCATGAAACCGCCAAAAACTACCCGGAACGATATGTGCTGTCTAACTCACCACGGCGAGTTCGTGGCGAGTTCATGGCGAGTTTAACTTGCCATGGCGAGTTGCTCCAGTATTCACTGGTCTAACTCGCCCCGGCGAGTCCTAGCTCGCCTGGCAAGTTATTACAGTTTAGAACCTGCAAAAATGGTGTTTTTAGTTCAAAAACCTCAAAACCAAGTGACTCAATGCATGTATCAAGTCTAGGAACCATTGAAAACATTGTAAAACATCAGCATGGCAAGTATTAACCAATCTAGCAAGATTGGCATGAAAGGGGGTAATTAATTGCATAATCATAAAACCTAGAATAAGCATGTTATCTCACATAATCAAACACATAAACCCAAGGGTGGGAAACTAACTAAGGAACTCACTTAATTGATTCTGCAATAGTACAAACTTCAAGCCTCCAGCTCCAATTTCCAACTTCTCTCCAAAGCAAACCCTAATTCTTGTGTTTCCTCCTGTGAGGATCAAGATGGAAATGAGTTAACTCAAGCTACCATAAACCTCCATGATCATATAGAATCCATAACATAGCTAAATTTTCAAGTTTATTCAAACTCTTATACAAAACCCTAGACATGCAAGGCTTAACTTGAGAGAATCCAAGTTGTGAAAGCTCAATCCAATATCACACTAGTTGCAATTATCAAGCAAAATCCATAACCTAATCATGATCTTCTAACAATTGGGTGTTTGAAGGAATTGTGTGAAGAGAGAAGGGAGGAACCGATTTCTAGAGAGAGGGAGGAGAGGAAAATCTTATTTTCCAAACTTAGAGAGAGAAAGAGCATTCTTAAAATGAAAGATAGTAGCCCTTGTGGCTTTTTACCAAATTGCCCCTTGTCTTAAACGTGTTTAACTTGATACCGGTAATTGAATGTGTGCTCGATCGTCACTACATAACCACATCTTTCGTTTCATTAACTTTTACAGGCTTTTATTCTCTAACACACCTTCGACGAGTAAAATTCCAATACTGACGAGTGAGATATTACACTCTACCCCCCTTAAAGAAATTTCGTCCTCGAAATTTGGAATCATCTTGAATACCGTGGCTGAAACTTATCTTGGCTGCGTCGTTTGACTAGTTACCTTGGGTCTGTAGCCTACCCGCTTGACAGTAACTAATCACATAACTTGCTTATTAATAACTAGAACACTCAGGATTTGCTTTTCTACTGGAGTTTTGATGGAATCCAGGTTTTCCCTGCAGTGCTTACTTGCGTCTGAAGTATCTTTCTATCCATGTGCATACTCAATACATTTATGTCATCGAGCTGGTTAACCTAACTTCTTCGAAGGGATTCATCTCCAAGTGGTTTACTTTAAGATAGTAGCTTCCCAAAAACATCCGATAGATTTGCATACTATCCAAAGATAACATATGCATTTTCATACTCTCAAGTGTCATGCCTTGCTAAATGATAAAAATACTTATCTGATGCCTTTCTCTTAAGAATATTTAAAACATTGGCATATGGGTCCTTGGAATGAAGAAGTGCATAATCTTCAAAGAACTCTGCGAAACTGAGACCATAATGGCATTGCAGAACCACAGGACGAGTCAATGTATTTTGAAAAAGTTGTGCGACTCGCCCTAAGCTCACTCATTTTGAGTTGGCTCTAGAGTTCGCACGCTTTAAGCGAGTTTCTTCAGTTTCAGCAATGTAAAAATTGTGTTTTAACATAAACTTCAATTCCAAGTCCCCTAATGCGTATCTTAACTCTAGGAGTCATAAAAATCACGGTTCAACAATATTATGGCAAGTATCATTATCACTTAACAAGTATGGCATAAGAGAGTACGAATTGCATCGCAGAAAACTTAATAATCGTGTCTTCCGTCGGGGTGAAACTCTCAACTTCAGAGTGAATTCTTCCATATTCATTTTTAACTTGTATGTATATCTCAGACACACTTTACTGCATAACATAAATCATGTAGAATCCTTGACTCACATGACGACATCTCATTCCCTTGCCCCAAGAGTACATAACTTGAATCTTCATAACATTATATCCGGATAAGGTTCGAGTATCGTTATCTTCTCCTGAGTAGTACCTCTTTTTCTAGTATTTCAACTCATGAATATGGCACTTGAAGGTATGAATGTGTAGGAGATGTATATGAGTAATATGTTAAACCTTGCGAAGTGGTTTTTGGGAATTTCCTGTTTCAAGGTGAATTTCTCAACGATTGGATTCTTTTGAGAAGTTAAGGTTAACGAGGGCAACAATAATGTTCATTGAAAGGATTGTATGAGGTGTTCAGAATTTCGATAAGGTATTCAAGCGCAAGTAGTCTAAGTCAGAAATTTCAAGAATATGCAAATGGTGAGACTTGATCATGATTGTCGAAATATGAGAGTAATGATTTTGTTTCTCCATATCAAGTTTGTATAAGTTACCCATGAATTTTTTTGTATGGAGTTTGAAACGAGGTCGGAAAATTTCCTAAGACTCTGAAAAAAGACAAGAATTTTGCAGAGTTGTCGGATAAGCAATACAAGTAAGAGGCAGAAGCCTCAAGGTTCGGTAAGGAAGATCGTATATTCTTGTAAGTTACACCTAAGATAAGAATCTCAGAGATTATTCATTGTTAAGGATTGTGCTCAAGTTATGTGGACCAATTCTTATGCCCGAGATAACTATTTTTCTGCATTAAGGGCCAACGACTAGTGTTTTAATTATTTTGTCCAACGACTATCATTTTGTTCAAACAATTGCATTCTCATTTTTACCTATAAATAGGTGTCTTGTGGTAGCTTATTTGAACAACTGATATTTGAACTAAACATTGTCAAAACTTATTATTCATCACTCTCATTATTTTTACACTTGCTAATTTATTATCTTGAGAGCTATTTTATACTACATAGTTGAGTTGTAGTATTTGTGCTTCAATTTGTTATATCTACACATTTGATGTATTATTTTATTGTTGTAATTTCTTTTGTATTGGGTGTGATCCCAAGGTTTCAAGAGAGGTGATATCTCTTGGTTTTAGAGACTCTTCTACAAATGATTGTTTTGTTTGGAGAGTGCTCATTATTTGTAAAGGTTACCAGCTTATCCTAATTAAAAGCTTGAGCAGTGAAAATCTCAAGGGGCTTCTCCTTGGGGACTAAACTAGGCCTTGTTGTTTTAGGCCGAACTAGGATAAACTTCTTTTGTCTTTTTATCTCATCCCTTCATCTCTTTTATTTTTTTTGTTATTTATTTTACCGTAGTATCTCTATTTTTCATATTTATTAAAAGCTTCTATAAGAACTTTTCTCTTTTGGTTAAAATATTTTCTAGTGCTTAATTTTTTAAATAACTTAAAGATCACAATTCAACCCCCCCTCAATACAATTTGAAAGCTAAGAACATTATCACCGCTTCATCAAGCATTGATGAGTTCTATTGTGTATCAAATTGTACAACTGCCAAGGAAATGTGGGACACCCTTAAATTGACACATTGACTCATGAGTATGAATTATTTAGGATGAAATCGGGAGAAAGCATCCAAGATATGCAAAAACGATTTATCCATATAATTAATCATCTCAGAGCTCTTGGAAAAACTTTCAATAACGAGGATTTAATTAATAAAGTTCTTATATGCTCGAGTCGAAGTTGGCTTCCAAAAGTGACCGTGATTTGTGAATCTAAAGATTTATCTTTTATGTCTTTGTCAACTTTGTTTGGAAAATTGTAGGAACATGAGTTTGAATTGAATCGAGTCGTTGAAAGTGAAGAAGGTGAAAAGAAAAATAAAGCTCTTGTCTTGAAAGAAAATATCAAAGAAAGTAAATCAGAATATAGTAACCTTGACGAAAATGAGGAAGGTATGAGAAAAATGTTTCGCGAGTTCAAAAAATTTGTGAGGCATAAATGCAAAGAAAAAGAAATATCAAATTCTCATTCAAAAAGAAAGGCTTATATCGCTTGGGATGACAAAGACTCAAACTCATCCAATGAATCAGAAAATGAAGTAGCATATTCATGTTTCATGGCAAACCATGAGGAAGATGAGGTAAACTCTATTGAATCTGAATATGACTTAACCTATGATGAGTTGTTTACAATTTGTAAAGAATTAAATGATGAGTCAACTAAGCTTAGAAAAGTTGTTTCTTCCTCTAAGGAAACTATTTCCACTCTTGAATCAAAACTTGATATTTTAAACAAGGAAATAACAATTCTTAAAGAGAAACAAATTTTTGTTTGTGAAGTTTCTTCTTGCACCTCTTGTGAAAATAAAAAGGAAAATATTTTCAAGTGTGATGATTGCAATATTTTGAAAATTGAAATTGAGGATTTGCAAATCACACTTGCAAAATTCACAAAGGGGAGGGAAAACTTGAACATCATTTTGGGGAATCAAAAGGGAACTTATAATAAAGCCGGTTTGGGCTATCGTCCAAAAAATCATGAAAAACTTTTTAGAAAATTCTTTCATCCAACCAAAACATCAAGTTCCCCTTTTGTTAAATGTTTTTATTGTGGAAGAGAAGGTCATACATCTTCTATTTGTAATTTAAGGAAGAACAATGATGTGGATGATAAATGGAAGTGGATACCAAAGGGAACTTTGCCAAGAACTAACTCATAAGGACCCAAAATAATACGGGTACCAAAAGCGAAAACTTGATTTTGTTTTGTAGGTGTGCTTGAAGGCCAAGAACTAAAATTGGTATAATTATAGAGGCTATCAAAGCACATGAAAGGGGGAGAAAAAGAAGTTCTCCTATTATTACAAGAATATTGGTTATGCATCTTATGGCGACTTTATCAAAAGTTCTTCTCCAAAATGAAATGGACATTTCAAGAAAAGAAAAAAACGGTTCACTCTTTTTGATTAATTATTTTTATTTTTGCTTTAAATTTTCTTGAATATATGCCTTGCCATGATTGTTTCTTTCCCGCTTTTTGATAATGACAAAAGGGGGAGAGTTATGTGGTTGACATGCTTCAGGGGGAGTGAATTTTAATTGTTTGCATATAGTGAGGGGGAGCTATATCTGCGCTTATCTCTGTCATATATTTTATTATTGATCTAACCCTTTCATTGAGAAAATCCCACCATGAGATGTTTGTCATCATCAAAAAGAGGGAGAATGTGAATATATGTTTTGACAGGAATACTTTGGTTTTGATGATTGACAAAAGAAATCCTAGAAGAACAAAGATGCAAAAAGCGAAAAAGAAGATTCAAGCTTTCAAGTCTTTGATTATATTTTAATTTGTTTTAGGACTATTTGTAAGTAGTAGAAAAATCGCTGATTGAATAAATCACACACTCACAATGTTTTTATTCATATAAAGTGATTTTACATGAAAATATTTTTGCATGAAAAGTCATAATTTATTTTTGAAATTGCATAATTGATTTTGACATTAAAAATATATTTGAGCAAGATTTGGGTTTATTCATAAATCAAATGGCCATGGATTTGACTTTTTGCATAAAATATTTTCATTACATAATTGATTTTGGTTTGAACTTTGAATTGTGATGCACCGTACATTCCATTTTCATTCAGAATTAAGTATGATTTGGGTATAAATAGCACTTTATGGTTTTAATCAGTACACGTTTTTCTTCTATGCCATAATATTAATCAATTGCATATTTGACAATTACATAATGGCTAGTTATGCATTAAGGGCCAACGGCTAGTGTTTTAATTATTTTGTCCAACGACTATCATTTTGTTCAAACAATTGCATTCTCATTTTTACCTATAAATAGGTGTCTTGTGCTAGCTTATTTGAACAACTGATATTTGCACTGAACATTGTTGAAACTTATTATTCATCACTCTCATTATTTTTACACTTGCTAATTTATTATCTTGAGAGCTATTTTATACTACATAGTTGAGTTGTAGTATTTGCGCTTCAATTTGTTATATCTACACATTTGATGTATTATTTTATTGTTATAATTTCTTTTGTATTGGGTGCGATCCTATGGTTTCAAGGGAGGTGATATCTCTTGGTTTTAGAGACTCTTCTACAAATGATTGTTTTGTTTGAAGAGTGCTTGTTATTTGTAAAGGTTACCAGCTTATCCTAATTAAAAGCTTGAGAAGTGAAAATCTCAAGGGGCTTTTCCTTAGGGACTAGACTAGGCCTTGTTGTTTTAGGCCGAACTAGGATAAACTTCTTGTGCCTTTTTCTCTCATCCCTTCATCTCTTTTATTTTTTGTTGTTATTTATTTTACCTTAGCATCTCTATTTTTCGTATTTGTTAAAAACTTCTATAAGCACTTTTTCTCTTTTGGTTAAAATATTTTCTAGTGCTTAATTTTTTAAATAACTTAAATATCACAATTCACCCTCCCTCTTGTGTGTTTGAAGTCACTTGTTCAACGAGGCACGCAGTTAAGATAAGTGTCAACCACAGTATTTTAAGATAATTCTAAATTTCGAGGACGAAATTTTCTTAAGGGGGTAGAGTGTAATATCCTGCTAAATTCTCAATAAACCACGGAATTAGTTGGACGCGTCAAGGAAGAAATATCTAAGGAGGGTTAATTATAACGGAAAAATATTTAACTTGCAGTGTCAGTTAAACACACATGTTCAGTTATTAGTATCAGTTTTAATTTGTCTTAACATGACTTTCTATGAGAAGGGCAATACGGTAAATGCAAGGTATGCATATAAATAAGCCAAGAACCATTATCCTCTCACTTTTCCCTCATTCTTTTACACCCCAATCTGATGTCTACTCCCTCCATTCTCTCTTCTCCGTCGGCTCTCATCCATACTCCACCAAACATCCAAAAATCCTTGCCTAACTCAACATGCAACCACCTTTATGTGACCCTTGTAACCATTAAATCATGATGCTAACTTTTGTATTCCCCTCTACCTCTTGGCCGAACACTAACCTTACTCCCACAACATTAATCTTATTACAATTGAATGTTGTAACTTTCATGTGGTTATTAGAGGCTTGAGAGTATGGTTGGATCATTATGAATCAAGAAGGAAGGTAGGTTGTTGCTTGTGAAGCTGTGAAATTAGTTATGCATATTTGGGTTTTGGTAGAAATCAAGGATTGAAGCAGAATTTAAATCCAAGGCTGGTGTTATGCGTAAGGATGGCCGAGAATGGTTTAGAGCAAGAAGATGGGAAAAAGGGATTGAAGAGGATTTTGTTATGGTTGCTGTTTGGGATAATATATCGTATTCTGGTTTAGCTTATATTTTGACATACTTATATGAGTATGTCTATGATTCTTTTCTGATAACAACTAGTTTCGGCTAAAATTCCTCATTTACAATGATTGGTAAAATGTCCACGAAATATTGTTTCGTAGCTAATACATTCTAAACATAACTTTCATGATAATATGCGTATCCTATGTTGGAGGGTCCTTAAAAGTTTTTCTTGACTTGAAATTTCATATCATTAACTATACATTTTACTATGCATTTAGACCACATTATCTATTCGTTGTGGCAAACGTAGTTTTTTTTTTATCAATTTATTACTATGAGCCATATCACATAGGCTACATTATCTTTTCATTGTAGCAAACAGAGTTTTTGCATGAGCCGTACCTCATAGGCTACATTATCTCTTCGTTGTAGCAAACAAAGTTTTTCTCAATTTGTTACTGTGCTTGCGATTTTCGGGTATCAATCCATTAATTGGTTTTGAACCTTTAATCTTTGAACTCTTAATTTTATTTGTGGGAATGGAAAAATAAGTAAAAACCCTTAGAGATAGTGGATCCGGGGGTTGGTTTCGCGAAGGGAAGGTTTTAAGCACCCTACACGACTACGGTACTCCGTAGGAACCTCTTGGCTAAATTATTATCTTGTGCTAATTATTCGCTTATTTTGAAATAATGCCTAAAAGTCTAAATGAAAGAATGGAGGGAGAAGAAGTAAGATTTTTGTTATTTTTTTACTTGATTTGGAAGGATTGGGTCATTTGCCTACATACCCACAAGTGGGATCAAAACCAATGTAGTTCACTCTCAAAAATTGTTTTTGTGAGTTAGGTTAATTTTATAATTTTTGAAAATAATTTGAGAAGGAGAAAGAGGCCTCAAGGCATGAGAGAAAAATAAAGTGAGGTTGGGCAAATTTTAATTACAAGAAACTCAAGTCTAAAATATTAAATTGATTAAGTATTTAATTAAGAAAATAAAAAGAAAAAGTACTTGGATTAAAATCCAAAGTCTTAAGAAAATATTTTTGAGTTTAACATATTTGATTTTTTTGGGAAAAGATTTTTCTAAACTAAACGCGAATTAATAAACTAAGCGTAACGACGTAACGTTTAAAAAAAATGAGATATTTACAAAGGATGTTGGATCCAAGTAAATTCTCAAGTTATGAAGATGAACCTAAAATTACTAGTAGTTTGATTTTAATAAAATAAATTAAGTCCAATAATTAACCTATTTTTGTCCCTAATTTGTTTTTGTCCTCGATTGCGGTTTATGACGGAATGCGGAAAATAAATGTGATTTGTGTCGGTGCTACTTCTCATTATCATGATTACATAGTCCCTAATTACATGCTAAATCTCCAAGAGAAAATAAATGGCAAGAAGAAATAAAATGTATGACAACACAACCTATTATACTAAAAATGAAATGACAAAAATTAAATATGCATGAGATGATAGACAAAATTAATGCAAAATAATATAAACAAATCAAAACAGCAAAATGAATAATTAAATACAAAGCAACAATATTTTTAAAGGCAAGAAAACAAAGAGAAAATAATTTTTTAAGAAAAAAAAGGTGTATTAATAAAAAAAAACAGAGGTGTATTTAACAAAACAGTAGAAAATATTGGGCTTAAGCATAAGAAGCGGGTCGGTTCGTAAACTGGGCCCTGGGTGGGTCGAACCGGTTCAAAAATATGGGTTAATGAGTTTGGCTCCGGCAGATTAAATCTGGACCATCCGATGAATCAGGAGGTCCAGATTTAATCATAAAACAAATCATCACAGCCGCTAGATTAATCAAATGGTTTTAAAAAAAAGACACAAAGAAAAGAGAAATAATTGCCAGAAACACAGTGACCGTCAGATTACGATCTGACGGTTCAAACGAGAAATACACAGTAGGGAACAGAGGGCCAATGCCTATGTAAATCCTCCCAAGATCATCCTGGACTGTCAGATCTGAGATCTGACGGTCTAGTCTTGAGGTCACAAGTCTGGCAAATGGTCAAGCCCACACACAAACAAACCAAACAAAAACCACTATAAAAAACAAATCAAACAAAAACCACTATAAAAGCAAGTTTACCAAAACAAAACTCATAAATCACAAAAAAACCTCTCTCTAAACTTAAAGAAAAGCAAAAGAAGAGAGAGAAGCTCTCTTCTCTCTCTTAGAGGAGCTCGCCGGCGGCGAGAAGGAAGGGGAGGTCGGAGCTATTCCGACGCGGTAGTTGGCCGGTGGGCCGCCGCGTCGGAATTTTTTTACCTTTTTTTTTAGAAAAAAATTATAGATTCCAACTCCTCTTCTCTTTCTCATCACAGATCCAGCTTTAGTTTTTGCAAAAAACCACTTATAAAGTCTAGATCTACAAAAAAGAAAACGAAAAAAAACTACTCCTTACCACTTTTTCTTCACGGTTTCGGATCTACTAAAGCCAACAAAGCTGCTGCTCTTTCTTCTTCCTCTTGGTTTTCGGCCCTTGGGATGTCACGCGATGAACAGTGACGATTTGAGTTGTTTTGTTGATGATTTGAGTTGTTTTGGTGATGATTTGTGTATATTTGTGTTGTTATGGCTTTGTTTGATGATTGTTGGAATTCTGGAAATTATGTTTGAATGTTCATGATGTTCATGTGATGTTCATCTTTTGTTCATGATGATTTTTTTTTATTTTGGCTGTTTAATCTGAAAATGAGAAGGGAGAGAAAATTTTGGGTGTTTGTGTGGCTGCAATGATTGATTTGACCCTCTGACTCTTCCTCTGACCTCTGCTACAGTGCATTAAAAGCACTATTTATAGCTGACAAAAACTAGGGTTTCTCTGCTGCAGAGAGAAAAGGACAAAAATGCCCCTAATGGGCTCTGGCACAAAAGGACAGCACATGACTTGGACCAAAGACTTTAAAAAATGGTTAAAAAGAAATGATAAATACAAAAACGAAAATTACTTATGACAAATTAAAGAAGAATTGAAAATTAATTTTAAATGACATAAAAAGAACTAAATAACTAAATAAATAAAATAAGAATAAAAAAGTTCCTTTCGGTAGCCAAATGAGGTATTTTAAAATACCTCTCAGTCGAAATTTCGTTTGAAACGATAAAAACTAATCGACTTTCTAAAATACGAACGCAAAACTTTTTAACCGATAAAGAACGAAATAAAAATCTAAAATACGTACAAAAGATTTTAAATATCTAAAACGAATTAAAAAAGAAATTAACTGCTTACGACGCGAAAAAGATATTTTAACCAATCTACGATATAAATAAAATGTTTAAATACTTCAACACGAATAAAATTTATACGTAAAAACAAAGCGAAAATTCTGGTTATTAAAATACGAATAAAATATTAAAATACGAATGAAAAAATTTAACTGGTCAAAATTTGGGGTATGACAGTTACTATGAGCCGGTGGGGAGTGGTCGCCGGTGCACAAGGCACGACAATGAGTGGCTCTCGACAGCTTTTAGAGGAACTCAATCACATCGGAATGAGAGGGATCTAGAGACCGTGCAGGTATGGGACTGCATGGTTGAATGAAGGCTTATAAGAATTGTTTGGTACTACCTATATCAACAAGATGTATCTTCTTTTTGGTAGCCCATTCTATAAGAACTTCATAGTGAAGCGTGCTTGACTTGGATTAGTCTTTGGATGGGTGACCTACCGGGAAGTTTCCCGGTAAGCGTGCGAGTGAGGACAAAACACGCTAAAAAGACTCGTGTTGGTTTGTAGGGTCAGTCGGCAATGCTTAAAACCGTCTGGGATGTTACAAATGGTATTAGAGCAGACCTCTTCCAGTACGATGTGGTTCGGGGACGAACCAAGCGGAAGCTGGTGGGCATGTAATACCCAAGGATGACGAGGGTGGGGAGTGGTCGCTGGTGCACAAGGCATGACAATGTGCGGCTCCCGACAGCTTCAAGAGGAACCGAATCACATCAGAATGAGAGGGATCCAGAGACCGTGCAGGTATGGGACTGCATGGTTGAAGGAAGGCTTATAAGAATTGTTTGGTAATACCTATATCAACAAGATGCATCTTCTTTTTGGTAGCTCATTCTATAAGAATTCCACAGTTAAGCGTGCTTGATCTGGAGTAGTCTTTGGATGGATGACCTATCGGGAAGTTTCCCGATAAACATGCGAGTGAGGACAAAACACGCTAAAAAGACTCGTGTTGCTTTGTAGGGTCAGTCGGCAATGCTTAAAGCCATCTGGGATGTTACAATTTCTTGCATGGTTCCTTAATAATTTTGATGAAAAATTGAGTGGTGAGGGTGAGAAGAGGAGGCCGATTGAGAAGGTGGAAGAAGGGGAAAGAAAATTCTAGAGTTGGAGAGTAAAAGTGGTAGGTATCTTATGTGGGAAAAATCTCCAACTTTTTTTGGAAAAATATCTTAAATGTCAAATGACCAAAATGCCCCTCAAGTGAAAAGACACAATTACCCTCCGTTAATTCATAACCATTAAATTCTTCGAGTTCATTAGAATAATGAGCGAGATATTTACAGACTAATGTCTCATTTCTCAATAAATAATTAACCCCTTTAACAATTATTTATGTTCTGACATGTAACTGATACGACAATTTATTACAAATTCAGCGTGATATTACAATCTACCCCCTTAAAGAAATTTCGTCCTCGAAATTTAGGGATTTCCTTGCTAATAAGAACAAATAATTTCTCGATACTTTCAACTTTAGATTCCAACATACGTCTGTTACGAACTGATTCTTTCTGACTGACTAATTTATCGGTTTCCCTTGTTACATTTTTTTTAAAAAGTTTCTTGATTACATAACCATAATTGCAAAATGACTTAAATTTGTTCAGTCTCATACCGTATATCACAAATGATTTTCTAACTTGTATGAACACATTATTTTCTTCACCTCCAAACATCATATTAAAACTCTCTCCGAACATTCATAACTAAAACTGGGTTCGAATATCATCAATCTTATTCTAAGTATTATTATTGTTTTTTTTTCCACTCAGATACTTGTCACTATATTGGACATCTCCCTTATGTCCGTGAAAAATCTTAAACTGCACAGTTACCAAGTTACCTGCCACCATTGGCGTCAAATACTTCTTTAAAAAAATTCATTATAAACTTGATATCCTGCCTTTCCTTCTTCGTACGCTTCATTTCTCCAAGGTCCTATTCAGCTCTCAGACATTTGTTCTAACTGTCATATACTAGTTTGAGTTGATCAGGCTCAGCCAGACATGACTGACATTTGGAATAAATATCCAGAACCCAATGGTCCCGCTGCATTTTATTGAATTCTAATGACCCAAGGCACGATCTGAATCGACCTGCTCTGATACCAAATTGAAACACCCCTGTTAGAAATTACCTAGGATATATCTAGCATGTGTGTTAAACTTGGCATTTGATACATTAAAATTACAATAATAAAAAATTTCTCTGAATAATATATAAAAATTCTCGTCTTATACCTTTGAAATAATACCAATGACGTGAACTTTATATGGTCCAACTACATCTACTTCTTCATGAACCATCATGTTGTATAATAACTTGTATATCAGAAATAAATAAAAGGGATTGGGGTGAGACAAGATGTCTCAGTGAGTTACAGCTATCTTAGGCTGTAGGCAATCTCGGGGAACCTAGGATCGCCATTTGTTACTAAACTCAACCCATTTCTTGTTTATAGGGTTTCATTATGCATAACTGAGTGATCTGTGGATAACTAACATCGCTGTCTGAAATACTATTTTGATTATATGATAAATATAGTCATACTAATAACTTTAATCATAAGCATAATCACATAATCATAATAATAATAATTATAATCATATATCCAATATATCATATTCTGGTTTAGCTTATATTTTGACATACGTATCTGAGTATGTCTCTGATTCTTTTCTGATAACAACTAGTTTCGGCTAACTAAACCGAAGTTCCATAACTAAAATTCCTCATTTACAACGATTGGTAAAATGCCCATGAAATATTGCTTCGTAGCTAATACATTCTAAACATAACTTTCATGCTAATATGCGTATGCTATATATGTTAGTATTCATGTTGGAGGGTCCTTAAAAATTTTCCTTGACTTAAAATTTGATATCATTAACTATACATTTTACTGTGCATTTAGACCACATTGTCTATTCGTTGTGGCAAACATAGTTTTTATCAATTTATTACTATGAGTCGTACCTTGTCGCGTCATTTTTGGAGATCAAGGCTATTTGGTTAGCTTTTGACTCACTATTTTATTTCACGACCGAACATTTAATTTTAAGAGAAAAGGGAAAAAAAGTTCAAAATATCCCTTTGGAAAGATTTAGGGTTCGGGGGTTAGTTACACAAAGGGAAGGTGTTAGCACCCTTTATTTCCGTAGTACTCTACGGGAACCTCTTGGTTTTATTCAACGTTTTGTGCTATAAAACTTGCTTGCTTTTGAAAAAGAGACCTATTTATCTACAATTTTTATTGATTTGGAAGGACGAGTGTCCTTTGCCTACGTATCCGTGAGGGATCAAAACCTCGTAGTTCGGGGTAAAAATTGACGTTTTTGATTTGTTTTTGTGTTTTTTATTAGTTTTGAAAAAACATTTTAAAATGAAAAGCCAAACGGCAAAGTGAATTTGTTTGTGTTTTTTTAAAGAAAAATGACTTGAGATATGATTAAAATGGATTGCAATTTTGATTTACGAAAGAACAAAAATAAGACGATCACTTGATTTTGAATCAAGGTTTGTTAAGAAAATGTTTTTTGTGATTTTTGGGACTATTTGCATGTTTTTTGTTTTTTGAATAATGAGCTAAAAATAAACTATCGGAGCGAGAAAATAAAACGTATGTACTTTGTGGCGACGTTGGATCACCACAAAGACCAATAACCTAAGCTAGAAGCATAAAAGTAAAGCATACACACACGCACGCGCACATGCAGCTACGACTATTACATAAAACCTATTATACATTCTAAAGTCTGCAGGAAAATAAATGACGGAAATAAAATAATTATTTACATTAAACCTAGTTTACATTCTAAGTTCTATACAATAAAATAAACCCAAAATAATGGGACGATAAAACTAAAAGAAAATGCATGAACGGTTACATTTGAGCCTGGTATACAACCGAACTCAATGCGGTAAGGATAAACGATATAAGGAATAAATAAATGCGTAATGGACAAATGAACGACAAATACGCTACCTAATATGAAACACTAAATGTAAAAAACAAGATTTAAACAATGCAACATAATTTTAAATACGCGAAGAAAATAGAAATAGCGAGAAAATAATGTAAAACGGGGGGGTGCAGCAGTAAGTAGGAGTGTGCAGAAAATAAAATAAGGAGGGATTGGGCCTAAAGAGGCAACTGGGCCGAACCGGGTTAGTTTGTTGGGTACTGGGTCGGGTTTTTGGGCCGCTATAAATAGGGTGTAACCCTAATTCTTTCTCATTCTTTCACTCCCTTTCTCTCTCTTCTCTTCCCTCTCCCCTCAAACTTCTGTTGTCTCTCCTCTCATGCTCTCTCCTCCGACGGCAAAGGTAAGGGGAGGTTGGGGGTGACGGCACGGTGGCCGATCACCGTAGGTGGCGGCGCCGCCGCTGTAAACACCCCTTTCCTTATTTTTTTACGGTTTTCCACTTCTTCCTCTGCTCCTCTATCTTTTCATTCCCTCAAAACATTCAAAGCATCAATATACAAGCCTAGATCTAAGAATGAGAAAATATTACCTCTGAATCGGTTTGAACAGAAGCGGCGCCGCTGTTGTTGTCGT
>Ga0315914_1003266_pt1 | contig 24668 bp, 8 predicted proteins | sample MpolenodulesMG_FD_203920 | JGI IMG/M metagenome (GOLD analysis project Ga0315914, IMG submission 203920) | Medicago polymorpha root nodule microbial communities from Los Angeles, California, United States - elongated nodules | ecosystem: Host-associated > Plants > Roots > Nodule | place: USA... | reverse complement strand
CTCGAGGTCATCCATAGTAGATGGGCTATGTTGGGTGCCTTGGGATGTGTCTTCCCTGAGCTCTTATCTCGCAATGGTGTCAAATTCGGTGAAGCTGTATGGTTCAAGGCAGGATCCCAAATATTTAGTGAGGGTGGGCTTGACTACTTGGGTAACCCAAGTCTAGTCCATGCACAAAGCATCCTTGCTATATGGGCTGTCCAAGTTATCTTAATGGGCGCCGTGGAGGGATACCGTATTGCCGGTGGACCTCTTGGAGAGGTAGTCGATCCACTCTACCCAGGTGGTAGCTTTGACCCCTTGGGCCTTGCCGAAGATCCAGAGGCTTTTGCAGAGTTGAAAGTGAAAGAACTCAAAAATGGTAGGTTAGCTATGTTCTCCATGTTTGGATTCTTCGTTCAAGCCATTGTGACCGGAAAGGGGCCTATTGAGAACCTCGCTGACCACCTTGCTGATCCAGTCAACAACAATGCTTGGTCCTACGCCACAAACTTTGCCCCTGGAAAATAAGCAATAACTACACCAAACGAGAAGTGAATGACTTGAATATCAAAGTTTGAATTTGTTATTGTTTTATATTTTGCAAAACATATGGCACATTACATCTTTTTCCCCCTAAGTTTGTACAAATTAAGTGAATGAAATGAATGGTTTTACCAAAACAAGGGAGAGTGAAATGAATATGAATGGTACATCATGCAAGCTATCAACTACTCTTTTTCAAATATAATGAATTAGCAAAATCTCATGTCACTTGTGATTGCATCTGTCATCTTCATTACTAGCTTGTTCTAGCTATCTGTGTTTTTTCTTTCCTTCATGTTGTCCTCTGCAACCACTTTTGGAATCGAAACTAACGCAATAAAGTGACATCATATCGAGATTTAATGGATATATACAGTGTAACGATGTTTTAAACCAATATTATTATATTAGTTTTTCATATACGGTTTATAGTTTTAAATGTTGGATATATAAGATCGGTGACTCATATACCTGATGCCTTAATATGTTAGTGTAGATCTGGTGTCTAAGTTTCTTAGTGGTTCTAGACGTTTAACCCATTGCTGCATATGTAAACATATCAATTTTTTATTTATTTTTCTTTTATCCTTTTTCATTTGTGTGCGCCCAAATAAAAATGATTCGGGGTTATGACCAAGCAAACTAGAATGAATAACGATCACCATCTTTAAACACAATATAATAGAAAGACAAACAACAATATTTTGATAAAATTATATGCTGATATTATGCTATTTAAAGGTAAAAAAAAAATCATGAAAGGTTGATATAAATAAATGCTTGAAAAATCTATTAGAATCTTCACCAGTTCAGCCCAAACTACATTCAATCTATTTAACCAAAAAAATCTAAATATTCTTGAAGCATGTTAAAATTAGGTGATACAAATCTATTTGAATATTCTTTCAACAAAAAAAAAATCTATTTGAATATGTCAAGATGATGTTGAGAGAATTTCTATTAACACGACTCGCCTATACGGAAAAATATCTTAGTTTCGATTTATAGAATCGTCCATTTGAGAGATAGTTCAACTCGCTAAATAAAAAATTAGATAGCTTGCAACTAACTTGGTAATTAGTCTTATAGCGCGTCCAAATATCATAAGGTACGGGAAATTCCCAGTGGTATCATTGGAGAGCCAAATGCTTTTGTTATAGTAAATTGGTAAAAAAAATCATTTTTTATTGTATTATTTAAAAAGAATCATATACATGGATTTCATTATTTATCTTTGTTATTTTTAAACATATGATAAGATAAATTTATTTATATTTATTTCTTTATCTTCTTATTTTCATTTTAATTTTACAAGACATATTTCACAATACATTGAAGCAAAACTTCAAGATACTTTTTTATATTGAATGTACTCTAGCAACTATATTTATGCACATGATAAAAAAAAAAGGGTGAAGCTACTTGATTAGTTGGCTAAAACAAGAGAGCATGGTTTGTATGTGTTTTATATATTTTGCATTGTTTCCCACATCCTTTTGCGTCTATTTTGCATTGCTTACAAAAATAAACGGTAGAATATGGTATAATGTCATAATATTAGGATAAAAGTGTTTTTATCTATTCAGCCAAAAAAGAAATATGCTTTGTCCTTTTGATGCAACACACACCACAAATTAACTAGCAATGGGACCAATATGCACTGTGGTCCCTCTTCTACAACACATAATTTTATACCGTTATGTATGAATTTGTACATTATTGACTATTCTATCCAGAGATTATAATTTGCAAATTCTTATTGGATGGGAGAGGTATTCAATGAAATTATTATATATTTGTGGATATTTGATATGTTTGGGAAAGGAAGAAAATAATTTCTAAAGTGATATGTGGTTTGAGAAGCAACAGTAATGCTCGAAACCAATAGAAACATAGATACATAGATTTCATAAGATATAGACATTTAATTTCTCATGTTGAAAACAACATATAAATAACACCTTAACCCAACACATTCAATATAGCCATCCTCAACATTGCCTATAAAGATATTCAATTGTTTATTTAGTAAACACTAAAATACTACCATGGCCGCTTCAACAATGTCTCTCTCTTCTTCATCATTTGTTGGGAAGGCAATCAAGCTTTCCCCTTCCACTCAAGACCTTGTGATGGGAAGAGTTACAATGAGAAAAACAGCCACTAAAAAAGTTTCTTCTGGAAGCCCATGGTATGGACCTGACCGTGTCAAGTACTTGGGTCCATTCTCCGGTGAAGCCCCATCTTACCTCACCGGTGAATTTCCAGGTGACTATGGATGGGACACTGCTGGACTTTCTGCTGATCCAGAGACCTTCTCTAAAAATCGTGAACTCGAGGTCATTCACAGCAGGTGGGCTATGTTGGGAGCATTGGGATGTGTCTTCCCTGAACTCTTGGCTCGCAATGGTGTCAAATTCGGTGAGGCTGTGTGGTTCAAGGCAGGTTCCCAAATCTTTAGTGAGGGTGGACTTGACTACTTGGGTAACCCTAGTCTAGTCCATGCGCAAAGCATCCTTGCTATATGGGGTTGCCAAGTTATTTTAATGGGAGCAGTTGAGGGTTACCGCATTGCTGGTGGACCTCTTGGTGAGGTGGTTGACCCACTCTACCCAGGTGGTAGCTTTGACCCATTAGGCCTCGCTGACGACCCGGAGGCTTTTGCAGAGTTGAAGGTGAAAGAACTAAAAAATGGTAGATTAGCTATGTTTTCTATGTTTGGATTCTTTGTTCAAGCTATTGTAACTGGAAAGGGACCTATTGAGAACCTCGCTGACCACCTTGCTGATCCAGTTAACAACAATGCATGGGCCTATGCCACAAACTTTGCCCCTGGAAAATAAGCATAACTACACCAAATGAGAAGTAGTGAATGACTTGAATATCAAACTTTGAATTTGTTATTGTGATATATGTTGAAAAACGTATGGCGCATTACATCTTTTTTTTTCTTCCTAAGTTTGTACAAATTAAGGGAATGAAATGAATGGTTTTACCAATACAAGGGAGAGAGAAATGAATGTGAACGGTGATCATGCAAGCTATATATCAACACTTTGTCAATTATAATTTACCAAACTATTTTGTAATTGATACTTCACAAATTAAGAGAATGAAATGAATGGTTTCGTTGTTTTTTCTTTCCCTCACGTTGTCCTCTAAAACAACTTATGAATTCGAAACTAACAAAATAAAGTAACATCATATCGTGGGTTCCATGTTTGGCAATCACCCAAGATCTAAATCTTACCTGAGTATTACTTTTCCCACCCTATAGGATTCTCGCGCGCACTGCGTTTTTTTCCAAAAATGTCCTTGAGGTTTTCGGATTTCATAATTCGGAATGGTGTTTTCCTTTGTTATAGGGTGAAAAATTGAGTTACGGATTTTTCCGGATTTTGTAATCCTGAAACTTCAAAAATAGAGCGCGTTACATGATGTTTCTGGATTACATAATCCGGAAACCCCCTAAACACCATTTTTCAAGGTAAAACAGTTCGGATTATATATTCCGAACTGTATCAGCACAAATCCTAAACATGTTTGTAACATGTATAGCCATTTTAGGGACAATATTAATCTTTCTAACTCTTATCCTTTTGTTTTGGGTCATTGTTACCTGTTCTTAGTCAAAAATCGGGTTTTCGGACTACTTGATCGGATTGCTCTGAAACTTCCCCAAAAAATCAGAAAAAAATTCAAGGACCATGACTCCCTTAGAAGAAATTTCTTACGGGACTCTGCCCCTCAAAATCCAAAATTCCATCGTTTAGACCCATTTTTCATTTTTTTTTAATTATTCATATTCTCAGAAAAATCCGAAAAAATTTGCACTAGTTTTATTTGATTTTTAGAATTTTTTGGTGGTATTTTATATTTTTATGATTTTATTTGATAGGTTTTTAGCATTTTTTGTACTTAATTTTTTTTGTTGTTTTTAAAAGCAAAACTCAAAACTGCTGAAATGTGAGAGAGTCTGATGGCTGATTATACATAAGAATTGTCCGGATTATAAAATCCAAAATAGGAAACATGAATTCGGATTTTAAAATCCGGACTGCACAAAGACATTTTTGAAAAAAACGCAGGGCGCGCGAGAATCCTATACTCATCTTATCTAGGTGGAATTTGCAATGGACTCCAAAGTTGTTGTTGATATGGTTAATTAAATCCAACTTAAGTTGCTTTTATTCAACCTTTCCTAAAGGAGATCGTTGCTATTCCGAACCTCCCTTAATGGAGAACTTCCATCCGTTGTATTTATAGAGAAGCAAATAAATGCTACACCATAGTTTAATTTCCGATGCTAAGTGCCAGAGGTGGTTGTACTTCTAAGCTTATTTCATAGTTTAATTTCCTTTCCTATAAAAAAAATGGTAAGGATCACCATGAATGAATAGAACAATACTCTTTGGTCACACACACAAGGAACTTGACCTTCAGTGACAGTAAAGTTTCGTAGGTGTAAAAGCCCTTTTATTGTAGGTATAGCCCACATACCTAGAAACTTGTCTTTTAGTGACAGTAAATTTCTTTAGATGAAAATTATTTTACCGTAGGTATAGTCCCAAGTATCTATACCCACGGGTTTGTAAGTTATAATTAAGTTCTATACATGTGGCTAAAATCCGACGTAAAACAAAAGGTTTTGTTTAGCAAGTAAAATCTGTCACTTTAGACTATAGCGACAACCAAAATTTTGTGGGTATAAGTACTTCGGGCTATACCTACAGTAAAAGGACAGTTAACTACAAAAATTACTGTTACTAAAATTACTGTCACTTTGGACTTAAGCCTTTAATTTATTTTCTTTTATCTTTTTTCCCTTATGTGTGCCCAAATCAAAATGATCATGATTTCGACCAAACAAGTGTTACTTGAATGAATAAGGGTCACAAATCTTCAAACACAGAATATAATAATAAAGACAAACAACAATATTTTGATATGCTATTTGAAGGGCGAGTTTGAATTTTATTTTAGAAAATGTGAAAGATCTAGTAAAAAACAAAATCATGGAAGGTAGATATATATAAATGCTTGAAAAATCTATTAGAATGTTCACCGGTTCAACCCAAATTAAGTTCAACCTATTTAACAAAAAAAATATAAATATTCTTGAAGCGAGTTAAAATTAGGTGTTACAAATCAATTTTAATATGTCAAGATGATGTTGAGTAAATTGATATTAGCATGACTTGCTTTAAGAATATCTCGGTTTCGATTTATAGAACCGTCCATATGAGGGATAGTTTGACTCTTTAGACAAAAATGAGATAGTTTGCAACCAACTTGGTAATTAGTCTCATAATGCATCCAAATGTCATAACTCATAAGGTCATCAAGATACATGCAGTGTCCATTGGAGAGCCAAATACTTTTGTGATAGTGAATTGGCAAAAAAATTCAAGTCTAATGTCTCAGTATATACTTATTTTTAAATCTCAAGATAATTTTTCACATTGCAAGTAGTGTAGGAACTAAATTTGTACACATGATAAAAAATACTGCTTGTGTGTCTAGTTTGCATTGCTTCCAAACATAAACTGTAGAATATGGTATAATGACATTTAATAAAAAATAATAATTATAAAATGACATAAAATTAGGATAAATGTGTTTTTATCCATGGAGCCAAAAAAAGAAATATTCTTTGTCCTTTTGATGCAACACACACCACAAATTAACTAGCAATGGGACCAACATGTAATGTGGTCCCTCTTCTACACACATCATTATATACCGTTATGCATGAATTTGTAAGTTATTGACCATCCTATCCTGAAATTATAATTGGCAAATTCTTATTGGATGAAAAAGGTATTTAATGATATTATTACATATTGTGGATATTTGATATGTTTGGGAAAGGAAGAAAATAATTTATAGGGTTAATTAAGATTTTAGTCCCTATAAATATTCACAGTTTTGTTTTTAGTCCTTACAAAATAAAATCACATCTTTTAGCCCCTGTGACATTTTCTTTGAGCATTTTAAGGACAAAACTGTTGATGAATTTTTTTTATAGGGACTAAAAGTGCTGATGGAAAAATTTATAGGGGCTAAAAATGCTGATGGAAAATTTTATAGGGACTAAAAAGTGTGATTTTATTTTGTAGGGACTAAAAACAAAATTGTGAATATTTATAGGGACTAAAAACTTAATTAACCCTAATTCCTAATTTCTAAAGTGATATGTGGTTTGAGAAGCAACTGTAATGCTCGAAACCAATAGAAACTTAGATACATAGATTTTATAAGATATGGACATTTAATTTATCTTGTTGAAAACAACATATAAATAACACCTTAACCCAACACATTCAATATAGTCATCATCAACATTGCCAATAAAGATATTCATTTGTTTACCTAGTAAACACTAAAATACTACCATGGCTGCTTCAACAATGTCTCTCTCTTCTTCATCATTGGTTGGGAAGGCAATCAAGCTTTCCCCTTCCACTCAAGACCTTGGAGTGGGAAGAATCACCATGAGGAAAACAACCACCAAGAAGAACGTTCCTTCCGGAAGCCGCTGGTACGGTCCAGACCGTGTCAAGTACTTGGGTCCATTCTCTGGTGAAGCTCCATCTTACCTCACTGGTGAATTTCCAGGTGACTATGGTTGGGATACTGCTGGACTTTCTGCTGATCCAGAGACATTCTCTAAAAACCGTGAACTCGAGGTCATTCACAGCAGATGGGCTATGTTGGGAGCCTTGGGATGTGTCTTCCCCGAGCTCTTGGCTCGCAATGGTGTCAAATTCGGTGAGGCCGTGTGGTTCAAGGCCGGATCTCAAATCTTTAGTGAGGGTGGACTTGACTACTTGGGCAACCCTAGTCTTGTCCATGCACAAAGTATCCTTGCTATTTGGGCATGCCAAGTTATCTTAATGGGAGCTGTTGAGGGTTACCGCATTGCTGGTGGACCTCTCGGTGAGGTGGTCGACCCACTCTACCCAGGTGGTAGCTTTGACCCATTAGGCCTCGCCGACGACCCAGAGGCTTTTGCGGAGTTGAAAGTGAAAGAATTAAAAAATGGTAGATTAGCTATGTTTTCTATGTTCGGATTTTTTCTTCAAGCTATTGTAACCGGAAAAGGACCTATAGAGAATCTTGCTGACCACCTTGCTGACCCTGTCAACAACAATGCATGGGCCTATGCCACAAACTTTGCTCCTGGAAAGTGAGCCAAAACTACACAATACCAATGAGATGTGATTTCTGAAGCAGACAATGAGAATTCACCGACTTGAATATCACATTGTGGATTGCTTATTGTTATATGTTTTGAGAAATGTATGGTGCATTTAGATTTTTTTTATTCTTTCTAGTTTGTACTTATTAAGAGACTGAAATGAATGTGATTATGTGGATGATGATCATGCACGTTATCATCACTTTACCAGACCTAATGAAATGCCAAAGTATTATGTAGTTGATTCTTCCAAAATTCCAAGTTACTTGTGATTGCATCTATTATTGTCTGCATTATTCCTTGTTCTAGATTTTGGTTTTTAATTTTCAAATGGTCGACATAATGAATGTGAGGCTAATCAGAGTAATTGATGCTTATTAATAAGTTTAAGAAATCGATTGTAATATAGAGACAGAAGGTGATTTTAAAAATGCTAGAACTTTTGCTAAAAAAGTTGTTATTGCATATAGAATCTAGATTCCTTAAAAAAATATGAAACATTTCAATTTGATTGGTTATTTTTTGTTTTACCATGTTATAAGTACGAAATTTTCACCGTCGTTCATTACCAGAAAACATATAATGTGTGTTCTCTTTCAACTGAATTTTCTCCATCGAACTCGTGACCACTTGTTTAAAGAGTCCAAGTTTGTTACCACTTGAACAAATCCACTACTAGTAATAATTGTTTCTTATACATATCAACCAATTACTTCATTTTAAGAGAACTTGGTTTACAATGTAGGAAGGAATTTCCTACAGACAACAAATCATGAGTCCAAAGCTTCCCAATTCTTCTCGAATAAATTTTTTGGGAGGTGGAAAACTTATGTTAAAGACTTGATACTTTTCAAATGCATGTACTATTGCTCATATAATATTGAAACAATTTTCATAATCGATATGTATGTAAAGTAGATTTTCAAATGCACGTACTATTGCTGTAGATTGGCTACGAATTAGCTACTAAAATTGTATGAAATTTTGTTTGCTAGAGATTAACTATGAATTAGCTGCCAAAACAGTTGCATTTTTCAAATGTTACTAATAAAACTCTTAAGGATTACTAAAACCATTTAGTAAAACGGACTTTACCTAACATTTATCAAATATTACAAGATCTAAATAGTAATATTTTTTTTTGATTTAGTTACAATTTTCAAGTGTTACTAAATCTCATATATATTGTAGTGTTAAATTTATAAAATTTAATTAAGATTAACAATGTGTCAATAAACATAAAATATCAATTAAAAAAAAAAAGAAATCAATTTTAAAGGTCTCCGACAGTTAGAAGAAAATCTTTAAAAATAGTCTTAGAATTATTTTACGTCTCAATTGGTATTTAGGATATCCCTGGCATCTCTATTAACTGATGATGTGAATAAGTAATTGCATAATGTGATCTATAATCATGTGAAATGCCACCCATATTTATTATATCTTTATTTTTCATGTGTTTCTCTCTAGTGAGAGATCATACTTAGCATCTCATGTGAAAATCACCATTTTCAATGCGGCATGCTAGCTGAAACATGTATAGAATTAGTTCTGTTTGCCACATTTATCACTCATAATATATTCAGTTATAGTTGAGTCAGCGTTTAGAACTAGACCGGATTGGTGAACTTACTCATGCTTCAATTGAAGTTGGCTCATCCAGTTCAACTGACCGGTTGAACCAATTTGATCGTGACTCGAGAGAATCACCCGGATGACTTTTGTTCCGGTGGCTGAACCGGAAACTAGATTAAATAGTGCTTCGATTGAAGTTGGTTGAACCAGTTCAAATGACATCATGTTGAACCAATTTTCCAGTGACACAAGAGAATCACCTGGTCGACTTTTGTTTCGGTTTTTAATTTTTGAAACCGTTAACTAGTAACTCCATTTATTTAATTTCTTACTCAGTTATAACAAAACAAAATAAAAAAGTCCCCGTGAGCTTAGATCACTTGGTAAGGGAAAATGCATAATACATGCAGGGGTCGGGGTTCGAACCCCGAACACCCCACTTATTCACCTTTAAGGTGAATTTCTCCGGCCGCTAGGCTACTTAACCAAAAAAAAATTCAGTGGCATTACAAAGTACGGGCATGTGGTTGCACCATCCAACATCACTTTGTGTATATTTTGCCGTGATTACAATAAATACATAATTATAATAAATTTGTTTTGTTCATTTGATGCAAACAGAAGAAACTAGCAATGAGACCAGTGCACTGTGGTCCCTTTTCTCTAAATATATTGATTGCTATCCCATCAAGAAATCATAAATGACAATTTCTTATTGGATGGAACCAGTTTTTCATGATATTCAATTGTCATATTGTGGATATTTGATATGTTTTTGAAATAATAATTATGAAGAGATAAATATGTGGTTTGAGATGAAAGTATAATACTCCAAACCAATAGAAAATCAAGATATAGATTTCATAAGATATGGACCTCTAGTTTTTCTTGTTGAATTAACATATAAATAGTCCCCATAGGCCATAACCAATATTCATCAATAACAATCCTTTTCATTTTCACGAGAGCTATTTATTTGCTTAACTTAGCTTAATTTTTTTTACTAGAATGGCTACATCAACAATGGCTCTCTCTTCTTCAACAATGGTTGGGAAGGCAATCAAGCTTCCCCCCTCTACTCCAGACCTTGGCATGGGAAGAATCACCATGAGGAAAACAACCACCAAGAAGAACGTCCCTTCTGGAAGCCCGTGGTACGGTCCAGATCGTGTCAAATACTTGGGTCCATTTTCTGGTGAAGCTCCTTCTTACCTCACTGGTGAATTTCCAGGTGACTATGGTTGGGACACTGCTGGACTTTCTGCTGACCCAGAGACATTTGCCAAGAACCGTGAACTTGAGGTCATCCACAGTAGATGGGCTATGTTGGGAGCTTTGGGATGTGTCTTCCCCGAACTCTTGTCTCGCAATGGTGTGAAATTCGGCGAGGCTGTATGGTTCAAGGCAGGATCTCAAATCTTTAGTGAGGGAGGACTTGACTACTTGGGTAACCCAAGCCTAGTCCACGCACAAAGCATCCTTGCTATTTGGGCTGTCCAAGTTATCTTAATGGGAGCTGTTGAGGGTTACCGTATTGCTGGTGGACCTCTTGGTGAGGTAGTCGACCCACTCTACCCTGGTGGAAGCTTTGACCCATTGGGGCTCGCTGACGATCCAGAGGCTTTTGCAGAGTTAAAGGTTAAAGAACTCAAGAACGGTAGATTAGCTATGTTTTCTATGTTTGGATTCTTTGTTCAGGCCATTGTAACTGGAAAGGGACCTCTAGAGAACCTTGCTGACCATATCGCTGACCCCGTTAACAACAACGCTTGGGCCTTTGCGACAAACTTTGTTCCCGGAAAGTGAGGAAAAACTTCATAAAAACTAGGTTAAGTTACTAGCTCACACAAGTGTGTGAATTTCGTGTTATTAATTTAGTGAAATATTCGGTGCATTTATATCTTTCTTCAAGTTTGTATTTAGCGTCTGAAATACATATTAAAATGTGCCAATGCAATGAATGTTAATGATGATAATGCAAGAAATGTAAATTATTCTTCCAAAATCTTTACTAGCATATCACCAGTAATAAATTTCTTTCTCAATCACTTTTTCTAAAAAAATAAATTATTTACTGTTTTCTTCTTCAGGATTTTTTTTTTTTAAGAAACAATTTTAATTAAGGATTTCTTCTTCAGATGTTTTGGTGGAGCATTACTTTAGTATCACTTATTTTCTCATTATTGTTTGTGTCTGCTTGATAGTTTCCATTGTAAAGATTTAACCATGAAGAACAAGATGAATTATTGTTTTTTGAGAGTAGCATATGAACAAAGAAACATACTTACAAAATTTAAATAGAAGAAACAAAATATACCTCAGAAAAAAATATTCATCCTTTACTCAAAATAATTTAGAATAATAATCATGGACAAAAAAACTCATTTTAATGGAAATTGCTATTTATCTATCACATTTAAGAAAAAACAGAGCAAATATCAATAGAAGATAGAATTTCTATTTTTCTATCATAGAAAAAGAGAGCAGGTAATGCAAAATCTTCATTCTTACTTTTGAGTTTTAATGATATAATTGAACCTTGTAACTGTAAAGACTTGATAGTTTATATAATTGGAAATTCTCAAGATTGTAACATGGATGAAGAAACAAGGAAGCTTTAATGAAAAAGTAGAATTCAGAGAAGAAAACATGTATGTTACTTGATTTTTGGCGTATAAAGGACCGGAAATAAGTTAGGGTAGCCAATACGGGTTTGTAGCTTATCTCATGCCAGGTTTAGGTCAGATGCGCATTTCTATTTAAATAAAATAGAAAAGGCTGAGAATTTTTTAAATTACTATTTTTTAACTAAAAAGATCATACAAAATACTATTAAAAAAGTCTTTTAGACGTACTAGATCGACTCACATAGTTAAATAAAATTTAAAAGGTCTTCTTAAGTTAAAAGAAAAACTTCAAAAAGATCTCAGCATAGAATTTATTTTAAGTGTCAATTGGTATTGCTATTTAGTCTGATCTAAAGAAGCAACTAAGATGCTACACGAACATTCCTAACCATGCAAAGCCCCCGACCGATATGTTATCAACGATTATATTAAAGAGGAGACACTAAAGCTACCTAGGGTGAGTCCCCAAAACGATTACATCATATGAACTCTAATTGAGACTAAAATTAGCTAACCAATCAATACGTAATTTTCCTTCGCACAAAGTGTGCTTGAATAAGAACCACTCATTGAAAGTTGTAAGAACATGAATTCTATGAACCAAGATAGGGATGTTTTCGTTCTGCTTACAATTTCTTGTTACCATATTAATAAGAAGCTTGGAGTCACTTTATATCATGACACGAGTAAAGCCATGTTTGTAAGCCATATACATTCTTGTATATATTCCCCATGTTTTGGCATAGAGGATATCACAAGCACCCATTAGCCATATAAATCGTGAAACAGGTCACCAGATCCTGCAATATCCATTGAATCATTGTAAACTTCATCGAAGTTAAGTTTAATCAACTTTCTTGAGGTCGCTTCCATCCGATATAAATGGTCTCTTGATGTCTATGCAATCCTATTGAAAGAGCAGAGCCACAAAGATCAATTTCCTTAGCCATCCTTATGTCTCTATTAATTATTTTTTCTGAACTCAAATATAAACAAAATATATATTTTCATACTTATAAAGGATGATAGTTAAGTGAACTTATTTTCTTGATTTCACTAAAAAAATTACATTTATCTCCTACTCTATCCCTAATTATATACTTCACTCGGTCGTTTTTATAAGAGATAAATGGGTCAACTAAAGTTGATGTATTTGGTTCAAAATGTAGACCACATACATCAACTTTATTGACTTATTTGTCTCTTATAAAAAGGGCTGGAGGGATTAGTAGCCATCCTCACAAGTCACAACATTAAGAAATTAATGTAAGGATATTTTTAGATTTTTAGAATAGTAACATTAAATGTGTAAGTTAAAATGTGTTTACATTTGATTTTAACAAATTTATACATTTCTTATAATTGTCATTGAGACCAAAGTAATAACGAGTAATGTGGAATTTGCATAATTTGGCATGACAATTTAAAGTGTTAGAACAACAACTAGCAACAGAGATTAAATAAGAGAACAATGTAACAGACAGTGAACACACAATATTTTTTAAAGTAGTTCGGTCAATGGTGTCAACTTCTATAACTATAGAGCAGGTATAGTTCCATTTCTATTACTATGATGAATTAGAGTTTCAGTATTACAAGCAATATATATATAGTACTACTATTACGATTAGGTTGACGATAAACATAGGTGGAATTAGTTGAATTACTTGACTTCTTTAATGTCTTGTATACATCAGCCATACTTTAACATAAAACATAGGTGGAATTAGTTGAATGACTTGACTGTCACATGTATATCCTTATCACTCATGATATACTTTGTTATAGTTGAATTTTGGCTACATTAACTACGGAGTACATTTATTTATTTATTTAGCTCAGTTACATTTATATATTTTTCCTCAATTACAATTAAAAAATAAAATAAATGAGTAGCAATATATATATATATATATATATATATAACTTAAATTAAGTTTCACAAAACAATTTAGCAAATCAAAATCCTTATAGATATCTTAATTTATCATGTTTAAAGAACTATAGCTAACAAAGTATAGATATTTGGTTAGAGCTTCTAACTTCCTTCTGTGTATATTTTGCAGTGATTCCAGTTATATAATTTGACTATAAGTGTTTTATTCATTTAATGCAAACAGAAAAAACTAGCAATGGGACCAGTGCACTGTGGTCCCTCTTCTTCAACACGTGATGTTCATATCGTTATATACATCTATATATTGATTATCCCTTCAAAAATCATAAATGACAATTTCTTATTGGATGGAACAAGTTTTCAATATATCCATATTGGTATATTGTGGATATTTGATATGGTTTTGAAAGAAAAAAAATAATAATTCTAAATTGATATATATGTGGTTTGAGAAGCAAGTGTAATGCTCCAAACCAATAGAAATCAAGATATAGATTTCATTACATAAGGACCTCTAAGTTTCCTTGTTGAAATCACATATAAATAGTACCCGTAGGCCATAATCAAGTATCATCAATAACCATCCTCTTCATTTTTATAGAGCTTTTCATTTGCTTAACTTAGTTGCAAATAAAATACTAGAATGGCTACATCAACAATGGCTCTCTCTTCTTCAACAATGGTTGGGAAGGCAATCAAGCTTTCCCCCTCTACTCCAGACCTTGGAATGGGAAGAATCACCATGAGGAAAACAACCACCAAGAAGAACGTCCCTTCTGGAAGCCCGTGGTATGGTCCAGACCGTGTCAAGTACTTGGGTCCATTCTCTGGTGAAGCTCCATCTTACCTCACTGGTGAATTTCCCGGTGACTATGGTTGGGACACTGCCGGACTTTCTGCTGACCCCGAGACATTTGCCAAGAACCGTGAACTCGAGGTCATCCACAGTAGATGGGCTATGTTGGGTGCCTTGGGATGTGTCTTCCCTGAGCTCTTGGCTCGCAATGGTGTCGAATTCGGCGAAGCTGTGTGGTTCAAGGCAGGATCTCAAATCTTTAGTGAGGGAGGACTTGACTACTTGGGTAACCCAAGCCTAGTCCACGCACAAAGCATCCTTGCTATTTGGGCTGTCCAAGTTATCTTAATGGGCGCTGTTGAGGGTTACCGTATTGCAGGTGGACCTCTTGGTGAGGTAGTCGACCCACTCTACCCTGGTGGAAGCTTTGACCCATTGGGCCTCGCAGATGATCCAGAGGCTTTTGCAGAGTTAAAGGTTAAAGAACTCAAGAACGGTAGATTAGCTATGTTCTCTATGTTTGGATTCTTCGTTCAAGCCATTGTGACCGGCAAGGGACCATTGGAGAACCTTGCTGACCACATCGCTGACCCTGTCAATAACAACGCTTGGGCCTTTGCCACAAATTTTGCTCCCGGAAAGTGAGAAACAACTGCACCAAAACTATGTTAAGGGACGGACTTGCACATCAGAATCAGAGTGTGAATTTCTTGTTGTAAATTAATTTAGTGAAATATTTTGTGCATTTTGATCTTTTGCATTAAGAGGGTGAGATGCATATTATATTGTGCCAATGCAATGAATCCGAATGATTATGATCTTGCAAGCTATCAGCAATTTACCAAATCTAATGAAACACAGACCTATTCCAATGGATTCTTCAAAATCTGTTCTTTCATGTGATTTGTAATTACATTTTTTCTGAACAAGTGAACTATGTGTTCTAAATTTATTTTCTTTCAAATAGTGTAGTCCCCTGCGGTAAATTGAGACCATAAGAAACCGTTTGTCTTAATCATGGATTTCCATATGGTCCTCCACAGTTTCAATATGACACTATGAAAGTAAGGCTAATCAAGTAACAACTAAATTACATTTAGGATAGATATGTTGTACCAGATAAACATTATATTAAAAGTTTAAACCTTTTATAACTGGAACTTGAAAAAGTTTGAGCATAACAGAATGATTCTTAACATAGTTTAAATCTATGTAATAACTTGAAGAGGAATGCAGCAAGTCCTTTTACTGCTATGAACCTAAAATATGCCAGGAGGAACAATATCATGAGTTAATTTATAACCAATAAACTTGTGCAAAAGAAAAAAAATACTAACCAATAAATACTATGCATAATGCAAAAGTCACTTGGATTCTAAAACGATAATTTTACATAAATGTTTGTTTTGTTGCATAAGAATAGTTTATAGGAAAATCATTTAAGTGAGATTGGTGGAGCCACATGTGCTTGTGTATGTCGGACACCGACACCTATCAAATATTCAGACATGCCTTCAATCTGAAGCATTGGTGCTACATAGATCAAACTATTTGAGCATTTGTCCACCACAAAATCCAAATAAACTCATCTTAACATTTTATTTACTTTACCATGGTTTCCCAAAGTCTCAAGATCAAATGTGGCTCCAAATTCTATGTTTAAAAATTATCCATTTTATTGAACTGATTATAGAATCTAATTCAAGCTTAAACAAATGAAATCATTTCCAGAAAAGAAATGGGCCTGTTTGTTCTAGTTCTTTTTAAAAAAAAAATGATTTTTATTGTTTCATCTCTTTGTTATAAATTTTTTAAAAGAGAATGTTTAAAAATAAAACTTCAAATGAGAAATTGGTTTTAATGGCTTCTCATAAAATTTCATTTCAAGTATTTCATCATTTTGTTAAGATTTCTTTTGAATAATAAAATTTTAAAAAAATGCTTAAAATGAAACTAATTTGAATAGTTTCTAAAAAAAAAAAAATCATTTTCAAGAGATTTCTTTTTGAAAAAAATATGTTATTTTTATTATGTCAAAATTATTCTTTTAGTTTATAACAAACGAGTTCAAAATAGTTTTTACTATTTAAGTTAGTTTCCATAATCCTCTCAAAAAAAATAGTTTTCATAAAAACTATCTTTATAATATAAAATAATTTTTTTAATCCATAACAAACAAACTTGTTATCTTCAACTTCAATATCTTTAACGAATATCTTATAATAGAGTGTATATGTTTTGAAAGTAAGTGTGTGTGGAATCATGATTAATTTGCTGGAATCACATTAAACCACTGTAATTTTAATGAAACCTACATTTAGAAGTTTCAAAAAAACTAGTAAGAGACCCGTGCTCCAGAATGTGACTTTATCAAATTTGCTGTAAATTTCAAATATGCACTATGATTTTTCATAGTGGTACTGCAAAGTCACTGCACATCAGCCCATTCCTACCCGAAAAAGTTAAAGTTGCAAAATTATATAGGTATTCCGTAGCATTAGCATATCTCTAGCTAAATTAGTTTGCTAGAAATTAGCTATGAGTTAGCTAAAAGTAGTCGTAGCAAATCATGTAATGTTGAATTATAACTGATATTAACGACATTTATTTATTCTTTGTTCAGCTATACTTTTCTAGTTGGAATTATACAAAAATTAAATTCAGTTTTCACAAGACAATTTTGCAAAGAAAGTACTATAATTATTAATTAGAATAAGATGTTCTATTGTACCAAAAAGTAGAATATTTTGTTATAGACAGAAGAAACAAGCAATAAGACCAATTCACTGTCATTGTGGTCCCTCTTGTGCAAAACTTGATTTTTATATTAATATACATCTTTTGATTATCACATCAAGATATCATAAATGACAGTTTCTTATTGGATGAAACAAGTTTTTATGATATTCAGTTGTCATATTCTGGATATATATTTCCTATATTTCTGAAAGGAAAAATTTACAATTCTAAAATGATATATGTGTGGCTTGAGAAGTAAGTGTGATTCCCCAAACCAATAGAAAATCAAGATATAGATTTCGTAAGATAAGGACCTCTAGTTTTACTTGTTGGAATCATATATAAAAAGTATCCATAACCATAAACACTCGTCGTCAATAACCATATTCCTCTTCATATACAATAGAGCTTATCGTTTGATTAACTTAGTTGCAAATAAAATACTAGAATGGCTTCATCAACAATGGCTCTCTCCTATTCAACAATGGTTGGGAAAGCAATCAAGCTTCCCCCCTCTACTCCAGAACTTGCAATGGGACGAATCACCATGAGGAAAACAACCACCAAGAAGAATGTTCCTTCTGGAAGCCCGTGGTACGGTGCAGACCGTGTCAAGTACTTGGGTCCATTCTCCGGTGAAGCACCATCCTACCTCACTGGTGAATTTCCCGGTGACTATGGTTGGGACACTGCCGGGCTTTCTGCTGACCCCGAGACATTTGCCAAGAACCGTGAACTTGAGGTCATCCACAGTAGATGGGCTATGTTGGGAGCTTTGGGATGTGTCTTCCCCGAGCTCTTGGCTCGCAATGGTGTGAAATTCGGCGAGGCTGTGTGGTTTAAGGCAGGATCTCAAATCTTTAGTGAGGGAGGACTTGACTACTTGGGTAACCCAAGCCTAGTCCACGCACAAAGCATCCTTGCTATTTGGGCTGTCCAAGTTATCTTAATGGGAGCTGTTGAGGGTTACCGTATTGCTGGTGGACCTCTCGGTGAGGTAGTCGACCCACTCTACCCTGGGGGTAGCTTTGACCCATTGGGCCTCGCAGACGACCCAGAGGCTTTTGCTGAGTTAAAGGTTAAAGAACTCAAGAATGGTAGGTTAGCTATGTTCTCTATGTTTGGATTCTTCGTTCAGGCCATTGTAACCGGAAAGGGACCGCTAGAGAACCTTGCTGACCACCTTGCTGACCCTGTCAACAACAACGCTTGGGCCTTCGCCACAAACTTTGTCCCTGGAAAGTGAACAATAACTATACCATAACAATCTGAAGTTACTAGCTTGCCATCAGAGTGCTTGTTTCTTATTGTTAATTAATTTAGTGAAATATTCGGTGCATTTGGATCGTTGTTCAAGTTTTGTACAAATTAAGAGAGTGAAATTAGTATTATATTGTGCAAATGAAATGGTTGTGAATGATGATATGGTGATTATGCAAGCTAGCATCCCTTTATCAAATCTAATGAAACACAATTATTATATAGATTACTAACAACCAGAAGTAATCTATTGATGAAAATTGTGCGTTAGAGTACTAATATTTATGTGTGCAAATAATCTCCTTTTAATATTTTAATTTCTTCGACCAAAGAAAATGATCATACATAGACTCTGATTCAAAGATTAAATAAATGATATAATTTTCATAAAGGAAAATATGCAGCTGAAATATCTTTAATGTATTCATGTAGTTGTGTAATGAACAGAGCAGGTTATGCAAACTCTTGGTTAGTCTCTATAGATTGAAGTCATCATAAGATAAAGCTCTATGCCATATACATTATCCAGAAACAAAGAAAAAATGCACCAATTCTACTACAATTTTCTCAACACACTGCCAAACATAAAATCCGAAATTATAAACGGTTACAATTGAATAAAGCAAGTGATTGTGACTAAAAACCAACCTTATTTCCATGATATCATCATGTAGGTCATTGAGCTTTTACTTTTATAACCCTTCCATGAACTATTTCTTTGTGACATGCCTATTTTGCTATAAGTCTAATTTAATTCATTTTTATCATATAAATGTGTTTTTTAAGGATTCTAGTCATGTCTCTTTAAAAAGCTTAATGATTTCACAAAAATTTGTGTTGGATGAAATTGATCTTGTAAATAGTAAATATTATACAAAGAAATACAAGAATTATTTTGGCTTAATTGCATGTTTGGTCCATTATGCTTATCTTAGGTTCAAGTTGATCCCTTATATTTTAAACAAGTTGGTATAAAATGTTACTCACATTGAAATAAGTTAGTCCATTCCGTTTACTTGATCATTTAAAGATTCAGGTTGACAATTTGAGTGATGGAATTTAACTTAGTTAGAAAATTAGTTTTAAAACATTTTTAAAATTTTATTTTGTTTTATTAAACTCGATATCATGTCGCTAGTGGCGGAGCCATAAATTTTATAGATCCTGGGCAAAAAATTATCGCAAATTCACATGTGACATAATATATACTAGCGAAAAGATTGGCAGTACTCACGTGCCCTTTTTCCGCTTTTTTTATTGCGATAACGTTTAAAAATTATGAACGTAATCTTTATTGTGAAATTTTGATTTTGATTAAAAGTAAAAATATAAATGATTTTTTTTCTTTCAAATTGTAACAAATAAACTAACATTAACTATTTCAATGACACCAACCATATAACAAAAATATATAATCTAAATTTTTTTTTTTTTAATGATACCATCAACAACCTTTATTATAGAAAAAGTTGTTTAAAGGTATAATCATGATAATAAAAAAAGTAAATATAAATATACTCATCTAATTTGTTATACTTCTTTCAAAAAAACACACACACACAGATATATATATACTCATATCGTTTATTACATTTTTTTAATATTTAAATTTATTCATATCAATTTGTTATATGTGTTATTTTTATTGAAAATTAAAGGCATTTTTGAAAAAAGAAAAAGTCAACTCAAAAAAACTAAAAGAGATTATTTTCTTTATATATATATAGATAAATAGTCATAAGTCGAAATAAAAAGGTTCGTCATTTTGTCATCAAAAATACAATTTGAAGTAAGAGAGCTGAAATATAACCCGCCAATAGTGTGCTAAATAAATTTAGGAATTAAATGGCTTTTTCGAGACCTCTTTGCGGTAAATGTTCAAATAATATCAACATCATCAAGTGACTTTTGTTGTGCGTGTGTGAAAAATATTTGAGTTTGCCCAATTTTATTTTATTTTAAGTGGGTTAATGGGCTATTGAGTTGGACCAAGTATAAAGAAAGTACCGATTAAGCCCAGGCGAGTGCCCAGGGTTGCCGGGTGGTGTCTCCGCCACTGCATGTCGCAGATGAGACTAACTTATTCCAATGTGAGTAACGTTTTGGATCAACTTAAAACCTTTATAACGTAAGGAAACAACTTAAAACCTAAAATATACATAAGGGATCAAACATGCAGAAGCCACTTATTTATAAGTTGCGGAACAATATACCATATCATTTATTTTTTTATTTTTTTTGGATAATTCAAAAATAACAAACATATCTCTTAGAGATTTATTCCTAGATAAACACACAAATACACACTTTCAAGTACAAATCCAAAGCCTTGAAATTGATGTGCTTGATTATTCATGCTCATGGAATGGGATGAATAACTACTTTGCCAATAGCTCTATTAGTATTAAGATAGGTAAATGCTTCCACAGTCTGAGAAAATGGAAAGGGACTCTTAGGGTCCAATATTGGTTTCACTTTGCCATTTTCCAAGTAAGGTTTCAATTTCTCTAACACTGCTCCATCTGAAGTGAGTACGAAAAGGATAGCTGGTGGAGTTCCAGGTGGTACTATTGTCACAACTTTTCCTCCTTCATTTGCAGCCTTCAGTGCCCTCTCACTATCACCTATTTTTGGAATAAAAAAATATTAAATAGGTTTTTAACTATAGAATTAAAAATCTTTTTATCCTTATAAAATTTGAAACTTCTAAAAATGGTCCTTACTTAATTTTAATAGTTTTTTTAGTTCATACAAAAACAATTTACATATAATTTTAGTCCCTACAAACAAATTTTGTTTAATTATCCTTAAACATTTTAATTTTTGAACGATTTTTTTGAGACAAGTTTATAACATTACGAAATATTCATTTACTAAAATTTAGAATTTTTAATATAAAATGAATTAAATATGAATTTTTTTAAATGACAAAAGTTCAAGATAAAAGTAACAAAAATTTGTACATGGAAATTAAATTATGAGATAATTTTTTGTGGAGGCACTTTTAGTAATGTTCTTAACACTTCTGCAAAAATTTGTTCAAAAAGTTAAAACTTTAAGCATAATCAAACAAATTTGAATTTAGTAGAGACTAAAACTGAATGCGGTTTTTTCAATAGAAACTAAAATAACTATAAAAATTAAGTAAGGACTAAACTTAAAAGGTCTTAATTTTATAGAGACCAAAAAAACATTTAACCCTAAACTATATTGTTTTTATACAATGAAAACCTACACATAATAGAACATATTAATAAAGATTCAAACTCAGTAGAAGTATCTTACCTACTGTATCATACACCACATCAAATTTTTCAGTAAGTTCTTCATAATTCTCCTTAGTATAATCAATTGCCAAGTCTGCTCCCAATATCCTCAAAAATTCAAGTTTTGTTGTGCTAGCAGTAGCTGCAATTCTAGATGCCTCAAAAACATGCTTGGCTAGCTATAGTCCAAAACAAATAATTGCATTCCATTAGGAGATAAAATACTACGTTGTATACTAATTGTAGTTAAGAAACCAGCTTATATTGAATGATGTACTATGAAACACGGATACGGACACCGGATACGATACAAACGTAAACACGCTGACATCGTTATAAGTTGAGAAAAATCACATAATTCAATGTTATTATATGTGTCGATGTCGAGCACGACACGTGTCTGATACCAAAACACACCTAATCTATCTGTGCTTCATAGATAATGGATGAGTCGAAGATGAATTATTTGGTAGAATCCGTTCGATTCTCAGTTGAAACAATCTTTGGCCAGACTTTATTTATCTCGTGATCAAACCTATGGATTACTAGAGTCGCTTTTCCTGGGAATCAAAGAATTAAAAAAAAAAAAACATATGTTTTCCTAGTATAGAGTATCTTTAGAAAGAAGAATTCAAACCTGAATAACAAGAGATCCAACTCCTCCAGCACCTCCAAGAACAAGTATAGATTTACCAGAAGAAAATTCAACTCTTTCAAGTCCTTGATAAGTAGTAATTATTGCTAAAGGGAGACTAGCAGCTTCAACAAAACTCAAATGTGATGGTTTGTGAGCAAGTACTTTTTCTTCAGCAACAGTATACTCGGACAAAGTACCAATAGTTTTTGGATTTTGTAAAGTAATCTCATTGATATCACCATAAACTTCATCTCCAACCTTAAATTTCTTCACTTGGTCTCCCACACTAACCACCACACCAGCTACATCATGTCCTGGCACAGTCTTCAAATTACCACACAAAAGAAGAAGAAAAAATCATGTTGTTTAGAATTATATTTGTGAGTTTCATTTTGATACCTTGTTGGTGTTTTACACTGTCAAGAAACTATAACCAATCATACGTGTGATTTTAGAAATAATTATGATTTAAGTAACATTTTTAATGATTTACCCGATTGTAATTGATTGCCGGTGGAAAAATTATTTAATATGCTGGAAGTGTATATGAATTAAGACAACAAATAGAATCAAATGCAAAAATTTTATTTATTTGATATGACTAAAAACCAGGGGTGGCTTTGAGGGTGGGCAGGAAAGGCGGCAGCCCAAGGCACCATTTTTTAAGGGGCGTCAAAATTATTAGTTTAACTTAGTAGTTAGTATTATATACATATATCTTTTTTAACTCTATTTGATCAATTATATTGAAAATAAGTTTTTAGAGAATTTTGATTATGAATAAATATTACGAAACAATAAAATGTAAGAAATTCATTCAAATAAAAAGTTCAACTTTATTGACTCGTCCAGAACACGAAAAATCTTAGGATCGGGCCTGCTAAAAACAAAGAACAAATTTTACAAGACTAAAATAAAAATATAAATTTAGTGGCCAAATTCATATTTAGGTCATAGATGGCAATAGAAATCTTACTGGCAAAGGAGAGTCAATGTCCTTGAAATGACCAAGAGCCCTGTGACTATCAACAGGATTAAGGGCAGCTGCCACAACCTTGATGAGCACTTGATCTTCTTTGGGGTGTGGTGTAGGGACATTAGGATCAAACTTTAGAATCTCTTCTATGTTACCATATTGAGAATAAACCCAAGCTTTTGTATGAGATGGAATACTAGGTGTGCTTGCCATGATCACTTTGCTACTAAGAGTTTCAAGAGAAAAATATATAAAAGGGTATTTAGATGTAATAATATAAAGTTGAACTTTGTGTTGGTATTTTTTGTGTGATAATGCTCATCAAATCAAATGACTATTATTTATAGATAGGATAGGAGTTGTATGTTACAATGCATGAATCATTCTAATTTATGTTCATTCTAGAATAATAAGAATCCATTCCTTTTTCAACCAATGCATGAAGTTGATTTTGGGGGTTAAGTTCATGAAGTGATGATGTAATGGTATATGAGGAGCAATCTCATTCAAACCGGAGCATTCGGTTTTGTAATGTTTCCTCAACTTGGCTCTCCAATATAATGTAACAATTAGACTAAAAGTTATGAATTTTTTTAATTAATAATTAAGTTTATACCTCTGCAATGCATAAATAATTTAAAATTATAACAAATAAAAAGGTTAAACATGTGAATATAGCTCAGTTGATAGATATATTGTATTATTTAGAGTAAACTCAGTTGTAAGTTCAACAAAGGCAACCAATAAAAAAAATATCAAAATTTTTTTTTGAGGGAAAAAAATATCAAAATTAAAAGCCTCGTATTGAACTATTTTTAAAATTAAAATTAATAAAATCTTATATAAAAGTAAATGAAGTTTTCTTTCACCAAATAATTGCTTTCTAGTTACTGTGCTTCCTTCAGTGACTTCATGCCTGACATCACACACAAGCACGTACAATTCAAGAAAATGTATTTGTACATGTATTTAGCGGTGCCATCTCACGTGCTTGGCCTTTATGGGTCTCGTACGGTGCATGACTACCAATTTTAATTTTTTTTAGTGAATAGGCAAAACTCTTTGAATTTGTAATTTTCGTCAAAAATTCCCCTACTTTTGAGAAACTTCAATTTGTTTTCTGAAATTGTCAAACGTTGATCATTTTGCCCCTCCCTCCCCCCATGTTA